>ENA-ORCT01000278-ORCT01000278.1-marine-metagenome-genome-assembly--contig:-NODE-278-length-26042-cov-3.389062_pt1 | contig 26042 bp, 20 predicted proteins | sample MGYA00248632_ERZ508511 | MGnify/ENA primary metagenome ERZ508511 (study PRJEB26182, sample SAMN06268839) | marine metagenome | isolation source: Tt an P1-techrep anaerobic enrichment on pine from sediment...
GGCGACGACAACAATACGCGCGTACCTTTTAAGGTGTAAGGATTTTCCATTTCCTGGATGTACAAATGTTGCGGTGTGGCATCCGTGTCGCGTTGTTCTTTCCAGCCCGACCAAATGGCGAAGAGTTTGCCTTTGTGTTCCAACACGGTCATATCGATGGCCCAAACATTGCTTTGCGGATCATCCGGATTGTCACCCGTGTAAAGCATACCCATGTCTTCATAGTCGCTGAAAGCATCGGCTGTCTTAGAACGCAGGACCCCGGTTCGTTGATTAATAAACGGAGAACCCGGCGTACTGCCGGCAGCATAATAAACATACCAGTGGCCATCAACAAAGTGAATTTCAGGAGCCCAAACGCTGTGGCTGTTCCAGCCACTGGCCGGCGCTTGCCAAATCCGTTTCAGCTCTCCTTTACGAGTCAGGTATTTGGAGCGGGAAATCAGGATGGAATTATTGGCTGAATAGCAATAAACGTAGTCATCGCCTTGTTGGGTCATCCAAGGATCGGCTCCATCCCAGACCGGATTGGCAAAGGTGGTTTTTACTTTGTCTTCGGAAATAACTTCGGTCTTACCACATTGAACAAAGAAAAAAAGTCCGAGTAGTGTCGCTAGTGTAGCTTTCATGATTTTTATTTTAATCGTCATTTATTTCATACTTACACGGCACCAGGTACTGGATGATCCAGCAACTGAATTTGCCAAATTTTCTTCCCGAATTCCTGTGTTTTGGCTGTAGTCAACCAGACCAAAATTAATTCGAAAATCCAATTGGTTGTCTTTTTCGATGTCAGCAAATGGAAGCTCGAATTCAATTTGGTAACCGGAATCTGATACTGTTTTGGCCACTGCCTTTAAACCATCCAACTCAACAGCTTTCCACTGCCCTTGCTCTCCTTTTTCCAATTTTGTTTCACCTTTGAAATTACACCAAAACCGGAATAAACCCTCGCCGGGTTCCAAGAGATTCTGACTATTTGGATCCAAATACACGTATACCCCATCCGCCTTTAGCAGTCCTTTCGAATCTGAAGTCAATTGCCTATCGTTCACCTTAACCCCAACAAATAGCTTGCTACCATCGTGCCGAAGAGCAGCCCGAAGGGTTGTCGCACGTTGATGCCCTACAAAAATTGGCCAGTCGCTCCCCCATTCGGCGGGTGCCAAATTTCCATCGGCTAAAATGACTCCTTGCTGTGCCTCCAGTTCAGGAATGATATGTCCCAGAATCATCCAAACCTCGCAGTTTGGGCTTCGAAAGCTGGTGGTGGCTGCCGCAACAACCGTATGTTCATCCCACAATGAAATTGAATTCCACTTGGCTTCCCGATCCAGGGGAACGGAAAAAGGTCTGCTCTGTTTGGTAAAGTTGCGCCCACTTTTATCGCCAACAGCAACCTCCATTGTAGAGCGTTCCCAGTCGGAGCTTCGTCCGCCGGTGGTTTGATACGAAATCAGCACTTCTCCTGATGGAACTTTCATCAGGTAGGGTGCCCCGGCATAAACATGATCCGGAAGTGGTTCTTTCAAAGCTGATTCCCGAAAAGGCGAATTGGCCAAAACCGGTGTTTCCCAATTGTCGGAAACGTTAGCTCGTATGATATACGGCTTAAACTGACCAACTTTGTTGTCCTCAATGGCCACGATAATATCATCATTTACTAACAGGGGAACCGGCATGCCGTCACGCCTTCCTTCACGAAAACAGACTGTCTTGACTTCTTCGCTCCAGCTAATTCCGTTATCTGTCGACTGGATCATGGAAATGTTTTGCTCATCGGAAGTGCGGAAAGGGCTTTCGTTGGCAAAATACACCTGCAGTTCACCATTAGGCAACTGCAGCAAAGCAGGTTCCCAGCATCCGTCTTTAAAACGCGGCCCAGCTTCATAAATCACTTCGCTTTGGGTCCAGCTTTGGCCGCCATTGCTGCTACGCCGAATGGCGATGGCAAAGGGGGCGATTTCTTCTCTCGCCGGGCGATAGTTACAGGCCATCACCAGGTCTCCATTTTTAAGTTGAACCAACTCGGTATTGGCGATGTTAACCTCCGTCGATTCTCCATGGGTATTGGTATAAATGTGCTTTGTAAAGGAGTGCACAGGCTGGCTCCAGCTTTCTCCATTGTCGTTGCTTTCAATCAGCTCGCCGTTACCTTGCGTTTCATAAACAGCCATTAACCTGCCATCGCTTAACCTGCGAACACGCGGATAGCCCACCCAGCCCAAGATCCGATCTCCCTGCGGGGCCAGCTTTTGCATGGAACTGTAATCCCAGGCAATTCGAATTCCGTCAACCGGATCTCCATAATGCGGTTCGTACGGATCAACCGGATCACCACTTTTTTTGCATCCACTAACCAGAAAGCATAAAACGACGTATCCAATTATTCCAAACATGAATCCTTTCATTACTTTAATTCAGGTGTCATAAAATTTTCATCGATCACCATCACTTCCTCTCCATTCCGGTTTTCAAAACGAACGGTGCTGATATACATGTGGCGCGGATGAATCCGCTCTTTGTTGTTGTGTGCATGAAACACAATCCGCAGGTTTCCGTCCTTGTCGGTAAACATGGCGCTGTGGCCTACCCCAACCAGCTCTCCCGGTTTTTGCAGAATCGGATTCTGATCGTATTTGATCCATGGCCCGGTTATACTTGAGGCAGTGGCAAAGCCAATCCCGTAAAACGGACTTTCGTAGCTGTTGGCCGAGTAAGTCATGTAATAGGTGTTGTTGTGTTTAATCACAAAGGCTCCTTCGTTCACCCGCGGCCATACTTCTTCCCAAGCCTGAGAAACATTAATGCATTTGGCCATGGTCTCTGTTTTCAAAGTCATCAAATCGTCTTCTAGCTCCGCCATCCAAATGTTTAAGCCATCATTAAAACGATCGAAAAACAAATACGGTTTGCCATCATCATCGATAAACAGGGAATTGTCAATGCATTTCTCATCCTCAATCATTGGTTTTAGAACTTCCTGTGTGAATGGCCCCAAAGGGGAATCACTCGTAGCCACACAGATGTGTTCATCGGCCGAATAGTACATGTAGAATTTTTCATTCACATGATACACTTCAGGAGCCCAAAACCAACGATCGGCCCACACATCCGACTTGCGCAAAGCCAGTCCGGCAGGTGCTTCCGAGGGAACTTGCCATATCCGTAAATCATCAGAAACAAAAACAGCGATTCCGTCATTAGATAAGGTTCCATAAGCATAATAAGTTCCTTCGTGAAGCATGATAAACGGGTCGCCCAGAGGGACTTTGGTAATTTCACTATCCGCACCATCAGTTTCAGTATCTAAATCATCATCCTTGCACGAAGAAACTTGCGCAATCAATGATAAAACCAAAAAGGTCAAAAATATCCTTTTCATAATCTTTGTATATTATTTGCGATCATTAAATAATACAATTTGACAAGCTAAAACTCTTTAAAAAATTTAGCCTTTTAAATCGTTATTCATAAATACGTGCATTCAATCTTCAATGTCTCCAGATTGAATGCTATCCCAGCTTAACCTTCTGGTATTTTGAAATTCTTGAAAATTATAAGCCTTGAATTTGCTTTTTCGGGAACTCATTGTTACAAGGATACCGGCTTTGATTTTTAAAATTCACCAATATAAAAATTGCTTGTTGTATGAGCCTTCACAATCAGGATGAGGACCGACACCAGCTATCCACCCGATAAACAAAACGGTATTATTCCGATAAATTAAGGGCAATCATTTACTTTTCAGCCACGAAAGGCACAATAACTTTTTCCTCCTCCACGCCGAATTTAAAAAGACCTTTTTCAGCGTCCCACTCCTTTACTACTGGAACTATTCTTGTTCTCCTGGGACTTACCTGGTCCTCGCTAAAGTGGACATGATACACGTAATACATCTGATCGTTTGGCCCTTCAAAGAAATCGCCATGTCCCGAGCCATTTTCACCAACAATAGAACGGTGGATAATCGGGCTGTCATTTTGCTTGATCCAGGGTCCGTAGGGAGAATCAGCCACGGCATAACCAACCGCATAGTCAATATTTTGGAAGTGGTTGGCAGAATAAAAAAGGTAATACTTATCCTTCAATTTAAAGACGGTTGGCCCTTCCATTATTGGCGCTGATTCAAAATTAGGCGTGGCTTCCCAATCCTCGGTCTGATCAAAACATTTCTTCAGGGTTTCAGGCTTTATTTTGCCTTTGTCCATGTCGAACTCGGCTACCCACAGGTAATTGCCGTTATTAAACCGCACATGATAGAGATAATATTTACCATCATCATCTTTAAAAACGAACGAGTCGATATTCTTTTCAGAACCGTCAATCGGAGCAACTTCTTTTTGTCTGTAAGGGCCCAATAACGATTTTGACTGCGTTAACACGGTTTGCTCGTTGGCCGTATACGACAGATAATAAGTATCGTCTACTTTAAATATTTGTGGTGCCCAGAAACCTCTTTCACCATAAGCCTGATCTCCCTTGGTCATAATCATGCACACCCCGTCGGTTGCGCCTGCCGGCAAATGCCAGTTTTTCAAGTCATCGGATTCCAATACGGAAAAGCCCGAAGGCCCTCCCCTATGTCCTCCGGTACCGGTTAAGTAATATTTGCCACCCTCAAAATATACCGTAGGGTCTGCATAAAAAATTTCCTGCTTTTCCTGAGCTGCTAATTGTATGGCAACGATCAACATGAGTGAAAAGATGATAATGTGCTTCATTTTCCTGTAATTTTAAGTAAGATACGCTATTCTTTTACAATACCGAAATGATCAACCAAACGGTCGTATTCTTCTCTTGAAATCGTAATCATACATCCATGCCTGACTGAAGAAGGAAAACTGTATTTATCCCAGTCACGGTGAAATGTGTAACCTGATGCCTGGTACCATGGGCCATTCATATTATCCGCAATTGATAATCCGTAAGACACACCCGGATATTTCTCGTAATAGAGATACCAGATCTTGTTGTCCGGAGAGGGAATAAGCATGGGTGCTTCACGGAAGTTGGGACTAATTGGCGCCGAAGGTTCTGAATAAGGCCCAAGTAAAGATGGAGACTTCGAAATACGGATGGTTTTACCAGTGGTCCAATAAAGCGTTGGATAGGTTTCGTCTTTTATAACGGCATAGTAGTCATCTCCAATTTTACGAATAAAAACATCGATCGTCCCCATATCCCATTCAAACAAACGTGTTGGGTGATCTGAGAATGTTTTTAAATCTTTTGATAACACATAAAGTGTTCGTTGGCTGGCCCAATAGATTTCACCTCCTTCTTTGTGCGGGGTATGCCAGGTTACTACGTATTGTTTTGAATCCTGATCGAAATAAATTTTTGGTGCTCCAATTCTTTGCAGTGCGTATGAATAATCAGGGGTGCTTTTTAAATTGGGGGTAAGCGTGCTGTGCTTTTCCCAGGTAATTAAATCTTCAGAAACCCAGAAGTTGATATCCGGCGATCCATCGCTCTTGTTGCCGGCGATGTAATAACGCCCGTCATGCCCTTTGCAAATATCAGGATGTCCGTGATACTCATCAAAAACCCGCTTACGGTCATTCAACGCATACCAATGCAAACCATCGAGACTAACAGAGTAGTAAAGTTCGCCATAATCCTGGTGAGTCATGTGAGCAAAAAGATATGCTTCGTTGACGGGTTTGTCACCATCTTTTACCTGCCCTGGCGGATCAGGTTGCTGGGCATTTAAGGTAAAAACCCCCAAGGTCAGAAAAAAAAGAGAATAAACGAGTTTGAATTGCATGGTTTTCATGGTTGGTTTAGTTTTTATATTGAAAGAAAGAATCTACAAGACCTCTCAAAAAAAGGCCTTGCAGATTCTCTTATAAAAATTAATACATCGGATTTTGCTCCAAATTCGGATTGTTATCCACTTCAGTTTGAGGTATTGGCATCCGCGAGGATTTGCCAACAACGAAGTTTGTATAGTCGGCATCGCGGCCAACCAGCTCTTGCAATCCACTTGCGGTAGACCAAAGCTCCCAACGTTTCAGGTCGGCCCAACGAACTCCTTCAAGACACAACTCCAGCGAACGTTCCATTTGCAGTCGTTTGAGGAAAGCTTCCTTTGAGTTTAGAGCTGACGAATACAAGGTACTGTTAGCCAAAGTCGGTAAGCCAACCCGCTCGCGCACGCGGTCAACACACTCGACCGCCAATGCCGGAGGTGTACCGCTTGCCAGTTCAGCCAAACATTCAGCATAAAGTAACAAAACATCTGCATAGCGGATTACCCTGAAATTTATTGGTGAGTAATAATCCTCATGATCTCGGTAGTAATCGCCTTGGTATTTTCGGAAGAAGCAGTCGGCACCCCAACCAGCCTGCCAGTCTCTGCCATAAATTTTCTCTCCCGGATAGTCGGTCTGTAACTCCGGGTAAAATATACTTACTCTTAGCCGAGGGTCGATTTCGCCATCCACCGTTGGTTCCTTCTTGTACTCATCCACCAGCCATCTCCTGGGTTGCCCATCGGACCAGCCAATACCGCGTGGTGCAAAAAATTGAGCACGGTTGGAACCCACGTTTTGATTCGGCACGTCACCATCCCCCCTGGGGTTGACATCGGAAAACTGAATTTCAAATACCGACTCTTTGTTATTCTCGGTGGTGTGCATAAAGTTGTCCTTGTAGTTGTCTACCAAGTCGTAGTGAACAGCACCTGCTCCTTCAACCAGCCATGACAAAGCATCCTTGGCTTCCTGCCATTCATGCATTTGCATATGTACTTTGCCAAGCAATGCCAGTGCTGCTCCTTTAGTGGGACGCCCAAGGTTCGCCGCATTCCACTGTTCCGGCAAACCATCAGCGGCTTCCTGAAGGTCGGTTTTAATCTGCGCATACACCTGCACTGCTGTGCTTTGCTGCGGAGTATCATCAGGTGCAGACGCGTTTAAAACCAATGGTACGTTGTCGAACATCAAAACAAGGTTGTAATAGTAAAGTGACCTTAAGAATTTGGCCTGTGCCAGGATCGCATCTTTATCGGCCTGGCTGCTAAACTCGATTTCAGGTACATAATCTAGTACTTGGTTACAACGGAAAATCGCTTTATAATGGTCTCGCCACATCCAGCGATTCCCTTCCCAAAAGTTGTAGTTAAAATAGATAAACCGGGTCCATTCCTTGAGTTCATTCCAGGGACTTTGACTATATCCCTCATCGGAGGTCAGATCAAAACGAAAATAAATCCACCGGCTCCAGCTGCCAGGCTTGTAAAACATCGTATAAGCCGCATTTAAACCAAGTTGAGCATCCTCAGGAGTTTTCCAAAATGTTTCTGTTGTTGGGAAATTGGGATTTTCTATGTCTATCAAATCCTCGTTGCAGGACATGACCGACAGTACCAACACGAATAAGCTATATAATAATATTTTTTTCATAGTATTTCTGAATTAGAATTGAAATGAAAGAGAAAATACAACGGATTTTGGAGAAGGATACGATGCATCGTCGTGTCCTTTTACCCATATTTCCGGAGCCTTAAATTCAGGATCAAGTCCATCGTATTTTGTTAGAGTAATCAGGTTCTGTCCGGTTACGGATACCCGAAGATTATCAAAAACGTTTCTGATTTGAAATTTGTCAAACGTGTATCCTAAAGTCATTTGATGAATCTTAAAATAGGAACCTTTTTCGATCCAGCGATCTTGATCTCCACGTGCGTTGCGGTTATCGGCATAAATTACACGTGGATTTTTGGTATTGGGATTTTCTGGAGTCCAACCTCTATATCCGGAAAGGTGGTTGGTATTGTCCGAAAATCCGCCCATCCAACTGGCAGCGCCATTGAATACATCCTGGCCGAAGGAACCAAAGCCTGAAAAGCTAAAATCAAAATTTTTGTATGTCAATTGTCCATTCAAGCCAATTTCAAATTTTGGCCAGGGATTTCCGGTGATGGTACGATCTTCGTTGTTAATTTGCCCATCGTCGTTTACATCAACATAACGAATATCGCCCGGCCTTGCATTAGGCTGAATGACCGCCCCCTGGGAGTTTGTATGGGAAAGAACTTCGGCTTCACTCTGGAAAATCCCATCGGTTTTAATGGTATAGAACATGGCCAGAGGCTCACCAATCTCCGTTTTTGTGATCCAGGTGTATTGTTCAACTTTACCGTAACCAAACTCCAATACCTCATTACGCAGACGAGTTAAGGTGGCCCCAAGCGAATAATTCACTTCTCCAACTTTATCTCTCCAGGTTCCGGTAAATTCGAACCCTTTGTTTCTCAAACTGGCAGCATTCACAAATGGGTTACCGCCATCATTTCCCGTGGTCAGCAAAATAGGCATGGGGGTTAAAACATCTTTGGTTGTTGAAATAAAGTATTCGGCATTCACCTGCAACTTGTTATCAAGAAAAGAAACGTCAAGTCCGTAGTTTTCCTGGGTTTGTTCTTCCCATTTCAAATCTTCGTTTACCAGCTTTATTTGGGTCATCCCCGGTTCGATGTGCTGATCGTTCCCAAATACCGCAATGGGAAACGAATTAAGGACAGCAACATAGTCCCAGTCACCGATATTCACATTCCCCAATGTACCATGGCTATACCTCAGCTTCAGATCGCTAATCCAGGGTACATCAAAGAAATCTTCCTGACTGATTCTCCATCCGGCAGAGATCGACGGGAAAAAGCCCCATTTATTATCAGGAGCAAATTTCGAGGAGCCGTCCGAGCGGAAGGTTGCACTAAATAAATACTTGTCATCATAAGTATAGTTTAACCGGCCAAAATACGAAATCAGGGCTGATTCGCTGATATTTCCCCATGCATTCGGATCAGTGGTGCCCGCATCAATTACGTCAAAGTAACGATCACCCACCTGAACCAAATTCTTCTTCTCGGCAGCGATCATTTCGCGATACGTGTTTTGATACGAATTACCAACAACCGCATTGATATCGTGCTTACCAATTAATTTTTCATAGGTCAAGGTATTCTCAATCAGCTTATTTTCATATTTTGCTTTGTTCTCGTACCTGGTAGATGGATCAAAGGGTTGGTTCAAAGTCCAGTTACCCTCTTTACGCAGCCATTTATGATTGTCGCGACTGGTTTCGTAACCCAAGTTTAGCTTGTAACGCAAACCATCGATAATATCAAGCATGGCGTACAGGTTACCGCGTATACGAAGATTTTCATCACTGTTATACATTAGGTCCTCCGTGGCGATAGGGTTTGACCCAAACGTCCGCGCTGTTGCTTCGTTTCCGTAGCCATATCCACCAAAATTATTTTCGTCGTAAATCGGAATGATCGGCAGCATGCGAAGGACATCAATGTGTTTGGAAAACACTGAATTTTGGTTTTCAACAAAGGTGTTGCTGATGGCCAGATTTTCACCAATGGTGAAGATCCCTTTCCGTCCTTCTGTATTTACCCTGAAGCTGTAACGATCCATGGATGTGCCATAAACTGTACCCGGGTTGTCGTAATAGTTGGTCGATACCAGGTAGTTTCCATCTTTGCTTCCGCCAGAAAAACTCAGATTATGATCCTGAACCACAGCTGATCTGAAAACTGCATCGTTCCAATCGGTATTGCCGTCCATCCAGTTTGGTACTGAATTCACATCAGGCACACCACTGGCAATTGCATTTTCGTAAGCTTGTGTTGTAATGTCAATCCATTCTTCGCGGCCCATCAGATCCATCATCGGCAAGTTGTCAATGCTGATTTTTCCCGTGTAATTGACCTTCATTTCACCGGCAGTCCCTTTTTTCGTTTCAATAATGATAACCCCGTTTGCTGCACGAGAACCATAAATGGCTGCTGCTGATGCATCTTTCAGTACCTGCACCGATTCAATGTCGTTGACATTGAAATCCCTGTTCCCGGTTGTCGGTAAACCATCGATAATATACAAAGGGTTGTTATTGGTAAAGTTTCCCAAGCCTCGAATTTCAACAACCGGCTCACTTCCAATATTTCCGCTCGACCGAATGTTTACCCCGGCAACCAAGCCCTGAATGGCATCGCCAACCGACAGGGCAGCGACATTCTTAAAATCATCGGCTTTAACAACGGATACCGCCCCTGTAAGGTCTGCTTTTTTGATGGTACCATAACCTATGGCCACAACCTCTTCCAAGCCGATGGAAGATTCCTCCATGACTACATTAATCACCCGGCGCCCGTTAACCGGCATTTCAACGGTGGTCATACCCACAAATGAAAAAATCAGAACACCCTCAGGAGAGACGCGTTGAATGGTATATTCGCCATTCTCATTGGTCACAGCACCTTGGGTGGTTCCCTGAATGGCCACTGTTGCCCCTACAATTGGTTCTCCTGCATTGTTGGTCACCTGTCCGGTCACAGTAATTTCAGACTGTAGCAAGTTGTTTCCTTCAACTGAATCGGTTTTTCTGATTACGATATACCGGTCAACGACCTGGTAAGTCAAATCAGTATTTTCAAAGAGTTCGTCCAGAACGGTCTCCAGACTGGCATCCTTGAGATCGAGACTTACCCTTTTATCACTAATCTCTTCTTTATTGTAGAAGAAATAAAAATCACTTTGATTCTCAATCTCACTCAGAACGTCATGGATAGTAGCCTCTCTAAGGCTGAGGTTGACCTTCGCATTTTGGGAGTAGCTGCTGCCACTTGCAGTTAAAACCCCGACAAGCATTAGAAAAGATAGCAACTTCATAGCCAATAACAGTTTTTTAAGCAATCTTGACAGATCGCTTTTCGTTTGTTTTTTTTTCATAAATTTGTCAACTTAAGTGTTAATGCATTTGTAAATTAACTCTTGTACCGGCGGTGAGAATGTGAGGGCATCCTCATCGCCTTTTTTTAGCTCGTATTGAAATGGTTCATTGCTTTAAGAATTTATTGTGTTCTTTTTTTTCGTAAAGTAATTTTATTACCTGCATTCGGAACAAGCTCAATGTCAAAATCAATATTCTCGCGGATGGTCAAAATATCAAGAATTTGATCGACCGGTTTATACTTCAATACCGTTCCTGATATTTTTCGGCTTTTCAACTCCTCATCCTCAATGGTGATTTTTACATTATACCAGCGTTCAAGCATGTTACAGAGGTCAATCAGCGATACCTGGTCAACATACAATCGTCCTTCACGCCACATTGTATAGGGCTTCGTATCTACCGGATAGACATCGAGCTCATTATATTGATCAAAAACCGCACTTTGTCCCGGCTTCAGATTCAGAAGTAGTTTTTCTTCCTGACTATACAGGGCAACTTCACCTTCCACCAGGGTTGTGATTTCGCTTTCGTTTGCGTACGCACGGACATTCAACGAAGTTCCCGTTACCCTGATATTTGATTTTTTTGTTTTAATATTAAACGGCTTGTCGGCATCTGTTTTCACATTAAAATAAGCTTCACCGACCAATTCAATGTCCCGGCTCTTTTTTCCAAAAACTGTCGGATAGGTTAAGGTAGTTTCTGAATTTAACCAGACCTGTGTTCCATCTGACAAATCCAGTTGAGCCATTTGGCCTTTCGGCACTGTCAAGGTAGAATAAGCCAATTGATGCTTCGGCAAATTCCCTGGCAAAAAAACAGTTATCAGTGCTCCGACAACCATTGACAACAAGATAATTGCAGCATACTTGCCCCATATGTGGAAAAGGTTTTGCGGACGAATCCGGCGATCAATCCGGTGCCACAGCTGGTCTTCAGGACTCAACCACAAAAGGCCTCTGACCAAACTTTTTAAACTAAAAATGCGTTTAGTGTCCCTAAACTCTTTGGTATCTTTCAGAAGAGAAGAGATTTGAGGAGCAGCATCGGTATTGTCGTGAAAATATGATACAATTTGATCCTCGTCCGTATGTGCGTTTTTATCCATATCTACTTTTATAACGCAACGAAGTTTGGAGAGGGTGAAAAGAATTTTACCTTTTTTTGAAATATTCCAAATTAGGGCCGGAGAATTAACCTCGTATTGAAGACGGTTGAAATCCTTTACGGCTGAAAAAGAAGAGTAAACCCATATGAATTCCTTTCAACTCCTTTCGAAGAACCCGGTAGGCAATGACCATCTGGGTTTTGACGGTATTTTTTGAAATCGACAATTTTTCAGCAATCGCCTTGTAGCTCAGGCCATCTTTATACGCCAGCAAAAAAATTTCCTGGCACTTCGCAGGTAACGCTCTGACTGCCTGAGAGATTCGGATAGCTAATTCTTCTTCAACATACAGGTTATCATCATCCGCCTCTGCTTCAATCAAGGCTGCCTCCAGTTCAACATGCCTAATCTTAATGCTTCTCAAATAGCTAATTGTACGATTTCGAACTGTAACGAATAAGTATTTTCTCAGATCTTCTTGATTTCGATAAATTTCTGATTGCTTCTCCCACAGAATAATAAAGGATTCCTGAACAATATCTTCAACCAATCCGGGGTCTTCAAGATAACGAAAAGCTAGCATCGCTGCCGCGTGAAAATTTGCTCTGAAGAATACCTCAAATTCCTTATAGGTCAACTGATGTTTAGCTGCGGGATTTGCCACTCCTTAATCTGTAGAATTAGAAAACAAAGATCAATCATTTTTTTGTTCTTCACAAATTGATCTGTTGAAATTAGCGGTGTTTCATCATACCATTCCCGTTTTTCTAATTTGGAATTTGAGCCTTTGGCTCATCATTGGCTCATAGAAATTACCAAACACGAAGTTAGCAATTGGTAAAAACTGTCAACCTCATTTAGGGAAGGTCACCGGGTTACTAAGACCCGGTAAAAACTGAAAACATATCAATAGCAAGTCTAAAGGCAGGAGATCGACTTACATATTGAACTTAAACTCAGAAATGAGTTTGTTGTTTTATAATTTATCCTGTTTTTTTTCCCATTTCCCCATGTTCCTTAACATTAAGTTTACAAAAGGGCGTTTTTGTGTAGACCCCTTTTAAATAAGGATTTATTCTCTGACGGTTGCTGGAGAAATCTATATATTTGCCGCAAACTTCAGTGCACAATCTATTCTAATTCACAATTATGAAGCAAATAAAATACGTTACTCCACAAGAAGCAGTAAAAGTTATAAAATCCGGCGATCGCGTTCATCTCAGCAGTGTGGCTGTTACCCCCCATACACTGATTAAACCGATGGTTGAGCGGGGACGTGCCGGTGAACTTTATGATGTTAAAATCCAACACATCCACGTTGAAGGAGTGGTTGAATATGCCAACCCCGAGTTTGAAGGCATTTTCGTTTCGGAACAATTTTTTGTTGGCGGAAACTTGCGCAAACAAACCCAGGCTGGCTATGCTGACTATATCCCGGTGTTTTTGAGCGAAACACAAAAGTTGATTCGCGAAGGCTACTTGAAAGTGAATGTAGCCATGGTGATGGTTTCAACACCCGACAAGCATGGATTTGTATCATTGGGTACTTCGGTCGACGCCACCAAAGCGGCCATTGAATGTGCCGATGTGGTGATTGCAGCTGTCAACCCCAATGTACCCCGGGCCTGGGGCGATGCCATGATCAGCGTCGACGAAATTGATTTATTTGTTGAAGACGACAGCCCGCTTTACGCGCATGGAATGGCGGAGTTAACCGAAACGGATATCCAGATTGGTAAAAATGTGGCCGAGCTGGTTGAAGATGGTGCCTGTTTGCAAATGGGAATTGGTGGAATTCCAAACGCAGTATTGGCCCAGCTGGGCAACCACAAAGACCTGGGTGTGCACACGGAAATGTTTGCCGACGGAATTCTTCCCTTGGTAGAAAAAGGTGTCGTTACCGGAAAACATAAAGCCATTGACAAAGGCAAAATGGTGGCTTCGTTCCTGATGGGAACAAAAGAGTTGTATGATTTTATTGATGACAACCCCATGGTAGCCATGATGGACGTTGCCCATACGAACAATGTGCATGTTATCCGCCAAAATGATAAAGTAACCGCAATCAACTCGGCGCTCGCCATTGACCTAACCGGGCAGGTTTGTGCCGACTCAATCGGAATTAAGCACTATTCAGGCGTTGGCGGACAAATTGATTTTATCAGAGGAGCAGGCCATTCAAGAGGAGGAAAACCGATTATCGCTTTACCTTCAGTAACAGCCAAAGGGGTTTCAAAAATCAGTCCTATTCTGATGCCCGGATCAGGCGTCGTTAGCACACGTGCCAACATGCACTGGGTCGTTACCGAGCAGGGAGCCGTTAATTTATATGGAAAAACCATGCAGGAGCGTGCCCGTTTACTCATATCAATTGCCCACCCTGCCCATCGCGAAGAGCTGGACAAGGCCGCCTTTGAACGCTTTGGGTCTCACTTTCACTTTGTAAAAGAAAAAATTAAAGGATAAAACCAGGTTAAAGAGGCAGGATCATCACCTGCCTCTTCCTTAAAGTTGCATACATAAACAAAACTCGTCAATTTTTTTTCATTCATTTTCGAATTTTTGAGCATTTTGTTTGAAAATATGCATTCGTTTCTTTGATTCAAATTAGCATTCACAATAACCATTTTTAAATAATAATAGATCATGGGAGTATCACATATTGAACACATTGGAATTGCAGTTAACAGTTTGGAAGAAGCTATTCCTTACTACGAAAAAGTACTGGGATTGAAGTGCTACGCAATTGAAGAAGTAGCCGACCAGAAAGTAAAAACCGCCTTTTTCAAGGTAGGCGACACTAAGATTGAACTGCTGGAGTCGACCGACCCGCAAGGACCGATCGGGAAATTTATTGAGAAAAAAGGACAAGGAATTCACCACCTGGCCTTTGCCGTCGATAACGTAGACGAAGCCTTGACTCAAGCTTCAGAGAATGGCATTCAACTGATTGACCAAACCGCCCGAAAAGGAGCCGAAGGCTTAAACATCGGATTTTTACATCCAAAATCAACCCTCGGCGTATTAACCGAGTTTTGCAGTGAAAAATAAAAACCAACCATTTATCACAATAAGATGAGCAATCAAGATAAAATCAACAAACTAATTGAGTTACGCGCAGAAGCCAAACTTGGCGGCGGGGTAAAACGTATTGAAGCCCAACACGCCAAAGGAAAATTCACCGCCCGCGAACGTATTGAAATGCTGCTTGACGAAGGCAGCTTTGAAGAGTTTGACATGTTTGTCACTCACCGCTGTACCAACTTTGGTCTGGAAAAAACCAAAATCATGGGTGATGGCGTAGTTACCGGACACGGAACCATTGACGGACGCGTTGTTTACGTATTCTCACAAGACTTCACCGTATTTGGAGGCTCGCTCTCCGAAACTTTTGCACAAAAAATTTGCAAGGTGATGGACATGGCCATGAAAGTTGGCGCTCCTGTTATCGGGATCAACGACAGTGGTGGTGCACGGATACAGGAAGGAGTAACCAGTTTGGCCGGTTATGCTGAAATTTTCGAACGCAATATTCTCGCTTCAGGTGTCATTCCGCAAATCTCAGCCATCTTCGGCCCCTGTGCCGGTGGTGCGGTCTACTCTCCTGCCCTCACCGATTTCATCATGATGACCGAGGAAAACTCGTATATGTTTGTTACCGGACCAAAAGTTGTAAAAACCGTTACCGGCGAAGACATTAGCATCGAAAATTTGGGAGGCGGTAAAGTGCATGCCTCTAAATCAGGGGTTTCGCACTTCCTTGTTGAAAACGAAGAAGAAGGAATTCTGGTAATCCGCAAACTGTTATCGTTCCTTCCGCAAAATAACCTGGAAGATGCCCCAACAACCGAATGTGACGATCCGATTGACCGTCTGGAGGACTCGCTGAATGAAATTATTCCCGACAATCCAAACCAACCCTACGATGTAAAAGAGGTTATCTACTCGCTGGTTGACTATGGTGAATTTTTGGAAGTACACCGCAACTACGCCAAAAACATTGTCGTTGGATTCGCGAAGTTTGATGGACAGCCCGTTGGAATTATTGCCAACCAGCCCAGCTATCTCGCCGGCGTATTGGATATCGAGGCCTCCAGAAAAGCAGCCCGCTTTGTTCGCTTTCTCGATAGCTTCAATATTCCAATCATCACCCTGGTTGACGTTCCCGGATTTTTACCCGGAAGCGGACAGGAATATGGAGGAATTATCATTCATGGTGCCAAACTGATGTTTGCCTATGGCGAAGCTACCGTTCCAAAAATTACCATTACGCTTCGTAAATCGTACGGTGGGGCCCACGATGTCATGTCGTGTAAGCAACTTCGGGGCGATCTGAACTACGCCTGGCCATCGGCTGAAATTGCCGTGATGGGCGCTGCAGGAGCTGTGGAAGTATTGGAAGGGCGCAAACTTATGTCTATTGAAGATCCGGAAGAGCGGGCTGAATTTAAAGCTAAACACGAGGTTGAGTATAAGGAAAAATTTGCCAACCCCTATCAGGCTGCCGCTTATGGATATATTGACGATGTGATTGAACCACGAAATACCCGGATTCGGATTATTCGCGGACTGCAAAGTCTGGCCACCAAGAAACTGGTCAATCCACCAAAGAAACATTCAAACATTCCATTATAACCGAATCATTATGAATAATTTTTTAATCCTTTTGTCTGTTCTCATGGATTTCGGCTGGACTGTTGCCCTTGTCGGCTTTATGATCGTGTTTGCAGCACTGGCCATTTTGGTCGTTGTGTTCTTACGTCTTCCGAAACTGATCAACATGAACTTCAAAAAGAAACATCCGAAACTTGAAAAACACCACTGTGAAGATGATGACGAAGAATGTCATATTGAAGGGAATGTGACCGCCGCCATCGGCATGGCACTTTATCTCTACTTCAAAAATCAACACGACGAAGAAAGTAATATTGTAACCATTAAAAAGGTTAGAAAGGCCTATTCGCCATGGAGTTCAAAAATTTACAGCGTGACTAATAACTGGCCACGATAACCAAAGTATTGCTTAAAAAAAATCACAAATGAAAAAATATAAATTTACCATAAGCGGCGATGAATACGATGTTCATATCAAGGAGATCGAAGACAACATTGCCACACTTGAAGTGAATGGCACCAAATACGAGGTGAACATTCAAGGCGAAGTAAAATCAACCAAAACACCAAAGCTCGTGCGCAAACCGGTGGTTCAGCAGCCCGGTGAAGGCCTGATCAAAAAGCAGCAATCGAGCGGTGGCATGCCTGTAAAAGCACCCCTGCCTGGTACCATTTTCAAAATTAATGTGGCTGTTGGCGACCAGGTAAAAACAGGTGATAAATTGCTGGTGATGGAAGCCATGAAAATGGAGAATCAGATACTTGCCGAAAAAGATGGCCAAATTTCTACCATCAAAGTAAAAGAAGGCGATGCGGTATTGCAGGATGATGTTTTATTGGAAATCAGCTAAAAAACTCAGCGAATAATGAAAAGACTGTTATATATAATCGCTGCATTTCTGTTGCTTCTCCCCTCTTTTTCCAGGGCTGATGAAAACAGTGATTTGGCGAATACGATCATAAGCGGGAAATGGATTAACCGAAGCGATGGTTATGTAGCTTCGCCAACATTCAACCCCCAAATAGATAAAAAGGAAGATTTTGATTCGGCCAAGCGCTACAAAACGCTTTCTTTTTCAAGCGACTACACATTTACTATGGATTCGTTGAAACAGCGCTACTCCGGAAAGTGGCGCATCGACAACGGGAAAATCCTGATGGATTTCAACCCCAAGACGGTTACCCACCTGAATAAAAACATGGATCCAAACGCGCAAACCAACGCCTATGTCACCACAGACGAACTTTTAGATTTGGGGACGCGTGAGCTCAGCCTGAATAATGGCAAGCTGACCGGTGATGGCTATGAATACAAAAACTATTCAGGCGCCATTTCGGGTTTGTTCAATTTTTACGAATTCTCCGGATTTGCCAATGCCACCTGGAAACACATCCTCATGATGTTTATCGGGTTCTTTTTCATCTTTCTGGCGATCAAGTATGATTTTGAACCCTTGCTGCTTGTGCCGATTGGTTTTGGTATTCTGATTGGTAACATTCCAATGTTCCAGGCGGTTGACTTCAACCTGAAACTGGGGATTTACGAACCTGGTTCGGTGATGAACATCCTGTATCAAGGCGTGGTTCAAGGCTGGTATCCACCGCTCATCTTCCTGGGCATTGGTGCCATGACCGATTTCTCGTCGCTCATATCGAACCCCAAGCTGATGTTGCTGGGAGCTGCCGCACAAATTGGTATCTTCCTCACCTTCCTGGGCGCACTTTGGCTGGGTTTTGCACCACCCGAAGCAGGAGCCATTGGTATTATTGGTGGAGCAGACGGCCCAACGGCAATCTTCATTTCATCAAAACTGGCTAATGGGGTCAATGTTATGGCCAATGGTCAAACGGTTCAAAACCTTATCGGGCCCATTGCCATTGCGGCATACTCGTACATGGCATTGGTTCCGGTTATCCAACCACCGGTTATCAAACTGCTGACCAGCAAGAAAGAGCGTCTGATCCGGATGAAGCCTCCACGAGCAGTCTCCAAATTGGAGAAAATCCTCTTCCCCATTGTCGGCTTAATTCTGACAGCTTATATTGCTCCGTCAGCCCTTCCGCTATTGGGCATGTTGTTTTTCGGAAACCTGCTGAAAGAGTCAACTGTAACCAAGCGTTTGGCTGATACGGCAAACTTTGCCCTGATCAATACCATCACAATTTTGCTGGGAATCACCGTTGGAGCCTCTACGCAGGCCGATGTGTTCTTAACGCCTTCGTCGATCAAGATCTTTGTCCTGGGAGCAATCTCCTTTGTGATCGCAACCGCCGGAGGTGTTGTTGGTGCAAAAATCATGAACCTGTTCTACAAAAAAGAGAACCGGATCAATCCGATGATTGGAGCGGCCGGTGTGTCTGCCGTTCCCGACAGCGCCCGCGTAGTGCAGACCATGGGATTAAAAGAAGATCCAACCAACCACTTGCTGATGCATGCCATGGCCCCCAACGTTTCCGGGGTAATTGGTTCAGCTATTGGTGCAGGTATCCTGCTCAGTTTCTTGATGTAGACAAGGAATCTAAATAATTTATAAAGGTTGTTCTCCGGCGAGAACAACCTTTTTTTGTATTATTGTATTCATAAACCTAAAACCATACAAATGAAAAAATTTCTCCTCGCATTAATTTTTGCTGCTTTCCTTTCCACAGGAAATACCCAACCCAGTAAAGACTTTCCCACAAAAACCTTAAACGTGTTGGTTTTCGCTAAAACCAGCGGATGGAAGCATCAATCCATTTCAAGCGGAATAAAAATGTTCAGTGACCTGGCCTCAAATGAGGGCTGGAACCTCACAGCAACGGAAGACGCCAATCTGTTTACGATGGATTTTCTCATCAATTTTGATGTTGTCATTTTTCTAAATCCAACACAGGATGTATTGAGTGAAAAGCAACAAAAAGCTTTTCAAACCTTTATGGAAACCGGTAAAGGTTTTGTTGGCATTCATGCTTCGGCCGATTGTGAATACGATTGGGCATGGTACGGAAAATTGAATGGCGCCTACTTTCTGACTCATCCGCCGGCACAAGAAGGAAAAGTTATTTTCGAAGATCTCAATCACCCTTCAATGGAGCCATTTAAAGGCATGGACAGCTACACCACCTTTGACGAATGGTACAGTTTCAAGGCCAATCCCCGCGGGAAGGTACACGTGCTGGCACGTCTGGACGAATCGACCATTACAAAAGCCGACAACGACAAATGGAAAATGGGCGACCACCCGCTCATTTGGTGGCAGGAATTTGATGGAATTCGTTCTTTTTATTCGGTTTTCGGACACACCCACGAAGCCTTTCAGGATCCTAAAATACAAGCACACTATGCAGGGGCCGTCAACTGGGCGGGCAAAAGGTGACCGAATAGAATATAAAAAACAAAGCCGGCGAACTTGACATTCACCGGCTTTGTTTTTTATAAATCCAGTTTTCGTTGGGGATCAATGGCCGCATTCAATTCATACTCTTCAACAATCTGATCAATAGTCATCAGACACTTGCCACAACTTGTACCTGCTCGGGTAGCATACTGAATATCTTCAGCCGTAGTAGCTCCTTTTTTTAAGGCGGCAATAATTTCTTTTTCTGAAACCATGTTACAAATACAAACCAATCGGTCTCTCATCACTTATCCTTTATCTGTCAACGAGTTAAATCACACAAACCCTCTTTGGGCCTGTTAAAATAACTGATTTTTCTGCATCAAACTACAAATTTATTTTCAATATACAGCCGAAGCTCCCGGTACGCATCAATTACAACGTCCTTTTTCGTCATCGACTCGTAAAGTTTTTTAATGGATTGTTTCTCACTTAAAAGATGAAAACTCACCCTGAAATTCAAATCAAAAACCATCGACATTAGCATCAGCTTAAAATCGTTAACCGACTGCATGTCTTTACGCTTGGCTTGTTTTTGATTTTTTATGCTTTTGATAATCGAATCATTAACCAATCCGCTGGCGGGAAGGTTAAAACTGATGGCGCTGTGTTTAAAATTACCGTCACGTTTTAAATGACCTACGCAGTAGTCCCAAATATCAAGTTTATCGGCATCTCGCAAAATTTGGCTGTAAGTAACCAGCAGCTTATCGTCTTTCAAAGAGATACTATCCTTATTATGATTCAAAATTGCCGCGCAGATCAATGCCTGCTTTTCTTCGCCCAGAGCCGTAAAAAAGTGTTGTTCATTCAGCAAGGCCACCGTCAGTTCAGCATGATTAGCCGACTTTTCATCATCAAAGGTTTGGTATTTTTCAAACTGGTCAAAACGGCCCAAATCATGCAAAAGGCCAATCAATTCGGCCAACAGAATATCTTCTTCTTCCAACATCAGGTTGGTGGCTATTTGTCCGCTTAACTTCGACACTCTCAGGCAGTGTGCTCTCCTCAAAGTCATTATATCAGCAACCTCCAGATCCGGGTGCTTTAAAAATCCTGCCGTGTATTTCTCAAAGAAATCGTGGGCAGAAACGAGATGTTCTTTCACGATTGTCAATTCTTCCATGGTTCTGCAAAAATATGCGTTTTGGTGCTTCAACAGTCAAAATTGACAGGTTGTTTATCAACAATTCCAACACGCATAACATTGTTGTCAAGTTTTTAGTCGAAATCATTTCAAAAAAGGATTGTTTTACTATTTTTGCACACGCTTTTGGCCCCATAGTTCAATGGATAGAATACAAGATTCCGGTTCTTGCGATCTGAGTTCGAATCTCGGTGGGGTCACTTCAAGAGGATACAAAAAACACGAAAAGCGCTTAAATTAAACAATTTAGGCGCTTTTTATTTTTGCAAAACACCTCCAAAAGGACAGCTGTTATCTTATGATATATTTACTCGCTTGCTAACTTTCGCAAAAGAGGCAGGACTAGAGCCAATATGTTTGGTAAAAATTCTGGTAAAATAGTAGAGATCATTGTAACCCAGTCGATAATCTACTTGCATTATCCGGGCATACAAAAACCCACTTCGTGATAATTGCTTTCGAAGGTAGTGGAAATATGTTTCATTGGGTCTAAAACGTGCCGTTGCTTTTGAGTTTAGTCAACAATCTGTCCGTGAGGTTTCGAACATAGGCATCTTCATACTTTGACAGACGTTCCAATGCCAACATGATACGTTGGTTCTTGAGATGTTTTGGATGAATTAAACGATAAATCAGGTTTAGGGAGCCAATGTTGAGCTGTTGTTCCTGAAAAAGGCTTAGTAACTCAAAAACCACCTCCTCAGTTACATAAGGTGATTCGATGAATTTCCAGATAATCGTATTCTTCTTTTCTGTCGATAAATCAGGCATCACTTCAACCAACTGTTTTTGAAGGGAAGCATCATTTAGTCCAGATGGATGGAAATACTGAAGTGCCCGTTCTGATATCTCGGTCTTATCGGACCGGATATACTGGATAAAAAGTGGAAAAAAATCTTCATGGTACGATGAATGTTTCTCAACCGCCCGGATTCCCCAAATCATTTTCTTTGTATCCTGGCTTTCAAACATCCGCCTTAGAAAATTGGTACTAACTCTTTTATCCAGTATTTCCAGTATTTTTGCTTGGGTAGGCCCATAAACGGTGTGCCAAAGGGTATGGCAGGTATACACCGCGTCTTTTACTACAACTTCTGCAAGCGCCGGTTGAGTAGCTGCTGTGTACCCATCAATCTCATAAGCCTTGTAAGGATCGATTGAATCCGGAACTATGATTAATTCTTCCGACTTTAACTCTTTCAATATTGAGGCAGTGTCGCTAAGAATTGTGTTCAGCTTTTGATAGTCGGCATCTTCAAATTCGGTATGGTCTGATTTGGTCAGCGGTTCTTCTTCCGGTATTTCCATGGCCAGATAATTCCCGACACCGTCCCAAAACAGTGTCAAACGGATCATTTTACATTCACCGGTCATGCATACGTCTTTATGAAACTGCCGGCTAAACCAAACAGGTAAGCCATTCTCATCCTGAAGTTCAACAATTTCAGTACTCGAAAGCGAATCGCTCTCGTTTTCAAAGTGATGAATCAACAAGGTCCCTTTCATATCACGAAAACCTACTTCTGTAAAATCTGGAGCGGTTTTCGTAAAACCGGAAAACAACAGAAACACAATCGCTGTCAGTCCTTTTATGTAATTCCCATTCCTAAATGCCATTAATAAAACAAATTTTCACCCGGAGGAACGTCGGCCACCGGGTGAAGAGTTTAACTTAGTAACAAGTTCAGTTGGTAAAAAGGTTCTATTTTTTCGGTCCAAGGGTTGAACCTTCGTTGTAGTTTTGCATGTTTTCCACATCATACTTTCCAACACCTTTTTCCATCAGAGTTTTCAGTTCTTCCAGGTGGTTTTGGTAAACTCCGCGCGGACTGGTGTTGTGCTTTGCGGCAACCGAGGCAGCCATCCCAACCACTTCGCCCATGATGCCAGTGGTGCGCATCACCCTGACCGTCCCAAGGGCAACGTGCGTTACGCTGATATTCCGGCCAGCCATAAACAGGTTATCCACGTTTCGTGAGTAAAAACAGCGGTAAGGAATTGGATATGGATGGATTTTTTTATGCACCGCAATAGACTTAAATTCCTTGTTAGGAAAATGTTCGGTGTTTTTCGGATCGGGGTAGTGCAGGTCAATGGTCCAGGTGGTTGGAGCTGAGGCATCCGCGTAAACCACGTAATCGGTTATGTCCTGCTCTTTCAATATCAAGTCGCCCAGCAATCTGCGCGATTCCCGTTTCCCGGCAATGTAAGCCACCCATTCCAGTTTCCGGTTTTTATAGTCGTCTTTTACCGAACTTTTGTTTTTCAGGAACGACCAGTTAGAATAAACCACCAGCAGGCCATAGTCGCGGATACGCTCAAACTCCTTTATTTGATTAAAATTCATCCCTGTTTCCCAGGTCCACTCGCCCATGGTTACTTTCTCTGCGTTTTCCTCGTTAAATTCCACGCCGTAGCTAAATTCAGGGAAAGAGGTTTCCTCTTCGCTTTCAACCGAATACCACTGAACTGATGATCCCATCGTCATTTTATCAGCTTTCTCCGGGGCGGTGGGCTCGCCAAATTCATCTTTTCCTTCACGCCCCATGGCAAAGTCGGCGCCAGCCAGAAACCCAATTGTGCCGTCGCCGGTACAGTCGGCAAACAAAGGCGCTGAAAAGGACAACTCCTTCGCTGTTTCAATGTGCCTTGCATGCACTTCTTCGATCCGTGAACGTTTCATTTTCACTTCGAAGGCCCGGTAGTTGATAAACAGTGAAATATTTTCTTCCGCCAGCACCATCTCCATCTTCTTCTCATCTTCGTAATAGGCAGCTGGTTGCGCATTCCCTCCTTGCGTCGGCCCGATTTCATTCACCACATCACCCAACGAAGGATAGGGCTCCACCTTGATTCGTCCCCCCAGATGCACGCGCACTTCGGAGCTGTTGTTGCCCCCCAAAACAGGCCGATCCTGGATCAATGCCACTTTCAAACCTAACCGGGCTGCAGAAATAGAAGCCGTTGTTCCGGCAACACCGCCACCGACAACAACCAAATCAAATTCACCTGCCGATTCAGGTTTTTTATGGATACCCAACTGTTTTTTTCTGAATTTTGCCAGTGAAACTAAATCGTTCGGAGGCAATGAATTTTCTCTGGTAAAATAGATGGCGTCCACCCGGCCGTTAAATCCAGTCAGGTCGTGCAGCCCAATAGTCGCTTTCTTGTTGGCAATGCTAACCGTTCCGGCTTCCTGCCAGATCCACTCAGCACCTGATGCCCCCAGTGTCTTGCCTGTGCTTTTTCCATCGATCAACAGGTTAAATTTTCCGGGCCCTTCTCCTTCAAACCAAGGTGAAGTCCAGTTAAAGGTACGCACAAACACCTGGTATTTACCCGTTGCCGGAAAATCCACGGTCGTTTGTGCGTCGGCAACCGGACTCCCCATCCCGTGTGCCATCAGGTAAGGCGATCCCATCAAATCCATAAACTGTTGATCTACGACCCAACCACCTTTGGTGGTAAAACTTTCGGCTTCAACAAGAACAGACTGTGCCTGAAGGGTAAACATCCCCAAAATCAGCAAACTCATAATTAATATTATTTTTTTCATGCTTCTATTCTTTAGGTTCCGTATTGTCATCTCCACGGGTTTTTCAAAGGTACAAACTAATCATATTTTAACCATGCTGTTGCCCGACAGTCGTGATTCGCAACAAACCGGATCCATCTTGATTGAAAAGCTTCAGGGAAATCATATTCAAACTTTTCTCCCGGTTTCACGGTCACTTCCTGGTAAACCATCCACGGACCGTGCCCGATGGGTTCCACTTCAATTTTAAACTTAACCGATTGACCCGATTCGTGTGAAATCATCAGGCTTCTTTTGTCGTAAAATCCAATCAGGTACGGATCTGAAGGTTCATTTGCCTTCACATCCGAATCTTTCCAGGGACCACCTTCTCCGACTGGTTTTCCCAGTTTCCAAAGATCATCAATGGTGCCTGCCCAAACAGCCGCATGCCCGTCTTGAGATTGAATGATGTGTTCATCATTATCTGCTAACTCTGTTTGAAGCCCTGTCATGATCAACATTCCCCGATACGAAGCATAGTCATGAATTTTAAATTTGTGTGATGCCACTGGCCGTATCTTTGCGTATCCGTCTGCATTCTCCGCAGGGAGTTCGTAAAATGTACCCGAACAGTTGAATAAGTCACGTTCGGTAGCTACTTCCCGGCAAATACGCAGCAAGCCTTTTTCAGTCAACGCTGAATATTTTTCATCTCCTTTGGGCAAACGCCAGCGCCTTCCACTATCATCCACCACCAATACCGATGCTTCATCGATGGTGATTACGTCTTGCGGTATGGCAAATTTTTCACGAATAAAAGAAGCGGTTTCCGGATCCTCTTTTTTTACAAGTTCCATATTCCCATCCAATTCATAGTATCCAGTCTCTTCAAAACCCATATCTGTGGCAGTACCCGCAAGTATTCCCAGAGCACGACGATTCTCCCCCAGTCCCCAAAGCAGACCAGCTTTTGTTAAACCTTCAGCGGCATCGGCCAGTCCGTTAAACATTGGATCAACAGCGCTATCTCGTGCGTCTTTTTGTGCATAATAAAAATGTACTGTTCCTTTTGTATCATGACTCGTTGAAACACGCACCCATTCACCAATTTCATTTTCATTAAAAAAAACATTTGCACATTCTCCACTTTCCAACTCAATCGATTTCAGTGGTGTCCAACTATTGTTCCCTGTTTTATCAACCTCAAAAGAAAAGCTGACAGGAGCTTCGCCTTCGTTTTGAACCCATGCTGACCGGTTATCCCATCCTGAAAACAGGAATGGTTCTGAAGATTCAGTGGCCTCGATTTTTTCGGAAAGCCAAACTGCACCTTCTGCTGTTGTCGGCCCCAGCTGATCGGGTTTTTCAATCGAGGTGAACCACAAATTCGAGTTAGACTGTCCAGGGCCCTCAATGTTTCCCTTGGCCTTTCGCTTGTTCAAAAATTCTTTATTGGCTGAATCATCACATCCAAACACGAGTCGATTGTTCCAGCGGGCAAAGTCACCAATCACTTTTAGATAAGCA
>ENA-ORCT01000279-ORCT01000279.1-marine-metagenome-genome-assembly--contig:-NODE-279-length-26042-cov-3.129829_pt1 | contig 26042 bp, 22 predicted proteins | sample MGYA00248632_ERZ508511 | MGnify/ENA primary metagenome ERZ508511 (study PRJEB26182, sample SAMN06268839) | marine metagenome | isolation source: Tt an P1-techrep anaerobic enrichment on pine from sediment...
GAACAATTCAGTGGCATCCTGGCCAATCTGTTTGTCGTAGATAAGCAGGCTAAGATCGCTGTACAACCGCGATGTGACCGGATGGTAGTTGCCGGTGCCGATATGAACATAGCGGCGCAGTCCCCTGTAGTCGCGGCGCACGACAAGAATGACTTTGGCGTGGGTTTTAAGACCAACCACCCCGTAAGTAACGTGAATGCCGGCCTCTTCGAGGCGTGAGGCGAGACGAATGTTGGCCGCTTCATCAAACCGAGCCTTTAATTCCACAACCACCGCGACCTGCTTACCGTTCTGGGCAGCCTGAATCAGGGTATCGAGAATCGGACTGTCGCTCGATGTACGGTAGAGGGTCATCTTGATGGCCTGCACCTTGGGATCGGTTGCCGCTTCGTGCAGAAAGCGGTTGACTGAGGTGGCAAAAGACTCGTAGGGGTGCTGCAACAGGATGAACCTGGCCTCGCGAATGGTGTAAAAGATGTTGCGGCCCTTGGTCAGTTGCGGATGGTCGATTGGCAGATGCGGCATATCTTTGAGCTGCGGCAGGGGAAGGGCCGTCAATTCCATGAAATCACGAACACCCATGAAACCGTCGACCTCGAATACATCATCTTGTTGATCAAGCCCGAGTTCAGCTGCCAGCAAGCCGCGGTGGTCTGGGCCCATACCGGGTAGAACCTCCAGTCGCACGATGGGTGCGAACTTGCGCTCGCGCAGGGCCGATTCGATCACCGCCAGCAGATCGTCGGCGTGTTCCTCGTTCTTCTCGGTATTGGCATTGCGGGTCACCCGGAACAGTTCGCAGCTGACTACCTCCATGCCCGGAAAGAGCATGTCAAGATTGTTCGCCATGACATCTTCCAGGCGGATGAAGCTGTGCTCTTGGCCGACCTGCATAAAGCGGGGAGCGCTGCTGCCGATCGGGACCTTGACCCGGGCCAGGGACGGTTCGCCGCTTCCGGGGTAGCGCAGGGTTACCAGCAGGTTCAAGGACAGGTTGGAGATAAACGGAAATGGGTGGGCCGGATCGATGGCCTGCGGAGTTACCAGGGGGTAAATGTTATCGTAAAAGGTGTCGCGCAGTGCCTTTTTCTCAGAGGCACCCAGATCCTCATAGGCCGGGAAGCTGATGTTCTCTTGTTCCAGTTCCTGGGTCAGTTCGAAAAGGATGCGTTGTTTGTCCTGCTGGTGTTTTTCAATAAAGGCGTAGGAGGCCGCAATTTGTTCTTCGGGAGTGCGACCGTCCACGGTGGGTTTCTGTACTCCGGCCAGAGCCTGCTGCTTGAGACCGCCGATGCGTTTCATGAAAAATTCATCGAGGTTTGAGCCGGCGATTGCCAGGAATTTAACGCGCTCCAAAAGCGGAATGCGCTTGTCTTCCGCCTGCAGCAGCACCCGATGATTGAACTGCAGCCAGCCAAGTTCTCGATTTATGAAGAGTTGAGGATCATCGAAAGTTGGGGGCGCAACGGGACGGGTAGCAGGTAAAGGCATTACCGCCGAGTAGGAAATGTCCACTGGGTGTTTCAATTCCTTTTGCATTGGGCAGAACCTTTGGCAAAGGAAGAGAGCGGCAGGAAACGCTGTTATATTTGCACCATGTTCGATATATAGCACGTTTTTGAATAGGATGCATCCGGAACTTCTCCTGATGCCGCCAGTTATCCCACCGAAAAAGAAGTGGGTTTTACACCAGGCTACAGGTTAGAATAGTAAATTAGAGAATGGCAGTTGAATTCGATAAGACAGGCCAAGGAGGAGGTCTTGAACAATAAACGTCTCGCCGCCATCGACATTGGCACCAACTCCATTCGTTGTATCGTTGTCGAGGTCTGCGGAGACGCTGATTATCGCATTCTGGACGACGAGAAGGCGGCTGTTCGTCTCGGTGCAGGGCTCTATACCAGCGGAACCATTTGTTCAGAGAGTTGGCAGGCTGCAGGGGAGGCGCTGTGCAGAATGCGCAGCATCGCCACCGGATTCGGCGTGCGCGCGGTTGAGGCGGTGGCCACGAGTGCGGTTCGCAAAGCTGACAATGGCCGGGAATTCCTTGACGATATGCAGGAACGTGGCGGTTTTCCCATCCGCCTGATCAGTGGTGGAGAGGAGGCCGAACTGGCGGCCCTCAGCGCCTGGCGGCACTTCGATATGGCCCAGACCCGCCATGCACTGCTCGACATTGGCGGTGGAAGCGCCGAGATCGTGTTGGCCACTGGCGATCATATCGAAGAGATATATTCGCTTGAAGCCGGTGCGGTTTTCATGACCGACCGTTTTTTGTCGCGGGAGCCGATTCTCAAAAGCGATTTAAAGAGGCTGCAGAAATATCTTCTTAAGCAGAGTCGCCGATTTATCGATCAGAACGGTTTCCATCTGCAGCACCTCGTTGGATCCGGCGGTACCGTGACCAACATCGGTCGGGCGGTAATGGCACAGCGCGGGGAAGCGTTCGGTTCGGTACACGGATATGATGTTCTTCATTCTGATATCGTCCATTTGCTGACAATGCTATCCCGCATGACACCGAAGGAGAGGGCGGCGGTGCCTGGAATCAATCCGGAGCGGGGCGATATTATCCTTGCCGGAATAGCGGTAGTCGATGGGCTGATGAGAGGTCTCGGCACCAATGTGTTGAAAGTAAACGAGCGAGGCATTCGCGAAGGCTTGATCATTCGCAGTCTGCAGAAACACGATCTCGTTTCCGATGCGGTTTTAACTCCTGATTGGCGGTCTTCGGTCGAATCTCTGGCTCGATCCTGCCAGGCCAATCTGAACCATGCCAGGCAGGTTGCCCGACTGTCGCTGCAACTGTTTGACGGACTGCGAGAGCAGAACATTCTCAGCGATCGTGACCGGATCTTGCTTGAAGCGGCGGCGCTGTTGCACGACATCGGCTATTTCATCAGCTACAAATCCCACCACAAACATTCCTATCATCTTATTCGCCATGCACGACTCGACGGTTTCAGCCCGCGGGAAAAAGAGCTGGTGGCCAACGTGGCCCGTTATCACAGGCGTAGCCTGCCAAAGAAAAAGCATCCCAATTTCAACCATTTTTCAGCGGCTGACCGGCGTCTCATAGAGCTGCTCGGTGGGATTCTGCGGCTGGCCGATGGCCTGGATCGTTGTCGCAATCAACGGGTAGCAGATTTACGCTGCCACCTTGACGGTGACAGGTTTCAACTGGCGTTGCGAGCAAACAGCGGAGATCTGGCGGTTGAGGTCGATGGGGCAGGTCGCAAAAGCGATCTATTTGAGAAAGCCTTCGGGCGCAGGGTGGTCATAGAGGCAGAGGCCTGAATTTATAGATAGTGCGGTGGGTGCATTGACCGGCACGGAGGGTTGGAGTATGCTGCCGCCTTCCGCATTGTTTCCCGCCGCTCCAATATGTTAAGTTGTTGCAGCTTGTTTTGTTTTCCAAAAGAGTTTACGGAGTCATGTCGTCCCAATCTAACAAGCAACAGAAGGTTCGCACTGTTATCAAATGTCCTACCTGTCAGCAGCCGACCGTTTGGCAGGATAATCCCTATCGGCCTTTCTGCAGTCGCCGCTGTCGAATGCTCGATCTCGGCTGCTGGGTGGATGAGGAATATCGGGTTCCGGCGGAAGATCAAACCGGAAAAGATGAGCCTTCTGAAAATATCGAATAAACAAACACATAGAAAGAATAGTTCATGTATTATCTCACCATTCATACCCATTTCGCCGCCGCCCATAACCTGATCAATTACCAGGGAGATTGCGAGAATCTGCACGGTCACAACTGGAAAGTGGAAGTTACCGTTTCTGCCAGGGAACTGGACAAAGCCGGGTTGGGGATCGATTTCAAGATTCTCAAGCGGGAAACCAAGCGCCAGCTCGACCTGCTCGATCACAAATATCTGAACGAACTGCCCGCTTTTCGCGAGACCAGTCCCTCTTCGGAAAACATCGCCCGCTTCCTTTACGAACACCTCCAAGAGGTCCTGAACGACGGCAACGTCGCCGTGGACAAGGTGACGGTCTGGGAGTCGGATTATGCCTGTGCCAGCTATGTCGCCGACTGAAGGCCAGCTGCTGGAAGTCTTTTCCTCCATTCAGGGGGAAGGGCTGCAGATCGGCTGGCGGCAGATCTTCGTGCGCCTGGCGTTATGCAATCTGGCTTGTCGTTATTGCGATACGCCGGTCGAGACGACGTCCAGCTGCCGGGTCGAGACAGCTCCTGGAGCCGGTTCCTTTTCTGCGCTTCCCAATCCCGTGTCCCTGGATGTGGTGGCCTGTCTTGTTGCTGATTGGAAGGCCCGTCTGCCGGGCGGGCATCACTCGATCAGCATTACCGGCGGCGAGCCGCTGATGCAGGCGGAGGTATTGCAGGAGTGGTTGCCGGCTCTGCGCAGTCTGCTGCCTATCCATCTCGAAACCAACGGCACCCTGCCCGAGAATTTTGCCCCGCTGGCCGCCCATGTCGACTGGGTTTCGATGGATATCAAGCTCGCCTCGCAGACCGGCGAAACGACTCCATGGGAAGCCCATGAGGAGTTCCTGGCCCTGGCAGCTGGAAGGGGTTGTTGCGTCAAGGCGGTGGTCGGGGCGGAAACCACCGTCGAAGAGGTGCAGCAGGTTGCTGAGCTTCTACGCTGTGCGGCTTCGGAAGTGCCGCTGATATTGCAGCCGATTACCCGACGTGGAGAGGTGGGTATGGATGCGGCGCAGCTGCTGGAACTGCAGGCGCAGGCGGCACGCATCCATTCGCGGATACGGGTCATTCCGCAGACCCACGCCTTTCTTGGTCTGCTGTGATCGGGGATTTGGTTTTTTGAACATTTACGGAGGGTAGCGTGATTATCGAAGACATGACCATGCCTGAGTTTGTCAGTGGGCTGGAAAAGACCCGTACGGTACTGGTCCCGTTCGGTGCTACCGAGGAACACGGCCCGCATCTGCCGCTATCCACCGATACCCTGCATGCCGTTGAAGTCGGTCGCAGGCTGGCCGAGCGGCGGGATATTTTCATTGCCCCGCCGTTGCCGTACGGGGTGTGCCGTTCGACCAGCCAGCATCCCGGGACTATTTCCTTGACTACCGCCACCCTGCGGGCCCTGGCCATCGACATCGTCACCGCACTCTATCGCCAGGGACTGCGCAATTTCGTGCTGCTCACTGGGCATGCGGGCGGAACCCACACCGGGACCCTTATCGACGCCGGCGAGGAATTGTTGCAGCGGTTTGCCGATCTGAAAATTGCCGTGCTCACCGAGTTTATGCTGGCCGCCAAGGAAGGACGCGGCTTGATCGAGACTGCGGACGATTCCCACGCCGGTGAAATCGAAACCTCACGCATCTGCCACTCCCATCCTCACCTGGTCAAGGGGGCTGCGGAGCGGGAGTATCCAACTTTTCCGGTGGGTATCCTGGTGCGGAATAAGCGTAAATTCTGGCCCGGTGGGGTGTGGGGAGACCCAAGCCTGGCTTCAGCTGACAAGGGACGCCGGCTGGAGGAGCTTGTGGTCGAGGCGCTTGATCGCTTCGTTACCAGGCTGGAGCAGTGGCAGGAATAGGGTGAAGGAACGGCCGGCTGGGATGGAGCCGGCGAACTGCCGTAGTGGCTCTGCGGCAGGCTCAACCCGGTTTATTCATGAAGACTTCTGCTGCAACCGGGTTAAAGGGGAGGGAATTTGGTCCGTAGGGCCTTTTCCACGCAAGGCGGAACAAAGCCGTCAATGTCGCCTCGCAAGGAAGCCACTTCCTTGACTATGGACGAACTGAGATAGCCGTAGCGGACCGAGGTCATCATGAACAGGGTTTCCATCTCATCGTTCATGGAATGATTCATCTGGGCCAGCTGGAACTCGTTTTCGAAGTCGGAAACGGCCCGCAGACCGCGTAGTACTACTCGCGCCCCCTTATCCGCCATGTAATCAACCAACAGGCCGTTAAAGGTATCAACTTCAATCTGGGGATAGTCCTGCAATGTCTCGCGAATCAGGGTAAGCCGTTCGTCGATGTCAAACAGGGCTTTTTTGTTGACATTTTGCGCTACGGCGACGATCAGTTTGTCGAAGATTTTCAGGCCTCGCAGAATGATATCGAGATGACCGTTGGTGATGGGATCGAAGGAGCCGGGGTAGACGGCGATTTTGTCGTTCATGGCGAAGGTTCCTCGCAGTGACAGCGGGTCAAAAGGCCGATTCGGGTGGCGCCGTAGCAGCGTTGAGCGACACATTGCAGTTGGCCGACCCGGTCTGGCACGATTTCCTTGGCTGAGGCCTCGACGCATACTATACCATCTTCGGCCAGCAGGTTCAGGTCGGAAAGGGCGGTAAGGGTCGGAATGAGCAGATCCTGACCGTAGGGCGGGTCGAGAAAGATCAGGTCAAATGGGGCACGATTCCGCACCTGGGGCAGGCTGTCGAGCACCTTGCCTCGTATCAGGCGGATTTTATCGTCCAGTTGACAGGCTTTGGCATTGCGCTCGATGAGGGAGGCGGCCTGTCGGCCCGAGTCAATCAGGGTGGCATGGCCTCCGCCGCGGCTGAGGGCTTCCAGTGCCAGGGCTCCGGACCCGGCGTAGAGGTCGAGGATGGACAGCCCGGCAAAATTGCCCAGACGGGTGAAAAGCATGCTGAACAGCGCCTCTCGTACCCGGTCGCTGGTTGGGCGAATCTGTTGGCCGGTGAAATAGGCCAGCTTCTTTCCTCTGGCGCTGCCGCTGATAATGCGCATGAGACCCACCTTGAAAAAAAGGGAACAAAACTACCATACCGAAGAGCCGTCGTCAAGTGACGGTAACACTGTTTGATCTTTACAGGAGAGGCCATGGAAAGACCTGACCTGGCACCTTATGCCACCCGCAGTTCAGATAGCCGCGGCCGCCGCTATCAGGAAGCCTTTAAAGACAATCGCTCGGCCTTCGCCCGTGACCGTGACCGCATCATTCATTGTGCGGCTTTCCGCCGCCTGGAATATAAGACCCAGGTTTTTGTCAACCACGAAGGCGATTATTACCGGACTAGGCTGACTCATTCCCTGGAAGTGGCGCAGATAGCCCGCGGCATTGCTCGTCAATTACTGCTCAACGAGGACCTGGTCGAGGCCTTGGCTCTGGCCCATGACTTGGGCCATACTCCGTTCGGCCATACCGGCGAAGAAGTGCTTAACCGGCTGATGGCCGATTTCGGCGGTTTTGAGCATAACCGTCAGTCATTGCGTATCGTCGAGCACCTGGAAGAGCGTTATCCCGACTTCAACGGTCTCAATCTAAGCTGGGAGGCCCGCGAGGGAATTATCAAGCACTCGTCGGAATACGATCAGGCGTCCGATCAGGACCTGGTCGAATACTGTCCTCGCGAACGCCCTTCTCTGGAAGCTCAACTCATCGACCTGGCCGACGAAATCGCTTACAACAATCATGACATAGACGATGGTCTTAAGGCCGGGCATATCAATCTGTCGGAACTGGCCGAAGCGGAACTCTGGCAAGAAACTTTCATCAGGGTCGGTGAAAAGTATCCTGGTCTTGACGAAGAGCGCCATGTTCACCAGACCATCAGTCATCTCATCGGCCGGCTTATTCACGATCTGGTGAATACCTCTCTGGCAAATATCGAAGCGCACCGTATTTCAAGTGTTGCGGAGGTGCGGCGTCATTCGGTTCGTCTGGTGGCCTTCAGTGACGAAATCGATGCGAAAAATCGGCAACTCAAGCAGTTTTTGTTTCGAAACCTGTATCGCCACTATCGGGTTGAGCGCATGCGGGTCAAGGCTGAACGATTTCTGGTCATGATCTTCGACAGCTATTGTTCCAATCCCACCTTACTGCCCCGTAGCTATCGCGATAGGTTCGAACGTTATGGCAAGGAACGGGTTATCTGCGATTTTATCGCCGGTATGACCGACCGCTATGCCCTGGAAGAATATAAAAAGCTATATGAACCCTTTGAGCGGGTCTGATTTTATACAAATAATAAATTCATGACCCATATCTTTGGTTTTCCCAATGCTATTGTCCTTGAAGCTTATGGGGAGGTAGGGTATAACGGCGTTGCAATTTCGTCTGTTTTACTCTTAGTGGCTTGGGAGGCAGGGCGTGCGCAGTTTTGTGACAAAGGCTGGCCTTTCGCGGCTGACGCTCATCGGCAGCGAACTGCAGACCTTGTGTATGTTGCTGATGATTGGGCTGTTGCTCTGCATCTCGTTTGCGGTACTGTTGTCCGGCGGTTCGCCTTTCTTTTCGAACGGTTCCCTGGCAATTTTCTCTCCTTTTATGCTGGCCAACCTCCTGTTGGTGGGTATTTTCAGTCTTCATGTTAGACATAGGCTCCACCGCGAGCAGCGATGCTTGTACGACATGGTCTGTCGTATGTCTGAAAGCAGTGGCGAGGATTTTTTTTCTGCTCTGACCAGGCAGTTAAGCGACTTTCTTGGGGCCAGGTACGTGCACATCGGTTATTTTTCCGGATCTGGCGGAGAGCGTCTCAAGACTCTGGCTGTTTTTCGCGATGGGAAGGTGTGCGATAACGCCGAGTATGATCTGTCCGATATGCCCTGTGCATCTATTGCCCAGGGAGAAACGCGTTTTTATGCCAAGGGGCTTCAGCGTCGCTATCCCGATTCGCCGCTGGTCAGCGATCTGCAGGCGTTGAGTTATTTGGGATATCCCTTGCGCGATGCGACCGGAACCGTAGTTGGGGTGATCTCTGCTTTCGGTAGCAAGCCGCTGCGACACAATAAGAAGGCTTCACTGCTGTTGTCATTTCTGGCACGGCATTCATCTGTGGAATTGGAGCGGTTGAAGGTGCAGCAGGCAATCAGCCATATGGCCTATCAGGATCCTCTTACCGAAATGCCCAACTGGCGGTTTTTTCGGGAGCGGCTTGTTACCACTTTGGGGCAGGCAGGCCAGGTCGGCAATCGTTTCGGTTTGATGTTTCTTGATGTGGACCGTTTCAAAAACGTCAACCAGGCGTTTGGTCATGAAACCGGAGACCTTTTGCTGCGCCTGTTTGCCGAACGTCTGGCCAAAACCCTCGGTGAGCAGGCTATCCTCTCCCGTAAGGGCGGAGACCGTTTTTTCGTTCTGCTGCCGCAGGTTGCCGGTGCAGAAGAAATGCGACGGGTTGCCGAGAGGTTGCTTGCCATGTTGCGGGCACCTTTTGCGGTTCAGGGGCGGGAAGTCTATCTTTCCATCAGCGTCGGTATCGTCAATTATCCTGAGGACGGTGAAAATATTGCTGCGTTGCTGGCTAATGCCGATGCCGCCATGCACCGTGCAAAGGACTTGGGGGGAGGGCGCATCGAATGTTACAAGCCTGCCATGGGCGCCGCCGGTCGCATGCGTCTCGGCCTGGAAGGCGCATTGCGCAAAGCTTTGGAAAAGGACGAGCTTCGGCTCCACTACCAGCCTCAGTACGAGCTTCGTAGCGAGCGCATTGTCGGGGAAGAGGGCCTGCTGCAGGACAGGATTTCAAGTCACCTGGTCGGTGCGGAATGTCTCGTCCGCTGGGTACATCCTGGACGGGGGCTTGTTCCGCCGATGGAATTTATTCCCCTTGCGGAAGAAATCGGCCTGATCGAAGAGATTGGCGCCTGGATGCTGGAAACGGCCTGCTCCCAACTGCAGTTGTGGCAGCAGTGGTTCGGGTCCGACCTGAAGATGTCTATCAATCTTTCTGCCCGCCAGTTGTACGATCCGACTTTGGTTGACCGGATCGGCGGTGCCCTCAGGGTTAATGGATTGCCGCCGCAAACGCTTTGTCTGGAGCTTACCGAGAGCTGTCTGATGGCCAATGTGCAGGAAAATCAGCTGCTGTTGCAACGGCTGCGTGGTCTGGGCGTCGGGATTGCCATTGACGATTTTGGGACCGGTTACTCGTCGCTGAGTTATTTGCGACGTTTCCCGGTAAGTTCCCTTAAGATTGACCGCTCTTTCGTGCAGGATATTTGTGAGCACACCGACCATCAGGCTATTGTCAAAAACATTGTTGCCATGGCCGATACTCTCAAGCTTGAGGTGGTGGCCGAAGGGGTTGAGACCGAGGGCCAGCTTTCCTGCCTTTATGCTGCAGGGTGTCGAATTGTTCAGGGCCATATGCTCGGCCGACCGTTGGGCGCTGAGGATTTTGCGGTGCTGCTGAACGCTGCCGGCGCGCAGGCCGTGTCTTGGGCCTAGTTGGTGGGGCGATTCGTCTGCCGTCGTACGCAGCAGCCGACGTGAGCCGGCTGTATATGGATAGGGGGAACCCTGCCGCTGTTGGCATCGGTTTCCCCGGCAGCCATGGCCGCCGAAGTGCTGAGCGTCTGCTGCCGAAGTTAGGGGAGGGGTATGATGCGGTCGGGGCCCGGGAGGTAAAGGAGCAGGGTACGCCCCAGGATCTGGGCGATGTAGGCTCCGGTCTCTTGTTCCAGGGTAGCGGCGACTTCCTTACGATCTGCCGGGCACCCGTCGAGAATCTTGACCTTGATCAGTTCGTGCGCAGTCATTTGTTCCAGGCAGGCGGCGATAACCTGTTCGGTAACCGCTTCTTTTCCAATCAGGACAACTGGTTTGAGTTTGTGCCCGAGGGCTCGCAGGTGGCGTGTCTGTTTTCCGGTCAGTTTCGACATTCCTTGCTCCATATGTTTCCGTTGAGTCTGTGGTTCCCATCGTAAAGGGCTGCGACTCTAGCAGAATTTTTCCAGAAAAGATAGCGTTTCACTGAGCGGGTTGCCATGGTGTCTTTGCGGGGCGGTTTCTTTTAATCCTGTAACACTGTTGTTCGCCGCCGCAAATTTCAGGATGCCGCGACTAATTGTACTGGGTGATACAGTATTGGCGTCCCGCTTCAAATTTGAAAATACCCTGTTTCCATAAGGATTATCATTCTGCAGGTCTTTTTCTGGTGTGCCAGAATTGAACAAAATGAACCAAAAAAACGGTTGCGTCCCGGTTGGCGGGGCTGTGTTTTTTTATGAGTGCAAACCGGGATGAAAAAATGTTTTAAATTATGCCTTCTGGCATTGACAGATCGATTTGATTTGTGTAGAAATTGGTGGGCTGTGGAAAACGGGGGTTTTGCGCAGAGAGTTGACTGGGTCTATTTGGTGCAGTGCCAGACGCCGGTCGAAGCCCAGTTCTGACTATTCTTATGGAAGTACCGATTGGTAGGAGGCGCTGATGTTGAAGAAGATTCTTAGCTTTTTTTGTAAACCCAAGCCAGATCCCGATTTGGCGAACAAAAAGGAGAGGAACAATATGTCCACTTGTCAGAAAACCGGCGAATGTAGAATTCCTGAGCGTGCAACGCTGCCCAAGGACCTCTATCTGAAGCTTGCCGAGTTCGTCGCTGAACTCCCTCAGAAAGAAGGTCACCTGGTTACCGCACTGCACAAAGCTCAGAGCCTGTTCGGCTACCTGCCTCGCGAAGTGCAGGAATTCGTTGCCGACCAGATGGAAGTTTCCCTGGCCAAGGTATACGGCGTGGTAAGCTTCTACACCTTCTTCACCATGATCCCCAAAGGTAAGTACCCCATCTCCATCTGCATGGGTACCGCTTGCTTCGTCGTTGGTGCCGATAAGGTTGTTGAGGCCTTCCAGCAGCAGCTCGGTGGTGTTGAAGTCAGCGAAGTTACTCCCGACGGTAAATTCTCTATCGACTGCCTGCGCTGCGTTGGTGCCTGTGCACTGGCTCCGGTCGTCATGGTCGGCGAGAAGGTCTACGGGAAGGTAACTCCTGATCAGGTTAAAGACATCATTGCAGACTTTTCATAAGGACGGGGGTATCTAAAAATGGCAAAAATCAATTCTGTTGCAGACCTGAAGAAACTGCGTGAAGATCTGCAGGCCGCCGAGCAGGCTAAAGCCGGCAAGCCTGTTGTTAACGTATCTCTGGCTACTTGCAGCATCGCTTCCGGCGGCAAAGACGTTATGGCCGCCATGAAGGAAGAAGCCGCTGCATTGAGCCTGGATGTGGAATTCGTACAGTCCGGTTGCATGACCTTCTGTTATGCCGAGCCGACCGTTGAAGTCACCCTGCCCGGCAAAGAGCCGGTGGTTTTCGGGTTCCTCGATGCTGAGAAAGCCAAGGCCGTGATCGCCAAGTACGTCAAGGAAGGCGAAGTGGTCGGGGATGTTGTCGAGACAGGCTTTGAACGGGTTGTTCTTTAATATAAGGAGAGACTAGCTATGGCAGAGAAAAAGCAGCTTAGAATAGCAACCAGGAACTCCGGTTTCATCGATCCGGAGAACATTGATTCCTATATCGCCGTCGGCGGCTACCTTGGCCTTGCCAAATGTATTTCCGAAATGACCCCCGAGCAGGTCATCGAAGAAATGAAGAATTCCGGCCTGCGCGGCCGCGGTGGCGCTGGCTTCCCTACTGGCGTTAAGTGGGGTTTCGCCGCCAAGTACCAGAGCGACACCAAGTACGTCGTCTGCAACGCTGACGAAGGCGACCCCGGCGCGTTCATGGACCGCGCGGTTCTCGAAGGCGACCCGCACAGCGTTCTCGAAGCTATGGCCATTGGCGCCTACGCTATCGGCGGCAACAAAGGCACCATCTACATCCGTGCCGAGTATCCTCTCGCAATCGAGCGTCTGAAGATCGCTATCGCCCAGGCTGAAGAAAAAGGCCTGCTCGGCGCCAACATCCTCGGCAGCGACTTCTCCTTCGACCTGGACATCAAGTACGGTGCCGGCGCCTTCGTCTGCGGCGAAGAAACCGCACTGATCGCTTCCATGGAAGGTAGCCGCGGCGAGCCTTACACCAAGCCTCCTTTCCCCGCCGAAGCCGGTTACTGGGACAAGCCGACCATCGTGAACAACGTTGAGACCCTGTCCATCATCCCCGCCATCTTGGTTAAGGGTGCTGACTGGTTCAACAAGATCGGTTCCGAAACCTCCAAGGGCACCAAGGTCTTCGCCCTGGCCGGCAAGATCAAGAACGTTGGCCTGGTTGAAGTTCCCATGGGCATCACCCTGCAGGAAGTTATCATGGAAGTCGGCGGTGGCTGCCCCGGTGGCAAGAAGTTCAAGGCCGTTCAGACCGGTGGTCCTTCCGGTGGCGCCCTGACTTACAAAGACCTCGATGCTCCCATCGACTACGAGAACCTCATTGCTCGTAACTCGATGATGGGCTCCGGTGGTATGATCGTCATGGACGAAGACGACTGCATGGTTGCCGTTGCCAAGTTCTTCCTCGACTTCACCATGGAAGAAACCTGCGGCAAATGTACTCCTTGCCGGATCGGCTCCAAGCGTATCTACGAGACCCTCGACCGTATCACCATGGGTCAGGGTACCCAGGAAGATATCGAGAAGCTGAAGAGCCTGTCTGTTAATATCAAGGACACCGCCCTCTGCGGTCTGGGCCAGACCATGCCCAACCCGGTTCTGTCCACCATGCGCGTTTTCGAAGACGAGTACACCGCGCACGTTGTCGACAAGAAGTGTCCTGCTGGCGTCTGCTCCGACCTGCTCGAGTTCACCGTGGTTGCCGACAAGTGCGTGGGTTGTACCCTGTGCGCCAAGGTTTGCCCGGTTGACTGCATCAGCGGCGCGGCCAAGGAAGTTCACGTCATCGATCAGGCTGCCTGTATCAAGTGCGGTGCCTGCCTCGACAAGTGTAAGTTTGACGCCATCATCAAACAGTAAGGAAAGGAGACATATCGCATGTCTATGCTGAATATAACCATCGACGGTAAAGCCACGCAGGTGCCGGCCGGCAGCAAAATTATTGATGCTTGCCAGCAGCTGGACATCAACGTGCCGACTCTGTGCTACCTGAACCTCGACGTCATGAAATACAACAACATGGCTGCTTCCTGCCGCGTCTGTGTTGTCGAAGTTGAAGGTCGCCGCAACCTGGCCCCGGCCTGCGCCACCCCGATCATGGACGGTATGGTCGTTAAGACCAACACCCTCCGTGTTCTGCTGGCCCGCAAGACCGTTCTCGAGCTGCTGCTGTCCGACCATCCCAAGGACTGCCTGGTTTGCTCCAAGTCCGGCGACTGCGAACTGCAGGACCTGGCCGAGGATTTCGGCATCCGCGAGGTCGGCTTTACCGGCGCCATGTCCACCTATCGCCAGGACGTTTCCCCGTCCATCATCCGCGACATGGACAAGTGCGTAATGTGCCGTCGTTGCGAAACCATGTGTAACGACATCCAGTCCTGCGGCGTTCTGTCCGGCGTAAACCGCGGTTTCGAAGCTGTTGTTGCTCCGGCTTTCGAAATGAACCTCGAAGACTCCGTCTGCACCAACTGTGGTCAGTGCACCCAGGTTTGCCCCGTTGGCGCCCTGGTTGAAAACGATCACACCTGGAAAGTCATCGACGCCCTGGCCGACCCCGAGAAGGTCACCGTCGTTCAGACCGCTCCCGCCGTCCGCGCCGCTATCGGCGAAGCTTGCGGCATGGAGCCTGGCCAGTCCTTCACCGGCAAGATGGCCGCTGCCCTGCGTCACCTCGGTTTCGATCACGTCTTCGACACTGACTGGGCCGCTGACCTGACCATCATGGAAGAGGGTTCCGAATTCCTCGACCGCCTGCAGAAGTTCCTCGACGGCGACAAGAACGTCAAGCTGCCGATCATGACTTCCTGCTGCCCCGGCTGGGTTAAGTTCTTCGAGCATCAGTTCCCTGACATGCTCGACGTACCCTCCACCGCCAAGTCGCCCCAGCAGATGTTCGGTGCTATCGCCAAGAACTACTACGCTGACCTGCTCGGCATTCCCCGCGAGAAGATGGTCGTCGTTTCGGTCATGCCTTGCCTGGCCAAGAAATACGAAGCCGCTCGTCCCGAGTTCGCCGTTGACGGCAACCCCGACGTCGACATCGTCATTTCTTCCCGTGAGCTGGGTCGCCTGATCAAGACCATGAACATCGACTTCGCTTCCCTGCCCGAAGAGGACTTCGACAATCCTCTCGGCTACTCCACCGGCGCCGCTCCGATCTTCGGCAACTCCGGTGGCGTTATGGAAGCCGCACTGCGTACCGCTTACGAACTGGCTACCGGCGAAACCCTGCCGGCCGTCGAGTTCGAGGCTGTCCGCGCCCTGACCGGTATCAAGACCGCCGACATCCAGGTCGGTCCTCACACCCTCAAGGTTGGCGTCGCTTCCGGTCTCGGCAATGCGCGCGAACTGCTGGATAAAGTCCGCAGCGGTGAAGAGCAGTTCCACGTCATCGAGATCATGGCCTGCCCCGGCGGCTGCATCGGTGGCGGCGGTCAGCCCTACCACCACGGCGACATGGAAATCCTCAAGAAGCGTAACGAGGTTCTTTACAAAGAGGACGAAGGCAAGCCCGAGCGTAAGTCCCACGAGAACCCCTACATCGTTGAGATCTACGAGAAGTACCTCGGCAAGCCTCTCAGCGAAAAAGCGCATCACCTGCTGCACACTCACTACTTCAAGCGTCAGCAGCTGTAGGATTCTTTAGAATCTGTCTGCATTACAGTGCAGTGACTTTAGGCCGGATGAGTATTCATCCGGCCTTTTTTTTGTCTCAAAAATTCAACAATTTAAAATGGATCCTTTTATTAGGTGAGAATTTGACCTGCATCAAAGAATACTTCTCTTAATTGCTCATAATAGGTGACACGCAAGAATCTTCAGCACTTATTCGGTCGGTTTCGTTTCTCTCCCTTGCGGCGCCGGCCATCTTTTTATTACAGCGCATTTTCAAAATGGACTTCTCTATGACTCAGGCTTACACTCCGCCGGATATTCAGGCGATATATGATTGGTTGACCACCGATGATCCGCAAAAGCTCGAACAGCTTTGGGCTCAGGCGGATTTGACCCGCCGCCAATTTGTAGGTGAGCAAGTTCATCTCCGCGGGCTTGTAGAAGTTTCCAATCGATGTGCTCGCAATTGCCTCTATTGCGGGATTCGGGCGGATAACCGGTCGCTTCAACGTTATCTGATGGGGGCCGAAGAGATTCTTGCCTGCGCCCATAAGGCTGTCGAAGTTGGGTTTGGCACTTTGGTGTTGCAGGCCGGCGAGGATTCTGGGATCGATGCTACGTGGGTTGCCGATCTCATCCGGCAAATCAAAGATGAAACAGATCTTGCCATCACTTTAAGCCTTGGGGAGCGTCCTGTTGCGGATTACCGTTTGTGGCGCACGGCCGGTGCAGACCGTTACCTGTTGCGCTTCGAGACGGGGAACCGGGAATTGTTTGATCGTATTCACCCTCCATTGCCCGGGCAGCGCTTTGACCGTCTGGCTATTCTCGGCCAATTGCGCGATCTTGGCTTTGAAGTCGGCAGTGGCGTGATGGTTGGGATTCCCGGTCAGAGCTATCAGTCGTTGGCTGAGGATATCGATCGTTTCCGTTCGCTTGACCTCGATATGATCGGAGTTGGGCCGTATATATCCCACCCTGATACCCCCTTGGCTCGTCTTGGCGACAGTTGGCATCTTCCTATTGGTGAACAGGTAGTCAACTCTGTAGATATGGGTTATCGGGTGATCGCTCTGGCACGCTTAGTTTGTCCGCGTGCCAACATACCCAGTACCACAGCGCTGGCCACTCTTGATGGTCCGGTTGGCCGGGAGTTGGGGCTGCAGCGTGGCGCCAACATAGTGATGCCCAACCTTACGCCGCAGAAATACCGTCGCATGTACGAAATTTATCCGGCCAAGGCGGCCAGTACCGAAAATGCCGAAGAAAGCTGCGTCGCGGCACTCAGGCAAATTCGTGCCCTTGGGCGCACGATCGGTTCTGGTAGGGGCGATTCCCCGAACTTGCAAAAATCCGTTTAACCTCCCAAGGAAAGAGGATCTCGTTATGTCATTGCCTTCTATGAAACTTAGCACCAACGCTGTCGATTTTATTGACGAGGATTACCTGCACGGTCTGCTGGGCAAGGAAAAACCTTCCAAAGCTCGCATTCGCGAAATAATCGCCAAGAGTTTAAGCAAGGAGGCTCTTACCGTTGAGGAAACTGCAGCCCTTGTTTGTGCTGACGATCCGGAGCTGCATGAGGAGATATTTGCCGCTGCACGGCAACTCAAAGAAACGGTGTACGGCAATCGCATCGTGCTATTTGCGCCTCTTTACATTGGCAACGACTGTATCAACGACTGTACCTATTGTGCGTTCAAGCGTTCTAATTTCCAGGCGGTTCGTCGTACCCTGACTCCGCAGGAGATTCGCGAACAGGTGACCGCCCTGGAGGATAATGGGCATAAACGCCTGATCCTGGTTTTCGGCGAACACCCCCGCTACGATGCCGACTTTATTGCCGAAACGGTGCGCAACGTCTACTCGGTTCGTTCCGGCCATGGCGAAATCCGCCGTGTGAACATCAATGCCGCTCCCCTCGACATCGAAGGCTACAAGAAGGTCAAGGATGCCGGCATCGGTACTTACCAGATTTTCATGGAGACATACCATCACGCTACCTACAAGGCCATGCATCCCGACAATACCCGCAAGGGCGACTATCTCTATCGCCTCGATGGTTTGAGTCGGGCTTTTGAGGCTGGTTGCGACGATGTCGGTCTCGGCGTGTTGTTCGGTCTTTACGATTGGCGTTTTGAAGTGCTGGCCATGGTCCGTCACGCTCTCTACCTGCAGGAACGCTATAATGTCGGTCCTCATACCCTGAGTTTCCCGCGGCTGCGTCCCGCTCATGGAGTGGACTTCGATGAGAAGTATTTCACCACTGACGATGAGTTCAAGCGGATCATCGCCATTCTGCGCCTGGCAGTGCCTTACACCGGGCTGATTCTCACTGCGCGGGAAAAGCCGGAACTGCGTCGTGAACTGATGTCCTTCGGTGTCTCGCAGATCGACGCCGGCAGCCGCATCGAACTCGGTGGCTATACCGAAGCCGGCGATGCCCAGGTTATGGAACGCGAACAGTTCACCCTCGGTGATATCCGCTCCCTCGATGAGGTCATGTGTCAGCTGATGAGCGACGGTTACGTGCCCAGCTTCTGTACCTCCTGCTACCGCAGCGGCCGTACAGGTGAGCACTTCATGGAGTTCAGCATCCCCGGCTTCATCAAGCGCTATTGCACGCCCAATGCTCTGCTGACTCTCGAAGAATACCTGGTCGACTATGCTTCCCCGGAAACGCGGGAAGTCGGCGAAAAGCTGATCGCCGAGGAGTTGGACAAAATGGAAGAGGGGGACATGAAGCAACGTACCCTCAAGCAGCTTGAAGAGATCAAACAACGCAACGTACGGGATATATATTTCTGATATGAGCGACTATCGTATTGAGAAGGACTTGCTTGGTAAGCGGGAGGTTCCGGCGCAGGCTCTTTACGGTATTCACAGCGTGCGGGCGCAGGAGAATTTTGCTCTTTCCCGGCGGCTGGTCAACCGGGCCCTTATTCATGCCTTCGGTGCGGTCAAGCTTGCATGCTGCCGGACCAATCAGAGTCTCGGCTGCTGGCCTGAGGAAAAGGCGCAGGCCATCGATCAAGCTTGCAGTGAAATGATGGATGGGCAGCTCGATGAGCATATCGTGGTCGATGCTCTGCAGGGTGGTGCCGGTACCTCGACCAACATGAATGTCAACGAGGTGTTGGCCAATCGGGCCTTGCAGTTGCTCGACCAGCCCCTTGGTGCTTATCACGAGATCAGCCCGCTGGAGGATATCAACCGTCACCAGTCGACCAACGATACCTATCCGACCGCTCTCAAGGTGGCCGCCATCGGTCTGCTCCGCGAACTGGAGCGGGAGGTGGTGGCGTTGTGCGAGGCTTTTCAGGCCCAGGAAAAAGCCACCGCCCATGTGGTCAAGATCGGCCGCACCCAGTTGCAGGATGCCGCTCTGACCACCCTCGGTCGGGAAATGTCCGCCTACGCCGATGCCTTTGCCAGGGATCGCTGGCGTATCTACAAGTGCGAAGAGCGCCTGCGGGTGGTCAATCTCGGTGGAACCGCCATCGGTACCGGCCTGGCGGCCCCCCGCCAGTATATCTTCCGTGTCGTCGAGCAGTTGCGGGCCATTACCGGCCTTGGGCTGGCCCGTGCGGAAAACCTGATCGAAGCGACCCAGAATAACGATGTCTTTGTCGAAGTCAGCGGGATTCTCAAGGCCTTGGCCACCAATCTGCTCAAAATCGCTTCGGATTTGCGCTTTCTCTCCTCGGGACCGGATGCCGGGGTCGGTGAAATACGACTGCCTGCGCAACAGGCCGGCTCGTCCATCATGCCAGGCAAGGTGAATCCGGTCATCCCCGAAGCGGTTTCCCAGGCAGCCATGCAGGTCATGGCCAACGATCAGGTTATTGCCCAGGCCTGTGCCATGGGGCACCTGGAACTCAACCCTTTTCTGCCGTTGGTGGCTGATGCACTGCTTGGCAGCCTCGACTTGCTTGTTAATGCCTGCAATATCTTTCGTCGCAACTGCGTAGAACAGCTGGAAGCCAATGAGGCTCGTTGCCGCCAGCAGGTGGAAAACTCCACTGCCAGTGTCACTGCCCTGGTTTCGCTGATCGGTTATCAGCAGGCCACTGAACTGGCTCAGGCACTGCGCGATGAAGAGAAAAGCTTGCGGGACCTGGTTGTAGAACGCGGCTTGGCCACATCTGAAGAATTTGATCAGCTGGTTTCACCGGAAAGCGTCACCCGGCTGGGATCCCCTATTAAAAAGGAACAACGATGAAATCGACCCCCAAAGGATTGCGTCTCCATATTGGTCTGTTCGGCCGCCGCAACGTCGGGAAGTCTTCGCTCCTCAATGCCCTGACCCGACAGGATGTCTCCATAGTCTCCAATGTTGCCGGTACCACCACCGATGCCGTCGAAAAACCGATGGAGCTGCTGCCAATCGGGCCGGTGCTGTTTATCGATACCGCCGGGGTTGACGATGTCGGGGCCCTCGGGGAAATGCGGGTCCAGAAGACCCGTCAGGTTTTCGATCGCGCCGATATTGGCATCATCGTTACTGAGGTTGGGGTGTGGGGCGATTTTGAGGAGGCTATCTTCAACGAACTGCGTAAGCGCCAGACGCCTGTGATCGTGGTTTTCAACAAGACCGATATCGGTGCCCTCGATGCCGCCCATCTGGCGCATTTCGACCAGCTTGAAGTACCCTGGGTGGCCACTGCAGCCGAACAGGGAGAAGGGGTTCTCGATTTACGCGAAGCCCTGATTCGCACCGTGCCCGACGAATTCATCAATCCACCGACCATCATCGGTGATTTGGTTCCTTCCGGAGAGATGGCGGTGTTGGTGGTGCCCATCGATATGGAGGCTCCCAAGGGGCGCCTGATCCTGCCCCAGGTGCAGGCCATTCGTGACATTCTCGATAACGATGCCTACTGCATGGTGGTCAAGGAACGGGAACTGCGCGACGCTCTTGACCGCCTCAAGCGGCCGCCAGCCCTGGTGGTAACCGACTCCCAGGCATTCCTCAAGGTGGCGGGTGATACACCCGACGATATCGCCATGACCTCCTTTTCCATCCTTTTTGCCCGTTTCAAGGGTGATCTGGTGGCTTATGTGCGAGGTACCATGGCCATCGAAAACCTGCAGCCAGGCGACAGCATTCTGATTGCTGAATCCTGCTCCCATCATCCCATCGGTGAGGATATCGGAAGGGTCAAGTTGCCCCGCTGGTTGCAGCAGTACGTAGGAGGGAAGCTTAATTTCTGCCATGTGCAGGGCCACGATTTTCCCGATGATCTCAGTCCGTACAAGCTGGTGATCAACTGCGGATCCTGCATGTGGAATCGGCGCGAAGTACTGTCCCGTATCGTGCGCTGCCAGCAGGCCGGAGTGCCGACCAGCAATTATGGCCTTACTATCGCTTATTCGCTGGGGATTTTCGAGCGGGCGCTGAAACCGTTCCCGGCCGCTATGGATGCTTATCGAGAGATGGCTGGAAGCGGTCCCATTATCGGGTGATTGGCCTTCTTGTTGTTCCGCTGTTTGCTACCGAACCATATCACAGGGACTTTTCTCCGCTCTGACCGCATCGTTTGGTCCTTTGAAGGACCAGATTCGTGCAGTCATTTGTCAGTAAAAGGTTTTTTGTTGGGGGAAATGGGGTTTGACAGTTGGCAGTCAGTTGCCATTAGCGGTATAATCCTGCGAAAGGGATGTTGGTGTTTCCATTAGTGCCGATTATCCTACGCTATTGCAGGGGAACCTTATGACAATTTTTCGAAAGCAATCCTCAGTTATATATCGGCTTGTACTGCCGATGCTGCTGGTAGCTTTTTTGATGGCGCCCGCATCGACTTGGGCTGCAAAAAGCAGCGAGGAGTTCAATGTCGAAGGCGGTGCGGTGAAGAAAGAAAACCTGTTCAACCTTTTTTTTGGTGCCGCTCCGCTGATGCCGACTCAGCATGGCACCCTCATTGTCGAAGCTTATAACGACAAGAACGACAACCAGCAACGCGACCTGGGGGAAGAATCCCTCGATAAAGCTGTGGTCTGTATCGTCGAGGAAATAACCTATCCCGTACCGGCTTTCATTCCGGGTTTGGACAATGGCATGAACTACACGCTTCTTTTTGAAGGGGACAAGTTTCAGCCCTCGATCAAGCGTAAAGAGGTGTTCATCAAAAAGCGCGGCCAGATCATTCGCATCGAGATCCCTTGCCGCCGCGCCACTCAGCAGGCAGCACAACAGCAGATAGGCAGCTAACCGAGCTATGCCTTCAGCACCTTGCAGGAGCTTTTTAGGCAATGCCTGTTCGCCTGACAATTCTCTGTGAAAATACCTGTGGTCCGCCCCGTGGCACTGTCGGTGAGCACGGTTTCGCCTGTTTTGTCGAAACTGAAACCGGAAACTATCTGCTCGATACCGGGCAGGGGGTAGGGCTGGCGCATAATGCCGCGTTGCTTGGTAAGGATTTGTCTTCAGTCAAGGCGGTGCTGGTCAGCCACGGTCACTACGATCATACTCAAGGTTTGCCGGACCTGTTGCGTCGTACCGGTCCTGTTGATGTCTTTGCTCATCCGGATATTTTTGCGGAACGCTACACCCTCGATCGTCATGGGCGGCATTTTGTCGGCATTCCCTGGCGTCGCGCCTATCTTGAATCCCTTGGAGCACGATTTCGTTTTGAACGGAACTATTGCCAGGTAGCGCCAGGACTCTATCTGAGCGGAGAAATTCCGCGTCTGAATGAGGTTGAGAAGGGCGATTTGCGTCTGGTGGTGCCGGCAGGGGACGAAAGATTTGTACCCGACCCCATGCGGGATGATCTGTCCCTGGTAATTCATTCGAGCAAGGGCCTGGTGTTGGTGTTGGGTTGTGCTCATGCCGGTGTCGTTAATATCATGGATCATGTTTGCCGCCAAACCGGACAGGAAAGAATCTACGCCGTGGTCGGTGGCACTCATCTCGGTTTTGTCGGTCCGGAAGAATTCCAGGAGGCTTCCAGAGCATTTCAGGAATTCGGCGTGGAGCGAATCGGCGTTTCGCATTGCACCGGCTTGCCGCGAGCCGCCCAGCTTTATGCCCAGTATACTGAGCGCTTCTTTTTCGGCACCGTTGGAACCGTCCTGGAGGTCTGACGAAAAGCCTATTGTAGTTAAGTAGATAGATCTTGATAGTTAATATTTTGGATAAACTATCAATCTGCCACAAAACCTGCTGCAAAACAAAGGGCCGCCCATTGGGGCGGCCCTTTGTTTTGCCCGATTTAGGTGAAATCTATTCTGTTGCCGGTTCTTCCGTTTGCTCCGGAGGAGCTGTATCAGTTGCGGGTTGTCCGGCCTGGCAGGCAAGTTCGCTTGTCGATTGCAGCAGAACATCTCTCGCTTGTTCGACCTGGCTCATGGTCGCCTCGGCCTGTTCCATTACCGCTTGTACCTCTTCGGCAACCTGGTCGAGGCGCTGATTGATTTCCTGCACCTGTTGCGTAACCCGAGTTACCTCTCCGGTGATAGACTTGGCCTCCCCAGCGAGAGTAACGGCCTCATGGCGCAGGGCTTCCAGACAGGCTTTTGCCTGTTGCGAAGGCTCGACAGTCAGTTCGCTCTTTTCCTCGGTCTGCTCTGCAGTCGCTGGAACCTGATCGTTTATCGCCGGCGTTGGCTGGGTAATTTCCGCTTCTGTTTCAACCGTTTCTTCGGGTTTTTTTTGTTCTTTTTCCGTGCAGCCAGATACGAGCAGCAGGCCTAACAGCGTTACCATCAAGACACGCAGCATTTTTGCCTCCAGAGGTTGATTGTCTGCAAAGAGTTTCTTGATTCTTCCATGATTATACGTGTTTCACGTTGGTATCCCAAGCCTTCGTTCTTCACCCTTTCGGCAAAATCGGTAAATTCCCTATGCGGGGCAACAGGATATATATCTTTTAATTATGCCACTAACTGAAAAATTTTCAGGGAATCGATTGTAATAGGCCATCTGTCTTTTAATATTTAATTGGTAATTTAACTGATTTCGGTGTGTTGTCGAGGATGGTCTATAAATTTTTCTGAGGGAGGAGAGACCGATGGCGGAAAAAAAACAGTTCAGGATCGCGACTCGCAACAGCGGATTTATCGATCCGGAAAATATCGACTCCTATATAGCGGCCGGTGGCTATCAGGCATTGGGAAAATGCCTGACCGAGATGTCCCCCGAAGAACTGATTGAAGAGATTAAAAAGAGCGGTTTGCGCGGGCGTGGCGGGGCCGGATTTCCTACTGGCGTCAAATGGGGTTTCGCTGCCAAATATCCCTCTGAGGAAAAATACATTATTTGTAACGCCGATGAAGGCGACCCCGGAGCCTACATGGATCGTGCGGTGTTGGAAGGGGACCCGCACAGCGTTCTTGAAGCCATGGCGATCGCTGGCTATGCCATCGGTGCCAACAGAGGGACAATTTATATTCGCGCTGAATATCCTCTGGCTATCAAACGGCTGCGCATCGCCATTAAGCAAGCTCAGGACTACGGTCTGCAGGGTACGGATATTTTCGGCACCGGCTTTGATTTCGAGGTCGAGATTAAGTATGGGGCCGGGGCTTTTGTGTGCGGAGAAGAAACCGCCCTGATTCGCTCCATCGAGGGAAACCGCGGTGAGCCTTACACCAAACCGCCGTTTCCTGCCGAAGCCGGCTATTGGGACAAGCCGACCATTCTCAACAACGTCGAGACCTTGGCCAATATCCCGGCCATCATCCTCAAAGGGGCCGAATGGTACAGCAGCATCGGTTCGGAAACGGCCAAGGGCACCAAGGTCTTCTCCCTGGTCGGCAAGATCAACCACGTCGGTCTCATCGAGGTGCCGATGGGCATCTCCCTGCGCGAGATCGTGTTCGATATCGGCGGCGGTTGTCGTGACGGCAAAAAGTTCAAGGCCGTGCAGACCGGAGGTCCCTCCGGCGGCGTGTTGACTTACAAGGACCTCGACGTTCCCATCGATTACGAGAATCTGGCGGCCTGCGAATCGATCATGGGTTCCGGCGGCATGATCGTCATGGACGAGGATGCCTGCATGGTGGATGTGTCGAAATTCTTCCTTACCTTTACCATGGATGAAAGCTGCGGCAAGTGCGCTCCCTGCCGTATCGGTTCCAAACGACTGTTCGAAATACTGGAGCGTATCACTCTCGGCCACTCCAGTGTGGCGGAGCTGGAGCGTCTCGAAACTCTGGCCAGGCAGATCAAGGATACTGCCCTGTGCGGCCTCGGTCAGACCATGCCCAACCCGATTCTGTCGACTCTACGGGTCTTCAAAGACGAATATATGGCTCATGTGGTGGACAAGAAATGCCCCGCCGGGGTTTGCAAGAACCTGCTTGAGTTCTACATCTTGCCGGAGAAATGTACCGGCTGTACCGTGTGCGCCAAGATCTGTCCGGTCCAGTGTATCAGCGGCAAGCCGAAGCAGTGTTACGTCATCGAACAGGAAGTCTGCATCAAGTGCGGTGCCTGTCTGGAAAAATGCAAGTTTGAGGCGGTCGTCAAGCGTTGAAACTAGTTAAGTTCCTTGCGGTGATACCAGGACCTTCTGGAAATAAAAACTCCCCGTCGCAAGACGGGGAGTCGGTCTGTATTGGGTTAGCTGCTACTGTTGCGGGGCCTTTTATCTCACGTTCAATGCTTGCCGATGTTTATCTCGGAACATTCGTGGAAATCCCAGCAGCGCCGGTTGCCGTCGTTGGTCTGCACCAGCAGATGGTTCAGGGAACAACTCACTACGCGCCCTTCCTCATTGGTTGACCCGTGGGAGACAAAGGCGTCTCTTCCTGACTGTGCCTCTTGGCACAGGTAATCGAAACGGTCCTTTCTCATTGTTATCTCCTTTCCGGTTTTTATATCGGCTATTATAGCATTTTGTCCACCCTGCCGTTCACCGGTTCGAAACCCGCTAAAGTTTCGATGCGTTCAGGTCGGCAAAAAACCCAACCATTTAACATTCACTGAGACCACGCCGAATTCCTCTTCGACGAGGCCCTTGATCAGGTAGGGGCGGGGTCGGGCCAATAGACGACAGAAGCGGTCATAAACAGCGGGGAACAGCGTGGCGTCGAACAGGGCTCCGCGATCCTCGAAGGTGGCGAACTCCATGGGCCGTCCTTCGTGAGTGCGGATCGGCTTGCCGGTCACCCACCAGCCGACCAGGGTGACGTGCCGGCCGATCCAGCGTGGCAGATCGACGGCTGCAATGGCGCCGCTGTGGGCGATGGCATCCTGGAAATCATCCAGCGGGTGTTGGCAGACGGGCAGGCCGAGGGCCTCCTGCTCCTGGGCGCGCAGGGTGGCGTGTTCGTAAGGGGGCAGTTCGGGCACGGCGGGTGATGGTGCGTCGAACAGGGTGATTCGGCTGGCGTCGGGGCGGTTTTGCCGGTTGAGCAGTTTCCAGAGCAATTGCGGCCGGCGCGGAGCGCCAGCCAGGCGGTCGAAACAACCGGCTTTGATGAGCAGCCGGATATCGCTCTCAGCGAGCTGCGGCAGGCGCTGCAGAAAGTCGTCGAAACTGGAGAAGGGGCCGTTGGCCTGACGCTCCTGCAGCAGGCTTTCGGCCGCCTGGCGGTGCAGGGCGCCGATCTGCTGCAGACCGGCCTGCAGGATCTGTCCGCAACCTGCCCATGGATAAGCACTGCGATTGATGTCGGGAGGACGGATAGCCAATCCCAGGCGCCGGGCCTCAGACAGATAACCGAGGGTTGAATAGTA
>ENA-ORCT01000280-ORCT01000280.1-marine-metagenome-genome-assembly--contig:-NODE-280-length-26018-cov-3.611156_pt1 | contig 26018 bp, 22 predicted proteins | sample MGYA00248632_ERZ508511 | MGnify/ENA primary metagenome ERZ508511 (study PRJEB26182, sample SAMN06268839) | marine metagenome | isolation source: Tt an P1-techrep anaerobic enrichment on pine from sediment...
AAACAGCTGACGCGCCTTGAAGATGAACCAACATCCGGCGCAATATTCTTGCAATTAAATAAATCCTCGTTCCTAAAGGGTTCACAAATGGACAGGCTCAGCAATGATGGGCGTCGAAGCCCCCCGGTCTGGCAAAACGCGGAAACAACGTCATAGTCGGTAATATTCCGAAGTTCCGCATTTTAGCCTGAAGTGATGAATCGTCGCCCGAAATGTAACGTTTTTCAATGGGTAAATCCAAAGCCCGCACAGTTGAAAATCAAAGTCGAATTCAACTGGCTTCAACGACCTCATAAACCTTGGCCAGCGCCTGGTCGAGATTTTCAGGTTTTGCCCCCCCGGCCTGTGCCATATCCGGTCGACCGCCGCCACCGCCGCCAACGACAGCGGCGACAGCTTTTATTATTTTCCCGGCGTGATAGCGACCGACAAGGTCCTTGGTTACCTGGGTGACCAGGAGCGCTTTGTCGCCCACAACGCATCCGAGGACAACAACACCGGAGGAAATTTTATCCCGGAACTGATCCGCAAGATCACGCAATGCCCCGGGATTATCGACAGGGACCTTTTTGGCCACTACCCGGATTCCGTTGATGTCCCGGAAATCCTGCTCGGACACTTCAGTCGATTTTGCCGCTGCTGCAGCCTTGACACGATCAAGTTCTTTTTCCAGTGATTTCTGATCTGCCAGGAGTTTTTCAACACGCTGCGTGATGCTCTCTGGCTTTTCCCTTAGCAAACGTGCGGCTTCTCTGATCCGGCCGGCAGCCTCCTGGGTCAATTTCACAGCTGAACTGCCAGTGGTCGCTTCAATTCGACGAATACCGGCGGCAACGCTTGATTCCGATAAAATTTTAAAGAGCCCGATATCCCCGGTTCGTTGGGCATGGGTTCCCCCGCATAACTCTTTACTGAAACCTTCAAGCGAAATAACCCGGACCCTGTCACCGTATTTTTCTTCAAATAAAGCCGTTGCGCCGGATTTCATTGCGTCATCCGCATCCATCTCCTGAATGTGAGTTGCCACATTCTGCCGGATTCGATCATTGACCAGCGTCTCGATCTCATCGAGTGTTTCCGGATCCACCTGAGAAAAGTGCGTAAAGTCAAACCGCAAACGGTCCGGGGCGACCAACGAACCGGCCTGTTTTACGTGATCCCCCAGCACCGTTCGAAGTGCCGCATGGAGAATATGGGTGGCGGTGTGATTCAAAGCGGTTGCGGCCCGGCTCTCGCCGTTAACTTTAAGGGTAACCGTATCGCCTTTATGAAATGTGCCAGACAAAACCGTGCCTTTGTGAATAATAATGCCAGTCGGGTCTTTGACCGTATTCGTTACCACCAACTCGGCGTTGTCACTTTGGATTTGTCCTGTGTCCCCGACCTGGCCTCCGGATTCTCCATAAAACGGCGTGGACCGGGTAACAAATTCAATTGAAGCCCCTTCGGATGCCTCGTCGATTTCTGCGCCATCTCGGACCAGCACAATAATCTCCGAGTCACAGGTCAGTGTTTCATATCCCAGGAAATCCGGTTTAAACCCCTTGGACGACAGATTCCGATAGGCTTCATTTGCCTTGGAAAATGAAACAACTGATCTGGACTGGGCGCGCTGTCCGTCCATCGCGGAATCAAATCCGGCCATATCCAGTTCCATGCCTTCATCACGGACGACATCCCGCACAATATCAACCGGAAAACCATAGGTGTCATACAATTTGAAGATCACCTGCCCCGGCACCTGACTTTCGCTGTTGGCTCTGAGCTCTGCCAGACTGTCATTGAGAAGTTTCAGTCCCTTGTCAAGGGTTTCCAGAAAACGAGTTTCTTCGTTGATTATGACGTTCGTAACAAAGGCTTCGGCACTGGCAAGTTCGGGATAGGCCGGTTTCATGATATCCATTACCATCGATGCGGTCTCATGAAGAAACGGTTGGGTCAGCCCGATGTTTCGACCATAGCGGATGGCCCGACGCATGATGCGACGCAGCACGTATCCCCGCCCTTCATTGGAAGGCAGCACGCCGTCACCGATGAGGAAGGCGGCGGCCCGGCTGTGATCGGCAATGACCTTCATAGCCACGTCGGCTGTAGTGGAATCTCCGAATGTTTTACCGGAAAGCGCCTCAGCCTTGGCGATGATGGGACGAATCAAGTCCGTGTCAAAGTTGGTCGGCACATCCTGAATGATCGAGGCTATCCGCTCAAGCCCCATGCCGGTGTCAATGCTCGGTTTGGGCAGCGGTGTCATCTTCCCGGACTCATCGCGGTTGAACTGCATGAAAACAAGATTCCAGATTTCAAGAAATCGATCGCATTCACAACCAACGGCACAATCCGGTTCACCACATCCATATTCCACGCCCCGGTCGATGTGAATCTCCGAACAGGGGCCGCAGGGACCTGTGTCGCCCATGGACCAGAAATTATCCTTCTCGCCCAAACGGACGATACGATCTTCGGGCACACCGATCCGCTGATGCCAGAGCTCATATGCCTCGTCATCATCGGTGTAAACCGACACCCAGAGCTTTTCAGCCGGCAAGCCAAATCCGTCGGTCAACAGGTCCCATGCAAAGTCCAGGGCTCGTTCCTTAAAATAATCGCCAAAAGAGAAGTTGCCCAGCATCTCGAAAAACGTATGGTGGCGGGCCGTGTAGCCCACATTTTCCAAGTCGTTGTGTTTGCCTCCGGCCCGGACGCATTTTTGCGACGTTGCCGCCCGAAAATAATTCCGTTTTTCCTCACCAAGAAACGTCCTTTTGAACTGTACCATTCCGGCATTGGTAAAGAGGAGAGTCGGATCATCCTGAGGAACCAGGGAGGAACTCCTCACGACCTGGTGATTATGTTTTTCAAAGTATTCGAGAAATTTTTGCCGAATTTCGTTGCCTGTCATTGGGTACTCCGTTGATCTGTCCGTCTTCGGTTAATCAAGGCTTGGCTGGTAACCGAGCACGTACCTGTATGTTCTGACCTCGTATTTTTTGGGTCTGACCGGGACAAACCGGAAAGCTTACCACGTCACTCGCGTAAAAGGATGAGGAACTCCTTTTTATTTTTCAATAAATTTTACCTTCATGCGCTGGCCTTAACGTCCTCTGCAGCATCATTCTCAACAGACTTTACAAGGCCAATCGCTTCACGGACTCGATTCAGTATTTCGTTGAATATATCGGGATTTTCTCTCAGAAATTTTTTGACATTTTCCCGCCCTTGTCCGATACGCTCACCATTATAGGAGTACCAGGACCCGCTTTTTTCAACGACGTTGGACGCAACACCCATATCAAGAAGATCGCCCGGTTGCGATATTCCTTCACCATACATAATGTCGAACTCGGCCTCTTTGAATGGAGGAGCCAGTTTATTTTTTACCACTTTCACCCGGGTGCGGTTACCGACGACTTCGGGTCCCTCCTTGATGGCTCCGATTCGGCGGATGTCCATTCGAATCGATGAATAAAACTTCAGTGCATTACCCCCAGTGGTGGTTTCAGGGTTGCCAAACATAACTCCGATTTTCATTCGAATCTGATTGATAAAAATCAATGACGTCATGGTCTTGCTGATGGTCCCGGTCAACTTTCTGAGCGCCTGAGACATCAGCCTGGCCTGAAGCCCCATATGGGAGTCCCCCATCTCACCTTCAATTTCAGCACGGGGAACCAGAGCCGCAACCGAATCGATCACGATAATATCGATGGCACCGCTTCGAACCAGCATATCGGCAATTTCAAGGGCCTGCTCACCAGTATCCGGTTGCGCAACGAGAAGTTCGTCACAATCTACCCCGAGCTTGCGGGCGTATACCGTATCCAATGCATGCTCGGCATCAATAAACGCCGCAATCCCCCCCTGCTTTTGAGTCGAAGCAACCGCGTGAAGGGCTAAGGTCGTTTTACCGGATGACTCCGGTCCGAAAATTTCAATTACCCTGCCGCGAGGCAGGCCCCCAACACCAAGCGCCTTGTCCAACGCAAGCGCTCCGGTCGGGATTACTGGAACATCTGCAACAGCCCGGTCGCCAAGCTTCATGATCGAGCCTTTGCCGAATTGTCGCTCGATCTGTCCCATTGCTGTTTGTACTGCCTTGTGCCTGTCCGGTGAATTTGCCATAAACGTGCCTCCTCATTGGTGACCGCCAGCCGCTGAGAGTATGGTATCGGGTAAATGTATCTGAATTTATCAAATTTTATGAAAAAATTCTGCAGATTTTATAGATCCGGCATATAAGGCTCGGTGATACGCGTTTTGTCATCATTGTTGCAAAACCGCGTTTGCGAGCTTCGTGTATACAGGTCCGGTTGGTTTTAAATCACTTTGAAACAAAATGACCTGATCCACGATAAACGGATCTGACGCAATATGCCGGGTTATTGCCATGGCTCTTTCCAGCCTGGCTGTCGATATTTTTCCCTTGACTCGTCCAATTGTCAGGTGAGCATTGAACGGTCGGTTTTCAGAAGGAATTCCCAACTCAGCCAGGTTCTTATCCAATTGGTGATGCAAATCAATCAACGTTCGAATATTTCCGGCAATACCTGCCCAGACAACCCTCGGACGTTTTATTCCGGGAAACACCCCGGTTCCTGTTGCTTGGAGCGTAAATGGCTCAAATGATTTTGCAGTCCGTACCATTTTTTCGCGAATTGCATCAATTGAGTCAACGGGCGTATCTCCGAGAAACTTCAGAGTCAGGTGAAGATTGGCAGGGTTTACCCACCGCAGATTCAACCCCTCCCCCTTCAAAACGCTTTGAATCCGGCACAGGATTTCTTGAACCGATTCGGGAATTTCAATAGCGATAAATGCTCTGACACTCTCGCTCATAGGATTTAACCGGTCGCTGGCCCCAAAACGCCAAATTGAGAAAATTACTTTAACATATAATAATAATTATTCCATCGTAGCCATTCAATCGCCAGACCGATTGTATCACACTAACCCGGCAGCATCATCTGGGGTTCTCCGATCATAAACTCCCCTGAGGAAATCCATTCTTTCAGAATTTCAGCGATCCGCCTGGCACGCACAGTACTGGAAAGAGGCACCGTTGGGATTTTGTTTCCATTGACAGTAATGGATCCGCTTTTCAAATCCGCGTAGCTTACCTGACCATAGCTGTTAGAAATACCGTTAGGATAATCGTAGCCGTAATCAACGACTTGAGTAAAAATATCCTCGTCTGAAACAGCTGTATATTGAACAATCTCTTCGTTTAAAATCGGTATTGGAACACCGAGGCCAACGGCCATGGATGCGCCATACCCCTGGATACTGACCCCCATCAACCACTCGGGTGACATCTGCTTCAAATCCCCCATAACCCACAGGGTTCCTGCAGGCCGCACAGGCAAACCTTTTCGTGTCCGTTCAACCGCCGGGCGGTGCTGGGTGCCGGACCATGTCACATAGCCGATGCCTCCGCCAAGAAATATTCGTGTCCCAAGACCAATGGTTTTATAGTGTGGATCGTTAAACAGCGGGCTCAATTGACCGGCGGAACAGTAATTGGCGTTTCCGGCTCTGGGTTTCAGCGTACCCATGTATGTATATACCGTTTTATTGGTCATATTGATGGCGCAGTTATAGTTCTGATAACCGTTTCGCGGATTGCAGAGGACAGCATTGGGAAGGGAGTCCAGGGTGATTTGTTTTTCAAACGATTTGCTTGGATAACAATCAGTTCCGTAAGCGGTGGCTTTGAGATAAACTTTTTTCCCCGCTACCAGGTCCTGAATGACATGTCCACCGCCGTAGTTGAACTCCCCGGGATAGACCTTGTTCAGCGGGTCATCCTCGCCGGGTTCAGTCGCCCCGATGTAACAATCCACAGCAGCCACGCCACCGTATGCCGGAACATTGTTCAACCAGACTTTACTGGCTTTGATGCCCGGAACGGAGTGTCCGAAGTTGATAAAAGCACCCGAGGAACACATAGGGGCGAACGTCCCGGTTGTGACCACATCAATTTGTCTGGCAGCTTCCTCCGGTCCTTCTTCATTGACGATGTCAATAATTTCTTCCGCGGTTGCGACCACAACCTCGCCATTGCGGATTTTTTCATTTATTTCCGCGTAGGTTTTATTGATCTTATATTCCTTCATTATCATGAATCTCCAACAGTATCAGACTGAAACCAACACAAGGTCTTTACGTTCTCAACTTTTAGTCTGCTTTTTTTCAAGCAGTGCCCAATTACCCCCGGTTGATCGCCTCTGAAAGTTGCGTTGCCAACTTCAAAAATTTTACGTGGTTTGACGCTCGAACTGGGGTTTGTCCAACTGCAGACGAAGAAGCCCGAAAGGACCGGGCATACGCTGCCAGTTGCGATACTATCGATTCCCGAGGGGCTAAGGAACGCGGATTTATTTAATTGCAAGAATATTGCGCCGGCTGTTGGTTCATCTTCAAGGCGCGTCAGCGGTTTCATACTGTACGTATGAGGCCGCTGACGCAACGCCGAAGATGGGCCAACAGGCAAGCAAGAAATTGTAATTAATTAAATTCGCGTTCCTATGGCTGGTTCAACTGGTCTTTTACGTCCTTGATTTTAGTCAGGACGTTATTTTTTATCCAGGCTGCATCCCACCATTCAACAGGATTGACAAAGGTTTTGTGAATCATCATGCCATAATGCAGATGGTCACCGGCGGCCATGCCCGTACTGCCGGTTTTGCCGATGACATCCCCCTTTGTAACCATTCGGCCAGGTTCGACATCCATACTGCTCAGATGAGAGTAGGTACTGAAGAGGCCCACACCGTGATCGATCACAATGGTTTTCCCATAAATACCAATTTCACCGACGAACACCACTTTTCCACTGTTGGCAGCAGGAACCGGTGAATGGGCGATGGACGCCAGGTCGATACCGAGATGAACCTGTTTATCGACCAGTTTGCCGTTGTAAAGGTACTCTCGGTGGTCGGCAAAATTGGCACGTCTGGCTGATTTGGGCAGCCGAAGGAATGCGTTCTCCCAATGTATTATGGGATCGGTACTGACCCCAAGACCGGTTATTTCGTCATAATTTGCCTTTCGCATCTCCCGATTGATCTTCAGAAATTTATCGAGAAGCGGGGTGTTCGACTCTTCAATCAGCGGCACACTGAACTCAGGCATTTTCCAGGTAAGAAACCGGTCGGATATCGGAATCGCGTCGGTTTTAAACGTTTTTTTCTTGATGTAGTAGGGAAATCCGGCACGAGCGGTATTTCCAGCGGCATCGGTTGCACTGACATAAATTTCTGTACCCCTGCCCTGGTTGTAGTCCAAGGCAAAAAAAGCCATCACGATATTCGGATCACTGAACGCGCCTGAGTGGCCCGGATAAAATGTTTCCCCCACCATTACCCCGGTTTCCGAACAGGATTCGGATAATTTATAGACTACAAGTCCGGCGCCTCCCGGAGTGATATTATGCGCCCGGGTCAACACATCCACACCCGGTGGTCGGGAATCAATGGAGACGGGCTTTTCGATCCGGACATGGTTGCCCGTGATCAGTCCTCGCAAGGAATGATCCCAGGCATCAAGCCTGAGAAGGGCATCGCCATCGGCCATTCCGAGCTTTTTAGGCTCAACGGTGATAGAAAACGATGTTTCATGCTCTTGCCCGCCCCGAAAAAGACCGGTTGCGGCAAAATCTTTTTCAAAGAGATTGGATTCCTTGCCATTTTTAATAATCTGGACCTGAACACGCCGCAGGCCACTTTTCTCGTCGGCCGCCTGGATGGCGATTTCGCATGATTGGCCGATGGATGTCGACGGCAGATCCAGAGAAATTGTCGGCTGTTCCCCTTCGAATCGAACGAAAAAGATATAAGCTGCGGACAGAACAATTAACAGTGTTATGAAAATAAGAAAGCGGGCTTTCAAGTTTTACTCTTTCCTTTCAACGGTTTACATTTCATAATCAAAGCGCTCAATCCGCCGCCGACAGTAACAGGTAAACCCTTTGTAATCAAGGTTTGTTTTTCGCTCCTTGACTTTTGAAATCACGCGGGATACATGAGGTTCCAACTTGCAGAATCAGCTTTCTTATCAAATAAAAATAGGCAGTTCTGAACTATAACCGCCATCCTTCTATCTGAATTTACGCGCAATGAAAGTCAGAAGCAGCCGCCAAGGGGATGGGTGGGAATTCAAAGCTGATTCTGCTGGACACCACATGTGGACAATGGCTGCGCAACCGAAAACTAAGCGAGTTAAACTATGGTTGAAAATTGTGTTCAATCTGGCTCAATACGGATCGGAGCCGGGCTCCCGCTGGTCATAATCGCTGGTCCATGCGTGATTGAAGATTACGAAACGACGTACCAGACAGCCCGCTTTCTTAAACAGGTGACAGATGAATTACAGATACCATTTGTTTTCAAAGCGTCTTACGATAAAGCCAACCGGACTTCAGTCAATTCCTTTCGGGGACCGGGCATAACCGGGGGCCTTGAAATTCTTGCCGACATAAAATCCCGTCTTGGCATCCAGATACTCTCCGATGTTCATCATCCCCAGGAGGTTCCGGATGCCGCAGAGGTTTTAGACATTATACAAATTCCTGCATTTCTTTGTCGACAGACCGATCTGATTCTCGCCGTTGCCAAAACAGGAAAACCTCTGAATATCAAAAAGGGACAGTTTCTGGCTCCGTGGGATATTCGCAATGTTACCGATAAAGCCGCGTCTACCGGAAACCGGAATGTAATGGTTACCGAACGGGGGGTTATGTTTGGATACAATAACCTTGTGGTGGACTTTCGGGGTATCCAGATCATGAAAAATGCCGGCACGCCCGTAATCTTTGATGCGACACACAGCATTCAACTGCCGGGTGGGTCCGGAGACAGTTCCGGCGGCCAGCGGGAATTCGCGCCGATACTTGCCCGGTCGGCAGTGGCCGCTGGAGCGGACGGCGTCTTTATGGAAGTTCACCCGAATCCGGATCGCGCCCGGTGCGATGGCCCTAATTCGTTGCGGTTCGACGATGTTCAACCCCTTCTCAGGAAACTTCAGGCAATCCGGAAAGCTCTTGACGCCTGATTTTTTTGTTTTAATCGGGTTTTGCGGCTTTATGTGAATTTTTTCATCAAATTGAGTCTGCATTTTAAAACAACAAGTAAAACCATGAAATCCACAAAACTGGCATCCATAAAACTTTTACTTCTTGACGTTGACGGCGTATTGACCGATGGCGGGATCATTTATCAGGATGACGGCTCTGAGATTAAGCAATTCAACGTCAAAGACGGCCTTGGCCTGAGGCTTCTCATGGATGCCGAAATCCAGGTGGGCATTGTTACCGGAAGACGTGCCCTGGCCCTTGTCCACAGGTGCCGGAACTTGGGTATTAAACTGATTTTCGACGGCATCACAGACAAAGCCGCCGCATTGTATGATATTTTGAATCAAACCGGTGTTACAGCAGATGAGTGCGCGTTTGTGGGAGACGATCTTCCGGACATCGGCCTGATGAAACGTGTCGGTTTTTCTGCCGCTCCTGCTGACGCCCATCCGCACGTTCGTTCAGTTGCGGACCTGGTAACCAAAGCTATCGGCGGCAATGGAGCAGTGCGAGAGGTAAGTGAGGCTATTCTCATGGCAAAAGGACTGTGGGAACAAGCGCTGAAAAGATTCTTATAAACCATGTTCAAATCCGGCCGTTCAAAAAAAATTTTATCGTTTCTGGTTGTCGCCGTGCTTCTGATACTTGCGGCAGTGGTTGTCATGTTCATCAACTACCGCAGTACCTTTTCCGGCAAACAGCCAATTGTGATCAGTGTGGATGATGAAGCCAATATTGCAATTGGAAAAATTCATCAAACGGCAACTCGCGACGGCAAAAACGAGTGGAGTCTTGAGGCCGGTTCAGCCAAATACCTTACGGACAGGAAACAAGCGCTTTTTGAAAGGATCCGGCTTACATTCTTTATGAAAAAAAACAAAAAAATCATCCTCACCGCTGATCGTGGAACGTTGAAAACCGACTCCAATGACATAACAGTCACCGGGAACGTCGTGATGGAACACGAACAGTTCCAACTGAAAACCGATCAGCTTGACTACATATTCAAGGACCGGAAAGTATTCACGGATTCGCCGGTTCGGGTGGACACAAAAGCGTTTTCCCTCAAGGCTGAGAAGATGAAAATAGATCTCGACACCAAACGATCGGAATTTGAGGGGAATGTTCAGGCGAGTTTTCACGAAAATGTTGATCTATAACTGGAAATCACAGGACATGAACCAACAATCACTGCAATCGGGAAGAGATAACCTGTCAATTGAAAGCCGGAGCATGGGTGTTCTTGAAAAATTCACAGCTATCAGTGCGATTGTGTTGATGGTTTTAATCGGCTTTACCCCTCCGGTATTTTCCCAAAAACAGGCGGATCAGCAACCGGACAACAAAGTTCGCATTACATCCGACCGTCTGGATACCGACACAGATGCGAGGTTTGCTGAATTTTCCGGCAATGTAAAGGCATCCCAGGGGAACACCGAAATTTTTGCAGACAGGCTGAAAATATACTACAAAAAATCCTCTGACGATCCGGCGACAGGTCTTTCCGGAGGGGAGTCCATTCAACGAATTGTCGCATCCGGCAATGTGCGGATTAACTTTGGCGATCGAAAGGCCGTTGCGGAAAAGGCTGAATACAATACCGAAACAAAACTGCTGGTCCTGACCGGTGAAAACTCGAAAGTCACCAGCGGCAACAATTTTATTTCCGGTGAAAAAATCACTCTTGACAGGGCGACCGGAAAAGCAACCGTTGAAGGCAGCAAAAAGCGGGTCGAAGCTCTTATCTATTCCGGTGAAATTGGAATCGAATAGCCAGAGGGAAAGTTGGGTTTTCAGAGAATAAAATTGCAAACATTTTCAATGCTCCTTCTGACCTGCCGAGGCTGTTTCAATGCCGGTCGCTTGCAATCCAAGGGTTTGGGCACCGGAGGCCGAACCAGTAAATGATGTACCGGGCTTTCTTTCCGCAATTAATTTTTTATGATAAGAATACCGGAATAGCCATTCTGGCACGCATGCCAGAAAACGTTTTTTACATTCGGAAGTGTCGATTTGATTTAATAATGCGGTGATGTCGACCGCTATCACGCGTTTGCAACCAGTTCATCGGTTTTTAAAAATGCTCCTGTGCAAAAGACCGGCCAACAGGCCGACCGCAAACGACTCAATCAGCCTTCCGCAGCAGGAATCAACAAAATAGAATGGCACTACTGTCCCTTCAAAACCTGGGCAAGACATACCACGGAAGAACTGTGGTTGACTCTGTTTCACTCGATATTGAGAGTGGCAGCGTGGTTGGACTTCTTGGCCCAAACGGTGCAGGAAAGACCACGACATTTTACATGACCGTCGGAATGATCAAATCCGATGCAGGGAAAGTCTTTCTTGACGGTGAAGATGTCACGGGTTATCCTATGTACATTAGAGCGCGCAAGGGAGTCGGCTACCTCCCCCAAGATGCTTCAATATTTCGTAAACTGACGGTTAAACAAAACGTACTGGCCATACTTGAGACCCTCCCCCTCACCAGGGAAAAACAGGAGCAGAAAGCGATGGTGCTCCTGGAGGAACTGGGTATTCAGCACTTGGCAAAACAAAAGGCCAGCGTGCTGTCGGGCGGAGAGCGGAGGCGACTGGAAATTTCACGGGCCCTTGCCACCGATCCGTCCTTCATTCTTCTTGACGAACCGTTTGCCGGCATTGATCCGCTGGCGGTCCTCGATATCAAAAAAATCATAACGCACTTAAAAAATCGCGGCATTGGCATTCTGATTTCCGACCACAATGTCAGGGAAACCCTCGGCGTGTGCGATACGGCCTATATTCTGAGTGATGGAAAAGTCCTGGTGTCTGGAACACCGGAACACATCGCTTCAAATGAAACGGCATGCCGGGTTTACCTGGGAGACGAATTTAAGCTGTAAGATGGCACTGGAACTAAGACAACAACTCAAACTGTCCCAGCAGCTGATAATGACCCCTCAGCTGCAAATGGCAATCAAACTGCTGCAGCTGTCACGCCTTGAGCTAATGGACACTATTCGCCAGGAGTTGGAGGAAAATCCGGCTCTGGAAGAGGTCCAGGATGTGCAAGTTGAAGAAATTTCACCGGATTCGGCGGAAACAGATACGGCAGCCTCTGAACCGGTCAAGGAAGTGACCATCAATGAAAACATTGCCAGTGACATCGACTGGAATAATTATCTGGATGAGTACAGCTCTCCCGGTCGAATTACCTTTGAATCTGAAAAAAGGGAAACACCAAGCTTTGAGGCATTTGTAGCACAGAAGGAATCCTTACCCGATCATCTTCTCTGGCAATTGTTGATGATTTCTCCATCGCCTGAAGAAGAACAAATTGCCAGCCTGATTATTGGGAACCTGAACGCCGACGGGTATCTGCAAACTTCCCTTGACGATATCACAACCGCCAGCGGCTCCACGCCTGAAAAAGTCGAGGAAGTTCTTGAAATCATGCAGACATTTGATCCTATTGGTGTGTGTGCACGGAACCTTCAGGAGTGCCTGCTTCTACAAGTTCGTCGGATAGGGATCGAATCCTCACTGGTTACCGACATCATTTCAAATCATTTGAATCACCTAGAGAACAAAAATTTTAAAGCTATTTGCCGGGCGCTCAAGGTGAATTTCGATGAGGTCGTTGCTGCGGTCAACGTCATCCGCGGAATGGAACCCAGACCTGGACGAGCGTTCAGCTCAGAAGAGCCGCATTATATCACGCCGGACATTTATGTTTATAAACTCGGCAATGAATTTGTAATCGTGCTCAACGATGACGGCATGCCGAAACTGAGGGTCAACTCGTTTTATAAAAACGCAATGAAACGCGGTGAACCCATCCCGGAAAACGCCAAGGACTATGTTCAGGAAAAAATGCGCTCAGCTGCGTGGCTGATCCGAAGCATACACCAACGTCAGAAAACCATTTATAAGGTGATGGAAAGCATCCTGAAATTCCAGCAGGACTTTTTTGAAAAAGGAGTTGCCCATCTGAAACCCATGGTGCTGCGGGATGTCGCCGACGACATCGACATGCACGAATCGACCGTGAGCCGGGTAACAACAAACAAGTACGTCCACACCCCTCAGGGTATATTCGAATTAAAATACTTTTTTAACAGCTCCATCAACCGGGTTCACGGAGGAACGGTTGCATCGGCCAGCGTTCAGGAAAAAATCAGGCAACTGATCAATAGTGAAGATCCACAAAAGCCCTATAGTGACGAAAAAATTGCGCAACTGTTAAAACAGGAAAACATTAACATCGCGCGACGTACCGTAGCCAAGTACCGCGAAATTATGAGAGTACTTCCTTCCAACAAACGTAAAAGAATATAGGGAGGTTATTGATGCAGGTATCCGTCACATTTAAAAATCTTGACCCTTCCGACCCCCTGAAATCATACATTGGTGAAAAACTGAACCGGTTTGACAAATATTTGCACAATCCGGCTGAGGCCAACGTTGTGCTTTCCGTGGAAAAATTCAGACACATTGCCGAGGTTAATATCATCGGTGACCGGCTCAACATCAATGGCCGGGAAGAGACCACGGATATGTATTCGGCCATAGACATGGTTCTTGACAAACTCGAGAAGCAAATCAAGCGAAACAAGGACAAAATAAGAGATCGACGAACCGGAAACAAAACACGATCGCGAGGCATGATCCCGGAGGAAGAAGCTTTGGGTGAAGATGAAGAACTCACCGGCAGAGTGAGGGTCAGGCAGATCGACTATAAGCCCATGCATATCGAAGAGGCAATCGAGCAGATGGACCTGATCGATGATGCCTTTCTGGTATTCACCAATGCCCGATCGGAACGGGTCAATGTATTATACCGACGTAAAGATGGGGATTACGGCCTGATCCAGCCAACAGTTTAAAAGGCGCACCGAAATTCGCCTGGACTGATAATTGCGGATTATACCCGATTGTTCCCACCGGCCGTAAAGCAGCCTGTTTTTTTCCCATGAGATGATGGTAGGTAAAACCGATGCGAATTCTTGATGTATTACACAGGGAAACGATACTCAGCGACCTGAAAGCCAAGGATAAAAAAGGAATAATTGCAGAGCTTGCTGCTCCAGTTGCTGATATGGCGAGCATCGATCACGAGGAACTGGTTCGGGTCCTTATGGAACGTGAACATCTGGGCAGTACCGGGATTGGCGGGGGAATTGGCATACCTCACGGCAAACTGAAATCCCTTGACACGCTGGTCCTGGGGTTTGGGATCAGTCGTAAAGGTGTTGACTTTGAATCCATTGACCAACGCCCTACGCGCATTTTCTTTCTTCTGGTAACGCCGGAAAACTCCACCGGCCTTCACCTCAAGCTATTGGCCCGCATTTCACGAATTCTTAAAAATGAACTGTTTAAAGAAAAACTATTGAACGCTTCCAATCGTGATGAAATTTTTGACATCATTACCGAGGAGGACGAAGAATTTTAATACCACTTTAAACCGAAATAGTTTTCCACACCAGGTTCACGGAGGCAGACAGCGGTGAAAAACCTGAATATCGTCATTATTACCGGACACTCGGGTTCAGGTAAGAGCACCGCTCTGGCCGCGCTCGAGGATGCAGGATATTACTGTGTGGACAATATGCCTGTAGCCCTCCTTCCAAAATTTCTGGAACTTCCGATCCAGGGTGATACCGACATTGGCGGGCTCGCCTTTGTCATGGACCTCCGGGAAAAAGGATTTCTCACCGCATATTCACCTGTTTTCGATAACCTGAAACAAAAAGGGTATCGGTTCAAAATAATTTTTCTGGAGGCAGATGATCACGTTCTGGTTAAACGGTACAGCCAAACCCGGCGCTACCACCCGCTTTCACAGGACAAAACGCTGATTGATGGCATCCGGGCCGAAAAAAGTCTGCTGAAGGACTTGAGGCGGGCTGCGGATCTGGTTATCGACACATCGCAATACAACGTCCATGACCTGAAATCCATCATGTCCAATATGGCCAGGGAGGGTCAACGGTCCGGGCCGATGCGAATCCAGGTCATGTCCTTCGGGTTTAAATTTGGTGTTCCCGAAGAGGCCGATTTAATCGTTGATGTTCGTTTTCTTGCCAACCCTTACTTTGTGCCTCATCTCCAACCCCTGGACGGCAGAACGCAACCCGTTCGTGAATTTGTATTGAAAAATGAGGAAACCCGATTATTTTTGGAAAAATATTCGGACTTGCTTGGCTATCTCATTCCTCGGTACGAACGAGAGGGGAAATCCTATCTTACCGTCGCCATCGGATGCACCGGCGGAAAACACAGATCGGTCGCTATTGCCCAGGAGATATACAACCGTATTCTTTCCCCTGAAAAATCACTCAAACTGATCCATCGTGACATTGATCAGTAATCAGAAACGTCAAGCGCATTGTAAAATAGATGTTGCGCTCACTTAAAAGATTGCGATAATAAGAGGTTTTGAGTGAGCTGCGCGGTATCGCTTCTGCACCAACCGGCTAATGCACTCAACATGACAATTCCGAGATGCAATTGAACCCCTAATCACGACAAGCCAAACCCAAAAGGTCACAGAACAGACCATGATAGGCATAGTAATCGTTACTCACAGTCAACTTGGTGATGCACTGATCGAAGCTGCTGAATTTATCACCGGCAGCCAACTGGAAGCGACGGCATCCGTGTCGATCAACATCAATGAAAACGCAGACAAACTCAGAAAAAAAATTGCACAGGGTATCAAAACTGTTAATCAGAACAAAGGCGTTTTGATCCTTACCGACATGTTCGGCGGTACACCTTCCAATTTAAGCTACTCGTTTCTCGAAGAAGGCAAAGTCGAAGTCATTTCCGGAGTGAACCTGCCGATATTGGTCAAGGCGTTAAGTTCAAGAGACAAACAAGCCCTTGTCGACCTTGCTGAGAGCCTTGAGGCCTTTGGCAAAAAGAGCATCTCCCTGGCCAGTGGAATCTTGAAGGGAAACAAGCGGTCCTGAATCGAATTCAAACACTTCGATGAGGAGGCGTTATGACAATACGATTGGCAATAAACGGCTTCGGACGAATTGGAAGAATGGTTTTCCGGGCCGCCTTCAGCCACCCTGATGTCGAGGTTATCGCGATTAACGATCTGACCGATGCGGCAACCATGGCGCATTTGCTGGCCTATGATACCGTGCACGGCAAATTCGATGTTGAAATCGACGCCGGTGACGGGGAGATGGTGGTAGCCGGCACAGCGATACCAATAACATCGGTCAAAAATCCGGTTGACCTGAACTGGAATGACCTGAATGTGGACATTGTGGCGGAGTGCACCGGAATATTCAGGGATCGGGAGTCAGCCGCAGGTCATCTTGCTGCAGGCGCACGCAAAGTGATCATCTCGGCGCCGGCAGCAAACCCGGATGCCACCATCGTAATGGGGGTCAATTCCAATCAATATGACCCGCGAAACCACCACGTGATATCCAATGCATCATGCACCACGAACTGTCTGGCCCCGGTTGCCAAGGTGCTGTTAGAAAATTTTGGACTGAAATCCGGGTTGATGACCACAATCCACTCCTATACAGGGGACCAGCGTCTTCTTGATTTTCCCCACAAGGATCTTCGGCGCGCCCGGGCAGCTGCGCTTTCCATGATTCCGACCTCCACGGGCGCAGCCCGCGCTGTAGCGCTGGTGCTGCCTGAACTTTCAGGGAAATTGAATGGGTTGGCGATTCGAGTTCCCACCCCGAATGTCTCAATCGTGGATCTGGTGGCCACCGTTGAAAAAAACGGTGTCACGGAGGCAGACGTTAACAATGCCCTCAAGGCTGCGGCTGAAGACACCCTAAGGGGCATCCTGGGATTCAGCGAACTGCCGCTGGTTTCTTCGGACTTTAACGGCTCCAGTCTATCCTCTATTGTGGACGGCCTTACGACACACGTCATCGGGGATATGGTAAAAGTTCTGGCATGGTACGACAACGAAGCCGGTTATTCGCACCGAATGGTGGATTTGGCTGCTATGATCGGTGCGCAATTGTAACGGAGGCATGATCTGATGAGTGAAAGAAGGCCATTGATAGCCGGCAACTGGAAAATGTACAAGACCTGTGAAGAGGCCGTTGAAACGGCCGCAAAGGTGGCCGAACTGACTGCCGATGTTACTGAGGTTGACATCATGATCGCACCGCCCTTTACTGCTCTCAGTCCGGTTTCCACAGCTCTTGCCACCTCAGCGGTTTCAGTGGGTGCTCAAAATTTGTACTGGGAGAAAGAGGGGGCATTTACAGGCGAAATTGCTCCGGCCATGTTGGTTTCTGCCGGATGCCGCTACGTAATCGTCGGTCACTCGGAACGGCGACAGTACTTTGGGGAAACCGATGACACTGTAAATCGAAAGATTCGCGCTGCTCTCGATAGTAACCTCATTCCGGTTATGTGCATTGGGGAGACAAAAAATGAAAGAGATTCAAATTTAACGCTTTCAGTACTTGACAAGCAGGTGCAAAAGGGGTTAAAAGGCTTTTCTCGTGACGAGCTGACAAAGCTGGTCATTGCCTACGAACCAGTCTGGGCAATTGGAACAGGGGAAACCGCAACAGCAGAACAAGCTCAGGCGGCGCACCGGTTCATTCGGGAGACGATAGGCAAAACGCTGGATCAAAAACTGTCCGAAACTGTCAGAATTCTCTACGGGGGTAGCGTCAAACCGAACAACATCTCCGGACTGATGAAAATGACTGATATAGACGGGGCTCTCATCGGAGGTGCCAGTCTGGACGCAAAAACATTCAGCAGTATTGTTAAATTTAAATAACCAGAGCAGACAAAAGAAATTTTACTATGTCCATATTGCTGACATTTTTACACGTAGCAGTCTGTATAGCCCTTATCATGATCGTTCTGCTGCAGACAGGAAAAGGGGCAGACATGGGGGCAGCATTCGGTGGCGGATCTAGCCAGACCCTGTTCGGCTCCAGCGGTTCAGGCGGCTTCCTCAGTAAAGCGACAACAATGGCGGCCATAATTTTTATGCTCACCTCTCTGGTACTCGCTTACAAATCAGGACACCGCACCGGAAGTTCGGTTGTCATGGAAGCAAAACCGCCGATCACACAAGCAGCGCCTGTTGAAAATGCTAAACCGGCGACGACAGACTCGGAGAAAAGCGGATCGGAAAACGCTGACGCCGGCAAAGCAGAATAAAATGATTACAATGCCGAAGTGGTGGAATTTGGTAGACACGCTATCTTGAGGGGGTAGTGGGGAGACCCGTGCCGGTTCAAATCCGGCCTTCGGCACCATAAAAATCAAGCCCGCTGTAATAGTGATTACAGCGGGCTTTTTATTTTGGGTCCTATAATGAATGAAAAGGAGTGTCTGATTTTGCCCCCGCCCTCAATCCCTTCCACCAAGGGAGGGAAGCTTTCTTTCCCCTCCCCCCTTGATGGCCTGTCGCGACGACTTGCCCCTCCTACTTACCCAGCGTTTTTTCAACCTGATCGGCAATTTTCCGGCAGCACATGCGTGTTTCCTCCTGCGACGGGCCCTCGACCATGACACGGCAGACAGGCTGGGTACCCGAATAGCGAACCAGAACTCTTCCCCTATCATCGAGCTGCTGTTCCACTTCCCCGATTACCCGCTGCACATCCGGCAGGGAATTCAGATCGGGTTTTCGATCGACATTGACTCCAATCAACTCCTGGGGAAATACAGTCATAACTCCTCTTAAACTTGACAGCTTGCGGGATTCCGTCTTCATTACCTCAATCAGCTTCAGAGCGGTAAGAATCCCATCGCCGGTGGTGTGGTGCTGCCGAAAAATCATATGCCCGGAATCCTCGCCGCCCAAAACGGCATTGCATTTCAGCATACCTGACATGACTTGGCGATCACCGACCCGGGTGGTGATATGGTCTATCCCCAATTCCTTCAATGCCAAGCTCAGTCCCATGTTGCTCATTACGGTACTGACGACCCGGTTTCCTTCCAACGTTCCATGTTTCTGATAGAAAGAAGCGCAAATGGCAAGCACCTGATCGCCAGTCAATATGCATCCGGATTCATCTACAGCGATTAAACGGTCTCCGTCGCCATCAAAAGCCAGGCCAATATCAGCCCTGTTATCCATGACCCGGGCAGCCAGAGACTGAGGATGCTCGGATCCACAACCGTCGTTGATATTTCGACCGTCAGGATGGTTGGATATCGTATCCACTTCAGCACCCAGCCGTGAAAACACGTCAGGTGCCACACGACAGGTCGCACCATTTGAACAATCCATCACAATTTTCAGTCCTTCGAGAGAAAATCCTTTCGGAAGACTATTCAAAAGAAACTCGATGTAGGCTTCATCGGCGGAAACCAGTGGTAGTGCGACACCTATTTTTCGGATAGATACGTTTCCATTGGCGTCATTGCCGGACAATATGTGAGACTCCAGTTCCAACTCATCAAGGTCCGTAAGTTTCAATCCACTACCCTGAAAAATCTTTATTCCATTGTCATAATAGGGATTGTGTGAAGCGGAAACCATAATGCCGGCAACGATACTGGCATCACGGGCAGCCAGAAAAGCAACGGCGGGCGTCGGAATGATGCCCGCCAGGAAAACGTCAATCCCCATTGACAAAATCCCCGAAACCAGTGCCGATTCGATCATCTGTCCGGAAATCCGCGTATCCCGGCCAATGACAATTCTGGATTTCGGATGATTTCCTCCAAATCGCCTGGCAACGGCCTTGCCGACCCGCATGGCAATTTCCGGGGTCATGGGATACGAGTTAGCCTTGCCCCGTATTCCGTCAGTTCCAAAAAGTTTTCCCATATGCTGGCATCCCTGGTTTCATTTTTTTTAAAAAAAATGTTAGCCCGTAGCGGCTATCCACATCCAAAAGCATTTCTTCTCAGCAGTAACGGCGGTCAGCTTCGCGGCACTTCAGTCAACCCCAAACAGGAGTTAAATGACGGAAGATGCGCCATAATTTCAAACCGGATTGGATCCACAATGCCCTGCAACCATTTGGTTCCGATTTCAGCGTCCCTGGCATTCAGCCCCCCGATGACCTTTATATAGTCCTTTCCATCGGTCCCTATTCTGGTATGGACTGCCTTTAGAAAAGCATCACGCAGTGCCGAATCGCCTTCAAATTCACCATACCTTTGAATGGTTTCCTGGATTTTTGGCCAGTTCTCTATGATTTCAGACTGCTTCCGCGACTTTTCGGTGCTGCTTCCACAGCTCTCCGCGCTGTTGGTCTGCCAGACAGTTGAATCAAACTTCAGGATAAAAGCCTTTAACCGCCGAATTCTTTCGGCAATCGCTGATGCCAGATTTTCCCTCAAACCGCGTAGCAGAGACTCGGTGAATCGATCCGACACAAATTGAGATCGAACATTACCATACCATTTCTGCAATGCCAGGAGATTAACAATATACTCGATATTGTTAACAATAATTCTCTTATCCGGGCGGTCTGCCAATGGCATGCGAGCAACGTTTCGCCGCTTTCCGTCACCGCCGAAAATCAATCGATCCGGTCGCAGTTCGTCTTTCCGGCAAATGGTTCCTGCGGCAATTACCGTACCATAGGTCAAACGGCAAGGACCGACCAGCCCCCCCTGCCCTCCAAGAAAAATCGGTTTCTGGTTCAGCATGACGCCCCGGGGCACATCACCGAGCATGGAGGGGGTCGCCTTATCCTGATTTGGCGTGTAATTGAAATGAATATAGGAGCTGCCAACCTCACTGTGATTTGTTCGACTGGTTCCCCCTGCCATCAGGCAATCGCAAAAGTTAATCAGGCTGCCCAGGGTCACAAACGGAAACAGAATGGTTTGTTTAAGGCCAACTGTGTGCGCCCCACTTGCCTGCTCTTCGAGAATCGTTCCCTCCCGTGTGTGCCCGCCCAGCCCCATGCTGGCTCCCTCGAGAAACACCGACGATTTGAAATAGCCCCCATTCAGCTTGACATCCGGTCCGATTTGGCAATTATCGACAGTTACCGGCCCCTCCAGCCCCAGTTTTGCTCCGGCAAGAATAAGCGTCGTCCGGCCAAGAATCTTGCATCCGGTGTGAAGCACAGTATTCTTTCCGGATATGCGGTCCAGATCAACGTCACGGCCAATTTCAACACCGTGGGGGTTTGGTATGCTAACACCCTTTCCGATTAGATACTCAACGCGTTTTAAATTCGAATTGTCCAAAAATTCCTCCACATAGAGTCCGGGCATATTCAGGTGCCGGTCCGATCAAAAATCGGCAATGTGACCATGTTTGACGCACGAAAGTTTAATCGGAAAGATCGATTGGATCAATATGCACGGAAAATTGTCTTAAAAAGAGCCCATTTGACCGGCAAAAATGTTTCACGTTTTCGATTTTGTGAGGATCAGCCTGGTGAAAGGAAATCAAGAGTCCTGAAATCGGATATTTGGCGAGCAGTTCATCAAGTTCATTGAAACCTGAAAAAATTGAATACCCCTGTAACTTTTTTCCTGCTTTCAGGGGGTCATCATCAATGAATCCGATGGGTTTAACATTTAATTTTCCATTGTTGAAAATTTCCCTCAACAATATTTCACCTCCACGGCCGGCACCGTAAATAAGAACCTTGTCGCCGGTAAGTGTCCTTCGCTTCAGGGTATCGCTGAACAGACGAAATGACCCGCGTGTTCCAAGCAAAAAACCAAGAGTCAGGAGCCAGTCGATCAAAAATATTCCCTTGGAAAAATTTTCAAACCGATATATCAAAGTTACCATGCTGATGGCCAGAACCGTTGCCAGAACGGACGATTTCACCTGAACGAAAACGTCGTTGGAACTCATCTGCCCCCACACTCCCCGGTAAACGCCTATGGTAAAAAAGGCCACGAACTTACATGCGATAACCACAGGAAGGGATTTTAGAAAAACTTTAAAATAAAACGGGAACACCTCCGCATCGAACCGGATTCGATAGGATAGGTAATACACAAAGGCAATCAGCGAAAAATCCAGAATAACCAGAAGCATCTGACGCTTATAGGTCAAGTCAAGTAAAATTGGCGTAAACGTTTTGTCTCGTAAAAGAGAAAATTCTTTTTGCGGGTATACCCGGATCTGGGCCAGGTAAATTCCCATTAACAACACGGATACTGCAACCGGAATAATTACCGCCGGGCATGTGAAATTGTCCTGACGACTGACGATAATTCCGGCTATACCGGAAATAAGCCCCACTCCGTAAAGAAAAAAAACAGCACGTCGTTCGCTGAACCCCATCAGCACCAATCGATGAGAGGTGTGGTCTTTACCACCGACAGAGGCTTTTCGCCCGCTCAGAAGCCTCACCAGGGTAACCATGGTGGTATCAAGGATCGGAACCAGCAGGATCATTATTGGAACCGACAATCTGGACAAAGCACTTCCAGGATGTGTTTCGGAAAATTGCAGACACAGAACGGACAGGGTAAACCCAATTACAAGGCTGCCGCTGTCTCCCATGAAAATGGATGCCGGGTTTGAGTTGTAGATGAGAAAGGCAGCCAGCGAACCGGCAAGAACCAGAGCCACCAATCGCGTTTCGGCAAATTGATGCGGAAAAAGGAATACCAGACTGCAGGCAGCGATGCCCCCCACACCGGCGCACAGTCCATCCATATTATCCAGCAGGTTAAACGCATTGGTTATTCCAACAATCCAGAAAATTGTTATAATCGTGTCAAGAGTCAGCGACGTGAACCACTGAAGGCGAAAGCCAAGAAAGGCAACCATGGAGGCGACCAGAATTTGGCCGACCAGTTTGGTATGGGGCTTGATGTGAATAAAATCATCCGTCAGACCAAGAAGAAATAAAAATGTTACACCAATACATATAGTAGCCCCGACAGACGGTAAAATTGAATAATGAGACGGATTGGTCAGGTGTAAAAAAATAGTTGTGAAATCGGAACTGAATATCAACGGGGCTACAATGCCTGCATTGATAGCGATTCCGCCCATGAGGGCTGTCGGATTTTTATGCCAGCGCTCCTTAACCGGGCGTGCCATCCACCCCTTGTTTAAAGCGAGCGAGCGCACCATTGGTGTAAGGATAAGGCAGATCAAAAAGGAAAAACACGTCAAAACAACCGTTGGATAGCCCATTATTTAAAATCCCGGCAAGACAGACTCCAACGCCCCTGAAAAAAAGGTTGGAAGAGTTGTTCCGATGATTGAAACCAGATCCAATAGTTTGATTTATTAAATGAAGTTAGCATGCTATTTATAATCAAAACGGGATCCATTATCATATTAAATTGGCCGTTTTTGCGATAGAGCATAGACGGTTTATCTTATTTATTACTTCGGCATTTCTTCAGAGACATAAAATTTCAATTGCCTTACAACGTGGTATCATATATTAAGCAAAACCAAATTTCCATATTTTCGCCGCATATTTTATAAATTATCGTAATTTAGGAGCACCCCATGAAAGTCCTGATTACCGGAGGAGCTGGCTTCATTGGCTCTCATCTCACTGAAGCCTGTCTTAAAAAAGGGCATGAAGTCTATATTATAGACGATCTATCCACCGGTTCAATGGATAACGTAAAGACTTTCAAGGATTATGAGCAATCAGCAGGCAACCTTTTTCTATTTACCGATACAATTCTAAACCACGATCTTATGCTGGAATTGACCGGTACATGTGACGTTGTTTTTCACCTGGCCGCAGCCGTCGGCGTTCGCTACATACTGGATAATCCTCTCGAATCAATACGAACAAACATACAGGGTACCGAAAAAGTTCTTGAATTATGCAACAAATTTAAAAAACGCGTATTGATTGCCTCGACATCAGAAGTTTATGGGAAACACCTCCACGCACCGCTAGTTGAAACAGACAATATTGTTTATGGTCCGTCAAGCAAGTTTCGATGGAGCTACGCTGCATCAAAGTTGATGGATGAATTTACCGCCCTCGCCTATCACCGCACCTCCGGTCTTCAAGTTGTAATTGCCCGTTTGTTCAATACGGTTGGCCCAAGGCAGACTGGCGCCTATGGTATGGTTATCCCGAGATTTGTCGAACAGGCCCTTAACAATGAACCGTTGAGCGTTTACGGCGACGGTACCCAAACCCGAACGTTTACTTACGTAGAGGATGTCGTTAACGCACTGATCGCATTGATGGAGCACGATCAAACCAACGGGCAGGTTTTCAATATCGGGGGCAATGAGGAAATAAAAATTTCAGATTTGGCCAAACGAATCATACAGTTAACCGGGTCAAAATCGTCAATTGTATTTACGCCTTATGATCGTGTTTTCGGAAAAGATTTTGAAGATATGCAGCGCCGGGTCCCCTGTACCGAAAAACTGAACAACTATATCAATTTTAAACCCAGGACAAAGTTGAACGAAATTTTATCAAAAACAATCAATCATATACTAAAATCACGATCTATTGATCAAATATCACTGAAAAACTGACTGGAATAGTAGTTACCTCCCTGTTATTACTACCATCATGGCTCGTTTAAAAAGCAGTTGCATAATCAAAAGAGCTGGCCATCGCTCAAAATTGATGACCTGCTCTTTATTTCTAGTATTCTTATGGTGCTGATGCCTGTAATCTCTGAACGCCTTCACCCCGACCTGCAACTACGTTTATCAAACTCAATGCACTGTCAATTTTCGAATATTCTTCTATCTAGCCCCATTGCCTCAATTCCATAATATTACCGCCAAGATAATCCTCAGGGTTAAACAACTATTTTTTGGATAGATAATCAGTACGCGTATTTATTACAATTAAAATTGACATTCTGTTCATGCTGTGACAAATTTGTTGTTTTGAAACTCGATCAGGTTGAACGTCTAAATACTTTATGTGTGATTTCATATCGTTATTAATTTTAGCGTGTTGTGTCTCACCAGGCGGAGCAATGCTTTTATTTTCTGGTGCCGGCGATCGCACAGAATCGAAATAACTTGCCTGAAACCTTTTTCCTTCTAAACAGCCTACTATTTAGGGTGCGCTTTTACGCAAAAAAGGCAAAAAGGTGATAATGCACCAAATGGGAATAAAAATTCATCTTCATGCAAATCGCTATAAAAAATAACCCGGCTGTCGCCGTTATCGGAAATGGTTATTGGGGGAAAAATTTAGTACGCAATTTCAATTCATTGGGTGCTCTGAAACTGATTTGTGATAAGAACCAGGATCAACTTGATCATTTCGAATCGACGCTTCCGGAAATTAAAAGATGTATCGCATTTAACTCCGTTTTAGCTGATAAGGAAATAAACGGGGTGGTGATCGCCACTCCGGCCGAAACCCATTTTACACTGGTTCGCGAAGCGTTAATGGCTGATAAACATGTTTTTGTTGAAAAGCCATTGGCATTGGATGAAAAACAAGGCGAAAAGTTAATTAAACTTGCTGCTGAACGCCAACGAATATTGATGGTTGGCCACTTGCTGCAATACCACCCTGTATTTGTGAGGCTTAAAGAGCTTGTTCATCAAGGAGAACTTGGCAGGATCAACTATATCTATTCCAATCGGCTAAATCTTGGGAAAATCAGGCGCGAAGAGAACATTCTCTGGTCTTTTGCCCCCCACGATATTTCTATGATTCTGGCTCTGGCAGGAGAACTTCCCGAAAGCATAGAGGCAACCGGTGGAAATTATTTGCATCGAAAAATCGCAGACGTGACCACCACGCATCTGGTATTCCCCTCAGGGTTGCGTGCCCACATATTTGTCTCCTGGTTGCATCCATTTAAAGAGCAGAAGTTAGTGGTTGTTGGTGACAAAAAAATGGCAGTTTTCGATGATACGCAACCATGGGAAGAAAAGCTGCTGCTGTACCCTCACCGTATTGATTGGCAAAACAATATCCCCATTCCCGCCAAAGCGAAATCTGAACGAGTTACGGTTCCACAGTCAGAACCCCTGATGTGCGAATGCTTGCATTTTCTCGAATGCGTTCAAAACAACACCCCCCCAAAAACCGATGGAAAGGAA
>ENA-ORCT01000281-ORCT01000281.1-marine-metagenome-genome-assembly--contig:-NODE-281-length-25912-cov-3.376621_pt1 | contig 25912 bp, 23 predicted proteins | sample MGYA00248632_ERZ508511 | MGnify/ENA primary metagenome ERZ508511 (study PRJEB26182, sample SAMN06268839) | marine metagenome | isolation source: Tt an P1-techrep anaerobic enrichment on pine from sediment...
TATGGGCCTGGTTTATATCGAACACCAGGCGCGGCTGTGACACAGCTCCACGGTAGCGGCTCTGGCAGAGTCGTTCGGACGCGGTGCCATGACCAACCATTGGAACGATTTGAAAAACAGCGATTGCATCCTGGTAATGGGGGCCAACCCGGCCGAAAATCATCCCATATCGTTTAAATACGTCATGCAGGCAAAGGACAGCGGCGCCAAACTGATCTGCGTGGACCCGCGCCTTACGCGCACGGCCGCCGTGGCTGACATCTATGAACCCCTGCGTTCCGGGACGGATATCGCCTTTCTGGGCGGCATGATCAACTACATCCTGGAAAATGAGCTTTACCACAAGACCTATGCGGCCAACTACACCAATGCCCAGTTTATCGTGAATGAGCAATACGGTTTTGACGACGGCCTGTTTGCCGGGTTCGACCCGGAAGCGAAACGCTATGATCAAGCCCTCTGGGCCTTTGAAACGGATTCAAGGGGCGTTCCCAGACGTGATGTCACCCTGCGGCACGAACGCTGTGTGGCCCGGTTGTTGAAAAAGCATTACGCCCGCTATGACCTGAAAACCGTCTCCAAAATTACCGGCACCCCGGAAGAGAGCCTGCTGGCCGTGTACAAGACATTTGCCGCCACGGGCGAACCGTCAAAGGCCGGCACCGTGATGTATGCCATGGGCTGGACCCAGCATTCCAAAGGGGTTCAGAACATCCGGGCCATGTGCATCATCCAGCTTCTGCTGGGCAACATGGGCCTTTCAGGTGGTGGTATCAATGCCTTGCGCGGCGAAAGCAACGTGCAGGGTTCGACCGATCACGCCCTGCTCTACGACAGCTGGCCCGGCTATTTAAAAGTACCGCGGGACTCCCATAAAACCCTGGCCGTTTATAACGAGAATAACACGCCCGAGAGCCTCGATCCGCTTTCGGTCAACTGGTGGCAGAATTATTCCAACTATTCGGTGAGTTTCCTCAAATCCATGTTCGGCGAAAATGCCACGCCGGAGAATGACTTCGGATACGCGTGGATGCCCAAATGCAAGGACGGACGCAGCTATTCGTGGTGGCGGTTGTTCAAGGCCATGTATCACGGCCAGGTTAACGGTTTTTTCGCCTGGGGCATGAACCCGGCCGCTTCCTGCGGCAACATCACCATTATTCGCCAGGCCATGACGCGCCTGGACTGGATGGTGCATGTCAATATCTTCGATACCGAAACCAGTGACTTCTGGCATGGGCCGGGCATGAAACCCGAAACAATCAAAACCGAAGTCTTCAGTCTGCCGGCCTGCACCTGGGTCGAAAAGGAAGGCAGTATCACCAACAGTGGGCGCTGGATGCAGTGGCGTTATGCGGGTCCAAAGCCGCTGGGTGAAAGCAAAGACGACGGCCAGATCATCATTGAGCTTGGTGATCGGCTGAAATCGCTTTATGCCGAAGGCGGCGTATTTCCCGAGCCCATCCGCAATCTTAAGTGGGACTACACCACTGATGGCCATTTCGATCCGCACAAAGTGGCCAAAGCAATCAACGGCTATTTTCTCAAGGACGTCACGATTAATGGCAAACACCATAAAAAAGGCACCCTGGTGCCCAGCTTTTCCCTGCTGCAGGACGATGGCAGCACCTCCAGCGGCAACTGGCTTTACTGCAACAGCTATACCGAAGAAGGCAACAAGTCCGAGCGACGGGAGCAGCAGGATGCAGCCAACACTATCGGGAGTTATCCGGAATTTGCCTGGGCCTGGCCGCTGAACCGGCGGATCATTTACAACCGGGCCGCGGTGGATCTGAAGGGAGAGCCCTGGGATCCCCGACGCTGGGTGGTCCGGTTCGATGGAAAAGTCGAGGACGGCAAGTATGTCGGCGGCAAATGGGTGGGGGATGTGATCGACGGCGGCGGCATGCCGCTGGAAAACCCGGATGGCACGGTCAATGGCGGCGGACGGCATCCGTTCATCATGAGAGCCCACGGCGTGGGGCAGATTTTCGGCCCCGGGCTTAAAGACGGTCCGTTTCCGGAACACTACGAACCGCTTGAGAGTCCAATCGCGGAAAATTTCATGAGTTCTCAGCGTCGAAACCCATTGCTGCGATACTCAGAAAAACGGGATTTCCCGTCCCGGGCCGATCCGCGCTTTCCAATCGTATGTACGACCTACCGGCTCACCGAACACTGGCAGACGGTCACCCGCGCCGTCCCCTGGAACCTGGAACTGCAGCCCCATGTGTTTGTCGAAATGAGCCATGAACTGGCGAAGATGAAAAAGATCAAGACCGGCGAGCGCGTGCTGGTCGAAAGCCCCCGCGGCAAGCTGGAATGCACCGCGGTGGTGACCCATCGGCTGAAACCCATGAAAATCGTCGACCAGACTGTGCATCAGGTTGGCATACCCTGGCATTTCGGCTGGCGCTGGCCTTCCGGCGGCACCGAAGAAAGCGTGAATATCCTGGTGGCCACGACAACCGATCCGGTCTCGGAGATACCCGAATACAAAGCGTTCATGGTCAACGTTTCAAAAAACAGTTGAGGATAAAACGATGAGCAAAGGCTTCTTCATCGACACGACACGATGCATCGCCTGCAAAGCCTGCCAGGTGGCCTGCAAGCAGTGGAATCGTCTGCCGGCCGAAAAGACGGTGAATCAGGGCAATCTGCAAAACCCCTCCGACTTCTCATTCACTACCTACAAGCTGGTGCGCATGAATGAAGCAATCATCGACGGCAAGGTCCACTGGCTTTTTTTCCCGGATCAATGCCGCCACTGCAGGGTTCCGCCTTGTCTGCTCTGGGCGCAGAATACGGACGCCATCTATCAGGACAAAGACACCGGAGCGGTTGTTTATACCTCTGAGACGCAGCATCTGAAGGCTGAGGATATCATCGGTGTATGCCCCTACAATGTTCCCCGCCGCGGCAAGGACGGGCTTTTGGCCAAATGTACGATGTGCAATGACCGTGTGAAAAATGGAATGGAACCGGCCTGTGTGAAGGCTTGTCCGACCGGAGCCCTTAATTTCGGGGACCTGCAAGCCATGCGGGCGATGGCGTCTGAGCGACTGGCGGCAGTTAAACAGACCTGTCCGGATGCGAGCCTGCTCGATTCGAATGATGTACGGGTTATTTACCTGACCGCTTTCGTTCCTCAAAAGTACCACAACTATGCAGCCGCGTTCGATGCGAAACACCGTCGTACCCGATAAAATCAGGAGGGTGCTATGATAGAAAAAGATACCTCAAAGCCGAAAATTCACAGCGCCACTACCTATAAATTGTATATTTTCTCCTGTATAATTGCCTCGTCAGGCATTATTTTAATGCTCAAATTCCCTGAAATGCATTCACTTGAATCCGGGATTGATCCACTATCGTTTACGGTTTATGGCCTGTCGATAAAAATGTGGAAGATCATCCATATTCTGTCTTCACTCGCATTTCTGATACTCACCGCATTGCACATCTACTTCAATCGGGACTGGATAAAAAAAGTAGGATCCAAAAAGCTTAACCTGAATGTGGCAGTCGGGCTTATTATTGGTATCCTGATTATCCTGGCAGGAATATTTGCCCCCTCTGCTTGAAATTCCACATCGCGAAATTTGCATAACCCGTCAGGCTGAAAGGAGGTTAACCGATTATGACGGATTATCGTTCCAATAACATGCGCTTCTCCCGGCGGCGTTTTATGCAGATTATGGCCGGGGCCTCGCTGGCATCCGCCACCGGCGCCATAGCAGGCATGCCGGCCTGGGCCGAAGCCACAGCCAGGCGGAAGGTTTCCCTGCCCAGGTTCAAGGTAGGCGCCGGGGCGCCCGCAGCGGAACGCTACCAGTGCCGGTCCGATCTCAAACGTTTCAATAACCACCACAATGCCTTTAAGGTGGTCTCCGATGAACTGGGCGTTTCAGGGACGGGCTACGCCCGGAACTTCAACATGGTCCGCAATATCAAGGACGGCAAAATCGGCTATGGCGTACCGGTAGAGGACCCCGTCGAGGCGCGGTTGTTTATGGCCCTGACCATAGCGTCCTCCACCTGGAACACCTTTGTCGGCCCCTTTGGGGACGGCAGGGAGAACAAAGGTTTTTTAAGCTGGCTCCCTCAGAAACTGCCGTCCGATTTGACGGCCAACCCTCTGCCGCTGGAAAACACCGCCGATGTGACCAGAAAGATCAAAGTCATGGCGGCCTATGCAGGTGCCGACAGGGCCGGCGTGACGTTACTCGATCGACGCTGGGTGTTGGCCGGCGCCACGCGAAACGTACATGAGGCGGGCCCTCCTGACACCAAGCCGATTGTTTTTCGAAACACGGACCAGCCCATGGAAACCGACCAGGACCTGGTGATACCTGATAGCGTGCGTTACGCAGTGGTCATGCTGTTCGTTCAACCCAGGGCCCTTAATCAGTTGGGGCCTTCCACGCTGGCCACCTCCACCAGCGCCGGCCAGGGTTATGCCCAGATGGGGCTTGCCGCCGTAGCCCTGGCCCAGGCAATCCGTTCACTGGGTTACGTGGCAATCCCCGGCATGAATGACACAGCCCTGAACGTTCCCCTGGCAATTGACGCCGGCCTGGGAGAACTGGGTCGCCTGGGTTATCTGATTACACCTGAATTCGGGCCTCACGTCAGAATCGCCAAGGTGCTCACCAACTTGCCCCTGGCGCCGGATCCGCCCATTGCCTTCGGCGTCACCGAATACTGCACCAGCTGCGGTATCTGTGCCGCGGAATGTCCCTCCGGGGCGATCAGCGCCGACAGGGATCGCACGTTTGAACCGTCGCAATCAACGATGCCTTGCGGCAATCCCGGAGCGCTCAAGTGGTATATCAACGGCAAGAAATGCTTACGCTGGTGGATCGAGTCCGGTGCGGGCTGCAGTCGCTGCATGGACGTTTGCCCGTACACGGTTGCAACCATGGGCGACGCATTTAACGGCAAGCCTCCCAACCCGGAAGCCTTTTGGAATATGGACCACTACGCCTACGGCCGACGCGGGATCAAATACTAAGGAACTGGGATTTAATTCGCGTTCCTAATCATGCGGAGGCATTCAGGCAAAGCGCCAGGTTCGACTGAAGGGGAGAAACAGGCGATGGTAAAAAAAATAATCATTTTATGCCTGGCTGGCTTATTGGGATTGGTCATCGGCGCGGCTGTTGCCCAGCAAGCCGTTCCTGAGCTGATCGAATTGGACGGTGCCAGGGAAGGTGGTGGAACAGGCAACATTTACCAGTCGATTTTCAGCGGGCCAATAAAATTCACGCATGTAAAACATGTGCAGCATTACGGTGCGACCTGTGGGGACTGTCACCATGACAGCGATTTCGAACCGATCGAAGCCTATAATCCCGACGCCGTTTACGCCTGCGGCGAGTGCCACGAAAACGAAGGACTTCTCCAGGGACCGATCGCCGAGAATAACGCATCGCGCGAGGACCAGCTCGCCTACCGGGCCAATGCGCTTCACATGCGCTGTGTTGGCTGTCACCAGATGTACAACAATCTGAACCAGGTGGTCCGGGTGGCCGAATCGTGCAAAACCTGCCACGCCCGGCGTCCGCAGGACTGGGTGATCAAATAGGCCGACCGTTAGTGTCGATCGAAGGAGCAAAACCGAATGATAAGGATCGAAAAATTGCGCCGCTTCATATGGCTTGCCATCGCGATCTGGATCACATCCATGCCGGCATTGGTCGTGGCTGATGGCATTGATTTCAGCCAATACCGCGACGATGACCGCCCGGACAAGATTGGCGTGCTCGTAATTGCCCTGATACCGCGTGACGTTTCGACGGCCACCAAACAGGAGTTGATGGATCAACGCATCAAAACGGCTTTTCCCGGCATTCCGGTCCGTTGGTCTTATTTCGACATTGGCAGCGGGCAAACTGAAGCGTTCAAAACAACGGGCCAACGCGTGCCTCCCAGGCGAATGCTCAATCAAATGGAAGAAGAAGGAATCACCCACCTGGCCATTCTGCCGCTTGCCGTTATCCCGGGTGAAACTTACACCCGCCTTGTCTGGATGGTCGACACGCTACGAAAGATGCCGACCAAATTTCGCAGGATCGCCCTGGCGAGGCCATTTTTCGGTGCTCCCGGGGACATTGCCCAAACCTGCCAGACCGTGCTGAATCTTTTGCCCGGTCACAGCGACACGGGTGAAGCGGTTGTCCTCTTCTTCGAAGAACAGAGCCGTCTGGGCGATTACATTTATCCGGGTATCCAGTATTACTTCTGGCAGCTTGACGAATCTGTGTTCATCGGGACGGCCGGCACCACACCGGGGATGCAGGATGTATTTCGCGCGCTGAAGAAAGCGAACGCGGCCGATGTCTACCTGGTTCCGTTTCTGCCATACCAGACCCCGGCGCTGACCGCCTGGAAAACGACCCTGGAAGAAAGGGGGTACCGCGTGAGTAAGATCAACGAACCGGTGATCGGTCAAAAAAAAGCGATGGATGTTATGATTACCCGCTTCAAAGGGGCTGTAAACGAACTGGGACGGGGAGAGAAATAACATTTCATCATGGAGGAAAAACCAATGGAGACACAATTCAACACGTCAACCCGCCTAACGGGCCGAACTCGCCGGCACAAAAAGATTAAAATGCTTCTTGCCCTGCTCACAACGATACTATTGTTTCCATTTTTAACAGGCAGCGATTACATCAAGAAAGAAGACATCAGAAGAGGTGCGGATGTTTCAACGTACCGATGCCCGAATGGTTTGGTTTCACAAGGTGATCGAACACGCGATGTGCTCGATAAATGCGGTGAACCCATGCGGCAGACGCGCATGCAGCTCGACCCGAAAATCATATGGATCTACCGTTTCGGATCTCAGCAACTCATCTATATGACCTTTGCCAATGACAGGATCCAACGAATTCACAGTACCCGTTGCTGGGAAGGTGATCCGCATTGCGACTAACAGGTTACCGCGAAGGATGGGGAGGGATTGAGGGAGAGGGCAAAATTATGAAATGTTTCCGTAATATCGTTTTTTTCACCGCGAAAGGAATGCTGGTATCCGTATGCATCATTACTTTAGCAGCCTTTTTGCTTCAACCGGCAACCAATGGCTATGCTGCAGGACCCGGCCACGGTCCTGATTCCGGCAAAGACCATGGGCCTGATCCCAGTCCCGATCCCGGCAAAGACCGTGGGCCTGATCCTGGTCCCGATCCCGGCAAAGACCGTGGGCCTGATCCTGGTCCCGATCCCGGCAGAGACCGTGGGCCTGATCCTGGTCCCGATCCCGGCAGAGACCGTGGGCCGGATCCCTGGCCTGACCCGGGCCAGGCCCCTGGTCCTGATCCGGGGCACGGCCACGACCCTGATCCGGGACGTGGCGGCGAGCCTGGACGCAAGTAATTTATTTTGAAATTTGCAAATGAGGTCAGCATGCCTTTTACGGCCGCACGCAACAAAGGCCTGCCATGAACCCGGATGTGCGTTTCTCAAGGCAGCGTCTGCTCGATGAGCGAAAAATCCGGAAAAGCCGCGCGCGATGGAACCAGTTTGTCCGAACGATTACGGCGATTCGGTCGGACGCACTGAAAGCAAAGGACTTTAGGGCGCATGCAATTTCAAGTAATGGCAAAGCCTTCCGGGGCATCGTGCAATTTGAGGTGCACGTATTGCTTTTACATGGAAAAGGAGAATCTTTATGGCGGTCCCGCCATGTTTCGAATGCCCCCTGAGGTACTTGAAAGCTTCATCCGCCAGTACATCGAGTTCCAGAACACACAGGAAGTCCAGTTTGCCTGGCAGGGCGGCGAACCCACCCTGCTGGGTGTCGATTATTTCAGGTCCGTGGTGTCGCTCCAGAAAAAATATGCCGGGGGCAGGAAAATCACCAACACCATTCAGACCAACGGCACCCTGTTCACGGATGACTGGTGTCGATTTTTCAAAAAGCACGGATTTCTTGTCGGGCTGAGCATTGATGGACCGCGGGAATTACACGACAGATACCGGGTGCAGGTTAATGGTCGACCAACGTTTGATGCCGTCATGAAGGGACTGACCCTGCTCAAAAAACACCAAGTTTCCTTCAACACTCTGACGGTGGTCAATGACCACAATTCGCTCAAACCGATAGACGTCTACCGCTTCCTGAAGAAAAACGGAGACGGGCATATGCAATTCATTCCGGCCGTGGAGCGTCTGCCTGATGCTGCCGCCGAAAATCTCGGGCTGGGCCTGGCCATCCTGCCACACGCCGGCGATATGGCCTCAAGTTCCCGCGTTACAGCATGGAGCGTATCGCCAGAGCATCTGGCAATTTTTTACATCAGCATATTTGACGAGTGGGTGCGCCATGATGTGGGCCGGGTGTTTGTTCAATTCTTTGATGTCGCGCTGGGTAACTGGCTCGGGGCGGGCTCAGGACTCTGCCAATTCGCGCCCCACTGCGGCATGGCGGGCGCCCTGGAGCACAATGGCGATCTGTATTCCTGCGACCACTATGTCTACCCCCGGCACAGGCTGGGCAACATCATGGAAACGCCGCTGGCCGAACTTATGGCGTCGGCGGCGCAACGACGGTTCGGGCGTGCGAAACTGGACAGCCTGCCCAAGTGCTGCACGGTGTGTGACGTGCGACCGGCCTGTCATGGAGATTGTCCCAAACACCGATTTGTCGAATCCCCGGACGGCGGACCGGGAGTGAGCTATCTCTGCCAGGGGTACAAAAAGATTTTCAACCACATGGCCCCGTACCTGAAGATCATGGCTGCTCTGGTACAGTCCGGGCGCCCCGTTCCCGACGTGATGGGAATTTTGCGGCAGCAAAGTATGAACAGACGCCCGTCGGCTCCAGGCCGAAATGCCCCCTGCCCTTGCGGCAGCGGAAGAAAGTATAAACGGTGTTGTGGAGCCTGACCTGAAGGGTTTCGCTTCTAATTTCAAATTAATTTTATGCTGCTCAAATAAACTCCTTCGGTTTAGAAATTAACAATCTGCCAAAAGGAAGGAGCGATGTCGAATCGTCTTTTTCGTGGGGGTGATCCCCGTGGTCGTTTAGTCTCCATTTTGATAACGATCCTGATTATGGCAACGCAGGTCGAGGCCGGCAGCGCCACTTTGGGAGATACCGAAGTCGGCCATACAGACGCAATCGGTCAGGAGGCGGGCATGCCCCGATGGCACAATCCCGGGTCTATCGTCGATCGGCTGAGACAAGACGCGCAGCGGAAGGACTATATCTTTCAGATCCCCGGGGTCTTCAGGGCGTTGAAGCCCTGGTATAAATTAAAGGCCGATCTCGACGAAAAATACGGATTCAAGTACGGCATCTCCTATACGACATTCTACACAAAAGCGAGCGACACCTTCGGATCAAAGGACGAAGCCGCCAGCTACGACCTCGATATCGATGCCACGTGGACCTTTCTCGGCCGCGGAACAGGGACGGAGACGATGTTTGGATTCGAATTCCTGCGGCGCGACACTCTGGGCACCGATATTCCACCAGTGGTTCTGTTCAGTCAATTCGGATCGCTCTACTCGACCGCTGCGCCCTTCGGAGAGACCGATCCGTCCGTCGGCGAATTCTGGATCCAGCAGAAATTCAGAAACATCTTTGGGTTTCGGCTGGGGAAGATCTTCCCCATTACGGCATACGACTTCTTTCCGTTCAAAAACTTCCGGACCGACTTCACCGACTTCAATCACGTCACCAACACCGCCATACCGCTGCCCGGCAACGGACTCGGCGCGTTCGCCGTGTACAGACCGCAATCCAGGGTCATGTTGCGCCTCGGCGCCCATGACGCCAACGCGGATGTGGAAAAGTCCGGTTTCAACACCTACGAGAAGGGCGAACTCTTCAAGATTTTTGAGATCGGCTATGACACAGGCTTGATACCTCGGGACCCCGGACGACCACCGCATGGCCACGTCCACGTCTCGATCTGGCATCAGGACCGGAGGGAAGACGCCGAAATTGGAAACGGTTGGGGCATAGCCGGTTCAGCCCTGCAGCGATTCGGGCGATTTACGCCTTTTCTGCGCTACGGTTATGCGAACCACAGCGACGATGGCCCGACGCCCGTCAAGCACATGGCGAATGTGGGACTGGTCATAGATGAGATTTTCGGACAGGAAAACGATCGCTTCGGTATCGGCTACACCTGGTCCGATCCGGCTGATCATAAGCTGGATGATCAAAGCGAGATCGATATGTACTATCGCATCCAGTTGACGCCGGAAATTCAAGTCGGCCCCACCTTTCAGGTCATCTTCGATCCGGTGCGCAACCCAGACGAAGATACGGTTTACGTCCTGGGAATCCGCGCAAGAATTGCGTTATAAAAAAATTATTTCCCGGAGACGCACACTGTCGACTAAGAGCCTGTTTGAAAACCAATAAATGGAGGATTAGCAAATGAAAGTTCTGATCGTTTATTACTCGACTTACGGTCATGTCCATAAAATGGCCGAGGCTGTTGCAGAAGGCGTAAAAGAAATCGACGGTGCCGACGTGATGATGCGGCGTGTTCCCGAAACACTGCCCGGCGAGGTGCTCGAAAAAATGGGTGCTGTCGACGCCCAGAAGGCAATGGCGCATGTGCCGATCTGCACTATTGAGGAACTGGCTGCTGCAGATGCCGTCATATTCGGCACGCCCACACGCTTTGGAAATATGTGCGGCCAGATGCGCCAGTTCCTGGATGCCACCGGCCAACTCTGGGCTCAGGGGGCCCTGGTGGGTAAAGTCGGCAGCGTGTTTACCAGCAGTGCAACTCAGCATGGCGGCCAGGAATCAACCATTCTCTCCTTCCACATATCGCTTCTGCATCATGGTTTTGTCATCGTGGGATTGCCTTACGCCTTTCAGGGCCAGATGCGAATTGATGAAATTACAGGCGGGTCCCCCTACGGCGCCTCAACCATTGCGGGCGGGTCAGGGGAACGGATGCCCAGCGAAAATGAATTGGATGGAGGCCGTTTTCAAGGAAGGCATGTCGCGGAAATTGCTTCCAGGCTGAAAGCATAGAACTACATACGTAACCGGTGATTTGGTTTTACGGATTTTGCAAATCGATTCAATTTCGGTGAACTGAAAAATATCAAAAACCAGGCGGGGTGTACCATGAAGCATTCATCCAAATCGATTACGTTTGTTTTAATTGCAGTGCTCCTCCTGTTCGGATGCCGGGAAGAAACACCTGTGGAAAAAATCATTCGTCCGGTCAAGGCACTTAAAGTCGCAGACGCGGATACGTTAGAGGGCATCAAGTTTAACGGGATCGCCCAGGCCACCAAGCAGGTCGATCTGTCCTTTCGTGTCGACGGGCCCATGATCAGCCGGCCTGTGAATGTGGGCGACGAGGTCAAAGCGGATCAACTCGTGGCCCGCATTGATCCCCGGGATTATGAAGTGAGGCTTCGCACCGTCCGGGGGCAGCTTGTAAGCGCCCAAGCGGTTTTAAAGCGTGCAGAGGCGGATTTAGCGCGTTTGCTGCGCATTAAAAAGCAGGATCCTGGAGCAGTCAGCCAGACCCTGATTGATAAGGCCCAGCAAAGCAAAGATTCGGCCCTGGCAGAGATCCAGTCCCTGACTGCGAGCGTGGATCGCGCCAAAGACGATTTAGGCTATACGTATCTCAAGGCCCCCTTTAGTGGAATCATCACCAAAACCTATATGGAGGCATTCGAGGATGTCAGGCGCAAGCAGCCGGTTGTAAGGCTTCTGGATCCGTCAAAGATCGAGATGTGGGTCAATATCCCGGAAAATCTGATTTCTCTGGAGCCTTATGTCGATAAAGTCTGGGTGCGTTTTGATGCGCTGGGCTTGGAAGTGCCGGCCGAAATAAAGGAAGTCGGCAGGGAAGCCTCTCAAACCACCCGCACGTTTCCGGTCAATCTCATTATGGATCAATCCAAGGATTCGAAGATTTTGCCGGGCATGGCGGGAGTTGCGCGCTACACCCTCAAAATGCCTGAGGAAGCCAGAGAATCTGAATTCCTTATTCCCGTTACGGCTGTTTTTACGGACCCTGAAAAACAAAAAAGCTATGTGTGGCTGATTGATGAAGGCGCCCTCACGATAACCCGTCATGAAATAATCCCCGGCAAACTTACAGGACGCGGGTTAAAGGTCAAGGGTCTTCGAGCGGGCCAGTGGATCGCCGTCGCCGGCGTAGACCTGCTGCGAGAAGGGCAGAACGTGAAGATTCTTGAATCCGGCAAGCGCATGTAAGGAACGCGAATTTAATTAATTACAATTTCTTGCAATTAAATAAATCCTCGTTCCTAAAGGAGACGGCCATGAATCTGACAGAATTTTCCATTCGAAATAAAGTGCTGACGTATTTCATCGTTGCGCTTATCGTTGTCGGCGGCATTGCCTCCTTTTTTCAACTCGGTCAGCTGGAAGACCCGGATTTTACCATTAAAAAGGCGGTGGTGATCACCTCCTATCCGGGTGCCAATCCGCTGGAAGTCGAACTGGAAGTCACCGACCGCATCGAGAAAGCCATCCAGGAATTGCCTGAGCTCAAACACCTGTATTCCATATCCCGTCCCGGGCTGTCCATTGTCAAGGTCGATATTAAACAGGAGTACTGGTCGGATACCCTGCCCCGGGTATGGCTTGATATGCGCAAAAAGATCCAGGACGTTACCCCCCAGTTGCCGCCTGGAGTAGGCACACCGGACGTCTCGGATGATTTTAACTTTGTTTACGGATTTGTGCTGGCCCTGACCGGTAGCGGATTTTCCTACAAGGAGATGGAGGACTACGCCGACGAGCTCAAAAAAGAACTCAGTGTGGTCAAAGGGGTTGCCCGCGTGGAGCTATGGGGGGTACAGGACAAAGTGGTCTATATTGATGCTTCAGAAAAGCAACTCTCCGAACGGGGGATTACGGCTGAAAACTTTATTGCCACACTGGGAAGGCAGAACATGGTGGTGGACGCCGGTTATGTGGATGCGCAACAGCGTCGCTATCGGGTGGCCCCCACCGGCGAATTCACCTCGCCCGAAGAAATCGGAGAGCTATATATTCATCCGGACCCGTTAGATCTTCTCAACCTTCCATTGGCCGCCTCGACTCCCGAATCGCCAGACATCACTCAACCTGGCCAAAGCATCCAAACAAGGGACCTTACAGCTCCCCAGGAACTGATACGCATCCGGGACATCGCCGAAGTAAAATCCGGTTATTCGGAGCCCCCGTTCAGTCTGATGCGATTTAACGGCAAACCGGCGATTGCCATACAGCTGGCCAATGTGGAAGGCGGCAATGTGGTTCAGACCGGGAAAAACATTGAAAAGCGGTTGAATGAAATCATGCCGCGGTTGCCGGTCGGCATCGAACTGACCAAAATTGCCTGGCAATCGGATCTGGTGACCGTCGCCATTAACGATTTCATGATCAACCTGCTCGAAGCCGTCGCCATTGTATTAATCGTTCTGGCCCTGCCCATGGGCCTGCGCATGGGGGTTATTATCGGTTCCGGCCTGGTGTTGACTATATTGGCCACCTTCATCCTGATGGCGGTTTTCAAGATCGACCTTGAACGTATGTCCCTGGGGGCACTGGTTATCGCTCTGGGTATGATGGTGGATAACTCCATTGTGGTTGCCGACGGCATTGCCGTGCGGCTCAAGCAGGGAATGAATCGCAAACAGGCCGCCATCGAGGCAGCCAGCCAGCCGGCAATGCCGCTGCTGGGCGCAACTATCGTGGCCGTAATGGCGTTTTACCCCATCTTTGCATCCGTGGCCGATGCGGGTGAGTACTGCCGAACGCTTTTTATTGTGGTCGCCTTTTCCCTGTTGCTCAGCTGGCTGATTGCGGTGATGGTCACCCCGATTCAATGCATGCAAATGCTGAAAATTTCCAAACCATCACCTGGCAAAGAGGAGGCGGATGAATACGGCGGGAAATTTTTCAGCGGATACCGCAAACTGCTGGAATTGGCCATCCGGGGGCGCTGGCTGTTTATGGGCGCCATGGTGGGATTGCTGATTGTATCCGCCATTGGCTTTGGCGGCGTCCGGCAGATGTTTTTCCCGGATTCTGCGAGGCCCCAATTTATGGTGGATTTCTGGTACCCGGAGGGTACTCGCATCCAGGATGTTTCCAAGCAGATTCAATCCGCCGAAAAACGTCTCATGGATGATAATCGGGTAATGAACGTCAGTGCGTTCAGCGGTGCGGGGCCGCCACGATTTTATCTTCCGGTGGACCCGGAGTTACCTTACCAGAATTATGCCCAACTGATTATCAATACGCATAGCTTTAAGGACATCGACCCATTAATTACCGAACTCGAACCCTGGATGCAGAAAAATTACAGCGACGCGGTCACCCGCGTTCGCAAATACGGTGTAGGTGTCAGTGAAAACTGGAAGCTGGAGTGGCACATCAGCGGACCGGCCAATGCCGATCTTAAAACGCTGAGGGAGATCGGGGACACAGCGGTCGCCATCCTTGAAAACAGCCCCTATGCAAAGGATATTAAGACCAGCATGATGAATCCTGTGCAAAAACTGGTTCCCGAATATGACCAGGTCAGGGGGCGCTGGGCGTCTGTCAGCCGTGAGGATATCGGTTTTGCAACGCGCCGGGCACAAGACGGCGTGCAGGTCGGCCTGTACCGTGAGGAGGATGATTTATATCCGATACTGCTGCGGCATACCAAAGAGGAACGCAAGAATGCAGCGGAAATGGATACGCTGCAGGTTCAGCCGGCGCTTTACACCAAAACCGTGCCGCTGGCCCAGGTCACCAGGGATATTCGGGTCGAATGGGAAGATCCCATCATCAATCGTTGGGAGCGCCGGCGATGCATCAGCATCCAGGCGTCACCGAAAAACACCACATATCCGGATTTGAAAAGCCATGTAATTGAAGCATTTAACACGCTCGAACTGCCCCCGGGGTATGCAATTTTCCTGGACGGAGAAGACGAAAGCACGGCTGACGCCCAATCCTCGCTGATACCCGGAGTAATACCGGCAACAGCCATCATATTAACGATCATAGTGGCACTTTTTAACGCGCTGCGGCCGCCGCTGATTATCATCCTGACGATTCCGTTTGCGCTCATCGGTATCGTCGCCGGACTGCTTCCGACCGGCACACCTTTTGGTTTTATGGCCCTTTTGGGGGCCATGAGCCTGGCGGGAATGATGATAAAAAATGCCATCGTGCTGCTGGATCAGGTCAACATCGAACAGGCCGCCGGCAAAAGCCCCTATGAGGCGGTGGTGATATCCGGCGTATCCCGCCTGCGGCCAGTTGTGCTGGCCGCGGCAACCACGGTTCTCGGTGTCATGCCACTGCTGCAGGATGTCTTCTGGATATCCATGGCCGTGACTATCATGGCGGGGTTAACTTTCGGAACACTTCTGACCATGTTTGTCGTGCCGGTTCTGTATACAATCTTCTTTAAAGTACCATCGCCAAAAAGAACATGAAAGCCATTGAAGCCCAGTCGAAGCAACTTTAAAAAACGAGTGGTATGAGATGTCACCAGGACTTGCGTCACCGCAAAGACTTATGCGATCGAAGGAACGATTTTTCATCATTTTATGCCTGATATTAGGGCTGCTTGTTATAGTCCCCATCTTGAACCGATTTGTCGCCGCCCGCATATTCCTGGACATATTCCTTACAGCAATCGTTATATCTATGGTGTATGCTATCAGCCATAAAAAGGGTCACGTCATCGCCGGCTTGTTCCTCGCAGTCGTGATGCTGGCCTCATTGTGGTTGCAATATCTCTTTGCCAACAAAGTGCTTGCGGCCACCGGCATGATCGCCGGAGTCCTGTTTATTGCGGTAGTAATTGTAAGCTTATTGGGCTTTATGATTAAATCTGAGGAGGTCAACCGGGAGATCATTTATGCGGCGATACTGCTGTATCTGCTCGCAGCGCTCATGTGGGCATTTGTTTACACCTTTTTGGAAGTAGTTGATCCGGCATCCTTCAATATCGACCTGGACCGGCCTCAGGGATATTTATTGGTATTTCAGTATTACAGTTTCGTAACGATCACCACGTTGGGTTACGGCGACATTACGCCGGTCACCGAGGTGGCAAAAGCGTTGTCAGTCCTTGAAGCTGTTGTCGGTCAACTTTATCTGGTGGTGGCGGTTGCCTGGCTGGTGGGAATGCATGTTTCAAGTAAGTCGAGATAGCCCAAGGAACGCGAATTTAATGAATCCGCGTTCCTAAGAGCCTGTTTTTCACTCAGTCTCAAAGTCAAACTACAGATTACCCATTTCATCCAGCAGTTGAACAACCCGTAACGACTCGGCCAGACCGGTTGTCCCCCTCATGCTTACGACCACTGAGATGGTCTCCAGGATCTCCTCTTTGGTCGCCCCATTTTCCAGAGCATACATAGTTTGAGCCAGGACGCAATTGCGACATCCGGCACTCAGGGCTGCGGCCAGAGCCATTAACCGTTTGACTTTACAACTGAGCTCGGCGTCTTTGTAAACATCATTCGTCATACTTCGAACCTGCCCAAACACATCAGGGAGTATTTCTGCGAATTTACCAAGCTGATTCAAACGATTAGCATTGACCTCTGTCTGATTCTCTACCATGACAATCTCCTTCCTTAAGCTGGTTTGTGCCTTATTCACTACCTTCTGTTATAAGACAAGAAATCTGTCTGGCTATTCTCAATCGCTATCGGGATCGGGATCGAAAAACCACGGGATTTGGGCACGACAGAGCGGATGTGTACTGCCTTGCGATAGACGATGTTCTGCCGGCTATGGGATCGAGAAAATCGATTTCGATACCGATAGCGATCCCGATCCGATAGAACCATATCCCGACAAGCGATTTACCAGACGCTTATTCTTCGCGCCGGTGATGAGTTTTGGCTTGAGGCTTGTCCGCGTTGGATCATTATTTGTCATACTACCCGTTTGAGATGCTCGATTGCATCATTACTTAGTTGTTCATAACGCCTTGTGGTTTCATTCATTTGTACAACAACTGTTTCTGAGGTTGCCTTCATTTGCCCGTTTTGAAATAACGATTGTTCAAAAGTAATTGAACTGCGCCCTGTTTTGGTTACTCGGGTACCGATATCCACGCAGCCCGGCCAATTGATTTCCGCAAAAAAATTGAGTTTTTGGCTGGCAATAACAAATGAGCAATCGGGGCTGGCCAGAGGAAAACTCGGGTCATAAAGTATCTCCACACGACCGGTTTCGAACATGGTGGAAAAAACCGCGTTGCTAACGTGTCCCTGGCGATCAGTGTCAGCATAACGCAGTTTTTCATACGTTTTTATCGGGAATTGGTCGATTCCGGAGGCGGCTTCTGAATTATCATCCGTATGGCGGGAGGCGAAGGAGTTACGTTTTGATGGCAAATTCTTCCTGTTTGCAATACGTTCTGTGGCCTTGCAGCATATATTGAGGATGTGGTCTGATAGATCTTTTGATTCCACTGCTCGTGAAATATTTATCCCCCCAATACACAATGCCATGAGCATGACCGCTTCCTCGAATCTCTCTGGATTCACGCCGGTATCGCACGGTTTTTCGCCACAAATTGCATCAATTGATTTATGCAATTCCACTTCATATGCCCTGCGGAAGGCGGCATTTGACCGTGCAGCTTCAGACACCACAGCAGCCAGTGCACAACTGCTTGACAAATCGTCACGATGCGTTGCGGTGAGATAACGTTTCGCAAGTCGTATAAGCCTTTGGGGCCATGATTCTTTTTCTTCGTCACATATCCAGCGAGGTCGATTCTCCACAAGTGCGTGTTGGAGAGACGCTATTAACAAATCGTTTTTATTTCTGAAATGTGAATAGAATGCCCCATGCGTTAATCCGGCATCTTTCATTACAGTTGAAATCACCGAACCGGACAACCCCTCTTCACGCAGCCTATCCGCACCTGATTTGAGGATGCGGTTTAAAGATGCCGCTTTGAGGGCTGGTCGACTTTCCATATCATCCAAACCTTTTCGTATTGTTTATATAATGTGAATGAGATTTATTATATGATGGCTATCATGTCAATAGAAAATTGCCACGGTTCACGAACCGGTATCCGTCCGAAAAATGCTTCATCAAGGAATCGCCGGCGAGTTCCGGGGACGGAAGGCCGCCCATCCGGAAAGAATTTTACTCTTTGAGTCTGTGTGAGAATCCCACGAATATGGTCTGAAGAGGTGATGATAGTTGGGATGAATTTTTTTTCGCAGCCCGTAACGCTTTCAGGAACGAGGATTTAATTGAAGTTCGCGTTCCTTAACTTTCCCTGAACTGAAGGGCGCCGACCGGGCAGATGTCGATACATTGGGCGCAGTTTCGACAGGAAGGCCCGGTTACATCATCACCAAAAGGATAGGAACTTATTGTTGTTTGAAACCCCCTGCCGGAGAGCGTCAGAAAGGGGTACGCATGGTTGCTCTGACAAACCGAGACACATTTTCCGCATAGCACACAACGGTTTGGGTAATAATCGATTTCCGGATGGGATCGATCTATTTCTTCGGGCTTCAGATGGTGATCAAGGGGGGTGCTTTTGAGCCCGACACTCAGAAAGCGGGCGATTTTCTGCAATTCACATTTCCGGTTGGCGTGACATCTTTTACAGGCCACATCATGGACTGACAGCAACAGTTTTAATGCCGACCGCTGCAGCCGTCGCACGGCGGCAGTATCCGTTCGAATGTTCAACCCATTCTCAACCGGCAGGGTGCAGGCGGGAACAGGATCATCGATGCCGTCGATTTCCACAAAGCAAAGTCGACAGGATGCCGGCGGCTGAAGCTGGGATTCCAGAAAACAAAGGTTCGGGATATAGATCCCATTTTCAAGACAGGCCCCCAGAACGGATTTCCCGGGCTCGGCCTGAATCTGTTTTCCGTCGACAATGATCTGGGCATGTGTGTTGGACATTGACGTGTCCTGAGTATCATCAGACGCTGAAAGCGCTTTGGTTTCTATGTGTTAGCCTATCGATTTTAAATCAAAAATCACAATAACCAAATCACAAATAACAAAAAATTTACAATGTCTTAAACTCCAAATTCCAAACATTACGATTTCACCTCTTCCCCATGCTGGATCCGGTAATTGCTTCAGAGGCATTTTGAAAATTTAGATATTGTAGTTTGGAATTTATTTGAAAATTGAAACCTGTGATTTGGGATTTCCGGTTTATCCGGGTTAGGTTATCGTCAAAACCATTATCAAAATTTAAGATGGACCGGTTCAAGAATCCTTGCTCTTTTCCGGCCGTTTAACAACCGGGGCGAGCTCTGGTGGCGATATTTTTCGGACAGCATCGTAATCCGGCGGACAGGCCACCATGCACTCCCCGCATTTAACGCATAATTCCTGATCGATTCCTTTTTTCCGGGTACTGGTGGTGAACACGGCGTCCACCGGACAGCAGCCCACGCAGGCATCGCACCCTCTGGCGCATTTTTCCAGGTCAATATAGTATGCTGTCAGCGCACGGCATGTAAGCCCCGGGCAACGTTTCTCCTCAAGGTGTGCATCGTATTCGCTTTTAAAATAGTTCAAAGACGTCAGCACCGGATTGGCGGCTGTTTTACCCAACCCGCAGAGTGAACCGGCTTTGCAATCTTCACTGAGATCCCGCAGCAGCTTCAAATCACGTTGAGTGCCTTCTCCCCGGGTCAAACGATCCAGGATGGTGAGCATGTGATGCGTCCCGATACGGCAGAACGTGCACTTGCCGCAGGACTCCTTTTGAATAAAATCCAGAAAAAAGCGGGCCACATCCACCATACAGTTGTCCTCATCCATGACGACCATGCCACCGGACCCCATCATCGCACCCACGGCAGTCAGGGAATCGAAATCAATGGGGGTATCCAGAAACGCTTCCGGTAAACACCCTCCGGAAGGTCCGCCGATCTGTACGGCTTTGAATGCTTTCTTTTTGGGAATACCGCCGCATACATCGAAAATCAGGTGCCGTAAGGTTACTCCCGTGGGAATCTCCACAAGACCAGGATGAACCGTATCTCCAACAATTGAGAAAATGGCGGTTCCCGGGCTGTCAGGGGAACCGATGCTTCGGTACCACTCTGCACCGTTTTCTATAATCGCTGGCACGGCGGCCAATGTCTTCACGTTATTTATCACCGTTGGTTTCCCGGTGAGCCCCTTGACGGCCGGATAGGGAGGGCGAAAGCAGGGCATCCCGCGAAATCCCTCGATGGATTGGATGAGAGCTGTTTCTTCACCGCAGACAAACGCCCCTGAACCTTGAAAGACGTCGATGTCACAATGAAAGTCACTCCCGAGAATCGATTCCCCCACCAAACCACAGGATTTCGCCTGGGCAACGGCGTGCTGGATGGTTTTTACCGCCAGGGGATATTCCGCGCGCACATAAAAAATGACTTTATCGGCTCCGATGGCGTAGGCACAAATCATTGCGCCTTCCAATACGAGATGGGGATCGCTTTCTAAAATCGTCCGATCCATGTAGGCCCCGGGATCACCTTCGTCCGCGTTGCAGATGACAAACTTTTTTTTTGAGAATTCACGGGCCGCTGTCTCCCATTTCCGCCCGGTTGAAAATCCTGCCCCGCCACGTCCCCTCAGACCCGATCGGCTGATGGTATCGATGATATCTTCCGGGGCTTGTTCCAGTGCTGCAGCCAGCGCGGAATACCCTCCCCGGGAGATGGCATGATGGATGTTGTGCGGATCAATGTGACCGCACCGTTTCATGACGATTCGTTTCTCCAGATTAAAGCGCGGAAACTCCATCACCGTAGGCAAGAGATCGTTATCGGTCATGGCCCCCATGAGATGCTCCAGACAAGGGTCGCCGCCCAACAAAAAATATCGGACCAGCATATTCACCTTGCCGGTATTGACCTCGTGGTAGAAAAGAGGCGGGAGACCGGATTCGGGATGATTGATAATCACCACCGGCTCGGCATAGCAGTGCCCGACACATCCGACCGTCTTTATTCGAGCATCGATTTTATGCGCTGAGATAGCCTCTTCAAAAGCCGACCGTGTCTCAAGGGCGCCGGCCGCAATACCGCAAGTAGCCAGGCCAATCTGAATCGTTATCCCTGAGTGCCGATCGTCTTCCCTGCAACGACGGTCGGCTTCCGCCTTGAGGTCCTGCCAGGCATCAAGAGGAGATATCTTCTGGTTGTGGCTCATTGCGACGTTTTTCTCTCTCTGCTTTCTCTTTTTCGATAGTAATTCTTAATATGAGACCTTCCACCTTGCTGGGTACCATATGGCCATGCAAGGTATCCCCGACAAGCGCCACCGGCGCCAACGCACAGCACCCGACGCAGGCCACCCGTTCGATGCTGAATTCCCGATCCGGTGTGGTTTCACCTTCCCTGATGTCGAGCTTGCGTTCAAAGCTTTCCAAAATGATATCCCCGCCCTTCACATGGCAGGCCGTTCCAAGGCAAACTTTGATGGGGTGTCTGCCAGGCGGTACAAAACGAAATTGGTTGTAGAAAGTGGCCACACCATAAATTTCAGCCGGACTCAGATTCAAATGACGGGCGATCGTCAAAATGGCCCATGAAGGTAAATAAGACAGCTTGCCCTGGATCATCTGGAGAAGAGGAATCAGCTGGTTCCGCTCTGAAGGAACCCCTTCAAGGGATTTGAGAATTTCGTTTAGCTGGCATGTCTCTTCAGCGCTCAATTGGTTTTCTGAAGAGACAATATTCTGGGTCTGACTTCGTTCCGGGTTTATCATTTTAAATTTTATCCAACGCCCCATAGGCGGCTTGAATTCGATCCCGCAGGAGAAAACAAAGCCGCTCCATCAGGTTGAATCCAAAATGGGATTTAGCCAGCATCATCTGCCGCAATGCATGGCCCGGAATAACCAGGAGAGTCGAGGGTGATTGGCAACTGGCCGAAGACATCAGTTTATGTTTTTCTCCAAGCAAGGTCGACCAACATCCCAGTGTCCGGCCCTTTCCAAGCGTTTCAATCAGTACCCGGCCTTTATGTGTGCCTGTGTGCATGGCACGTTCCAGGAAGACTTTGCCTTCAATGATGATATAAAGACATTCGCCATAATTCCCTTGTTCAAACACAAAATCGCCAGGTTTATACTCTGCTGTACGACATAAATCGGCTACTTTTTCGATATCGTCGAGCGGCATCCCACTGAAAAAATGGCTGGCTTGCAGGATTTTGATGGTATCACTGAGGTCCATGCCCCCTCCTTCCGATGGCGCAACTCCCCCCACGCCGCTACGTGTTGAAGCGTTGGAAACGCGGATGTATTGAAACCGTGCTCCTTGAAAAAGAGGGTGGATCAGATCGAGACCGGCTGTCCAACCAATTGGTAACAACTGAGTAACCGCTCACCGAGTTCGCAGGCCAATTGCCGAAAAAAGATCCTGGCGCTTTCGGTATCTTTTTCGAGCAGTCGGCGAAAACGCAATTGGTCATATACCAGCACCACCGACGGCTCTTCGCAAAATCCTGAGACCGAATATGTTTTGCGATCCAGCAGGGCTGACCAGCCGAAAATTTCCCCGACACAATCGCTTCGGTAAACAACTTGTTCGGTCTCCGGCAGCGCCAGCTTTATTTTCCCGCGGATTAAAACATAGAAGCGGATGGCCGGTTCGTTGGCTTTGAAAACACAATCGTCCTTATCGAACGATTCGCGCGTTGCAATGGCCGTTGCCGATTGAATGAAATTCTGGTTAAGGCCCCAGAATAGCTCGGTTTGCTTGAGATACATACCTGCATCTCCTTCCTGGAAAATAATTTTCGGAAGTCATTTAAAATTTGGGTATCTACAGGAGGTAATTGATTCAACCATAGTTTACCATTCATTTTAATCCGCCGGCAACTACCGAACGCGAATTTAATAAATCCGCGTTCCTTAGGAGTTGATTTATCGATCAGGGTAAATGCATAATTCCATTTACCGGACAAGCACTGATACATCATACAACGTCTGCATTTTATCCTCAGAGCCCGTTTGAAAACCAGGCTCTCAGGTACTGATCCCGCCAAGACATCGGCTAAAGAACCCGTTCCCCCACAAGAAAAGCAACGTGAAAACAAAAAAGGGAGGAAAATCATGTTTTGCTACCAGTGTGAACAAACGGCAAAAGGCACCGGATGCACGGTGCTGGGGGTCTGCGGCAAGCAGCCGGAAGTGGCCGCCCTTCAGGACCTGCTCCTCTACACACTCATGGGGCTGTCCCAGGTGGCCGTAGAAGGCCGGAAAGTCGGCGTATCCGACCGGGACGCAAACGTCTTTACAGTCAAAGCCGCCTTCTCGACGTTGACCAACGTAAATTTTGATCCCAAACGATTCATGGATCTGATCGACCATGCCGTAACGACACGGGAAAAACTGAAGGATCAGGTCGAGGCAGCCGGCGGGAGCATCGACTTCAGCGACGGCCCGGCCACATTCTTCCCCGGTGCCTCGGAGGAGGATCGGATCACTCAAGCCGAACAACTGGGCCTGAAATCCTATCCGGCCGCATCACCGGACATTCTATCTCTCAAACACACCGTCCTTTTCGGTATAAAGGGAGTGAGCGCTTACGCGGACCATGCCCAGATCCTCGAACAGGAAGATGAATCCGTTTATGCCTATATTCACGAGGGGCTGGCAGCGATCCAGAGAGATGATTTAGACCTCGATGACTGGATCGGACTGACCCTCAAATGTGGTGAAGCCGCCGTAAAAGCCATGGAGCTGCTGGATGCCGGCAATACTGGCATCTACGGGCACCCGATGCCCACCAAAGTTCCACTTGGCCACAAAAAAGGCAAGGCCATCCTTGTCTCCGGACACGATCTGAAAGATCTCGAGGAGCTGCTCAAGCAGTCTGAAGGTAAAGGAATCACTGTCTACACACACGGAGAAATGCTCCCGACCCATGGTTACCCCAAATTAAAACAGCACAAGCACTTCTACGGTCAGTTCGGAACGGCCTGGCAGAAGCAGACCAAAGAATTCGCCGATTTTCCGGGTGCCATCCTGATGACCACCAATTGTATCCAGAGGCCGAAAAAGGAGTACAGAGACAATCTGTTTACATCGGGTATGGTCGACTGGCCGGATATTCCCCACATCGCGGATCTGAATTTTCAGCCGGTGATTGAAAAAGCCCTCTCAATGCCCGGTTTTAAGGACGATCAGCCGGGCAAGGAGGTGACCGTCGGATTTGCCCGGGACACCGTGCTCGGCGTTGCGGACCAGGTCATCGATGCAGTCAAATCCGGCGCCATTCGACATTTCTTTCTGGTGGCCGGCTGCGATGGAGCCAAGCCGGGCCGCAATTACTACACAGAATTCGTGGAAAAGGTCCCCGGGGATTGCATTGTGTTGACGCTGGCATGCGGCAAGTATCGCTTCTTTGACAAAGAGCTTGGCGATATCGGCGGCATCCCCCGCCTGCTGGATGCCGGCCAGTGCAACGATGCCTATTCGGCGATTCAAATCGCGTCGGCCCTTGCCACTGCATTCAACGTCGAGGTCAACGAGCTTCCGTTGTCGATGATCCTCTCCTGGTATGAACAAAAAGCGGTATGCGTGCTCCTGGCGCTATTGCATCTCGGCATCAAAGGAATCCGCCTTGGCCCATCGCTGCCGGCATTTATTACGCCCAATGTTCTCGACACGCTGGTGAAAACCTTCGATATCAAGCCAATTGCCACACCGGACGAGGACCTGAAAGCCATACTGGGATAATCGACAAACCCGGTCGAATTCGGTATGGGGGTAAAAAAAGCGCCCCCATACCGATCCGGCCCTTAATTCCCGGAAATTCCGGCTCGCGTTCAGCCCCCCGTCGCAAATCATGGATTTAGATAGTGTAATTTGGAATTTATTTGAGATTTGGAACCTGCGATTTGGGATTTCCAGTTTATCCGGGTTGGGATTCACATTTTTATCCGTCCATTTTGCCAAAACACCGGAATATCCCCATCTTGACATTCCCGTCTGAGGTATTATCCGTCGATAGAGTCTGACCGATATGAATTGATCGATCCTATCCCCGCAACTTTCAAACCAACCGATAATGGAATTTCAGAGTAGCGGACACTGATAAAAATCTCTGAATTTTTCCTGCAGCCGATTACAGACATCCATCAGAAATCCCCTTGTAAACCGAAACGTCTGATTCTTGATCCGGAGCACTGGCGTACCAACGAATCCTGTCGCCAATCATCTTGGCCGCCTGCCAATCGAACAGCCGGGATGACATGATGAACGGCTTACCCTTGAAATTGCCGATACATTGCCCCTGTGGAAAAGTCTGTTTTCCACAGGGGCATCCCGGTAAAACTGTCCGAAAAAATTGAATAAAAAATGCCAATAAATAGGAGGGAGACATGGTTATTATCACTCATATTTCATATCCGTCAGAAAATGTGCAGGCCATGGCAAAACGTTACCTGGAAGCACCCCAACCCCCTGATTTTATAACCCGCCGCGGACCATACGTCAGCTCGAACCTCTCAGCCGGCATGCTTGCATTAACTATTGATGAACTCGACAATTCGAAAATTGACGAAGGAATTCAATTTGCAAGTAATTTCGTATCTGCCTTCTATGGAATTCCCGGCTTCAAACATGAGATCAAAACATATCTGGAGGTTGAAGAGGCCTTGAAAACAATCGGCATGGCTTAAAAATCTTTTCCCTTGCTCGATCAATGAATGAACCCAAAACAATTGTCAGGAGGAGGCATAATCCTGTGTCTCCTTCTCTCCTGAAGCCTTTCAAGAACTCTTCACCCCATCACAACACCCGGAGTTTCTCCTCTTAGAGTTTGTTTGAAAACCGGTTCCGTCAACGTATTGCCCGACGAATGAGGTCTCGCCATGAAGTGCCCGGAATGCGGATTTAAAAATCGTGACAACGCCAACTATTGTAGTGAATGCGGCTGCAGA
>ENA-ORCT01000282-ORCT01000282.1-marine-metagenome-genome-assembly--contig:-NODE-282-length-25904-cov-3.036396_pt1 | contig 25904 bp, 16 predicted proteins | sample MGYA00248632_ERZ508511 | MGnify/ENA primary metagenome ERZ508511 (study PRJEB26182, sample SAMN06268839) | marine metagenome | isolation source: Tt an P1-techrep anaerobic enrichment on pine from sediment...
AGCGTATTGTCGATATGGGCAAAAAGCTCAATGCCGCCGCGGATGTGATGGAACAAAAGTACGGCGTGCCGGTCATTAATCGCCGCGTTTCGGTTACCCCGGTGTCTTTGTTACTGGAACCGCTGCCGAAAACCACGACGACGGCTGTCAAAGTGGCTAAAACGCTGGATCGATCGGCCGCGGCCGCGGATATTGACTTCATTGGCGGATTTGGCGGGCATGTGCAAAAGGGGCTAACCGCCTCGGACGAAAACCTGATGAACGCACTGCCACAGGCCCTTTCAAAGACCAGGCGGGTGTGCTCGTTTTTCAATATGGGCTCGACGCTGGCGGGTCTGAATATGACGGCAGTTGAGCGTTTTGGACATATCCTCAAAGATCTGGCCGTCAAAAGCAAAACCGGTATTGGCTGTGCCAAGGTAGCCGTTTTCGCAAACGTCCCCGAGGACAACCCGTTCATGGCCGGTGCCCATCACGGAATCGGGGAGCCGGACTATTCGCTCAATATCGGCATTTCCGGTCCCGGCGTTGTCAAAGCCGTCGTTGAACAGAATCCCGACTGTGATATGACAGAACTGTCCGAGGTGATCAAACGCACCGTGTTTAAGATCACCCGTGCGGGTGAATTAATCGGACGCGAAGTGGCGAATATTCTGGGCGTAGAATTTGGTATTGTGGATATCTCGCTGGCCGCGACGCCCGCTCAGGGCGATTCGGTTGCCGAAATCATCGAGGCGATGGGCATTTACCGCATGGGTGCCCCCGGCAGCACCGCCGCGGTAGCCCTGTTGATCGATGCCGTCAAAAAAGGCGGCGCAATGGCCTCGGGGCATGTCGGGGGCTTGAGCGGCACGTTTATCCCAATCAGCGAAGACGCCGGGATGATCCGAGCTGTTAAGGAAGGGTATTTAACCCTGGAAAAATTTGAGGCCCTGACCAGCGTTTGCTCGGTGGGGATGGATATGTTCGCCATCCCCGGGGCCACCCCGCCGGATGTGATCAGCGCCATCATCGCTGACGAACTGTCCATCGGCATCGCCAACAACAAAACCACCAGCGTGCGGGTGATCCCCGTGCCCGGCAAGCGCGCCGGCCAGAGCGTCCACTTTGGTGGGTTGCTGGGAACGGCACCAATCATGCCGGTCACGAAAAAAGCAGCTTTGAATTTCATTAAACGTAAAGGCCGCATGCCCGCGCCGATCAAGGCATTACGAAATTAACAGAGCCGCAACAGTGAGGAGCGGGCATCGCTCGACAGACAAAAAACGCAAGTTAGTTTGAGGACTGAACTCATGGCAAAAAAAACACGCTGGGGCATCATGGGCTGCGGCGGCATCGCCGATAAATTCGCATCAGATCTAAAACTCACCAAACAGGGCAAACTGCATGCCGTCGGTTCGCGATCTAAAGCGAAAGCCAAAAAGTTCGCCTCTGTTCATGGTGCCAAGCAATCATATGGCAGCTATGAAGCTCTCGTTCTGGACGAAGACATTGACATCATCTATGTTGCCACGCCGCATCCGTTCCACATGGAAAACACCCTGGCCGCCATCAACGCAGGCAAGCATGTACTGTGCGAAAAACCCATCGCCATGAATGCAAAACAGACGCGCCGAATGATTGCAGCGGCAAGGAAGAAGGGCGTCTTTCTCATGGAAGCCATGTGGACACGCTTTTTTCCGGCCATTATCCAGGTACGAAAATGGCTCGATAAAGAACGCATCGGTAAAATCATTGCTCTAGAAGCGGATTTTGGAATCTGCCCAATGATCGGTCCCAAACACCGCCTCTTGAATCCCGACCTCGGCGGTGGAGCTCTGTTGGATCTTGGCATATACCCGGTTTCATTCGCTTCCTTGGTTTATGACGACCAGCCTGAAAAGATCATCTCAACCGTCCATATGGCAAAAACCGGTGTCGATGATCATGCGGTCATCGGGTTTCAGTATCCTGATAACGCCACCGCAGCACTGGGCACAAGCAGCATCCTTAGAATGAAAAACGAAGCACGCGTCATGGGTACAAAAGGAAAAATTATCATACACGAAGATTTTTTCCACCCCGATCGGTTAACTCTGGAAATTGAAGGTGAAAAACCTAAAACCAAAATATTCCCTCACCCCGGCATCGGAATGCAGTTCGAAGCCGAACACGTCAACAAATGCCTGAAAAAAGGTCTAACCGAAAGCCCCATCATGACCCTGAATGAATCATTGGCCATTATGCAAACGATGGACAAGATCCGAAGACAATGGAAACTCAAATACTATAACGAATAAACTTTTCAAAAATCAAAACCAGCTGCTTTATCGACCGTAAAGTACGAATCCTCATACCTTTGCAGTTATTAAAAAATTAACCGTTAATCCCTTGAACATTTTAGGGGTATCCGCTATAATAACCAATCGAAAAGTTGGAGAATTCTATTTTTAACGGAGGTTATCATGAGAAAAGTGCGTCGTTCGAGTTCAGTCATTTTCTGCCTGCTCTTTTGTTTTGTTGTTTCCCCCGCCCTTGCTTATTGGGCCAATCCGATTTTGTTACAAGAACTGAATGATTATGATAATTCATATTCAGCATCCCGTCCCGCTATTTCTGCTGATGATAGTCTTATCTTTTTCGTTCGCAAAGATTCCACGGGTCAATCTCGAGTTTGGGAAGCATATCGAAATCCCGAAACTGGTGTTTTTGAAAACGCACGCTATTTGCATGAAGTAAGAAAAGAAGGTAGAAGCGTTTACGGCACATGGATATCTGAAGACAATAAACGACTTTATTACTGTGGTGCTAATACCAGTTGGACCAAACGTCAACTATGGATGGCAACACGGAATGATTCAACAGAGCTTTGGCAAAATACAAGACTTCACAGTGAATTGGAAATAGAAGACTTGCTGTCAACTTGCTCCTTAACCGCTGATGAGAAGTACATCATGTATGTAACAACTCCCAAAACCGAACCGCGACAATTTAAGACTTATTTCGCTACCCGAAATTCAACACAAGATCCTTTTTCCACACCACAGGAAGCCCATGAATTAAATGCAATTGAAGCCCAATCTCCTATAATCACCCCAGATGGTCTTACAGTTTACTTTGGAATTGTATGGAATCCTGATAAATGGGGCCAACAAGACATCTGGATGGGACAGCGTAATTCAATCGACGAGCCATTTAGTAATTTCACCCCGCTAGATGAAATTAACTCACAGGGTCATAGTGTCATGGGATGGTTCTCACCAAGTTGGGACGGTCAAAAGCTGTACTATTTACAGCGTAATGCTGAACCGGGCACGCCTGAGTGGAGTCTGGAAGTAACCGGTATTTTTGTCTCACAGTGGGTGGATCCGCCGGAAGTTGCCGTCGAGAAAAACCTGGCTGCCGCAATTGAAGCCAAACAGGCTATTCTTGAAGATTTAACAGCAACCATCGAGATGGAGATCGAAACATTGAACATTCTCGACCAACTGCAGGAACTTACCGATGAAGAAAGCGATTTCTTTAAGGCAATCCAAAAAACAAAAATCCAACTCAATAAAGCCCTTCAGGATGAGATCCTTGCACAAGCAAAAATCAGCAGCAGTATTCAGGAAATGTTAAAAGCGTCTCAGGAATTTTCACCTGTCGAATAATGAAATAAAAAGGCGGCTTTTTTAAAAAACTCATTTTAAGCAGCTTCATCCTAAATACACTGCATCGCCCGGATTGATGGTTGGAATTTGATCCAGTTTCGATTTCAGGTCTTCCGGTGTCAGGGCGAATTCCGGTGCGATTTCCAGAATGCAGTCCGGGCAGTTGTCGTCTTTGCGAGGGATTTTAACCCCGGCCTCTTCCAGCCATGCGGCTGCCCGCTCGATCATCATCTGCCGGGTCACTTCGGCACTGTCGGTACCGGTCGCATTCTTAACCGGGGCAAATTCCTCTTCACGGAGAGTTTGAAGAATGATCGAGTTTTCAGCCATCGGCAGTGCATCAAAGACGAATGTCTCCAGTTTGACGCCATTGGGCTTATCCGGCTCGACCGGATGGCCGTTTTCGTCAATATGCGGGATTTTCTTGACGGCCCGATGAATCGGCAGCCCGAAATCACCGCCGGCATTCAGCTTTTCAATGAAGGATACATTGATCATGTGAATGCCGATTGATCCCAGTTCAAATGCCAACGAACCGTCCGGATTTTTCCGGTGTGCGGCTTCATCCGGCAGGTCGCTGTACTCAATAACCGTAACCTTGCCCTCAACCAGACAGAAATTGCCCACTTTCTCCAGCGGTTCGGCTTTGAGCAGAGCCTTTGAACTCATTTCACCTTTGTCCATCACATGAAGACCGATAAAAATCGGGTCAATCAGGTAGATTAGCGGATTATCCACCTGCCAGTAACTGATATATTCGACACCGCGTTTTCTCATATCTTCGATAGCCCCACTTTTGTAGAGCGCTTTTAAGCTGCCGCCGTGACCATCCGGACTGGTCGCAATAGTGTCCTTGTCCGCCATCAGAATCTTACCGTCAAAATCAAAATTCGGCAGTGTTCCCTGTTGAAAAATGAAAACATTTTCTTTTCCAAGACCGAAATAGTCCGCTTTTTCGAAAACGTCCTTCGTTGCAGCATTATTCAACGGGCTTGTCATCACGTACCAGGGAATTGTTACGCCATATTTTTTTGAGGTTGCGGCCAGATTTTCCGCAAAAATCCGGAACAGAGTCTTGTTTTTAATAGGGGAAATAGGGTAATTACCCTTGGGACCGTCAAATCCGAGCCGGGTACCCTGTCCCCCGGCGACGACAAAGCCGGCGACTCTGCCATTTCGAATCAAATCTTCTCCTAAACAAACGGCTTTAGCATACTTTTCTGCCTTTTCAGATGTATTTGGCTTAGGGGGATACGACGGGGCCGGTTTAAAATCCTCAGGAATTTTTAAAAAATCCTCATTTTTAACGTATTTTTGTACCCATACCGGGATCTTACCAAAATCCAAATCGCTTGCTTCAATTAAAAGGGTTTCTTTCTGTTGAGGAGTTAAGTTGTCGTAATAACGTAGAATTTGCTGTTGGTCAATCGCTTGAAGTTTTGATTTTGTGCTGTTATAGCTTTTTTCCTGAGTCATAATTAGGGTCCTTTTTGGTCCTCTTTATTCATTTCCATTGCCTTCTTCTACCGAATTCAGGACCATTTTTCAAGTAACGATTTAATCATTTTATTTGCATTAAAATTATACTTGACTTGTATTGAAGCAAGTGATATAGTTAATATATGGAAATGAGATAAGAAAGCGAACTGGATTCACGGACCAAAAACTATTTATTTGTTAATGCTATTATCTATTTTACCCTTTCATTTCCTGTGAATCCCACTTGATTTTCATCTCTTATTCCAGAATATGCCGAAAGAAGAGCAATTTTTTCGGTTTTCGTCGAGAAGAATACTGGAATCGCCTCCGGGTTACTTAACTTTAGTCCGGTAAGATTTGCATAGTGTTTCGAAAACGCCCTGCGTTGGGGCAGTCACAGCACTTATATAGGATTTTTGCGGCCGGAGGCCATGAATTGTAAATCTTACCCGAAAGGAGATGTTTGAAATGAGAAAGAAAGGTTTTACGTTAATTGAGTTGTTGGTTGTAATCGCGATCATCGCGATGTTGCTGGCGATCCTGATGCCGGCACTGAACAAGGTGAAAAAGATTGCACAACGCGTGGTGTGCGGCACCAATCTGAAAGGCCTCGGCACAGCCCAAACTGTTTATGCAAGTGATTATGATGACGAGTACGTCGTTCAGGGCGGCGGGCAAACCCATACGTGGGCGGCTAATACGGCTAATTTTCAAAACCCTAGCTTTAATTTTGGTGATCCTGCTAATGCCGGCTCGGAAATGTCCATTGGTGCAAGTTTGTACCTGCTTGTTCGTGAAGCTGATGTAAGCCCGAAAAGCTTTGTTTGCCCCTCAAGCGACCAAACTGAATACGAGGGCGAAACAACCATCGCGTCAAATCCTGACCTTGTTGAGATCTGGGATTTCGGACACTCAGGAATCGTTCCCGGAACAGGGCCCCGTAACTGTGTCAGTTACAGTTACCAACTCCCATACTCTGCTACAGGGACGAAAAGTCGGTTTGCAGCCGATGGTACCAAATCAGCTTCATTTGCTGTCATGGCTGACAAAAACCCATTTTATGACTCCAAACTGATCGCTACTACGGGCACAGTTGACGGCAACACGTACGCTGGAATGGCTCGCGTTATGGGCCAATACTATCTTGATAATGCGGGGCTAGCAAAATGGGAAATTGAAATCGGTAATTCTCAGCCGCATGACCGTGAAGGTCAAAATGTACTGTTTGCGGATGGACATAACTCATTCGAAAATGAATCTGATGTCGGTGTCAAACATGATAATATTTATACCGTATGGCAAACCGGCGGAACCGATGAAGCCCTTTGGCGGGTTGGTATGGGAGGTGTCGCCGCAAATTATGGTGTCGGCGTTACTACCACTTATACTTCCATGACAATGACTGATGATTCGATGCTGGCCAATGACGATGACTTGTCGACCAATTAAAAAATAAGAAATTAAACAATTAACATATAACAAAAACCCCTCTTACCATGAGGGGTTTTTGTTTTTGTATTTACAGCATATAGTGTTTCTTGTATGATTCACTCCTGGAAAAGAGGACGAGAAAGTAATCCAGCAAAAACTTTCCGTTTGATGTGGTATGCGTTAATAAGGATGTTTCCCGATGAACTCGACAAAACTCAACATCGCGGTTATCATGCCAGCTTATAATGCCGAGAAAACCCTGGCTAAAACCGTGCAGGACATTCCCGAAGGTGTCGTCGATGAGATTATTTTAACGGATGATTTCAGTACAGACCGAACCGTAGAAATAGCAAAAAGCATGGGAATTCGGGTCATCGAGCATTCACAAAATTTGGGCTACGGAGCGAACCAGAAAACATGCTATGACGCCGTCCTGGAAACCAATGCTGATATCATCGTTATGCTTCACCCTGATTATCAATACGATCCGAGAATTATTCCTTTTGCTGCCGGTTTTATTGAAAATGGAATATGTGACATCATCATTGGTTGTAGAGTTCGTACCAGACGCGAAACATTAGTAAACGGCATGCCCCTCTATAAGTATATTAGCAATCGTTTTTTAACTGCCTTCGAAAACACAGTGTTTGGACAAAATTTAGGAGATTTTCATTCCGGCTTCAGGGTCTATCATCGAAAGGTTATTGAAACGATTAACTATCACGATAACTCTGACGATTTCATCTTTGATACGGAATTTCTGGCCCAAGCAGTGTATCTTAAATACAGAATAGGTGACATCCCAATACCAACGAGGTATTTCAGGGAGGCCTCCTCAATAAACTTTATCAGGAGTTTAAAATACGGACTTCTTTGCCTTTGGGTCTCATTGAAATATTTGATTCAAATGTCACGACTTTATAATTTCAAGCTTTTTAAATCCTGCAAAAAATAGAAATATGGCAAATTTCATCCCATTAAAAAACTATATTCTTTTTTGCATAGACAAGCTGATCACTTCTAACGGACTTCAAGGCCCCTTTTTAGATGTCGGTTGCGGAAGAGGGGATGTTTCAAAATTTTTGTCTGAACAATACGGTTGGCATGGAAAGGCCATTGATATCTCCGAAGAAGCGGTTGAACATACCAAATCTTTTTTAGCTCAAAATGAATACATTAATGTCTCAAAAAGCACAATCCATGAAGAAACTGAACTTTACGGCGTTATTCTTTTATTAGACGTCATTGAACATATTGAAAATGACTTCGAGATTCTTGAAAAAGCAAATACACTGCTGAACGAACAAGGAGCAATCATTATCACAGTCCCTTCCAATCCTCCAGAGTGGAGATGGGATGATGAATTTTATGGACATTATCGTCGGTACCGCGCCGAAGATATTCGTCTTTCTCTCGAAAAAGCCGGTTTTAAAGTTCTGACTATTTGGGACTTTACGTACCCTGTTTTTTGGCTCATGCGTCGAATGTATACGTTCCTCAAACGTCCCCCAAAAGAGAATGATGCGATATCTCAAAAAACAGAAAAAAGTTCTCTCCGTGATGCCTGGGCAATACCGGGCATATCAGGATTGTTACAACATGAAAATTGGCTGTGGCGCTGTTTATATAAAATTCAGTTCAAGTATTTTAAAGAAAATCCATCAAAAGGTCATGAAATCATCATTTTAGGCAGGAAATGACTAACCTGTATTTCCCAAGTAAAATCGTGCAAAAAAGTAAGATTTTGATAGTATAGGGCTTATGGATGCTGTTTACAACAGTTTTTGTGTTCAGATTTGGGGAACCCAATGGGTGAAGGCAAAAAGATGCTCTGCGAGTCAATTTTGACAACAAATTGAAGCTCGAATTTCATGGAGTGAAAGTCACCAGCGATGCAGGTTTATTGGCGTATCGAGAGATTGATGAAGCCTTCGGATTGACAGAAATGACAGCATGTAAACTGACAGATAATCGAATCGGCAAAAACACCCAACACAGTCTTGCTGCGTTGCTACGGCAGTCAGTTTACAGTCGTCTTGCGGGATACGAAGATACCAACGATGCCGAACACCTCTCTGTTGATCCTGCTATGCGTCATGTTGTCGGAGAAAGAGCCAAAGATAAAACTGCCGCTTCTGTCAGCCAGATGGGACGGTTTGAAACCGAGATTCTCACACAGCCCAAAAACTTGAAAGCATTGATAAACCAAACAGGGAAATGGGTTGATGAAGTTCATCAACGAAAGTCTATCAAAGAGATTATCCTCGACATGGACAGTTCAGATAGTCCGACTTTTGGGAAACAGGAAGGGTCTGCTTACAACGGTCATTTCGGCTATACCTGTTATCATCCCCTGTTCGTATTCAATCAGTTTGGCGACGTTGAACGTGCCTTGCTCCGCAACGGCAATGTCTACAGCAGCGATGCCTGGAAAAGCGTATTGGAACCGATCATTAAGCGGTATCAGAACAAAGACTTTACCCGTTATTTTCGTGGTGATGCGGCTTTTGCTAATCCTGATATTTACCGCCTGCTCGAAGCCGAAGGGTATTTCTATGCGATACGGCTAAAGGGCAATAATATACTCCAGAGTCACATCGCACATCTTTTGACACGCCTCGTAGGTCGTCCCCCGAAAAAGCCGATTGTTCAGTATCACAGTTTTCGATACCAAGCCGCCAGTTGGGAACAAGACTGGCGGGTTGTTACAAAGGTCGAATGGCATGAAGGTGAACTGTTCCTAAGAGTTGGATTTATCGTGACCAATCTTCGCTGGAAACACAGCAATGTCGTGAAGTTTTATAACAAGCGTGGAACAGCAGAGCAATGGATCAAGGAAGGCAAGTATGCTCTAAAATGGACACGACTGTCCTGTCATGATTTTGATGATAATCAGGTTCGGCTTCAACTGTTCTGTATGGCATATAATATCGGCAACTTCTTAAGACGATTGGCACTGCCCAAGTCCATAAACGATTGGTCATTGCGAACGATGCGGGAAAAACTAGTCAAGATCGGAGCCAAGGTCGTCAGCCATGCTCGGTATGTGACATTTCAAATGGCAGAGGTATTGGTGTCAAGATCGCTGTTTTATGAAATCCTTGAAAGAATCAAACGCTTAAAACTGGTGCCGACTGGGTAAATAATGCTGAAGGATGTTGAAAAACCTGATTTTATGAACACCAGAGCAGTCAGGGTCTGTCAAAAAGTGATGTCTGTAAGTGATAGGAATCAGAAAGAACCGTATATTTACGTAATATTGAGGAATACTGGTCATGGAATTGATTTTTCTTGACCTTGCGGAAGCGATTTTTGTAAAATTGTAGAGGTCGTTAGGGGAAATTATGTTTTTTAATCGTTTAAATGGGAAATGTCAGTCTATATAGGAACTGAGGTTAATGCATGGCCACGTTTAAGAATATATCTTGGATCATTTCAACTGCTGCAATAATAGCTTTTATTGGAAGTATTGTTAATTCTTTATATCCCATTTTAGCGAATCGATTTATTGAGTATGGTATGTGGAGACTGACGGCGTACATATTTCTCAGAAATCTGAATGTTTTAATGGTTACAATGTTTATAACATTCTTGGCATTGCATTTTATATGGTTTTCATTAACTAAAAAAATAAAAGTTGCCCCAAACAATATCATTAGTTTATTTATCACTCTAATCGTGTTTTTATGTACGTTGTTGTTTACAAAAGACACGTTGTATGGATTTGTAAAGAATTTTCTAAACCTGATAAATAAGTATTTGGCAGGAGAAATTGGCTTTCTAAATATTACGAGTTTTTTGGGAGACCATTTTTTAACGATTATAATATTTATTTTGGGGACTACAGGATTCCTTTTTTTGATTTTTCTGTTTTATAAAATTGATTGGGTAACAGTAATAAATCTTTCTAAAGTAAAATGCATCAAGTTTGCGGGGTACTCTGTAATTGCTTTGCTTCTGTTGTTTAACATTTTCGTCATTGTTGACAATCAAAGAAGTCCGGCTGGACCCAACGTAATTTTGATTGTCGTTGATGCTTTGCGTGCTGATTCATTGGGGTGTTATAACGGTGGTGATGGAGTAACCCCTAATATGGATGCCTTCTCTGAAAATGCGGTTTTGTTTCAAAATGCAATCGCCCAGAGCCCATGGACGGCAAATTCTTCCGCATCGATATTTACTTCTGTTTATCCATCAAATCATAACTATTCAAATTATAACCGCCGAGTCTCAGATAACTTTAACACTATTGCTGAATACTTAAAGAATCAAAATTATCTGACATATGGTATGTCGACAAATCCACATGTCACAAGACGAAATGGACTTGCACAGGGATTTAATGTTTTTGTAGAAGATACTGTCTGGAAGGATACGGATTGTAGTGAAGTGAACAGTCGCTTCACGAAATGGCTTAATGAAAATAATCATAAGAAATTTTTTGCGATGCTTTGGTACATTGATCCTCATACGCCCTATGCTCCCCCGGCTCAATACGTAGACAAGTATATAACTGACGCCCGAGATAAGCAGGATGTTATCGAAAAAGCTAAAACTCCGCTTAGAATTGAAGAAGATCAAATAACGGAAATCGATAAAGATATTGCAAAAAAGTTATATAAAGGAGAGGTGGATTTTTTTGATACGGAATTTGAAAATTTAATAAATTATTTAAAAAATGCTGGATTAATAGAAAACAGCATTATTATTTTAACATCTGACCATGGGGAATCTTTTTGGGAAAAAGATTATTTAGGAGAAAATATCCAGGGCCATGGAAAATCCTTATTCGAAGAAGAAATAAAAATACCATTAATTATTTCTTTGCCAAATCAAAGAGAGGGGAAAGTCATTTCAGAGAAAGTTCAACATCTTGATTTACTACCGACCATTTTAGAATATACAAGTCCTAAAAGGAAGGTGTCCGCTCTTACCTCTATAAAAGGACACGGGTTAAGAAACGTGATTGAAGGAAAGGAATTGAACAGAAAGTATTTCTTTTCCCAATGTATTGATGACCGTAAGGAGCACCCTCATAATCTTATGGAATGCATTCAGACAGATAAATTTAAGCTCATCAGAACACTCGAGTTTCGAGGCAATATATACAGTCCTCCGGATTTTCAATTATTCGATCTTGAATCAGGTGAAATTCAATGCGACACTGAAAAAGAAGAGTTCAAAACTGTATACGATGAATTGCAGCGGCAGTTATTTATGTTTAACGATAATTTAGATGACGGTATAAAGGAATCCCGAGTCGAGATGTCAGGCAGTTCGGAGCAGACGACAGACGAAGAAACTCAACAAGAATCTGAGAAAATGAGAGACAGGCTAAGAGATTTAGGTTATGTACAATGATGATGTGCCCGGAGACAGCGCCCATTTACACCCCATTTTCCGTATTAGATCACATTAATTCAAAGGCCAGTTTAGCAGTGACTGCGATTGCAGTTTGACTGATTTGAGACCAAATACGTTATTTAGTGATACCACGCCTGTCTGCTTCCTTTGTCAGATCATATAAATACAGAAATCCGTCTTTGCTGCGGTACTGGGCTTCTAAATGACCCACTGTATCTAAATAATAAAGATGAAATTTCATTTCATTAAAAGCGGCCTTTCCAATACGGTTGTTGCAAAACAAGAACCACACTCGAGGATGATTTCGAAGTGTGTCTATTTTGTCGGTGACCTCAAAATACTTAAATAGTGTACCGTACGGTCCACCTGTAGAGTGTATGCCCTCAATCCAATCGACATCGGTCAAATCATACCTGTCCTTGTAATAGCGAAAGGCTGCTATATCCCCATTATAAACATAGATGATATCACCCTGCTGTATATTTTGGCTTAAAATGTTCATTAATGGTTTGATATCATGGAAATTAAGTGGATCCTTGATACGATTAACTCCATAAACAGCAGGGAAAAAATAGATTAACAATACGAATACAACGGCGATTGATCTTGAAGATTGCAGGAGTTTTTTAGCGATACAATAACTGCCGGCAGCGATTGCCAGAAGCATAAAAGGCAGCATTGAGATGAGCATTCGTCCCTCGAACGGATATTTTTTTAAGGCTGATGCGATGAGTGCCATAAATACAGGAAGTACAAATGCGTAAAAGAGACGTTTGTTCGTTCTTAACAGCCGTACACAACCAAAAATGAATGTAACTACAATGATTGGCACACTGCTGGAAAATCCCCCTGGATTAAGAAATAATCGTTCAAAAGTCTTATACAGCCAGGTAATACTGGGAGGTAAAGGCATATAAGCTCTCCGCCAAACAGGCAGATCCTGCTGAAGTTCAACGTTTGAATTGCTTTTTAGAAAATAAAACATCCCAAGCAGTGCTATCCCCCAAAAAATACAAGGGAGTACAAGCGTAAAGATGTTCCGCTTTTGGGTAGAATAATAACAAAAACACAGGCACAATCCCAGGGAAGCAAGAATAAAAACGCTAAAAAAAGACATCCAAATGCTTAATGCACCAATCACCCCAAAAATGATTTGCTGGGTAAAACTTAAACCTCCTTGATTACAATATTTGAGAAACAACAAATACAGTATAATCGCAATGGTGACATTGCTTGAGTACTGTTTCATATCCGCACAATATATAATCAGGTACTTTGAAACCGCAAACAGTAATACAGCTCCAAACACAGGCAGATTTTTCTTCAGCACTTTGGAGGCAAGATTAGCAAACAGCAACACGCCCAGGATAGAAAACATGAACGGTAATAACCGCAAGGCATATTCTGAGGTTCCGAATAGAATGATATTGCATTTTTGAAGTATCAAAAAAAGGAATGGCGCTATCTGGAAATCTACAAACGAATCTAATAGCCCGGCCATTGAAGAGTTTATAATATTCAATGCAAGATTGGCTTCATCAATACGCAAGCTTCGACATTTAATATACTGCATGACTCTGATAACAATACCAAAAAAAACCAGCCCCCAAAATATAACATTGGGATATTCTCCAATCTTGCGAATAACTTTTTCAAGATTGTTCATGAGGGATTTGGTTTTATCTCTATACTTCTGAAGCATACCGGTATCCTTTATTAACATGATCCAAGAGACTGACAAGAATTTGCTTGTATTTATCTGTACTATAATGGCTTATGCATTTAATTCGGGCATTTTTCTTTTTTTCGGCAACATCCTCATTTTGTGATAATATTTCCCGTATAGCATGTGCTAAATCTTTCGGATTATTCGGTTCGGCGATCCATCCGCAATCCTTTAAGATCTCCGGCAAATCGGAAACTGCAGTAGCCACAATCGCTTTCTCCATCGCCATTGCATCGAATACCTTGGCCGGAATTTGTCCGACTGTGGCAATGCATTTTCGCTGGGGGATTGCGATGATATCGGACATCGCCAGGAACTCAGGAAGTGCAGCAAATGGTTGTTGTTCGATCATGATCAGCCGTCCCTGCTTCTTGAGAGCGGCCGCCTTGGATTCGATTGTTTTTGTATAATGGTATTCAGGGTCCGCACCGACGATCATTAAAGACAGATCCGGATCATCGACCATCAGGACGGCCTCAACCAGATCCTCAATCCCCTTGAAGACACGGGGTGTGCCGATAAACGAAATAATCTTTGTATGGCTCGAAATCTTGTATTTCTCACGGAGTTTCACATGGTCATAACGCTGGGGGCAGAGTACGGACGTATCTCGAACATGCGGAATTAAATGGCCGCCAAACCGTCTTTGAAGAAAGGTATTCGAAACCGTAATGGCATCGGCAAACCGAGCCAATCTCTGATAAAAGAACATACTCGCAGCGCGGTTGGATTCGTAACATCGCGGTAATTGGGTCATCCAGCCAAAACTATTTTTTACCTTGTCTTTTAAGCACATGTTTCGAAAGCGATATAGAGCAAACCCCAGGTCCCAGTCATCGATATCCACCACCAGCGGGACCTTGTCTCTGACTTTCTTCAAAAAGCCTAATCCAACTGAAATAAAATACGTTTTATTGGCATAAATGATATCGCCATCGATTTTTCTGTACAATTCCTTGATTTGATGATAGCTCTCAGGGGGCCGGGAAATTCTAAACGGCGTAATCGAAACGGTAGTGTTATGCCGTAAAGGCGCCCATATTTCCTGGTCAGCATAGAGCGGCCCCATGATTTCAACCGAGAAATCATCGTTTAATAAAGAGCCCAGTAAATACGACCTCCCAAGTGCATTATTTGACAGGTTTGAACATAAAATGGATATTTTCTTTTTCATACCTAATGTCGATTGAGTCTTTTTGCTTTGAGTTTATGCTTCATCTGCCGGTAAAAAGAATATAAACAATATCCTATGATGCTTGCTGCCAACTGATTCAGATGGTCCTTCATTGTTTTGGGACTTGTCCAGAAAGCTTTCAGTGTGTAATGTCTCACTGTTTTATAGTCCTCTAAATCCGCAGGAGGCCAAACCGATCTGGCTATCTTGAGATAGTGAGAAGCCAGTATTTCGGGATATTTAGAAAACAGATCCAAGTGCTTTTTGATCAATGGCGCCCACCCTTCAACCAGGTATTTATAGTTTGTACTGATGCTGCTTTGACTCTGATAGACGTTAAGAAGCGGTTTATCTACATACTGAAATTGCCACTGGCGAGCGATTCGTATCCAGAGTTCCCAGTCATGACGACAGGGTAAAGATTCATCAAAACCGCCGCACTGGTCGAAACATATTTTTTTTACGAGAGCTGCGGGCAGTGCTATGAAATTTCCCTTGATCACTTCCTCCATAATGTCGCCTGCGACAAAGGCACATTCCGCGGGGCGATATGTTTTTTGTGATTCTGAAAAATACCAGTATCCGCAAAATACGACACCCGTCTCAGGGGTTGCGCCGGTAAGACAATTCGTTAATATCGTCAGGAAATCCTTGTGCCATTGATCATCACTGTCCAGGAAAGCAATAGCGTCGTATTTCGCCTGAGCGATCCCAACATTTCTGGCCGCGGAGGCCCCCCGATGGTCTGACTGGATGTAATGAACTCTGTTATCTTCAAACGACCGGACAACCTGCTCCGTCCCATCATCCGATCCATCGTCAATAATAATCAGTTCGAAATGTAACCATGATTGATCAAGTACACTTTGTATCGCGCGGGGGAGGGTGTCAGCACGATTATACGTGGGCATGATGATACTGACACACTGGATTTTTCCTGCCTGACTGCACATATCACATTCTTTTATATGAGCTCGGTGTAAATCTCAATAAGTTTCTGATTTAATTGATTGATATCATATTTCTTTTCAACAAACGCCCTGCCGGTCCGCCCCATTGCAGGCCAACGCTGCGGATTTTCAATAAGATAGGTCAGTTTCTCTGCAAGTGCATCGATGTCTTTTTCCGGAACCAATAATGCGGACTCATTCTCAAGAACCCCTTCCGGGATACCATTGTGATAAGTTGAGATGATCGGCAATCCCATGGCCTGAGCCTCCTGAAGAACAAGCCCCTGCCCTTCCCGGTCGCCTTCATCCGAGGTGATGCTGGGAAAAAGAAAAAGATGCGCTTTCCTGTACAGGTCTTTCACCTTTGAGGAATCTAAAGCCCCCATGAATTGAACGTTGTCTTCGAGTGATAATGTTTTCACCAGAGATCGAAGTTCATCCTCCAGGGGTCCGTTTCCGACGATTTGATAGCAGACGTTGGCATGTTTTTCTACGATTTTTTTCATCGCATAAATGGCATATTGGTGGCCTTTTTTCTGCACCAGGCGTGCAACTGTCAGACAGACAACAGTTTCGCCAGGATTCAGGCTTTTTTGAGTCCAGGGAAACTCAGAGATATCAATGCCCATCGGCAATATTTTTATTTTTCGATTATCACACCCTAACGCCTGAACCTGTTGAGCAGTAAAACCGGTATTGGCCGTAAACAAATCCCCCTTTTGAAACAATTCCTGATACACTCCTTTTCCATACTTTCTGGGATAACTGTTAGCGTCATGCCCGTGAAAAGTCGTCAAGAGCTTAATTGAAGGATTAAAAGATTTGACTTTTATACCGATGTTACCATTATTGCCAAAATGACAATGTAAAACCGATAGATCCCGTCGAATCGTATCAATGGCCAGCAGCAGGGGCACATAATCCAATGTGTTCCGAGATCTGAAGATATGGACTAACAGCCGGATGGTTTTCAGGGGATGTGCGAACAGAATACCACAAAGCCCCATGAGGGCCTGGATCCTCAACGCTTTTTTTGATTCGGGAACTCGTGTATAATAATTGGTTTTATCGTCTAATCCGTACTTTTTTATTTCCGGGTGCTGAGCCGTGTTAGGCGAAGCAAACTTCGCATATATGCACACGACATGTCCAGAATTGATAAGGCCTGTAATTTGATTTAAAATAAATGTCTCACTGACAGCAGGAAACTCACTTAATAATAATCCTACACGGATTTTTGCCATGTTTTCTGAAAACCTTTCCTTAATTGATGACACTATAGTATATAAGACAAATATCGTTGAATCCAGTTGAATTTTCAGTATAATATGTGCGATTGTTCGTGCCGTAATGTGGCAAAATTACATTGCTTAAATAATTCTTTCCGGAACTACGTGAAAACGGATATTTTCAAAAAATTTTGTTGGCTTCAACAACAATTGCACCGAATAAAAAAGAACATTTCGTGCACTATGAATACCTGCCCCATTCTTGTAACCGGAAATCAAAAAACCGGATCGACCGCCATTGCCGCCCTGTTGGGTAAAGCGACCGATCAATCGGTTCAACTGGATGTATTTTATGGTCTCAAGGAAAATGCGGAAGAAAAGATTCTTATGGGCAGGTTGCAGTTTGCTCAATTTGTACATCATTATCAATATCTTTTTACATCTGATATTATAAAAGAGCCAGGCTTTATTTTTTACTGGCCGCAGGTACAGTCTTTTTTCCCTGACAGCAGGAGTATCTGCATTATTCGGGATCCACGTGACAATATCCGAAGTATATTAAACCGTCTGAATCTGCCCGGAAACCTCGAACGATTAGACGAGGATCAGTTGAACACCCTGCCGAACAGGACATGGAGAGCGATCGTAGATGGCGAATTATTCCATAGCAAAGGAGCCAATTATATCGAAAGCCTGGCCTTGCGATGGAACCGAGCTGCCAGCATTTATGAGCAATACTCCCAGCGCTTCATCTTGATTCGATATGAGGATTTCAAGACGAACAAAGCTGAAGCAATCTACGAATTGGCAGCAGCATTGAACCTTACGGTTACACAGGATATTTCCGACTCTGTCAATGTACAATATCAGTCAAAGGGAAATTCAGAAGTAGACTGGCTGGAATTTTTTGGTCCTAAAAATCTGTCTTTAATTGAAACAACATGTGGTCAAAAGATGCTAGAGTATAAATACGTAAAGACTCTGATATCCTAGGAATTATATCTTAATAAATCGAATCATTATACATTCCCTTGAGTTCAACTGGTCTAGGTTTTTGAGAGTGATATTTCTTGGAGGATACGATTTGATTGTAATTTTATTATTCATTTGCTTAGCATCCAATGCTGTTATTTGTAACGCTTGTGGAATATCAGTAGGATTAACAAAAATTGTCAAGCATTCATCTTCTGCCTTTAAAGAAAAAGTGTAAATATTCAAGTTTTTCGACTTGAAATGAGGTTTATTTCGAGACATCGCCCAATGACCAAATATGTCTGCAGAAAAAGCATATTGTTTTTGACGAAGGGATATGATACTGTCAATAAATCGAGGAGCATATTGACCGAAATCAAACCATACCATACACATCAGCATGATGTTCGTATATAAGGATACACGTTCATCATATTTGCTCATATAATTAATATATCTCGATTTATGCATATAATCGGTCATTATTTCAATCAAAAGCCTCATCTGATAAGATGCTTTGGTTGAGTAATAAACCATAAAATCCTGCAAATTAACTAAAAAATATAGATCCGAAACATGAACGGCCGACAGATCCCTTTCCAAAAAACCATTTGGCATCAAAAGCCTCGGGTAATGTTTCTTCAAGACTGGAAGTACTCTTTTTTTTAAAAGCTCTGTGTATTTTCGTGATAGCTTACAAAAAGTAAATCGATTCGTTAATGTATACATTCGAATTAAAGTATCACGCACCATATAAACACCCCAATAGAACAGTGAACCCGATTTGTGGTGCATGACTTTCTGAAGCGCAACCTGAGCTTTCTCATTTGCCTGAGAGTAAAAAGTATCCGAACTATGCTGATTCAGACGAGTCAGAACTGCCATCGTCAAAATATGTGTATTTAAGCAGAGGGTGTTTCCTTGTGATTTACCGAATGCGGTTGAAACAAAGAAATCACGAAATACGCTTCGGAGAGTTTCAATGTCCTGATTTGACTCGCATGTATCATGCACAAACCACAATTGGTTCTTGTCCAGGGTTTCCGCAATCGACAACACAAAATCCATGGCTTTGTTTGATTTCTGTAGAAACATCTCATTTCCAAAATCTTCGAAAGCAGAAACCATCAGATCAATCCCCTCAACTTGATGTCGTGTATGCGTTTCCATCGCATCGGTCCAATGTCCGTGTCTCCACCGTCCATCACCTGGCAGACTCAACATAACACAATACGCAATTTGCCTGCAAAGTGTTAAATAGATTCCCTTTTGTGTCACATGATGAAGATATCTCAAATACCCATACAAAGAATTGGCACACTGCTGACACTCCCATCGCAGGGATTGCTTGCCAGTATAGTCAACATGAAAGAGTGTTCCCCGCGTAAAATGATCCCACGTATGCTCAAGGGATGAATAGTCGAAAAAACCAAAAGTCTTCACATGCCTTTTTTCTTCGCCCGTAAAATGAGTGATCTCATGAAGCGATTGCTCCTGATTCTGATGGATGGTAACAGCATGGAATTCAATGCATGCTGCTTCAGGACAAGGAAGTGTGATTGTAAGCATGCCGTCTCGGTCCAGGTATACAGTTTCGAGAGTTTTTTCTGAATCACAGATGATATTGCCATTTTTATCATAATCTCTCGAAATCGGATGCTTTGGCATAAAGAGCAGAAATTCGCTTTGTGCAAGGAATGCCATTTCACTGCTTTCAAGAATTTCGCAGTTTCGCCCTATCTCAAGACAAATATCCTGATCTATTTGTGATTCATGAAAAAGAGAAAATGAATAAAATGATATTCGTTCCTTAACATGACAGTCCTTGATCACGGTCAGCGTAAACGTATCACAAACTGAAAGCGTCGCCGTTTTTCGTGAAAAAAATACATCTTCGTAAACGGTTGAATACTCAACATTACCGTTTTCTTCAAAGATAGTGGATATATTCATGCAATTGTCACCTTTGCCCTAACAATAGCTCTTTGACTAATGAAAATATATTATAGTCCTTATAAAAATTTCGTAAAATAAGAATGGAAAAGAGATAAACGATAAAGCCACAAAGGATAAGAAATATAAAAATTATGATATTCTGAGTTGTCATAAAAGATTTTATATAATAGAGGCTTACCATCATGCCCAATGTACTAAATGTCGGTAATGATATAATTTTTAAATAATCAAAAAATGAAAAACTGATTAGTTTGTTTACATAGAAAAATTGTATCGGTAATATCACAAGTGTTGAATAGGCAACTGACATCGCGGTACCGGGGAGACCGAATTTCATCGTCAAAGGATAAATACTTATAACTATCAATATTAATCGAATGCGCAAAACCTTAAAATCAACATCTGGTCTGCCAAGTGATCTCAACACAATCCCGCTTTGCGAACAACGACTCACACCAAGCACACAAAGGACTCTCATCGTCGGTACGATGGAAAGCCATTGATCCCCCAATATAACTGAAACAAAATATTCGGCTAAAACAAACAATCCTCCACTTGCCGGAAAAACCACCAAAGACAGGCACTGCAGCGTCTTTATATACCCACTGCGTAGCTTGGGGATATCATCTTGGATACGTGAAAGAGTCGGGAATGTAACCTGTGAAATAACATCCCCTATCTCAGTCGCCACCATACTGGCAAACTTATACGCATAGCGATAGAATCCCAGAGTAACCGGTCCGAGCATTTTTGCCACAAAGATATCATCGCCTTCCAGGATAATAAAACGCAGGATTGACGATGACAGAATGTGCTTTCCAAAACCCCAATACGGCTTTAAGCGATGAAAATCAAACGTTAATGAGGGACGGAATGCATGCACGCGATACGTCACAAAAACCGTAATTACCTGTGAAATCAGCCTTCCCCAAACAAGTGCCCAAAAACTTCTTAAAAGTACTGCAAAGATAACCGTACTTACGATAGTGAGAAATGTGGTCCCCGTATTCCATAATGCCACTTGCTTAAATTTTAGAGAACGCTTAAAAAATATCATGCCGGGATTACCCAGTGCGCCAAATAGAAAGCTTAGACTCAAAAATCGCATCGCCATAGTAACACTCTGCGGGGCAAAAATCACCTTCCTGATGTCCCCGAAAATTTCTTCAAGCAGCAACCGGTTGATCTTTTGATCATTGTCCGGAAAATAATTCATGGTCTTTAAAAATTCCTCGCGCGTTGTTATCTCATTAAAAGCGCTTGCCCGGTAAAATCCTGGTATCTGGATCATTGCATTAAGATCACAGACCAAACCTTTTTGAAGATCCTCCGATACCCCTGTTTCCGGTGAATAACTGGCGATTGCCTGTTGCGTTTCCGGCGACAAATGAGCCACAACCTCTTGAACTCTCGGATCCGATGACTCCTTTAACCGGACAACCAGATTTTTTGGATTCAGAAGGTGATTGGATTCAAATTTTCCCTGATTGTCAAAAAATGACGCAATAAAAGGAGACAGTAAAAAGATGATAGCCGTAAGAACGATCCCTCGAAACAAGCCGAAGGTCCAGATGGCCGAAAGATCCTTATTATCATATTTAGCCTTTTGAACAAAGGCCTCCATCAATCCCGGTTGGGTAAAAAGGTTGACCACGGAGATTGCCAACATGACAATCCCCATGAGTCCAAAATCTCTTGGAACAAGAAGACGAGCCAGCACAATCAGCCTGGCGGCGACAAGCATCTCCTGGATCACTTTGCCGGCAAACGTAAACTGCCCACCCGCAATCGCTTTTTGATATACTGTTTTAGGAGCACCCATTGGGAACCCTCGGCCGTTAAATGGTTTATAAAATATTTAGTCATCATACACAATGTTACTTATCTGTCAATCACAAACAAAAGGCTTCACGGGATTTCATCTCGACGCAAAATTTCACGCTTAATGAATTATAACGCTGCGAATAGCTATAAGGCATCTACGCCAAATGAGTTGGCGGCCGTTGAGATGCTGAATGGGCTGGCGGGGAAGGTGTAATAGGAAAACAGTAAGTTAGAAAAATTTTTAACCATATGTGCAAAGTGACAAAATTTTTTAGTTCTCACCTAAAAAAACGCAGGATAAAGCCTATTCTACTTTCCATTCTAGAATACCGCCTGAGTATTTCTCTGAAAGTTTTGCTTCAATCCGGAGTCCATTTGTTTGAATCGTCTCAAATTTTATCATATTAAAATGATCTATTTGTATACCATAATGAATATCTTCTGGAATAGGTTCCCATTGACTGTCTGCAGTCTGATAGAATAATTTCCAGGATTCAGGCACGGCACACTCCCCTCCTGCCGGCCTGTCATCCCACCAATAGACTGAAATTGATGACACTGACTCTACTTGATTAAAGTCATATTGTACCCACTCTGTAGTCCCTCGATGATCCCACCAGGTGTGACGAGGAATCGAATGGTCATTGGAATTGGCAGGTTCTATTCCATCATTCAAAGCGGTCTTGGTATCATTCAGAAAGCAGTGCGACACGGAGATTTGGCCCTGCCCTGCTATTGTAGGTAAAGCAATTGCTTTGGCTAATTCTTTATTTTCCGGCAGCCAGACTTGCATTGCGGCTGTATTTACACGATTATCCTGACAGTAAAACGGAATAGCCGTTAATGTCACTTTTTCAACAGAACCGTCATGCTGAAGGCGAAAAGCGTCTGCTTTGATCAGGTTAATGCCACCGAGCAGATCCGGATTATAATCCAGGGAAAGCTGACCGCCCGGTTTCAGATAACAGGAACCGACCTTTGGATTGTCCTGTTCTTCAACACAGTAAACGAGCGGCCCGGATTGTACCGCAACACGTCCCTGACAGGCTTCGACCGCCGGATGGGCATAAACACGCCGTGGCTGCATTGGAAGTTGCAATACAACCTCATCGCCTTTTTGCCACTTTCGGTTAATGATGGCATATCCTCGCTGCATATCAGGATTTGACAATATTTCACCGTTTACTTTTAATTCGAATTGTGAAGTCAGGTCAGATTGATAAAGACCGAAAGAATTCTCCTGCGCCTGTGCCCACCCGGGTATCCGAATGTTTAAAGCAAACTCCGCCTTTTTTTCAGGCTCCAGCGTAAGCGATATTTTACCCTTCCATGGGTATTGGGTTTTTTGAATAACTTTGACAGTTTGTTGGTCAAGCGGCACCTGGGCCTGACTGCCAATAAACAAATTGACATAGATTCCTTCGGAATCATATGCATAGATGTATCCGGGCAGCACTGAAACCATTTTCAAGAACATCGGCGGACAACAGGGACAATCGTGCCACCGCCAACGACGGTGATTATGGGATGACAATGGATTTCGATAATAATACTCAGTGCCATTGAGGGAAACCCCGTTGATGACATTGTTGTATAACGTCCGCTCCAGTTCATCGATGTATTTAGCATCGGCGAAAAGCAGGTTCATATTACGATGGAAAAAACCTGCCCCAACTGCTGCGCAGGTTTCCAGGTAAGCATCATTGGGCAAGACATAATCCGGTCCGAATTTTTCATCTTCTGAAAATGCCCCGACGCCGCCGGTGATATGCATACGCTTGCCAACCATATTGTCCCACAGGCGTTTGGAGGCATCCACATAATCAGATTGCCCATTAACTCTAGCAGCAGCACTCAGACCGGTACACATCAATGTCGCACGAACCGCATGACCTTCGAGGGTTTCCTGTTGAAATACTGACTTGTGATCCTGAGCATATTGACCCAAGCATGGTCTTTCTCCATACTTCTGATCCGTCTGTTCTGAAATTGACTGACCACAGTTCCCTCGTCTTTCCAACCAAAACTCAGCCAGGTGTAAATACTTGTTTTCATTTATCTGAATATTGAGTTTCTCTTTCAGTGAAGGATTCTCCTTAAACAATAAATACAGTTCAATCAACGCTTCTTCAGGAAGTGAATGAGCAGGAACAATATTCTTTTTCGGAAGCGGGCCCATGATATCGGACATATGATTTGCAAACTTCACAGCAACATGGAGGAATTTAACCTTTCCAGTGGCACGAAAATAGTGAACAGCCGCTTCCACTAAGGCACCCGCATTATAAACATCATGCTGCCATCGCAGATTTCCTCCATTCAGTCCCCAGCGATGGTCAGGTTCCTCAAGTTGCGTATAAGTCATAATATAGCCCTCTGGATCGGCATCCTGAGCATCAGCAATGCGTTGAATATATCCATCAATCCGCTTTTCAAGTGCTTTATCCGGATACATTATCAAAAAATCAGACGCCCCTCGAATTGTCTCATAGATAAGTCCGTCAAACCAGGGCGGCCCTTCGTGCCTTCCGTCTAATTTTCCAGCCACTCGATCAAAATTACGGAAAGCCCCGGCCTCTTCAAACTTATCCAGTACATCTTTTAATGTGATAGTCTTCCATGTTTGCAGTTTTGGGCTCCAAAATGAATCGTTAACAGTCACAGAATGAACAGGTATGGTTTTTAAGATATGTGCTTCTTGTGAATAAACTAAATCAGCGGGTACTAAAGTTAAGATGCAGATTATGCTCACTGCTAATTTCTGACTCATCAATTACCTTTCTATATAAAAAAGCCCATTTAGCTTAAGTCAACAAGGATGAGATTAACATCCCGATCTTAAGACTTATATTTTTGACGAAATGGGTTCTAAACAATTTGCTACTTAAAGTTAATAATTGTAAAAGAATAGGCTGGAAACGTATACCTAATCGTTTGACTGTTCGGTTGAACCTTAAATCTGTTTTCTAACGTCATTAACTTTTGAGGATTTTGAGCAGTGTTCTTGTCATTAAGATCACCCTTGATCTGTAAAATCTGCGCATCTGATTTACTCGGTGTATAATTCATCAAGCAAATCTCTGTCTCAATATCCCATTGATCCAGATTCACAATCCGTAGAGACAAGCTCCTGTTGTCCTCACTCTTGCAGACTGTCACATCCAGTGAATCCTGATAACTGTCAACATAGCTTTCAACGCACCATGGCTGATAGCTTTGAGATACCATCTGTGTGACATAATAAGAAGGCTGCCCCCAGACTTTAGATTGATTTAAGAACAACAAACCCTGATCCCAACCGTTATCATTTTGACCCTCCGGCTGGAGACAATTGGCAGCACAGAGAATCGGTATTTCATGAGCATACCGCTGTATCTCATTAATGGTATGTGCATGCCCCAGACCACGACGCAGGCTGTGGTTGTTTGCATTTTCTTCAAAAACACAGACCTTAAAGTCAGCTCCGTTTCCAATCGTCTCCAAGGCATCTACGAAACTCTTCATCCCCGGAACGCCTTTGTCCATGCGATCAGGATCACGTGGTTCGTCATTCCAGATATGTACATCAAACCAAACGGATTTATTATAAGATTTGGCTAAAGAAAGAATCTCCTGATGAGCGTCCAGTGTTTGAATCTTAGGAGCGCCATCGAAATTAAACGGATCAGAAATATAATTATTGTACGCAAAGTCACCCACCACCAGAATTACATCGGGAGCTTTTTCCCAAATCGCAGGAGCCAATAACTTAAAGCGTTCAACATAATGGGCGTCCACACTTTCTTCATTGCCAATTTGGATATATTTAAGGTTGTAGGATTCAGGATGACCGGCCACAATCCGTTTTTGGCCCCATGCTGTATCTGCCCCTCCAAGCATATAGTCTACAAAATCCCCCATATCTTCAGGACTTTCTTCGATATTGAAATCGGGGACATATTCAAATCCGGCCGCTTCACAAAAATCGATAAAGTCAATAATTCCCCAGCCATTCGACGAATACGGATACCACCAGCCTTTATAGGGTGGACGTAAATCCCTGGGACCGACCATCTTTTTCCAGCGATACTCCGGTGCATTTACCATGCAGCCGCCATAGCGCAGGATAGTCAGATGCGCATCGATCAGCCCTTGAGCAACGTCCCGACGAACAGGAAGCCCCTTGAA
>ENA-ORCT01000283-ORCT01000283.1-marine-metagenome-genome-assembly--contig:-NODE-283-length-25871-cov-3.380127_pt1 | contig 25871 bp, 19 predicted proteins | sample MGYA00248632_ERZ508511 | MGnify/ENA primary metagenome ERZ508511 (study PRJEB26182, sample SAMN06268839) | marine metagenome | isolation source: Tt an P1-techrep anaerobic enrichment on pine from sediment...
CGAAATGGCGAGCATTCACTATGCGAACAAGGATTTGACAAGCGCTTCACTTTTGCTGGAGAAGGCAATCAGTATAAATTCTGAAAACAAATGGTACAAACTGATGCTGGCCGAAATTTATCGCCAGCGCCAACAATACCAGGAAGCTGCGGCCATTTACACGCAGTTAAGCAATGATGAGCCAGACAACCTGGAATACCTCTATTACAAAGCCAACCTGTTGTCCATGGCCGAGCAATACGAAGCAGCAATTGATGCCTATGATCGCCTGGAACAAAAAACTGGTTTGAATGAGCAAATTTCGGTAGCCAAACAACAAATCTACCTGGCTTGGGATAAACCAGGCAAAGCTTTTGATGAGATTAACCGGTTGATTGATTCTAATCCGGAAGAAACACAATATTATGGGCTGCTGGCTGAGCTTTATCAGCAAGTGGGCGATCAGGAAAACGCGATTAAAAACTTCAATAAGATACTCGAAATTGATCCGGAAAATGGTTTTGTACATTTTTCACTGGCCAATTTCTACGTTGAACAGGGAGATATGCAAAAGGCCTTTGAGCACATTAAAGAGGCCTTTGCCAACGAAGAACTGGATGCTGAAACCAAAATTCAGTATTACATGATGCAAACTTCCGATGCTGAAAATTCAGATTGGTCGGCCGAGCAGGTCAATGAGCTGCTTGATATTCTGATAGCGACACATCCCGATGATAACCGGATGTATACCATTTATGCCGAGCATTTAATGCGGCAAAATGAAATTGAAGAGGCCCGCGACTATCTGAAGCGATACCTGGAAACGGACAAGGATAACTTCGTTATTTGGCAGCAATTGCTGTTTATCGACAACGATTTGATGGATTTCGAAGGCCTGTATAACAACAGTAACACGGCGATTGAACTGTTTCCAAATCAGGCCATTTTATACGCGCTTCACGCCGTTGCCGCATTGCAGCTCGAAAAATACGAGGAAGTGCTTTCCACCCTGGAGGAAGGGGAAATTTATGTGTTGGATAATATTTCACTAAAAGTTCAATTCGAACTGTACAAAGCCGAAGCCCACTATAAGCTGAACAATGTTGAGCAGGCTTTTAAAGCCTTTGACGAGGTGATTAAAATGGATCCCGACAATTACATGGCGATCAACAACTACGCTTACTACCTTTCAGTTAGGGGCGAACAACTTGAAAAAGCCGAAAGGATGAGTGGTAAGGTAGTACAAGCTAACCCCAATAATTCAACTTATCTGGATACCTACGCCTGGGTGTTGTTTAAACGCGGAAATTACCAACTTGCCAAATTCTATATCGAATCGGCCATCAGCAACGGAGGAGAGGAAAATGGCGTGTTGCTGGAGCACTATGGCGACATACTTTATAAGCTGGGAGAAAAGGACAAAGCACTCGAAAACTGGAATAAAGCGAAAACGCTTGGTGAAGGGACCGAGGTATTGGACCAGAAAATTAAAGAATCACGATTTATCGAAAGTTTAGTCCCTTGAAAACAATTTCGCAACGTCACACAATAATCGTCATTTTGCTGATCTTTTTCGGGATTTCATCCTGTAAAACCAGCAAGGTGGTAACCACTGAAAAAATCAGGCCAATCAGCACCAACCGCTTGATTAGAAAGGTAGAAGACAAGTCGTTTGATTACAATGTGTTAGCCATTAAGCGGATTATATGCCAATACGAAGGACCCGGTGAAAAAGCCTCGTTTCGTGCCAATTTAAAGTCAGAAAAAGACAAGCAAATCTTACTGACAATCAGCAAGATTAATATTCCGCTAGCCCGTCTGTTGTTAACGCCCGACAGCGTGAAAATGGTGAACTACCTGAAGAAGGAATACCTGGAAGAGCAGTACGGTTATTTGAGTGATTTGGTGAACATGGAACTTGATTTTGAGTTGGTTCAGTCCATTATCAGCAACGACGCGTTTTCTTATCGTGATGATCCGCGCGACAATGAGTTCAGGGAATTTGTTTCTTACACGGATTCCGGTATGTATATTTTGCAATCAATCAAAAACCGGAAACTTGAAAAAATAGAGCTGAAAGGCAAGGAAGAAAAAATGGATCGTTATCTGAACAAGTTGGGTGAAGATCTTTTCATCGTTCAGTATTTGTATATCGACCCGAAAACCTTCAAAGTCAGAAAGATTGTTCTGGATGATCAGTCAAATGACAGAAAGGTAACGGTTAATTTTTCTGATTTCGAAAAAGTGAACCGGCAACTCTATCCTGGAAATATTGATATTCTGTTTGCCAGCCCCGAAAAAGATTTGTCGATGAAAATTAAACTCAGTAAATTTTCCACGGAAAATGACCAGTCGTTTAATTTCAATATACCGGAGAAGTATGACCGGATACAATAGCCTGATGACCCCATGAAAAGCCTTTTTTTGAGCTTGTTTGTCCTTCTTGCTGTGTTGTCCGTCACTGGACAGACATTGACGGATTTACGCGCTAAAAAGGTCAATACCACGCAAGTCATTCAGTACACCTCAACATTGCTTCAGCAAGCCCAGAAAAATGAGAAAGCCACACTGGGTAAATTGCAGCTGCTCAACTCCCAGATACAAAACCGGAATCAATTGATTCAAAGCATCAATGACGAAATCAGTCTGCTGGAGCACTACATTGAGGAGAATACACAAGTTTCGGAGATGTTAAATTCGGATTTGGAGAATCTGAAAAAGGAATATGCGGCAATGATCCGCTTTGCCCGAAAAAATAAAAATAGCTACGACATGCTGATCTTTTTGCTGTCGTCCGAAAATTTGAACCAGGCTTACAAACGGATGCTTTACCTGAGGCAATACGCCAAATACCGCAAGTCGCAGGCCGAGGTGATTCAAACGATCAGTGGTTTGCTGGACGAGAAAGCTGCTGAATTGGAGCAACAAAAACAAGAGAAAACTCAGCTGTTGGCCACTAAAAGCGAAGAGGCCCGCCGGTTACTTGGCGAGAAAAGCCAGCAGAGCCGCCAAGTGCAAAGTTTACAGAAACAGCAGCGGGACTTGCGAAAAAAGCTGCAGGAGCAACAGCGGGAACAGGAAAAACTGGATCGTGAAATCGAACGGCTCCTGGCCGAGGAAGCAAAGAAAGCCCTTGAAAAAGGGGAGTTTGAAATGACTCCTGAGCAAAAATTGTTGGCGGCTGATTTTGAGAACAACCGCGGCCGTATTCCGTGGCCGGTTGAACGCGGAATTATTACCGAACGGTTTGGCGTGCATACCCACCCGGTACTCAAAAATATTCAGGTGAAGAGCAATGGAATAGAAATTACCACACAAGAAGGAGCTGAGGTTCGTGCTGTGTTTGATGGACAAGTAAGCCGGGTATTCGCCATTTCAGGAGGGAACATGGCCGTTATTATTCGACACGGAAGCTTTTTGAGTGTGTATTCCAATCTCAGGGAGGTCAACGTTGTAGCCGGTCAACAGGTGAAAACAAAACAAAAAATAGGTGCCATTTTTTCTGATGAAAACAAAACAGCACTCAAATTTCAGGTTTGGCGCGAAAACCAAAAAATGAATCCTGAAGACTGGATTAGCAAGTAAGGCACACCTACCGGTGCGCAGTGTTTATAGATTCGCAATGCGGGTTAATGCTTTTATATCAAGCAGTTTTATTTTTCTTCCCTGTAAATCAATCAGTTTATCTTGCTTAAATTCAGACAAGAGCCGGATGACACTTTCCGTTGCTGTACCCACAATGTTGGCCAGTTCCTCGCGCGTAAGCGAAATTTGTAGGGTGTTTGAGTTGTCGAGCTCAAAGCTATCTTTCAGCAACAATAAAACTTCGGCCAAACGCTCGCGAACAGTCTTTTGGGCAATGTCGGTGATGTAATCGTTCGCCTCGCGAAGTTCCTTGCATACAATTTGCAACATGTGATGCGAAAACTGCCAGTTACTTTGAATCAAAAAAAGTAACGTTTGATAGGGAATATGACATAAAACCGCTTCTTCAATTACTTTGGCAGTGGTACAGGCCAATTCTTCACTCAGCAACGAACGGTAAGCAATAATTTCGCCTTTTTTGGCAAAGCGGATAATCTGTTCCTTACCGTCAATTCCGGTCTTAAAAATTTTAACAATACCTTTTGTGACACAATAGAATCCCGTTAACCGGCTCCCCTCACGGTAAATAATGCTTCCCTTTTTATACAGCGAGCAGGTTTTATCGTAATTTAGTTGCGTAAACTCTTGTTCGGTTAATTTTTTAAACAATTGAAAACCTGAAAGTTCACATTCTTCTTCTGATGGCCTGTTTATTGAACTTCTCATGTATTGTTCTTTATTAAGAATGAATTAATAAAATTGAAAATCGGACTTAAATATACAAGTAACATTTATATTTGTAAAACTATTTATTTAGATATTTTCATACCTGACTTACCAGGAAATAAACATCGTTAACTCATTAAAATACAATTATTATGAAACATATCGTTGATTTGGCTTGGAAAGAAAATATGGCTTTTGAAACCGAACAAGATGGACATAAACTGATTATTGATGCCGGAACTGAAAGCGGCGGTAACGATTTGGGACCGCGACCAAAGAAACTTATGCTGACGGCATTGGCCGGTTGTACCGGAATTGATGTTATTTCTATCCTGAAAAAAATGAAGGTGGTTCCCGATTCTTTTCGGGTGGTCGTGGAAGGCGATGTAACTGAGGAACACCCAAAAAAATATGCTGAGGTGAAGGTGATTTATGAGTTTAAAGGCAAAGATTTGCCGCTTGACAAGCTGGAAAAAGCGGTTAATCTTTCTGAAGAAAAATATTGTGGGGTGAGTGCCGTTTATCGGGATTCCATGAAAATGAGCAGCGAAATTCGTGTCATTGAATAAAATTGGATAAGCCAAGTGGATCTTTTTAGTGGTGAAATGGACGAACGGATTTTCAAAATCATGAAAATCTGTGATTTAAAGGATGAGGAGCGAAGGCAAAATCGGCTCCCTCATCTTCATAATTTCTATTCCATTTTTTGGATCCAAAGCGGACAGGCTGTTCATGCCACTGATTTTGTCGAGTATGTTATTGAGCGCGACAGCTTGCTTTTTGTACCTCCCGGACTAAAGCACCGCCTGGTTCTGGACCAGATTGCCGGCGGATTTTCAATTCTTTTCAACGAGGAGTTTGCCCGCTACAACCGCAAAAACTATACGCCCTTTAAAGAGTACGGGTTGTTTAGTAATACGGAATTCAAAAGTATCATTAAAGTAGAAGGAACAGCAAAAGACGAGCTTAACAATTTGATGGACTTAATGATGGAAGAAGTTCAGGAGCCCGACAGATACAGTCAGGATGCTGTTTTAAACTTGCTGCACGTGTTCTTGCTTAAATCAATCCGGATTTATGAAGCGGAAAGCCAGCCTGAAAAGATTGGTAATGAGCAGTCCGATAGCTTTTCGATCATTCATTTTAAGGAACTCATTGAAGAAAATTATACGAAGGAGAAAAGTGTTTCAACGTATGCCGATATGTTAAGTATGAGTCCCGCCTGTTTAAACGAGGTGACCAAAAAGTCGGCAGGAATCACCGCGGGCGAAATGATCCGTAACCGGATTATCGAAGAAGCCAAGCAAAAATTGTTTGCTACCGATATGAGTGGAAAGGAAATTGCATACCTGCTTGGGTTCGATGATCCATCCTATTTTAGCCGCTTCTTTAAGAAGTATACCGGACTAACCATGAAGGACTTTAGAGATAATAGCAGAAAAAAGTACCATTAAATCTTATTTTTGTCCATTTTTTGAACATATAACATGATATATTTTTGTAACTGAAAATTAATATTTAAAAGGGAACAGTTATGAAAACAACAGAAATTAAAAGGTGGGCTTTATTGAGCCTGGCATTATTTGTAAGTTCAGCCGTTTTGGCTGGTAGTCATGTCATTGATGCTTCGAAAAGTACAGTCAGTTGGTACGGTAAAAAAGTAACTGGTGAGCATCATGGAGCAATTCAAATTCAGGGAGGATCATTGGAAGTTGTTGACGGTGAAATTAAAGGAGGAACAGTGACCATCGATATGCAATCCATCACCAACGAGGACATTTCTGATGATGGCATGAAACAAAAGTTGGTTGGGCATTTAAAATCCGATGACTTCTTTGCCGTTGCGTCTCATCCAACCGCTACGCTGGTCTTAACCGATGTAAAAAAATCAGGTTCAAACTACACGTTTACAGGTGATTTAACAATTAAAGGGACTACCAAACCCGTTAGTTTTCAAGCCACTTCAACGAGTGAAGGCGATGGCGTCAAAGTTGAGGGTGAACTGATTATTGACCGGTCGGATTATGATGTACGCTATGGGTCTAAGTCATTTTTTGATAATTTAGGTGATAAGATGATTTATGACGATTTCACGCTCAATTTCGTTGTGGTCGCAAAAAAATAAAAAAGGAAAGGAGCGAACAATGTCTATTGTTCTTTACAGATCAGAAAGCAGGGGTGCGGCAGATCATGGATGGTTGAAAAGCCGGCATACATTTAGTTTTGCCAATTACTACTGCCCTTCGCGGTTAAACTTTGGCGTCCTGCGGGTTTTGAATGACGATTGGGTTCAGCCCAAAATGGGCTTTGGAACGCATCCGCATGATAATATGGAAATCATTTCCATTGTTCTTGACGGACAGTTGGAACACCGCGACAGCATGGGAACCGGATCAACCATTAAGCAGGGTGAAGTTCAGGTGATGTCGGCCGGCTCAGGTGTCACGCATTCGGAGTTTAACCCATCGCAGGATGAGCCCGTAAGCTTTTTCCAGATCTGGCTTTTTCCCAACAAAAAGAACGTCCAACCGCGCTATGATCAAGCCTTTTTTGATCCCGCCCGCCTGGAGAACAACTGGGAAATGATCATTTCGCCCGATGGCGAAAACCAGTCTATGTGGATTCATCAGGATGCCTGGTTGTATCTAGGAAATTTTGATCAGGGGCGCCAGGTTGAGTATCATCTGAAAAAACCAAAGAATGGCGTTTTTCTGATGGTGGTTGAAGGAGAAGTTTTGCTGGAAGATGATTACGTGCTTTCCAGGCGCGATGCAGCCGGTTTAACCGAAACAGGTGGTCAATTGTCAATCAATATAAAAGAACAAAGCAAACTGTTGTTGTTGGAAGTTCCCATGACGGTTTAGCTTTTTTTGAATGGAGAAAGAAGAAGCCTGGGCGAGTGCCCGGGTTTTTTTATGGCCATATTTCGGCAATGTTGCCGGACAAAGCATCAACCCTGATGAGCGAAATGTCGAAATCAGTCCGGTTTTCGCCTTTCACCTCAAAAACCGCTTTGAAGTTGGTCGTACTCAACTCATCCAGCTTTTTTGAAAAATCTTTCATCCGGTTTCGATCGGTGAAAAATTTGATCAGTGCCATATTCCCGATGTCCTGATCACACAGAAAAAACATTGCGCGTCTTCCGTCAGGAACCGAGAAGTGGGCAACGGTGGCATGTTCATAGCTCAGATAGGAGGTTGAACGGTTGTCAAAAGTCAGCAACGAATCAGCCGTTTGGTACTCCAGCAAGGTTTCTTCAATTCGATAGACCAATCCCAATTTTTCTACGGTATTTTTCAGTTGTTGCAGGGTTTTAAATGAGCCAATAAACAGCAGATTCCGCTCGCGAAAATCGTCGATTTTAGTACGCGAGGAGTAATCCATTTCAAGATCAAAATTGCCTCCACCAAAGAGCTGCATGAGGTAAAACAAGCCAAGCGGAGCCTGATTATTGATGTAGGTAAGACTGGTTTTCTCACGCTGCTCCATCAGTTCCGGGTGCTGTTTTAGGTACTCATCAAATTCAACATCCGAGTTGATTTGGTTGTCCCGCATGGTCAAAGACTTGCCCGAATGCAGGTTGCCACGGAAAAAATAATGATCGCCGAGTACCATTCGGGTAGGAAAGTCGTTTGACAGGAAGTCATTCCAAAAACCAATTTTTACATGGTTCAATGGAAAAACAACATGGAAAAGCAGAACGATGGCAAGAATGAGCAGGCTGGCTGCAAAAAGTAGCGGCGAAAGCCGGTAGAGCCTTTTTTTCAGCCTTTTAATGGGTGAATGATTGAAAGTAATGGCATACTGTCCTTTGGGTAGTTCGAAAATCAGTTCGTCGTCCTTGCCCTCCTGTGCGTAATATTCCTTCATTTTTTTGCGGAGGTTATGCATATACACCCGCACGTTGATTTCCTTGTCAGGGTCGTATTTTTTACCGAACACATCGACAGCAATCTGAAATTCCTTGGGATTTTCGCCTTTCAGAGAGCAGCTCACCAAGTATTTCAACAACTGCTGGTTGACTGGTGATTTTGAAAAAACACTGCTCTTAATTAGCCGGTTGAGCGCGAGATTGATATGTTTGTGATCGTTTGACAAGAGGTTGATAAACAGTGTTGTAAAATTATTTTTTAACGTTGACTTTACCGCTTAAATGATCTATCTTTTCCAAAAGTAACAAGAACAAGGTATATTCAGAATAGAAAGTCAATAATAATTCCAATAAATTCCTTTCATGCCCGAAAAAGCCGTGTCAGGAACTAAAAACTAAACGTATGAATGAATCTAAAAATTTGAATCGACGCCATTTTTTGGGCGCTGCCGGAACCTTAACTGCTGGTGCGCTATTGGCAAACCCCCTGCAATCTGTTGCTAAACCAGCAGCCGCCAAAACCAAATTGGCATTGGTTGGAACCGGAATCCGTGGCACCAGTTTTTGGGGTAAGAATATCGTTGAAAATTACGCTAAAGAAACTGAATTTGTTGGTTTGTGCGATCTTAATCCCGGGCGGCTTCAGTTTGCTTTGGGTTTTATGGGAGTCAACTGTCCGGTTTTTACCGATTTTGAGAAGATGATTATTGACACCAAACCAGATGTCGTTATTGTGACCACGATGGACTCAACGCACGATCAGTTCATTATCAAAGCCCTGGAGATGGGTTGCGATGTCATTACAGAAAAGCCTATGACAACCGATGAGATTAAATGTCAGGCGATTTTGGATGCCGAGCGGAAAACAGGTCGGAAGGTGATCGTTGGTTTCAACTACCGTTATGGACTTCAGTTTTCAAAACTCAAGGAATTGCTGGTCGACCGAGAAGTTGGAAAAATTACCTCGGTTGATTTTCACTGGTATTTGAATACCTATCACGGCGCTTCCTATTTCCGGCGCTGGCATGGTGAGCGTGATAAAGGCGGAACCTTGTTGGTTCATAAAGCAACGCACCATTTTGACTTGCTGAACTGGTGGATCGATTCAGACCCAATGGAAGTAACGGCTTATGGTGAATTGGAGCATTACGGAAGTAACAACGCTTTTCGGGGTGCCAACTGTCGCTCTTGTGCCTATACTGACAAGTGCAAGTTTTACTGGGATATCATGAAAGACCAGCGCTCGGTTGATTTGTATGTGAAAAATGAAAAATACGACGGCTATATTCGTGACAACTGCCTGTGGCGTCACGATGTAGATATTTACGATAAGATGGCTGTTCAGATTAAGTATGCCAACGATGTTCAGGTAAGTTATTCGTTGACAACCTATTCGCCTTACGAAGGCTGGCAGATTGCCTTTAACGGCATGGATGGCCGCATTGATTCGTGGGAAGGTATTCCGTGGCGTGCCGATGAACGGGTGAACCAAGCCCAGCTGCATGCCCAGGAGATGAATCAAAATGCAGATGAAAATGAATCGGCCTATGATGAAATCATGGTGATGAAAAACTGGAATCCGGATTACGAATTGGTTAAAGTACCCCGGGTTCGTGGTGGTCACGGCGGTGGCGATGTGCGTTTACAGGACAAGATTTTTAAAGATCCGAGCATGGCCGACCCGTATAAACATTCGGCTGGAACACGCGATGGGGCCATGTCTGTTTTGATTGGAATTGCCGCCCGTAAGAGCATCGAAGAAAAACGTCCGGTGAAAATTTCGGAGTTGACCGATATTGAGGTCAGTCCAACACGAGGTTAAATCTAATTGGAAGGCCGATGAATACATTGAGAGCCCCGGAGCATAGGACTCCGGGGTTTTTGTTTGTCCTGTAATCGGGCTATTTCTGCTTTTTTTGAAGTACACGAAAACTTCTCGGTATAAGTGAGAATCATTTCCTGCTATAAGTTTCTGAACTTATCAGTATGAGTTTTTCAATACTTCCGGATAAGTTTTTTGACTCGCCTTTTGGGGCTTTGATTTTTCTATTTGCAGACAAAAATTAAACTGATCCACCTATTAAATCCCCGGCAGACAGGCACGAAGCTATATCCGCTTAACATTGATCAATCGGAAATCCATCACTTGGTCTCGCGGAATTTCAAGTGCTTTGAGCGTTAATATACCTGTGCCTTTTTTCAAATGAATCGTTCCCAACTTCATCGGTCTAAAATCTTTGACGTAGGATTCCATCCGCTCTACCCGATCGTTTTCCATTCCTTTCAAGGACGGATTGTGTGCGTCGGATATTGTTCCGTTTAGTTTTTCTCCTGCAAAGTTCAATTCAATGGTAGAGCCCACATCTTCGGGAGGGCAGCTGTAGTAAATTTCCACTTCAAAATCGCCATCAGCAAGCACTTCTGCCTCCCAGGTGATGCTGTCGGAAGTGCTTGTCCAGTTGGTGAAGAACGAATCATTTGGAAACCGGTTCGAACGTTGAATATTTCCGTGAGCAGTCCCATCGCGGGCAGGGATTTGGGTAAAGGCGTAATCCGGATGTCCAATGGTAAAGGTGCGTTCATCGGTTTCGGGCAATTCGCTCAGGACCTCATTTATCCATTGTTTTTGAGCCAGCAACAGTCGCTTCGAGATTTCAGGAAATTCTTCAGAAACATCGTCATGTTGTCCGGGATCATTGACCATATCGAATAATTTTCCTTCATGATCGAGCCTGAATCTCTGGCTGCGCACACTGGTCTTTTCGCCCCAGTGGCTGAACAACAGCCTGTCCTTCCAGTCGGGATTTTTTCCTATTAATAAGGGTTTCAGGCTCACTCCGTCCAACTGTTTTTCAGCTTGAAAATCGATTCCCGCCAAATCGGCCAGGGTAGGCAACAAGTCAATGGCACCGGCAATTTCAGTAATGTTTTTCCCAGCAGGCAAAACACTTTCCCATTTCATAAAAAGAGGAGAACGGATCCCGCCTTCGTCAGTGGAACCTTTTCTTCCTTTCATTCCATCGTTCCATCGCCAGCTATTCGGCCCGTTATCAGAAAGATAAACGATGATGGTATTCTCTGAAAGGCCCAGTTCTTCCACTTTTTCAACAATCCGACCCACGTTCCAGTCCAAATTTTCGCACATGGCCAATGCCGCACGTGTAAATCCCATCTCTTCTTTTTCCGGCTCGCGGTGAAGCATCTCCAATTCCTTGTCTTCAAACTTAGTCCACCACCTGTCGGGGACCTGCATGGGGCTGTGTGGCGTATTGTAAGGCAGATAAAGAAGAAACGGGCGATCCTTGTTTTTTTCAATGAAATCGATTCCCCGGTTGGTGAAATCGTCTATCACAAATCCGTTTCCTTGCACAATTTCGCCATTGTGTTCGAGCATGGGACTGAAATAATTTCCCCAGTGGCCCGAGCAAAACCCATAAAAATCATCGAATCCTCGGGCATTGGGGTGATAGGGTGGCTGCATGCCGTTGTGCCATTTTCCATAGGCTGCTGTAACATATCCGGCGCGCTTGAAAAAATCGGCCAAGGTGGTCTCATCCAAATCCAGGCGTTCGCCACCAGCCGAAGTGGAGTAGACCCCGCCACGCGGATGATATCTTCCGGTCAGTAATTCAGCCCGGGTTGGAGAACAGACCGGGCTCACATAAAACCGGTCGAACTTGACGCCCGTTGCAGCCAGCTGGTCGATGTTGGGCGTTTCAAGGTTGGTGTTTCCCGAAGTGCTCAAATCACCCCATCCCTGGTCGTCAGTCAGGATAAGGATGATATTGGGATTCCGCGCATCATCAGATTCTTGACAGCTATGAAATAACGTAATGATCAAGGCTAAAAAAATGAACAGTCGTATCGTTGTCATCGCGTTTTATTTCTCCAACTGATTTTCCACTGGTTCGAGGCCTGCCAGGTGATCTTCGAGCACCTTTCTGATTTCGGCAATCACTTCCGGATGTTCTGCGGCTAGGTTGAATTTTTCCGATGGGTCGATATTCACATTGTAGAGCAAAGGCGTTTCCTGCACCGTTGGCTTATTTAAGATCTCTACTGGCGGATCGGTGATGGGGTGAGCTGTTTGACTGCCGTATTCATTTTGCGTAATAAAATGCGCTTTGTAGTCCCCCTTACGAACCGCATATACTTTTTCTCCGCGGTAGTAAAACACCACATCTCGTTCGCTTTTTCCGGTTCCCAGGAGTAGTGGAGAAATATCGTAGCCATCGTAAACACGATCGCTGGGAAGATCAGTGCCAGACAATTTGCAGAATGTAGGGAGCAGATCCATCGTGGTTGCCATATCCATCACCACGCCGTCTTTTAATTTTCCCGGCCATCGGAAAACGGTGGGTTCGCGCATTCCCCCTTCAAAGGTTCCGCCTTTTGCGCCACGCAGCAATCCGGCGGTCCCGCCATGCGTTTTAAACACATGCCAGGGGCCGTTGTCGGAGGTGAAAACCACCAGTGTATTTTCATCAATGCCTTCTTCTTTCAGGGTTTTTAGAATTTGACCTACCGACCAATCGATTTCTTCAATCACATCGCCATAGATACCGGCCAGCGAAACATCTTTGAATTCTTCGGATCGAAAAAGGGGAATATGAGGCAGATTGTGTGCCAGGTAGATGAAGAATGGCCCGTCCTTCATGCTTTTAATTTTGGCCACTGCTTGCTCGGTGTAACGTTTGGTAATGGTTCGCTGGTCTGCAGGACGTTCTATAATTTCCTTGTCACGCATCAGCGGTACATTATACGCCTGGTAGTTTTCATTTTCTGCCAGGGTGAAATGGTCGGTGCGTCCAATCTTGTCCATGTCGTTGGAATAGGGAATGCCAAAGTAACTGTCGAATCCATGGTCGGTGGGCAGATGTGGTGACTGATGTCCCAAGTGCCATTTGCCGATCGCAGCCGTTTGGTAGCCGTTGCCTTTCAGCACCCGGGCGATGGTGATTTCGCTTTGTGGCAATCCTCCGTTGGAATCGGGGAATAATACCCTTCGTTTGTCGCTGCACATGCCCGAGCGGATTGGCAGGCGGCCGGTGAGCAAGCCAGCCCGGCTTGGAGTACAAACCGGCGCCGCAACATAAAAGTTGGTCCATTTTTGTCCCTCTACAGCCATTCTGTCCAGATTGGGGGTTTTCATGGTGGGGTGCCCGAAAATCCCCAAATCCCCATATCCGAGGTCATCAGCAAAAATGACGATGAAGTTAGGTTTGGTTGCATTTTCGGTGTCCGCTGCTATTGCCGTTTGCTGCCCAACTGCGGCGATTGAAAGCAGTCCGGCCAGTACGATCAATTTGGTTTTGAATGTTTTCATCGTGTTTCTATTTTTAATTTAGTCTTTTACCGGTCCACCGGTCGAATTTGTCAGGTGTAGGATTCTCCGGAATGTTGTCATCAAACTCAACAATCCAGCTGTCAAGCAAATTACGCATTTCATTCAGAGCATCTGCATATTCCGGCTTAGCGGCCAGATTGTGAAGTTGATAGGGATCGTTGACCACATCGTATAATTCTTCAGCCGGACGGGGTGCTTCAAAACAATCCAGCTGATTTTCGTTGAGTTTGCCGGCCTTATAAAGTTTAATCATCTCCTGGTAGGTGATACTACCCACGGCATCGGCAGGCGGGGAGGCGTTCAGTTCGGGAAATGCATTTCGAACATAGAGGTATTTGTGGTTTCTGATCGCCCGTTCGTGGGCCTTGTAATCGTGCCAATTGTGTTCTGAAGCAATGTAATTCCTGGTTTCGGCATGCTGATTTTTCAAAACAGGAACAAAGGAAACGCCCTGGAAGGTTTCCGGGATTTCGGCTCCAGCCAGTTCGCAAAAAGTAGGTGCAATATCAATCGAACTAATGAGTGCATCGGTTCTTCCCTTCTTGAGCTGATCGGGCCAGCGAACAATAAATGGGGTTTTGATTCCACTGTCATACATCCGGGTTTTAGCCCGCGGAAAAGGTCTTCCGTTGTCTGTCATATAAATGACCATGGTGTTTTCATCCACTTCCTGTTTTTTCAGTTCCTCCATCACTTTCCCCAAATAACTATCGAGCCGCGAAATCTCGTCATAATACAAAGCCAAATCTTTGCGGGTTGAATCATTATCCGGCAAATACGGGGGGACAAGCACATCTTTTGGATTGTGGGGCTCAGGAATCGTGTTTGGTTGATAATTGCGATGCGGATCAAGCGCTGCCAGCCAAAGAAAAAATGGTTTGTCTTTAGGCCGGTTTTTCAGCGCCTCTACCCAATGCTCACATCCGCTTGGTTTTCCACCATAAAAGGTATCAAATTCCGGGCGTTTTGGCCCGATATGATATTTCCCTGCAACAGCCGTGTAATAACCTGCTTTCTGCAGTTCTCCGGCAAACAAAAGCTGTTCGGCAGGCAAGGGCATATGCAGTTCAGGCGCTCCGGTACTGTGCGGATATCGACCGGTTAAAATGCTACACCTGCTTGGGCTGCAGGAGCTGGTCGTCAGAAATGCATGGTTAAAAACCATACCTTCTTCCGCCAGTTTGTTGATATTCGGCGTTTTGATGTTGGCGTTTCCATACGGACCGCAATCGTTCCATGCGGCGTCATCGGCAACAAAAACAATAAAGTTGGGTTTGCCGGGAGGCTCATTTCCACCGCCTGCCGCACTGGCGGTTGGCTGGCCCGCTGCACCTAAGACGAGCAGTCCCGCCAAAATCATCGATTGGATATTGAATGAATTCATAATTAGTTTATTCTGAATGCTTAATCTTATCCTGAATAAAATACGGGTTAAAATTATAGGAAGAATGTTTAGCATACGGAACATCAGTGGAGGGCAAATACTTTTGCAGTTGTGTGATTTTATCATCTTCCGCTCCACCCATAGCCAGATTAAACCACTCATTCGGATCCGTCCGGTGATCATACAACTCTTCCGAACCATTGTTGTAACGAATATACCTGAAATTTTCAGTTCTGATTCCATGATTTCCCCAGCCATAGGTCGTAAGCGCGAACTCTCCGGCCTTTTCGGTTTCGCCACTTAAAACCGATGCCAGGCTATGGCCTTCATTTTGCCGATTGGTGGCTAAATCACACAAATCAACCAAAGTGGGATAGATCGAAAGCATTTCGGCAGGCGACGAAATGACTTTTCCTTTTTGAATGCCAGGACCCGCAAAGATCAGGGGTGCGTTGGTGGCTTCCTCCCACAGGCAATGTTTGGCAAACGTATGCTTTTCTCCCATACGATAGCCATGGTCGCTCCATAAGACAACAATGGTATTGTCGGCATATTGACTGTTTTCAAGGGCATGTAGAACTTCTCCGATATAAAAATCGACAAACGAAACACACGCCAGGTAAGCTTGAATCATCTTTGGCCACTCGCCACTTTCAATGGCCCACTTGGTTGTTGGCATCATAGGCATATCATCCATTTCCATTGCGATGGCTGGTAAATCATCCATGTCTTCTTCCAAATAGGGCGGAGTTTCAATGGAATCAAGCGGATGCATGTCGAACCATTTTTGTGGAACATACCACGGAACATGGGGCCGCAAGAAACCAACGGCCAGGAAAAACGGCTTGTCAAAATCACGGTTCAACCGTTCGATAGCCCATTGTGCCGACTGATAGTCCGGCATCAAGGAATCTGCTTCAGGAAAAGCACCCCAGTCAGTACTCGTACGGCCATATTTACTCCTGTCGGAAGTTCCATAGCCATCCCAAACAAAACGTTCCGATGGAACCGGACCAAATCCTTTAACCCTTCCGCCTGATTCTTCAAACACGCCTTTGGGAGCATGTTGATGAAACAATTTTCCAATACCCATGGTGTGGTATCCATGTTGTTGAAAATAATTCGGTAAAAAGGTAATATCTTCGGTTGCCGGATTGTCTTGCTTAATTTTGTTATCATCGATCATGCCGTAAATACCGGTGGTCGACGGTCGCAGGCCTGTCATGATCGACGCGCGTGACGGTCCACATAGTGGGGCCTGGCAATGTGCGTTTGTAAATAGCACCCCATTTGAAGCCAAACGATCAAGGTTCGGCGTTTTTGTATTGGGATGGCCATTCATGCAGCCCAGCCAATCGTTCAGGTCGTCCACAGCGATATACAAGACATTGGGTGGTTGTTTTTCGATCTCCGCACTTTTTTGTACCTGGCAGCAAGTAAACAGCAGCAAGACAAATGCAAATTTGTAATTCATGAGTTTCATTGACAATAAAGTTTTATTTCTATGGCATATTAAATCGTCTTCTAAGCCCACAACAAGAACACAGAGAGTTGATCATGAATAAAATGAACGATCTAATATTTGTGTTAGATGCTGATTATCTGCCGTTTAAAAATCCACCGATCTGCAAACTGGAATGACAACACTAAAAGTAGCAAATTCGTTTCCAATGTCCATCATTATTCAGCTTGGAGTCTGGCAAAAGTTCAGTTTTCTGATTTCAATTGATCCCTACACCTTTTGACATGCAAACGGTTGACTTTGAAAAAAACAGCCACTGCATTTGATGGTAGTTCGTATGTCAGTTCTTCTCCCGTGACACTACAGCTGGGTATAACAGCCTAATGGATTCAATAAGCACCTGTGTTTCCATCTACCCGATACCGGCACTCATCACCAACTCCGTATTTCCGCCCTTTCATCTATGAAACTTCAAGGTTTATTCTGTGTATCTTCTCTGTTTTTATACACGGAATATACACAGAAGTAACACAGAAGATACCCGAAAGATCTGGTCTTGGTATGAGCGAAAAGTGCCTTGGGAGATAAAAGTTGGGGGGGAGAGTGGAGGAAAATTTAATACCAGTCAGGTGCTGAAAGATTGTGATCAATACGAAATAAGTTGGCGCTTTAACTTCTTCTTTGCCCTGTAAATCTGATTATCTACCGTTCGTACTGATAGTTTCTTTTTCGCTGCAATCTGCTGGCGAGACAAGCCCTTTTCCCAAAAAAGTCTAAAGATATTTTCTTGTTTTGCGGGCCAATTTTGCAAAATACTTTCGATTCGGCAGTTTATTTCCTCACAGAATAAGCATGATTCCGGTGAATCAAGTGAATACTTCTGGCTGTATGCCCAGTAGCTTTCAAACCGCTTAATTACACGTTCGTGTGTATTGTAATTCGAAACTGCATTTAAAGCAATCCGGTACAACAGACTTTTTACCGGCCTGTCTTCGTCTATATGATCCCAATATTCCCAAATCTTCAGAAAGATATCCTGCACCAAGTCTTCAGCATCACAAGGTTTTCTGATTCTGGATCGAACCAAAGTGCCAATATTCTCTGTGTACTTTTGGTATAACCTGCCAAAAGCATCAGCCCCCATGTTTTTTGATCGTCCGGAAGCTGCTTTAGATGGCAGGTGTTTATTCAGGCAAATTTCAGAAATCATTGTTTTGTTATTCTCAAACTAAACTTGCACACTGCCAACAGCAAAGCATGCATAACATTAATAAATAACACTTCTATGTACAAACTGCATTGACCAGTCATCGTTTCAAGGTATCAACTCTTGTTCCGAAATTTTTTTTCTTTGAGAATTACTCTTTTGCTTTATTGACTTCATTCTGTTGACTACTTATTTCTGGGCGTAGAGTATCCTTTCCCATTCGAATCTCCTTTGGGAACAACTCGATTATCCTGTGCCCATTTTCTCCAAGCTTCCGCCAATTTCTTGACAATTTCGGGATGCTTCGATGCTACATCATGAAGTTCATTTCTATCTTCAACCACGTTGTACAGCTCCCAGTCAAAATCACCAAATCGTGAAATAATTTTCCATTCGCCTGATCGGACAGCGCAGTTATTCTCATGTTCGAAAAACAGGAACTCACTCGCACTTCTTTTCATTCCCGAAAAAACGGAAGCAAAGCTCGTACCTGCCAAATCAAAAATAAAATTGCCTTTGTATTCTTGAGGATACTCAGCACCAGTGAAATTAGCTATTGTTGGCATGATATCAGTAATATGAGCTACATCACCAACAAATTCACCCTCTAAGTCTGATGATATCCCTTTAGGCCAATGGGCAATAAAAGGTGTTGCAATTCCCCCCTCATACGGAGAGTTTTTATATCGTCGGAAGGGCGTATTACACAGGTTAGCCCATCCACGACCAATGGAAATAACACCACCCTTATTTGGATTGTTAACATCTTCGAAAGCGCCTCCCCCAAACTCGCTGTATGGTTCAGCACAGGCTCCATTGTCCGAAAGGAAAATAATCAACGTATTTTCCATTTGATTTTTTTCTTCCAATGCTGCTATAATTTTCCCAACGTTTTCATCTATTGAATAAACCTGTGCTGCATAAACAGCCATACGGAAATCTGAACGCTTTTTCTGGTCATTTGGAATCTGTTCCCAGGGTCTCACATTACTGTCCCTTGGCGAAACACCCAACGATTCATCGAACAAACCGAGCTCAACTTGGCGTTCAAAGCGCTTTTGTCGTAGTACGTCCCATCCGTGCATATATTTGCCGACAAATTTAGCGACATCCTCCTGCTTTGCATGTAATGGCCAGTGAGGTGCATTATAAGCCATATAAAGGAAAAATGGCTGAGTTTCGAGACGATTATTTATCCAACTTACTGCTGAGTCAGTGAATGCATCAGTCGTGTAATAGGTTGAGGGATCAGGTTCCTCCAATACGTCATTACCATACATAAATAAGTCTTCGGGCTTAAAATAGTTAAATGCGCCTCTAAGACAGCCGTAATACTTATCAAATCCACGCTGTAATGGTCTATCGTCCATATCGCTTCCCAAATGCCATTTCCCTGTCATATAGGTGTTGTAGCCGGCATTTTTCAGCACCTCTGCAATGGTGACACAATTTCGGTTTAACTGTCCTCTGTACCCATCAACGCCATAATCGAAATCAAACGGGCCTTCCGAAGTCATGTGCCCCACACCTGCCTCATGCTGATAAAGTCCTGTAAGCAATGAGGCTCTTGTAGGACAACATCTCGATGTATTATAAAATTGAGTGAAACGCACCCCAGTTTGAGCCAATTTATCAATGTTAGGTGTAGGTATCTCACCGCCATAACATCCGAGATCAGAGAATCCCAAGTCATCAGCCAAGATGAGTATGATGTTTGGCTTTTGTGCTGAAGTAACTTGAAATGTCAATATCATAACCAGCGCTACAATTGTTGTTTTAAACATGGTTTTAAGTTTTATATGATTCGTTTATATTAATTCTCATCTTCATCCTTTGAACCTCTGTGCACATGCTTAAGTGCCTATATTTCAGTGGAATGACCTTCATTTCCGCAGGAAGCCATCCATTCTTTCAACACTTTGTCCATCCGTTCAATAATGGGTTTGCTTTCCGCAAGCTCAGCAATATTGTGCGTACAATATTTGTCGTTTTCCAGGTCGTACAACTCAATCGCCGGTCGATGCTGGTATTTATCTGTTATCTCTTTTGCCTGAGTGTCATTGGCCGCAATTTCTTTCCATTGCTTAAAAAGTTTGCCTTCTGTTTCCACATTCTGGAAAGTCGCTTCGGGAGTCAGGTTGACGATATACCTGTACTTTTTATCGGCAACCGAACGGATTCCGTAATGGTCGCTACCCTTAATGATTCCGCGTGTTGTATGTAACGAGAAGGTATACTGCTTGTGTTCTTTGATTTTCCCGGTTATCAACGGCACGATACTTTTCCCGTCAAGCGGTCCGACTGGCTTTGCGCCTGCCATTTCGAGAAAAGTTGGGATGATATCTACATACTCAACTATTGCATCTGATACGATTTCCGGTTTTACTTTCCCCAGCCAGCGAACTACGCAGGCTGAATGGACTCCGACATCGTAACAGGTCCATTTGGCAAAGGGGAAGCTGTTGCCTTGTTCACACAGGTAGACAACTGCCGACTTATCAGCTAGCTTATATTTTTCGAGTTTGTCCAGCAAAGTCCCGGATTCGCAATCTATGTAATTGATTTCGGCCAGGTATTTACAAAAGTTCTTTCTTGTTTCAGGAATATCCACATAAAACGGAGGTAGCTTGATCTTTTCAGGGTTAAACATGGCCGGATTCCCTTTGTTCCATGGTGTATGTGGCTGGTTTGACATCACGAATAGACAGAAGGGCTGGTGCTTGGTATTGCAAACGTTGATAAACGAATCAACAGCCGCAAAATCAGTATCGTTGCTTCTCGTCAACGGTGCGTAGAAGTCCCACGGAAAAACAGCATCCGGATTTACGTGCGATTTGCCAATCAATGCCACCTGGTATCCTGCCGGTTTTAGCTGCTGAACGATGCTCAGCGTTCCATCTTTGGCCATGGTATGATTTGGGTAGGCCCCCGTTTTTACCGGCCAGATGCCTGTTAACAGGTTATGCCGCGTTGGCGAATACATGGGTGCTGCTTGGTAAGCTTTGGTAAAACGAATCCCCTCTTTGGCAAATTTGTCGATATTGAGAGTCTTGGAATCAACGCTTCCATAGCAACCCAGATCGTAGTAGGAGCAATCATCAGCCATGAATAGGACCAAGTTGGGTTTGCTCTGATTTTGAGCTGATAAATTAATCATTGAACATGCGGCAACAGCCGAAAACAAGATTTTACGTTTCATTCTTATGACTTTCTTTTTTACATGTAAATATAATTATCAATAAGCCTCCATTCTTTATTTCAATGAGTGAACTTTACCCCAATTTCCATAGTCTTTTACTTCAATGTCCATTGCGGAGGCGTTATAACACCTCCATTACTATTTTCCGAATACCTGGGAATTTGGTTTTCTATCTTCAGCCCATAAAAGTTTTCAATCTTTTTTGAGATTTCATCTGTTTTTTGCGGATATTGGCTTGTTAAATTGTTTTTCTCCCCCGGATCGGAATCAATTCTGAATAATTCGTAAACAGGGGATGTCCCTATGTCATTGTCGGGCGCTGGTCGGGTTATAATCAGTTTCCATTGGTTTGTATTGATGGCCAGATCTTCAATTTTATTGTCGTTCTGGTCTTCGTAGGTAAACCAGTCACGATCAGCAATTGTGCCGCCTTTTAAAATTTCAAGTATGTCTTGCCCGTCAAGTTTGTTTTTGTAGAAGCCGTTGTATCCAGCGATGGACATGATGGTGGGAAAAATATCGATATAACCAACTCTCTCCCCGATTGTGTTACCTCCGGAAACGCCTCCAGCTGGCCATCTAGCCGCTGCTACGACCCGAATACCACCTTGATATGGCGTCAGTTTACCACCTCTGAGCTCTCCGTTGCTGGCACCTTTCAACAGTCCTCCATTGTCACTGCAGAATAAAATGAACGTGTCATCCAGTTGGCCTCGTCTTTCGAGACAGCTCAATATTTTGCCAATATTTTGATCCAGGTTATCAACCATCCCGGCATAGATTCTTTTTGCCCCCTCCCGGTTGGGGTACTTATCCATGTCTTCCTGTTTCGCCTGAAGTGGCCCATGTGGCGCTGTAAATGGAACATATAAAAAGAAAGGTTTGTCAATCGGTACCGAAGTTATAAACTCAACGGCCGTTTTGCCGATAAGATCGGTTGTGTAACCTTCTTCCCGAATCTGTTGATCTTTTAGGTACCAGTCGACATCTCCCTCTATCCCGGGACCGACGGACAAATTACGGTTGAAATAATTGACAGCGCCATTCAAACAACCTTTGAAATACGTAAATCCGCGATTGTACGGGTGCCATTCCTGCCGACGGTAGCCCAAATGCCATTTACCGACAATTCCCCGATAATCGTAACCAGCTTTGGTAAGCATCTCCGGAATTGTTTCTTCGTTGGTCGAAAGTCCAAATTCTGCCTGGGGAGAAATAGCAGAGTGCATAAGTCCATATCGAATAGGATATCTTCCTGTCATTATTCCGGCTCGTGCGGGGAAGCACATCGGGCAACTATAATACTGATCAAGGATGATCCCCTCCGAAGCAATTCTGTCAATATTTGGCGTTCTGATATCACTTCCGTTATAACCTACATCAGCATACCCCAAATCATCCGCCAGGATTATTAGAATATTGGGCTTTCTTTCTGAAAACTCTTCTTTTGAGCAGGAACCAAAATGAACACCTAAAATTAGTATTACAGCTACTAATATTTTTTTTCTCATCGGTTTCTTCCTTTGTTTCTTCATGCGAGATTTCACTCCACCGAACTATTCTACTTACTAATTTTCCCTTTTAGCATGGTAAATGAATGAGGAGGAAAATTGTATGTGAATTTATTCCCCTTGGTTTTAAGTAGATTTTTCTCAACGGTTTCAACTTCCGATTTTGTGAAACTATTCTCCGATTTCAAACTTGGCCCGTTGACTTCTGAAACCTGAAAATTACCAATAAAAGGGCCATTCTGTGAAATGATCTCGGCCTCAATTGCTTCGTCTTTATTCTTATTTACAACACAGATCGTTACTTCGTCATTTTCAAAGGTTGCCGAAACATCCAGGTAAGGGACATCTTTTAACTGAGAAGGCATTTTATCATGCGAACTATAAAACTTCTCTGTATCGTATTTTTCACAATCTACAAAAACATCTAAGGCTGTCCCGTACATGTTGTTGGCAAACAGTTGTAAAGGGTAAAAAATGGTCTGCTTAAACAACCCATTTTCATTGGTGACCACTGCCGCTATAACATTCACCAGCTGGGCCAGGTTGGCCATTTTTATGACATCTGCATTTCGTACAAAGGCATTTAAGAAACCAGCAATAACCAAGGCATCTTCCAGGTTATAAACTTCCTCCAGACCTTCCACCCCACGATAGCAAACGTTGTACTCATCCCATGCAATGTAGATTGGTGGTTTATCCCCCCTGTCTGCTGTTTGCATAACCCGGTCAATCATCCCTTTGGCAACCTGTGTACGTTGCTCCAGTATTAAAGGGGTTGAAATGTAATTGTAATAGTTGTTATCAGGATTGCCCACATAAATATGCAGGGCGATGTAGTCAATCACGTCTTTCAATTCTTCAAGTACTGTCTGGTTCCAACGATCAGGACTAGCCCCCTCACGGTAGTTTGCAGATCCGGCAGCAATCAATTTGATATCTGGCGAAGTCCTGACCATGAGCTTGGCAGCTTCTCGGGCTTTTGCGGCATAAACCTCTGCACTCATGTGTCCCATTTGCCAGGTACCATCCATTTCATTTCCCAGCCCCCAGTATTTTATATGGTGAGGTTCCGGATAGCCATGTTTCTTGCGTAGCTCCGCAAAGTAAGGCCCCGACTCTACATTACAATATTCGACCCAGCGCCTTGCTTCTTCAATGGTTCCGGTTCCAAGATTAACGGCAATATAAGGTTCGGTGCCTATGGTCTTGGCATATTCTACAAATTCATTTGTCCCAAACTGGTTGCTTTCAATGGTACCCCAGGCTAGCTCCATACGCGGAGGGCGTTCCGATTTCGGTCCAACTCCGTCCAACCAATTGTAATTTGAAACAAAGTTTCCGCCGGGATAACGGACAATTGTTGGATTTAATTCACGAAGGGCAGCCACAACATCTTTTCGATACCCGTTTTCGTCAGACAGCCGGTTTCCCGGATCGTAAATGCCCTCATAAACACAGCGCCCTAAATGCTCAATAAAATTCCCGTAAATGTTTTTATCGATCTCTCCGATTGTCCGGTCAAGGTCAATCTTAATTCGGGCTGTTTGTGCATTTAAAGCAATGAATATAAATGCATTGAAAATTGCAAAGAGCAAAAACGACTTGCCGTATTTTTGATTTTCTTTCATACTAATTTATGGTATTAAACAAAATGGGTTATTTAGCAGGAATAATTTGCTTGCTTTTCCCGCAATGTTTTTAGAAAGTATTTTTAATGACAATGAAAGAACATGTTGCAAAAGAAACAGGAGTATTGCCTAACTACTCCTGTTTCCTTCATATTCTATCTAATTGTAGCCATCATTTTGAACCAGATTCTCATTAGCATCAATTTCCGGCTGTGGAATTGGAAATAATACATGGAAAGGTTTAGCCAATGTTATACCTCTATCCAACGCATTCTGAATAAAACGATCATGTCTGATCAGATCCGGTCTTCTTTTTCCTTCACTGTATAACTCCCAACCTCTCTCGGCAAGAATTTTATCAATGAAAGTAGCCTGATCCGGGATGTCAGCAAGAGTGTAATCAGGAAGTCCAGCTCTATTTCGCACCTCATTTAATAAATCCAATGCCTCTTGAGTAACGGTTCCAGAGGACATTACCAATCCTTCTGAACGGGTCAACAATATTTGTGAGTATCGAATATAGGGCACATCTTGACCACCTATTGTTGGATCCGCAGAATCTTCATCAATAGGGTACTTGAAGCTCCTAGGGTGTTTATATTTATCACCTAATGGCGGCGAATTAGGATCAAGTAGGTTAATAAATTCTCCTTTATTTGAAATATATTCGGTAACAATCAAATCAGCTCTTTCATCCTCTGCATCAAAGGTATAGTAAAATGCGTCTTGAATAGTTGACTGGGTTGCAGCATTTACTACTGAAGTAGGGTAATCTCCTGGAAGTACATTTCGAGTCCAGTTGTTTCCAACCGGTTCAACGTCTATATTCGGAAAAACATAAATCATTTCATTATTGCCTTCATTATCCAATGCAAAAATATCAGCGTAATTAGGTAATAACTGGTAAACCCCTAAATTCATTACTTGCTGAGCTGTTTGTGCTGCATCTCCCCAGTTTTTTGTGTTCAACTGAAACTGAGCCAATACTCCTAAAGCCGAACCACGAGTGGCTCTTCCAAATTCAGTTTCAGGAACTGTTGTTGGAAGTAATGGAGCTGCTGCTGTAAGTTCTGAAACCACAAAATCCTCAATTTCCTCAGCCGAGGCTCGTTCCGGAAAAAGTTCAGTTGTGTTCTCTGTAATCAAAGGAACCCCACCAAACCAGTCATAAAGAAAATTATAAGCCGTTGCCCTAATGAATTTAGCCTCACCTAGATACCTATCCTTAAGTTCCTGACTGAGTGATGGATGATCTGGAACCACGGTAATCAATATATTAGCATCCCTTATAGCCCTATAATTCTGGCGCCAATAAGCTTGAATAACAGCTGTATGCCCGGGATCAAAACTAAATTCCTGATACTTTCTTAGTGTATTGTTAAAATAGGCCCCTATATAATCTCTAAACATGTCGGTAGTGCACTCATTTAAAGCGATGTAGTCGGCAGCACCACCCCAACCATTTAATTGGCCATTAGCATAAGCAGAAGCTAAAAGTGCTTCAACACCTTCTTGTGTCTCCAAAAATGCTCCTGAAAATTCAGACTTTGGTTCAATCTCTAATGGCTCTTCACAGCTCGGTATAAAAAGAGCCAGTAAAACTATTGCGAATATTGAATATCTATTTAGTAATTTCATCTTCATTTAATTTTAAAATCCTACATTAATCCCTAATTGAATTATCCTAGACGACGGATAAGGAGTACGATCTATACGTGCCCCTGATTGTCCCAATGAGTTAACATCCGGATCATATCCTGGATAGTCCGTTAAGACAAACAGATTCTGCCCTCCAATAAACACATCAAGAGATTTCAAAAAGTGTATATTATTCATTGGAACATTGTACGATAGTTGTACGTTCTTTAAACGAACAAAAGAAGCATCTGCTACTAAAAAACTGTTCGATTGCGACCCCCCATATAAACTAAAATCTACTGCAGATGGCCATTTATTGGTTGGATTATCCGGA
>ENA-ORCT01000284-ORCT01000284.1-marine-metagenome-genome-assembly--contig:-NODE-284-length-25839-cov-2.825712_pt1 | contig 25839 bp, 22 predicted proteins | sample MGYA00248632_ERZ508511 | MGnify/ENA primary metagenome ERZ508511 (study PRJEB26182, sample SAMN06268839) | marine metagenome | isolation source: Tt an P1-techrep anaerobic enrichment on pine from sediment...
TGCTCGAAGCGGTGATGGATGATTTGGAGGCCGTCAGTGACCTGCTTCAGGACGAGCCGGAGTTTTTGTCATTGCTGATGTTGGGGCAGGTTAAGGAAGACGAAAAAACACAAATGGTCCGCCGCGTCTTCAAAGGACGCATCCATGATTTGACGCTGGATTTTTTGTGTGTGCTGGCCAAACGCAACCGCATGAGTTTTTTGAACGGTATTGGCGATCGGTACCAGGTGCTGTTGGATGAGCACAAAAATCTGCATCGAATCGAAGTGACCCTGGCCAAACAGCCCAGCGATGAAGAAATTGAAACACTCAAACAGGACTTAAAAGACGCGATCCAGGCAGAGATTAAACTGTCGGTTGCCGTGGACCCGGAGATCATCGGCGGGATCGTGATACGCAAAGGCGACTTGGTGGTGGATAATTCGGTTCGGACCATTCTGAGCCGCACCGTCAATGCCGTTATGGACCGATCCCGGCATAAAGGGACCGGTCGAACAAGTGAAAGTATATAGCATGGTGAGTCGATAAACGATGAAATTTGATGTAACCGAAATCAGTTCGCTGATTAAAGAAGAAGTCAAGCGATATAAAACACAGGTGGATGTAGCCCAGGTGGGATCTGTTCTGGAAGTCGGGGATGGAATCGCGCGGGTGTACGGACTGGATAACGCCATGGCCAATGAGATGCTGGAGTTTGAAGGCGGCGTCGTGGGCGAGGCATTTAACCTGGACGAAGATTCCATTGGTGCGGTCATTTACGGTGATTATTCCAAGATTAAAGAGGGCGACTCAGTCCGCTCCACGGGCAAGGTATTGTCGGTACCGGTGGGCGAAGAACTGATCGGACGCGTGGTCAACGCATTGTGCGAACCGATTGACGGCAAAGGCCCGATCAAATGCGAAACGCGGCGACTGGTGGAGTTTTCTGCCCCCGGCATCGCGGGACGTCAACCCGTTAAGGAACCGCTGGCGACAGGTTTGAAAAGTGTCGATGCCATGATTCCGATCGGACGCGGTCAGCGTGAACTGATCATCGGCGATCGTAAAACAGGCAAAACTGCCATTGCCCTGGACACGATTATAAACCAGAAAGGCAAAGGGGTCGTCTGTATTTATATCGCTATCGGGCAAAAAGAATCCACCGTGGCCGAAGTTGTCGCTACGCTCGAAAAACACGGTGCGATGGAACATACGATTGTCGTCATGGCCTCGGCTGCCGAAAGCGCTGCGATGCAGTTTATTGCTCCGTATGCGGGAACGGCGATCGGCGAATATTTCATGTATGACAAAAAAGGGCATGCGTTATGTGTCTATGACGACTTGAGCAAGCACGCCATCGCTTATCGCGAACTCAGTTTGCTGCTGCGTCGTCCGCCCGGACGTGAGGCGTACCCGGGTGACATTTTTTATCTGCACAGCCGCCTGCTGGAACGGTCGGCGAAGTTGTCCAATGAACTGGGCGGGGGTTCTTTAACCTCACTGCCGATCATCGAGACGCTGGAAGGACAGGTCTCCGCCTACATCCCGACCAATATTATTTCGATCACGGACGGCCAGATTTATTTGCAGCGGTCACTGTTCCTGGCCGGTGTACGTCCGGCGATCGATGTGGGTATCAGTGTCTCCCGTGTCGGTGGTGCCGCCCAACCCAAGGCGATGAAAAAGGTCGCTCCCAAATTGCGTCTGGACCTGGCGGCATTTCGGGAACTGCAGGATTTTGCCCGCCTGGGAACGGAACTGGATGAAGCCGCTCAGAAGCAGCTCGATCGAGGATACCGTATGGTGGAGGTGCTCAAGCAGCGTCAGTTTGCCCCGATGGATGTGGCCCATGAGGTCATCTGCATTCTGGCCGGTTCGAGCGGTGTATTGGATGATATCGATGAGCATCGAGTTAATCATTTCATGGACGAATTGCTCAGTTGGATGGAAATCGAAGCACCGGAGTATCTGGAAATGATCGTCGATGTCGGTGATATTAATGAAGAATTAATGCAGGGACTGACCGATGCAGTCGAGGCATACAAGACGATTTACCGCTTCTCCTACGGAGCATAACTAAAGACTAAATCCATAAGGCTCATGAGGAGCATGAAGAAATAATGGTATAAAACTTCATGTGCTTCAAGAGTTTTATGGTAAATAAAATTGTTTCTGAATTATGGCAAATACCAGGCAAATATTACAGCGGCGTAATGCAGCGGCGAATATCAGCAAGGTCACCAGTACCATGGAGACTATCAGTGCCGTACGCTATCGCCAGTATTATAACCAGTGGGCCGAAGGTCTGGCGTTCTATGATACACTGGCCCAGTTGGCCTATTTGATGGTGACCGCTCAAAACCGGATTGACCATGAACTTCTGCAAGAACGAAAAATCAAGGCCAATACGAATGCGCTGATCGTCATCGGATCAGATCGCGGATTGTGCGGAGCCTATAACAGCGAAGTCTTTCGCCAGATTGATACGCATATCAAGATGGCCAAGCGTTTTGGGCGTAAACTGAAAATCTATGCCAAAGGCAAAAAGGTTCAGGGATACCTGGAACACTTAAAGATAGAACCGGAAGGGATTTATGAAGACTTTTCCGAAGTTCCTTCTGCTGAGCAGGCGAACGAGATCGCCGATTTCTTTACCGAGGAATATCTTGGAGGAAAAATTGACCGGCTTGGGATTGTATATACCCGCTTTTTCTCTCCGGCCAGCCAAAAGGCCCAAACGTTGACGGTACTTCCGGTGGTGGATTTGATTGACGACCTGACGACCCGGGCGACCGTGATCTGGCCATGGGAACTGGACTTTGAGGATTTTGAGCTTAGTCCGTCGCCGAAGAGTATTTTTCAGACGCTGGCGGAAATGATTATTCGTACATCGGTGCTGGGCTGTTTTGTGGAAGCTGCCGTCAGTGAGCATCTGTCACGCGTGGTCTGCATGCGAAATGCCTCCGATAACGCCGATGAAATGATTAAGGAATTAACCAAGGATTATAACCGTGCCCGACAGGGTCAGATTACCGTCGAATTGCTGGATATCGTCGGCGGTGTCGAAGCGATGAAATAATAAAGAGAGTGCAGAATCACAGGATTACCATGAATCGTGGACGAATTACACAGGTAGTTGGAAGCACGTTTGAAGCGGAATTTGTGATGCAGATTCCCGCGGTGTATAACGCGCTGGAAATAAAAGGCGAGTTCGAAGGCGGTACGATTGATCTGGTCGGCGAAGTGCAGCAGCATCTTGGCGGCGGCCGGATTCGCGCCGTGGCTTTGGGCAGCACGATGGGAATTCGCCGGGGGATGGAAGTGGTCGATACCGGATCGCCTGTGATGGTGCCGGTTGGCCAGGAAACACTCGGCCGCGTGTTCAATCTGCTGGGCAAGCCGGTTGACGGCGGCCCGGAGGTGAAGACGAAGCAGAAACGCCCAATCCATCATAAACCGCCTAAGTTTACTGAGCTGTCTGCAAAATCCGAGATGTTCGAAACCGGCATCAAGGTCGTTGATTTACTGTGTCCCTTTGTGAAAGGCGGTAAAACCGGCCTGTTTGGTGGTGCCGGCGTAGGTAAGACGGTTTTGATCCAGGAGTTGATCGCTCGTATTGCTACCCAGCACGGCGGGTATTCCGTCTTTGCCGGTGTGGGTGAGCGAACCCGTGAAGGAAACGACCTGTGGCTGGAAATGCAGGAAACAAAAATCGGCAATACCGACAACCGTGTCTTGGATCAAACATGCCTGGTATTTGGCCAGATGAACGAACCGCCGGGAGCACGTCTTCGTGTGGCGCTGACGGGACTGACCATGGCCGAGGCGCTGGTCGAACAGGGCGGCGGCGAAACATTGTTGTTTATCGATAATATTTTCCGATTCTCCCAGGCTGGTTCCGAGGTGTCCGCGTTGCTGGGGCGTGTTCCCAGTGCGGTCGGTTACCAGCCCACACTGGCCAGTGAGATGGGCCAACTGCAGGAGCGGATTTCCTCGACGAATTCCGGGGCAATTACTTCCGTTCAGGCTGTTTACGTTCCTGCCGATGACCTGACCGACCCGGCTCCGGCGACCACTTTTACCCATTTGGATTCCTCGGTCGTGCTGTCTCGAAAAATCACGGAAAAAGGCATTTATCCCGCGGTGGATCCGCTGGGAAGTTCTTCGCGTATTTTGGATGTCAATATTGTCGGACAGGAACATTACGATGTGGCCCAGCGAGTTCTTGAATTTCTCCAGCGATATCACAGTTTACAGGATATTATCGCGATTTTGGGTATTGATGAACTGAGCCGGGAGGACCGACAGGTCGTTGCGCGTGCCCGTCGATTGGAGCGATTTTTCTCACAGCCGTTTATTGTCACGATGCAATTTACCGGCATGGAAGGGAAATATGTTAAAGTCGCCGATACGGTTCAGAGCTGCCGGGAGATTTGCGAGGGCAAATGGGATCATCTGCCGGAACAGAGCTTCATGTATATTGGTGCGGTCGAAGAAGCACAGGAAAAAGCAGGTAAAAAATAGCCGGAAACCATGGTTAGTTTATGGCACGGAAAATTTCGAATCGTTTTGCTGACACCCAAGGCTAAATTGCTGGATGCAAGGGCCGGGTCTGTTGTCGTTCCTGCGCATGACGGCCAAATGGGAATATTGCGAAATCATTGCCCTTCGTTGGTCAAATTAGGCTTCGGGATCATGCAGGTGCATGAAATTACAGACCGGCAGGATGCGTATTATATTATTTCGGGGGGATTTGTTCGGATCAGTGAGAACCATATCACGGTACTGGCCTATGATGTGACAACTTTTCAAGGAAAAGATCCCGCCCAGATTGAATCGATGGTTTCGCACGCACAAAGTGTCGTGGCGGGACAGGACTATATCCGGACCCATCAGGACGCCATTGACCAAAAACTGGCAAAGGCGATCATTCACATGGCCGAATTGGCCTCTGTTACGGTCCAGGATGCAGAGCCCCAATAAAGAAATCGTTGAATATTGGGCTTGATTTGGCTACAATAGGGTTGCGGTTTGTTGAAAAGGCTGCCCATGGCACAGGACGGAAAAAAAATTGACGGTGTTTCGGCTACTCCGAACGTAGTAACATTTGTTCATCATCTGGATGAGCCGCATCGGATGTTGGTGGTTCTCAAAGCTCAACTTTACGGCGGGCGCTGGGAACCCATGCTGGAAGATTTACAGAATCGGCTGGAAGGCAAGCCCTACATTTTCAAGCTCGCGAATCGCATTAAAGACGATGTCGAACGGATTCATACGCTTCAGCAATTCGAACAGGAAAACGAAATTGATTTAGCGGATTATGTGGGATTGGAATCATAAATAGAATCAATTTGAAATGAGGACGTGACTGATGAAAAAAGGTATCATTCTAATCAATCTTATGCTCTGTGCGGTACTGGCAGATGCAATCGCAAAAAAGCCGGAATATCCGGTAGAGAATATATCTCCGCTGGTGGCGCCGGAACTGATCGCTGAGGCGGGATGGGCACAGAATTGGCAAATATCTCTGCCTGTGAAAGAGGGGGAAAAACTGGAAAAAATTGCTGTATTTGGCCCGCATTTGTATGTGATGACCGATTCGAATGTGATGTTCTGCATCAATCGCCAGTCAGGCAAATTGCGTTTTACAGAGCAGCTCAGTGTCCGGCGATTGCCGATTCAAAAACCCATGCATTATGACGGAAAATTCTGGTTTGTTGTGGGGAATGAATTGCTTGTATTCGATCCGGAAATCGGTGATTTTGTCACAAAGGAAACATTTAAGCAGGTCGGCAGCGGTATCGGGTCCGGTTTGGCGCGAAATGAAAAATTCATCTATATCAGTGGATCTGATAAACGCCTGCATGCAATGAATGTCGATGGATACTGGCAGCAATTTACTGCGACAGCGGATAATGATTCCCCCATCGTTTCGATCATCGCCACGGATGATATTGTGGTGTTTGCTACCCTGGCGGGCAATGTTGTCGGAATGAAACCAGACAAAGCTGAAAAAATCTGGCAGTTTGACGCCACCGGCGATATCCGGGGCCAGTTGGTCATGGATGGTGAGGATGTGTATGTTGGCAGCTACGACTCGAAACTTTATAAGTTAGGGATACTAAGCGGATTGATGAAATGGAAAACACCATTCCATTCCGGGGCTCCGATTCGAGATTCATTTAGTGTCGGCCGCAACGTTATTTATGTGTATAATGCTCTGAACGGACTTTATGGTGTCAATAAACAGACCGGTCAAGCTGTTTGGCAGGTTCCCTCAGGCGAAGGGATGGTCTGCGAGACAGATCAGAAGGGCTATATTTATGCGTCGCCGGGGATTTTGAAAGTCATGGATAATAGCAAGGGTAAAGAGTTGTATTCAGTGAATATAGCGGACGTTGAGTTCTATGCACACAATACTGTCGATGCGGTCATGTATTTGACTGAAAGCAAGGGGCGTGTTGCGAGTATTAGTGTCGAATAAAGAGGAAACAGAGATTCTAATAATTTGAAAAGGAATTAGGTTGATCATGGATGTCAGGATTCAAAGAGCATTAGTAAGCGTTTCGGATAAAAGCGGGATTGTGGAGTTTGCACAGGCCCTGCAGGCAATGGGCGTCGAAATCATCAGCACCGGCGGGACTGCGAGCAAGCTGAAAGAGGCGGGCGTGAACGTCATCAGTATCGATGCAGTGACCGGATTCCCGGAGATGATGAACGGCCGTGTTAAAACCCTGCATCCGAAGATTCACGGCGGATTGCTGGCCCTGCGAGATAATGCCGAACACGCCGCGGCGATGAAGGAAAATCAAATTGAGCCGATTGATCTGGTGTGTGTGAACCTGTATCCATTTGAAAAAACGATTGCCAAGCCCGGATGCTCGCTCGAAGAGGCGATTGAAAACATCGATATCGGCGGCCCGAGCATGGTCCGGTCAGCGGCGAAAAATAATAAATTTGTAACAATCGTAACCAGCGTCGATCAGTATAACACGGTACTGGACGAAATGAAGTCCAAAAACGGCGCGACCAGCCAGGAATTGCGAACCGATCTGGCAAGAGCTGCCTTTTCATTAACTGCGTCCTACGATGCGGCCATTTCAAAGTATCTCAATGCCCATGCCGGTGATATGTTCCCGGATCGTATTTCACTGGCGGTGGTTAAAGATAAGGAACTGCGTTACGGCGAAAATCCGCATCAGGCAGGGGCCTTTTATAAACTGGCCGACAGCAAAGAAGTCAGCGTCGGAAACGCCAAGCTGCTCGAAGGCGGGACACCGATCAGCTTTAACAACCTGATGGATACCAATGCGGCCTTTGAACTGGTTAAGGAATTTGACGAGCCGGCCGCGGTTGTGGTCAAGCATATGAATCCCTGCGGATGTGCGATTGATGACGATATCGCTAAAGCCTACGAAAAAGCCTATCTGGGGGATGTGGTCAGTGCGTTTGGTGGTATTATCGCCCTGAACCGCACTGTGGATAAGGAACTGGCTACGATCATTATGGAGTCTTACGCACGCTTTGGAAAAGCGAACGGTGCTTCCGGCTTCTTTGCTGAAGTGATTGTCGCTCCATCCTATGATGACGATGCGGTCGAAACAATTCGCTCTCTGAAGGCCTGGGGCCAGCGTGTGCGGTTGCTTGAAACCGGTCCGATTAATCGCAATACAGTGGACAGTGGCGAGTTTGATGTTCGTTGCATGGTTGGCGGCCTGCTCCTGCAGCAGCGTGATCTGGTGGGCTGGGAGCCGGATGTGCTGACATACCCGACCAAACTGAAACCCACTGATGAGCAATTGGCCGATTTGAAACTGGCTTGGCTAACAGCTAAGCATGTCAAGAGTAACACGATTACGCTGGTCAACGGCAAAAAGCTGGTCGGCGTTGGCGCCGGTCAGATGAACCGCGTGGAATCGGGCCTGATTTCGTTCAAGATGGCCGGTGACATGGCCAAAGGGTCCGCGATGGGCTCTGATGCTTTCTTCCCGTTCCCGGATAATGTTGAAAACGCGGCCAAAGCAGGCGTTGCCTGTATTGTTCAGCCCGGCGGATCGAAAAAGGACGACGAAGTCATCGCCAAAGCCGACGAACTCGGCATCGCCATGGTCTTCACCGGCAAACGCCACTTCAAACATTAGTACAGAGAAAATCAGCGAAAAGACACAAAAAGCCCGGTCCTAACTCCGGGCTTTTTGTGATATACATTGGTGACCTGCACCCACAGTCACCTATTTATTCCTGTAAAGAAAAGTGTCGTTCTTTTTTTCGTTCGCATATATTTAATCCTTCTTTTCAGTAAACACCCGTAGTACCTGTCCAATCGCACATACCATTGCGCTTGCTACCAGCACCAGCAGCCACCCACTAAGCCCCGGGTTTGTAAGATCCAAGACCCTTGCCATCGGGGTGTAAACTGAAACCACCAGCAGCAGCGAACAGAACACAATCGCCGCCCATACGAATTTGTTATTCACGACCTCATTATCAGCCCAGTGCGTGCGTTTACCTCTCATGTTGAATATATGCCAAAGCTGAGCGAACGCCAGTGTCAAAAACGAGATCGTCCTGGCTCCCTGCTCATCTAATCCCAAAGTCCTGAAACCTATCCAGAAAGCGACTAGAACAGCAACCGACATAAGCGCGCCATACCCCACAATGCTAAACCAGCCCTCAACGGGCAGGATCGGCTCATCAGAGGACCTGGGCTTTTGTTTCATAATACCGGATGAGCCTTTGCCTGCACCGAGCGCCAATGCAGGAAATACGTCCGTGACAAGATTCAAAAACAGGATCTGAAGCGGCAGCAGCGGCAGCGGAGCACTGACCAGCGAAGCAGCAAAGACCACCATCACCTCACTTAAATTGCATGACAGCAAATACACGACGAACTTGCGGATATTCTCAAAAATGATCCTGCCCTGCTCGACAGCAACGATGATCGTAGAGAACGCATCGTCCTTGAGGACCATGTCTGCCGCTTCCTGCGCAACCTGTGTGCCTCGCCGGCCCATCGCGATACCGATATCGGCCTTCTTCAGTGCAGGGGCATCATTAACCCCGTCACCGGTCATTGCAACGACCGCGCCGGCGTTTTGATGAACAGCGATGAGATCGAGTTTTTGTTTTGGACTGACGCGTGCAAACACCGACGCATTTCGGTATCGTTCTTCATCTTCCGGGGACATATCCTCGGCGACAATGATATCCTTGCCGATAATCGCATCCTGGAATTCGTCGCCGGAAAGCCGAATCGATGCGGCGATACTGGCCGCGGTTTTCGGATGGTCGCCGGTTATCATCACGGTCCGGATACCGGCACTTCTGCACTGTTCGATGGCCTCCTTCACATCCTGACGTGCAGGGTCTTCCATTACCCCCAGGCCGATAAACTCCAGTCCGTCATACGGATCGGCATCGGTCGTATCGGCGTGTTTCATCGCGAATGCTAACACACGATAGCCCTTTTCGGCAAGCTGCAGATTCTTCTCCTGCCAGTACTGACGCCAGGGCTCTGTCATTGGTTCGCTTCCATCTGCGGTCATTAATGTTGTCGAATCGGCAAGAATCACCTCCATGGCCCCCTTCACCGCAACCCAGTAACCGGATTCTTTCTTATTGAAGGTCGCCATTTTCTTGGTATCCGAGTCAAAAGCGTCCTCTGTCTGTTCGGGATAATCAAGATTGACCTTTTCATAATCAATACCGGCCTTTTGCGCCGCGACAAGAAACGCGACCTCCAAAGGATCGCCGATGCCTTTGATTTCATTGCCGTCACTTTTATTCAGCGAAGCATTGTTGCAAAGCACACCCACTTCCAGAAGCTTTTGGGTCCTGTTATTTTCGCCGGCATTGATCACTTGGCCATCAATGGAAAAGTCCGCGGTGCCCTGATTGTTGATCGGCCCGATCTTCACACGCTGATCAGAGAATACTAATTCAGTGACCGTCATCTTGTTTTCTGTGAGCGTGCCGGTCTTGTCGGTGCAGATGACACTGACACCTCCAAGCGTTTCTACCGCTGCAAGTTCATTGACCAGGGCATTACGCTTCGCCATCCTGAGCATTCCGCGTGCCAGTGCAAGCGTAGCAACGATAGGAAGACCTTCAGGAATGGCTGCGACAGCAAGCGCGATGGCCATCTCGATCACATGTTTGATTTCCTGTCCACCGATGAATGTGCCTGTCAAAGCGATAATCACGATCAACCCCAGAGTGACCCAAAGCAGTTTCCTAGCGAGCATGTCAAGGCGTTTTTCCAGCGGAGTGGTTTCATCTTCAGCGGTTTGAACAAGGTCGGATATTTTGCCGAGTTCCGTCTCCATGCCGATGGCCACAACAACGGCCTCACCGCTGCCGCGTGTCACCGATGTTCCCTTAAAGAGCATATTTGTTCTATCGCCAATCGATGCGTTCGGTTCTATCGGTTCGGTCTTTTTGGTGACCGGCAGTGATTCACCGGTCAAAACGGACTCATCAACCTGCAGTTTGGCGGCCGTGAGTATCCGCATGTCCGCACTGACGATGTCACCACCTTCCAGCAAAATAATATCGCCGGGAACAAGATTCCTGGCGGCGACCTCCTGGACCTTGCCTGCCCGACGGACCTTGGCGGTGACCCTCTCCATCTGGTGCAGTGCCTCCATGGACCGGACGGCCTTCAGTTCCATCAAAAAGCCAATCGCCGCATTGATGAAAATAACCGCCAGGATCGCAATCCCTTCGATCGTGTCATGCTGGACAAAAGAAAGCACCGCTGCGGCGGCAAGCAGGATCACGATCAGATTCTTGAACTGGGCAAAGAGTATCTGCCCAATGCTCTTCTTCTTGGCCTCTCTAAGACGGTTAAGGCCATGCTTTTTACGCATTGCACTGACCTGGCTATGATCGAGGCCTTTAAGCCGGTCGGTCCTGAAAGCGTTCGAAACCTCTTCAAACGAATGTGCCCACGGTTGCAGTAAAATATTCTTCTTTGTATCCATAATCCGATCTATAACTCCTGAAAAAAGTCTTATCGCTGTAGCAAACCTAACAGAACTCGATGTAAAATCAACCATTATGTGACGAACGGGGTGCATAATTCATCTGAGACTATTGTAGACTCATCGTATAGATAAATTATTCAATAATAAGAAAGCAGTTAATGATCTTCTGTAATAATAAGACATTTTTAAAAAGATCAATCTCGTTTAAGATGTCTGGCGACATAGCCAAAGGGTCCGCGATGGGCTCTGATGCTTTCTTCCCGTTCCCGGATAATGTTGAAAACGCGGCCAAGGCGGGCGTGGCCAAGAAGGACGATGAAGTCATCACCAAAGCCAACGAACTCGGCATCGCCATGGTCTTCACCGGCAAACGCCACTTTAAGCATTAGTCGTTTGAAATTTACCTGAATAAAAAATAAAAACCGAATGCAGGATCTGGCCCGGATTCGGTTTTTATTTTATCGATTCTTTTTAACTAAAGACCTGAATAACCCTTGCTAATCTGAAGCTTACTCCCCGAAGATTTCATCGATGAGGTTTTCCGGATCGGGGGCGGCGCCTGCGGGCCATTCTTTATTTTTTTCGCCGTTCAACAGGGCGACGACGTAGGGGCTCGTGAGCAGCCAGTCTCTTTCGTCGGTCAGTCTGCCCTGAATGCACAGTGTATCTTCGGGGACATGATCGTGATCACTAAAGGGCGGGATAGACAAAAAGGCGATCTTGAACATATCCGTTCCCTGTTCAGTCGTTTCCTTATAATAATCGCTGTATTCAGGGACGACATACGCACAGGTTGAACAGTCATAGCGATGCATTACGACCACAACCAATCCTTGCGTTAACTGCTGCCGAACGTCGTCTTCAACCACATATTGCAGCCAGTCCCACTGGTTTTCAGCGGGGGTTTGGCCATTTGTATCGTTTGCCTGTTGGGTGGCTCCATTTTCATCCGGGATTGTTCCGTTGGATTCTTCAGCATTTGGATCCGCGGTATCGTTCGTGCCGACGTGAGTCATCTCGGGGATATCGTTGTTATCGGGGGGCGTTGTATGTTGTCCGTCTTGCTGCAGCGTGTCCAATTGCTCCAGCAGGGATTGAATTTTCTGCTGCTGGTTATCGATCGTCTGCTGCTGGGTTTGCAGTTTCTGCTGAACTATCGCGGCGGATTGGGTTTGTTTTTCCAATTCCTGTTCGAGTTTGAAGATTTCCAGTTTCAACGGGGCTGTCTGGTCAGGTCCCGGGTCAACCGTGATGCAGTCCTTCCGCAGTGCGACCATTGCGGCCGGTGCTGCGACCATGATTGCAATCGTTGGGACAAACACAATCAGCAGCCAGGCCAGGTTTGGCCATGGCGGCGGCAGCAGTTTATACCACTTGGGCCGGAAGATCGCCAGCAGCAGGAAAATCGGTATATCCATTGCAAACAGCGTGATCCTCGGATCGACATGAATCTGCCCGAAGCAGCCGCAGGAGTCGGCTCCGGTAACCCATTTACCGATGGTGACAAAAATAAACCCAAAAAATGCTAATGTTCCGGCGATCCAGGCGGCTTTGCGGAACAGTCCGCTGACCAGCCAGACACCCAAGGCGAACTCCAGCGGAATCTGAACGAGGTTAAACTCATACGACTCCCAGATGCCGAGCGCGGTGGACTTCCATTGGGGCAGTTCTTCGCCGGCCTGCTGGGCCGTTGCGATTACGGCCTGGACTTTCGTGTCCCATGAAGGAACACAGGTTTCGATCATTTCGTAAAATTTCAATCCCGCCGCCACGATCAGCAGCAAGCCTGCCAGTGTCATGACAATTTTGTTGATATAGCGCATATTGTTCCCTCGATCAGTTCTTTATAATATTGTACCTAATTATACCAAAATTAGCAAATTAAAACACCCGCCATCGACTTTTTTACGAATGATTTACAATCAGGGTCGATATTTGTCCGGATTTCCGTAAAATAGTTTCCCATGAAAGCCTGTCGTGCCTACATATGATCTATTATTGCTGGGATCCTGATGGGGTCTATGATTTGTTATATGCAGGAGTCAAAAAATGGATTTATCTCAAAAAGAATACCTTGTTGTTGTTCAATGTCACATTGTTAAAGAACGCTGCCCAGGTTATCTGTGCGAAAAGGCATTCAATGAGCGTACCGGCGGATTTGCCGACTATCCGGCGGACAAGCATTACCGCGTGATCAATCTGACCTGCGGCGGATGCTGCGGCCGGGCGCTGCACCGCAAACTGACCCTGCTGAAGCGCAGCTTGAAAAAACATGAGGGCGTCGACAAGGACAAAATTGTCGTGCAGTTGTCTTCCTGCATCACCCGCGATAACTATCACGCTACACCTTGCCCGCATAAGAACTACCTCACGGCTCTCATCGGAAAAATTGGCATCGACTGCGCCCTAAATACCGTCATCAACGAAAATACTGAAACCCGAAAAAAACAAGGTATTTATAAGTAAAATCCTTCGACCGTTTATGATGTATATCAAACGCTGCTTTATCTTGTTTAAGCTTTTCTTTCGTTTGGGCTTGTTTACCATCGGCGGGGGATATGTCATTTTGCCGATGCTGCAAAGAGAGCTTGTCGAGCGTCTTAAATGGATTGACGAGAAACAACTGCTGAATATTTATGCAATCGGCCAATCAACGCCCGGTATCATTGCTATCAACACCGCCACGTTCATCGGCTATCAACGTGCAGGGGCTCTTGGGGGAATTTCGGCGACGCTCGGAATGGTTTCTCCCTCGTTGATCATTATCATGATCATCGCCGCGTTTTTTAGGCATTTTAAAGACTACCCAATTGTGCAGGGAGCTTTTGTCGGAATCCGCGTTGCAGTGGCCATGTTACTATTGATCACAGTTGTACGAATGTTTAAAAAAGGTGTTACCGATACATTTGGATGTTTTCTTTGTGCGGGAGCATTTTTGGCGTTGACGCTTTTTAATATCTCAGCCATATGGATTGTCACGGCTTCGGGCCTGTTGGGCATAGTTTATTATCGCCGTAAGGAGCAGGGCGAATGATATACTTGGAGTTGTTTTTTTGCTTTTTTCTGATCGGACTGTTTACAATCGGCGGCGGGCTGGCGGCTTTGCCGCTGCTTCAGCAAACAGCGGTTGATGGAGGATGGATTACGCAGGCAGAATTTTACGATATGCTGGCGATCTCCCAGTCTACGCCCGGCCCGATCGGCATCAATATGGCAACCTATATCGGTTTTGATCACGCATCCATACTTGGCGCGATGACAGCCACGGCGGGAATGGTGACTCCGTCGATCATCATCATTATGCTGATTGCTCATTTTATGAAGAATTTTGACAAAACCCCCATCGTCAAACGGGCCATGCATGCCTTGCGGGCTTCGGCCGTCGGGCTGATCGCAACGGCAGCGTATTTTGTTCTGGCGGCCTCTTTGTTTCATGTCAATGGGGGCGATACACGGTTTAACGTTCCGGCGGTGCTGCTTTTTGTAGTTTTAGGATTAGCGTATGTCAAGTTCAAAGGGCATCCCATCTTTTATATACTCGCCGGAGGTGTTGCTGGTGTTTTCTTGTGGGGGTGAGTTGGCGGGGTGCTATGCTTACGCTGATAGAAAAAAATACCTGATAAGGTTCGAAAGCCCGTTATTATTTGTACCGACTGCAGTGTGAACCTCCGGGTCCTTTATTCCAGTGATACGATTTCGATAACGTTCCACACAACCAGGATAAATAGAGTGATGACGACTGCCGGGATAGCCAATTCATAGAGATCGGGTTTCATGATCATTTCGATTGATCCGGTCAGAAGACTTTGTAAAGAAGAATATAAACCGGCGCCCAACGGAGACAGCAACAGGGCAACGACGCCGCCGATAATGACGGCTGAAATAGAAAAGCCCAGGATTCGTTTCTGCAGTTGAATGTGTTTGAGCAGCCGTTCGGCTTCCTGCTGATGGAATCGCTCAAGCATTTTTTGCGTAAAATCCGTCCCTGTCATGGTTGGCGTCTGCAATTTGTCGGAGAGCCACGCATCGAAATTTGATTCAGCTTTTGACATAATCATTTTTCCAGGTTGTTTTCAAAAGTTCATAGAGTTTTTTACGGCCGCGGTCCAAATATGTTTTCACCGTATTTTCGGGAATATTCAATATATCTGCGATTTCGGTGATTGGTTTTTCTTCGCGGTAGAATAACACGATCACCGGGGCCCAGTTTTCGGGTAATTGATGCACTGCCTGCCAGATCATCTTGCTTTCTTCCTGTGATTCGAGGTGATTTTGGCTTGAATGCATTAATTCTGCCCCGTTTTCCTGAACGATAGAATCAGTGAGTGCAGCCTTATCTCGATTCTTACGGAGTGTGTTAACTGCTTTGCGATAAGCGATCGTCCACAGCCAGCTGCTGAGTTTGCTTTGGCCCCTGAATCGATGGATAGACCGAAAGGCTGCGAAAAACGTTTCGCTGGCGGCATCTTCGATATCGGCCCCGGAAAGCCCCGCTGACCGGCAGCAGGCGAAAACCATTTCCTGATAAGTATTTACAAAGAGCGCAAAAGCCTTTTCGTCCCTCTTTTTCAGGGATTCAATGCTGATTTCCGGTATTTTCCGGGCAGTATTTACGCTCACGTTATTATCCATGTGTAAATAAGTCACATTTCAAATAAAAAAAGTTTCAAAAAACTGAAACCTGATAGCGTTTTTAATGGACTGATTATACAGGAAAAACACAATATAACCCAATCGAAAGGAATATAAAATGTTGAATCTATTGGCAGCTACCGTTCAAGTGACTCCGGGACCCGAAGGAGATTCTGTTATTGTTGATCCGATGGGGCCCATGTTTATGTCGGCGGTTTACTTTTTACTGTTGTTACTTCCGGTCATTATCATCCTTTTGTTCTTCTTTTATAAGAAGAAACTGCAGCATCAGCAGATTCTGGCCGCGATGGAAAAGGGACTGCCGGTTAAGGATTTGATGGATGCTCCCAAGAAGAAGGAGACCGGATGGATCGCAAACATTTCGGCGGGCATCGGGTTGATCTTTATCGCTGTTGCATTGCTTGTTATGTACGCTCCGGCAGGTATTTACATAGCCAATCACCCGAGAAATCTACTGGTGGCCATCCCCATTGTGATTTTTGGTATGGGGCTGACGCGACTGCTTCGGGGATATTTTCAAAAGAAGCACGAAAAGGGAGATAAGCCCGAGGAGGAAAGCGAACCTGAAGCATTGCCGGGCGGGATGTCTTAGTTTGTTTTTCAACAACAATAAAGCAAGGGCTCATATATCAACCCGGTCATCATTGTAATGATCGGGTTTTTTATTACCCCAAGCGGGAGCTATCGGTTAGATTATGTATCATGGCCAAAGACAGGACGAAAAGTTTGTTTGGGGGTGAGTTTGACGATACATCGAATGTAACGAACAGGTTGACTTAACAAGAAGGACGGAAAAGTCTCCGCAGAATTAACGACGATAACGGTTGATTTTACAGGTTGAGTCAGATACCATTTCAGGAAGGATAAATATGTATAGAAAAGGGCGAGAATATGGCTTCTGAAATATTTAATTTTCAGCATTTGCTTCAACAGATTAAAGGCATTCACGAGAACCTTCTGGTGCAGACTACAAGGGCCGTAAATGCGGGATTAACTTTTCGCAATTGGTTAATCGGAATGCATATTTCCGAGTATGAATTGCACGGAACAGATCGGGCTGTCTATGGTGAACGGCTCATTTCTGATCTGTCTAAGCAATTAACGAATTTAAAGGTAAGTAATTGTAACCGCAGGCAGTTGTATCATTATCTTGCGTTTTTCCGTACATACCCTCAAATTGTGGGTTCACTGCCCCCACAATTTAAATCGTTGGTATCGGACAATGTGGACCAGAAATACATTGTGGGTTCGGCGGACCCACAATTTCAACTACCGCCCGAAGAATTGACCGGGAAACTGTCGTATACTCATTTGGAAACGTTAGTAGGCATCGAAGATCTACTGAAACGATATTTCTATGAGACGGAATGTATTCGCGGCGGGTGGTCGGTCAAGGAACTCAAGCGGCAGATTGCCAGTTTGTACTATGAGCGGTCCGGATTGTCCAATGACAAGAAAAAACTGTCCGAATTGACGCTGGACAAATCGGAAAAGCAAAGCCCGACACAGATTATACGCGATCCGTACATTTTCGAGTTTCTCGGTATCAAATCGAAAGAAGTCATGAGCGAATCTGATCTGGAAGATGCGTTGCTGGATAAAATACAGGAATTCCTGCTGGAGTTGGGGCATGGGTTTTGTTTTGAGGCCCGGCAAAAACGGATTTTGATTGGCGATGAGTTTTTCTTTATTGACCTGGTCTTTTACCATCGCAAGCTCAAATGCCATGTGCTGATCGAATTAAAGGTCGATGATTTTAAGCATGAGTACTTGGGGCAGTTGAATACCTATGTCAACTGGTTTGCACAAAACGAGCAAACAGATGGCGACTATCCGCCTGTCGGCATCTTGTTGTGTACGCAGAAAAATCATGCTCTCGTCGAATATGCACTGGCCGGCATGGATAACCAACTTTTTGTCTCACGCTATCAGCTTGAACTGCCAAAGAAAGAAGACATGCAGGCGTTCATCGAAGAGCAGATAGCTGAGCGAAAAGAGAATTGATTTAACCATGAAGGACATGAAGGACTTTGTGAAGGAAACTCATTATGTCAATAAAATTTGAATGTAGAAAGTGTGGTAAAAAAATAATACGAGATGAGAAAAAAATTGGAGTACCTGTGAGCTGTTCATTATGCCGTACGGTGAACAACACTCCGGGGATTGCTATGCAGCCTCAGGTTAATCATAAGCAGTTAGGGAAATTGTGTGAATCCGTTAAGCAGCATAACCAGGCCCTTGGGGTGTTTTTTGTGTTATTCCTTGCATCTATAGTTTCGTTTATAATTCTTATGCTTCCTAAAAATGATAATGTTTTATTGCCCTTAGTTCTATTCATTTATGCTGTGTATATTTTATTATCGATCAGTTATTTCTATCTCTTTTATCGTACATTATTATTGCGAAAACATCTTGGCGCAGGTCCTATATTTACTGCTTTTTGGTTTTTCTTTCTTTGGCCTGTTTTTTTGATTGTAAGTGTCATGTCAAATATTAAACTTAGAAAACGTTTAAATACCTTAAAAGAAGCAGGAATTCGTGAAGATTGATTGACTCAGGCAGGATGCCTGAGCTACTTATGGCGAAAGACAGGACGAAAAGTTTGTTTGGGGGTGAGTTTGAGGACACATCGAATGTGTCGGGGCAGATTGTGCGCGTTGCGCTGGATACGGGGGCGGATTCGCTGTTTGATTATGTACTGCCGGAGTTTATGGGTACGGTCGAGCCGGGTCAGCGGGTGCAGGTGCCGTTTGGCAGGGCGAACAAGCTCCAGCAGGCGTTCGTCGTGCAGGTCATTACCGACCCGGACGAGATTGCGAAATGCAAGCGATTTAAGCTCAAAGCCGTCAAGGCGATTCTTGATGAGCTGCCGCTGCTGGATGAGCAGTTGATGGAACTGGCCCAATGGATCAGTCAGTATTATGTCTGTCCACTGGGGCAGGTCTTTTCGGCGATGGTGCCCGCGGCGGTGAAAAAGGACGCCGGGGTCAAGAAGAAGACAATCGTGTACCTGACGGCCGAGGCCGATCAGCATACTGACGACATCACCAGCAAAAAACAAAAACAATTGCTCGAAATCCTGAAAGACGCCAAGGCATTTGATGCGGATTCGGCGATGGATAAATCCGCTTTGCTGGAAACTGCTGATTGTACCGAAAGTCCGCTCAAGCAGTTGGTGCGAAAGCAGATTGCCAAGCTTGCGAAAAAAGAAGTACTGCACGCGCTGCCGGTAGTGCCCGAGGGCTTGAGCTTAGAAGCAAAAGCGGTTGTCCTGAATGATGATCAACAAAAAGCGTTGGATTTTGTTTCAAATGAGATTCAGGAAGGGCGCTTTGGCGTGTCGGTGCTGCACGGCGTGACCGACAGTGGTAAAACGGAGGTCTATATCCGCGCGATTGAGCGCTGCATCGCGGCGGGCAAGCGGGCGATTGTCCTGCTGCCGGAGATTGCCCTGACGGCTCAGACGGTCCAGCGATTTCGCAGCCGGTTTGAGAATCTGGCGATTCTGCATTCGCAATTGTCCGGTCCGCAACGAAACGCCCAGTGGCAAAGCATCCGCAAGGACGAGGCGGATGTCGTCATCGGTGCGCGGTCGGCAATTTTCGCCCCGGTCAGCAATCTGGGCCTGATCGTCATCGATGAAGAACACGAGGGAAGCTACAAGCAGGATACCGTACCGCGATATCACGGCAGGGATGTCGCGGTTAAACGAGCTCACCTGTCAGATGCCCACTGCCTTCTCGGTTCGGCCACGCCGTCGCTGGAAACGCTGCACAATTGCGAGACGAAAAAGCATTATACGCTGCTGTCGCTACCCAAAAGGGTGAACGATCTGCCGATGCCGGAGATGAAGCTGGTCGACATGACCACGGCGTTTGCGGATACCGAGCATAAGGGCGTGCAACTGCTTAGTCCACAGCTTCGCGAGCATTTGAGCAAGGTGCTGGCACAGGGCGAACAGGCGATTCTGCTGTTGAACCGTCGCGGCTACAGCAATTTTATCTACTGCCCGTCATGTCGGCATAGTTTGACCTGCCGCAACTGCGATGTGACGCTGACGTTTCATAAAAAGAGGCAATTGGAAGGGCGGAAAGAAACGACCTTCGGAAAGCACATGATCGGCGGCTATGCGATCTGTCATTACTGTCTGGCCAAGACGCTGGTGCCCCAGACGTGCCCGCTGTGCAGCTCAAAAATGACCATGATCGGGCTCGGATCACAGCGATTAGAGGAGGAACTCGCTAAAAAACTGCCAAAAGCGCGGGTTCGGCGGATCGACAGCGACGCCATGGCCGGTGAGGATTATTATGCGGTGCTGCGGGAGTTTGCCGAGGGAAAAATCGATATTCTCGCCGGAACGCAGATGCTGGCCAAGGGGCTGCATTTTCCGAATGTGACCTTGGTAGGCATTATCAGTGCTGATACGGCCCTGTTTTTACCGGACTTTCGCTCCAATGAGCGGACATTCCAGCTCATCAGTCAGGTTGCCGGCCGGGCGGGACGCAGTGAAAAGGGCGGCACTGTCTATGTGCAGACGTTTTTCCCGACTCAACCGGCCATTGAATTTGCCCTGAAAAATGATTTTTCAGGCTTTATACAGCAGGAAATGCAGCACCGGGCCGCATGCAGCCTGCCGCCGCAGTGGCGGATGGCGATTGTGGCCATGCGGGATCCTAAATTCGATCGATTACAGGCTGCTGCCGAGCAGATGAAAGGACGGCTGGAAGGCAATATCAGCACCGAAAAGCTCAAAATAACACTTCGCGGGCCTCAGGAACCGGCGATTTCACGGATTCAGCGGCATCATCGGCTGCATTTCATCCTGCAATCGCCATCGGTGGCGGCGATTCAGCGACTCTTCGAGCGGTTGCGGCAGATGGCCCCATTGCGGCCGAGTGTACAAACCCAGGTCGATATCGACCCAATTGGCGTTTTATAACTTGATTTTTAATTTTCAATCCTGTATATTCCAACGTTTCCTTACGGAGAGTAGCTCAGCTTGGCCAGAGCGCTGCGTTCGGGACGCAGAGGTCGCAGGTTCAAATCCTGTCTCTCCGAGTGCCTTCAGGCACGTAAATGAATGTCAAATCTGTTTGCATTACCCGCTTCTTCTGAGTACTTGATTCTACGGATACAGAAAACAGCCCCAATGAGCGGCCGTTTATCTCAGTTGCAAGTCTTTTCATACATTAGCGTTATGACGATCCATCATGAGTCCGGATAATCATGATCACGCTCCAAAATTCGCAACTTGAATTGATAAATACAACGAATTAGATCGGATTTTGTTTGTACGTCCTTGCCGTCCATTTCAGACAACAGGTAATGAATAATCCATAATATCACGACCTTTGTAATTGTCCATGTCGTATAGTAATACAACCTAAGCAGGGGAGACTCATTTAAATGATGATTGCCTATAGAAGGCCGGGAGATGTCGCCAAAATCTTCGTTAAAAGTGCTCATGGAGACAATTATGAAAATAAAAGCATTTCTTGTTGTTATCGTATTCTTTAGTGCAACCGTACTTGTTTATGCAGTGTATCCGCGTGCCGGGTATCAGGCCGAATTGAGTACATTGTTTCACGCTGTGTCCGGCACGGCAACTATCGTGGATGAAGACACTTTGTTGGTGGAGCATTTTTATTATGATGGCCCCGCTCCCGCGGTTTATTTTTACCTCGGCACCGAGGACGACTCCGCCGCATTTGCCGCTGGGATTCCTATCGGGCCTCAATTAACAATTGACTATGTTGATGAAACTCTGGTTCTCGATCTTCCGGATCCCCAGACTTTTGATGGCTATAATGCGATCAGTGTCTGGTGTGAGGATGTTTCAGTTAATTTCGGATCGAGTACGTTTATTGATCCTGTCCCGGCACTGGCGTGGATATTTGAAAACAATTTTACAACATCGTACGTGCTGGACGCCTATTCTCCAGCTGATATTCCCTTTGGAACCATCGATCAGGAGAATCCCACACTGCTGCTGCATCTGGGACAGAGATACCAGGTTAATGTGGTTAATTATGGAGTCCATCCGTTTGAGGTCCTCGCGAAAGGGCCAACTTCTGGAGATGATGTGGTGCTACTGTCGATGCAAACCGGCGATAGCGGTACTCTGGAAGGCGATTCAACCATTGGTTGGATTGATGACGGGGCTGGAACTGTTCAGTTTACGTTGTCTCAGAGTTTGTATGATGCGATGACCGTCCCAAACAAGCAACCGGGCTACCGCTGCGGCATTCACACCGGCTCAATGCGGGGTGACTTTGACGTATGTCAGTCCCGGCCGGAGGGCGATATCAATGGCGATTGTCGCACAAATATGCTTGATTTTGTCCTGTTTTCAAGCAGTTGGCTGGATAACAATATCTCACCGTAGCGTTTAAGTAATTCTCAAAAATCCATTGCACAGAATAGTGTACCGATATTGGTCATGAAGTCGTCTGGGAGAGCATGGAGTGAATCATTTTCCCGCCGGAGTTTTAATTCTTCCAGTGCTTCCTGCCGAAGTTCCTGCCGGCCAAACAAAACTGCCAGCATCAGTGTTTCTGTGCATTCACCAGAAAATGGGTTTTGAGTATTCTTCATCGACTTTATTCCTAAAAATATACTTATTCATCAATCGTTTACGGTCTTGAATATCCGGTGTTTGTTATGTATTGGTGAGTTCTGAGTTAGATTTACATATCCATTTTAAAAACCCGCATAAAAGCGGCCTCAGAGGGGTATATCCTTGATAAATATGCTAAAAAGGGTTTGCTTGCAGGGGCAGGACGTGTTATAAGAATAATCTATTTGTCAGTTGAACCGCGCGGCAGCGAATTGGCTGCCCGGAAGATGAAATATTCAAACGTATGGAGAGTTTTATGAAGCGAAAAATGGTAACGATAGACGGTAACACCGCGGCGGCCCATGTGGCGCACGCAACCAATGAGGTAATCGCGATTTACCCGATTACCCCAAGCTCCCCAATGGGTGAAATGTCCGACGCTAAAAGTGCGGCTAATCAGCCGAATCTTTGGGGCACGATCCCCTCGGTGACCGAGATGCAGTCCGAAGGCGGAGCCGCCGGTGCTGTTCACGGTGCGTTGGCAGCTGGTGCATTGACGACGACGTTTACGGCCTCACAGGGCTTACTGCTCATGATCCCGAACATGTACAAAATCGCCGGTGAATTAACCCCGACGGTCTTTCATGTCTCGGCCCGCTCCTTGGCCTGCCAGGCGTTGAGCATTTTCGGCGACCACTCCGACGTGATGGCCTGCCGCCAAACCGGCTATGCGATGCTGGCTTCGAACAATGTTCAGGAAGTCATGGATCTGGCACTGATCGCTCAACAGTCCACGCTGGCCAGCCGTGTTCCGTTCCTGCACTTCTTTGACGGATTTCGCACCAGTCACGAGGTCCAGAAGGTCGAAGAGATTACCTATGATGATATGCGTGCAGTCATCGACGATTCACTCATCGCCGCACATAAGGCCCGTGCTCTGAGCCCGGATCATCCGATGATCAGCGGTACCGCACAAAACCCGGATGTTTACTTCCAGGGTCGTGAAACGGTTAACAAGTACTATCTGGCAACACCGGACATCGTTCAGCAGACCATGGATCAATTTGCCAAGGTTGTCGGCCGTCAGTATCACCTGTTCGATTATGTCGGTGCCCCCGATGCCGAAAAGGTCATCGTCATGATGTGTTCCGGTGCCGAAACCGCTCATGAAACCGTGGACTACCTGTGCAGCAAAGGCGAAAAGGTCGGCCTGCTCAAGGTTCGCCTGTTCCGTCCGTTCAGTATGGAACATTTCATTCGATCGATTCCGAAAACCGTTACGAAGATCGCGGTTCTGGATCGTACCAAGGAACCTGGCTCCATCGGCGAACCGCTGTATCTGGATATTCGTACCGCGATTGGTGAGACGATGGCGGGCAAGACGGCTCCGTTCAAGGGCTACCCGATTTGCGTGGGCGGCCGCTACGGACTGGGCTCGAAAGAATTCTCCCCGGCAATGGTCAAGGCCGTCTTCGATAACCTCGACCGCGAAGAGCCGAAAAACCACTTTACTGTCGGTATCAATGATGACGTTTGCAAGACCAGCCTGACCGTCGATGAAACATTTGACGTGCCCACCAAGAGCTTTACCGCCATGTTCTACGGCCTCGGCTCGGATGGGACTGTTGGTGCCAATAAGAACAGCATCAAGATCATCGGTTCTGAAACCGACAATTACGCGCAGGGGTACTTTGTGTACGACTCCAAGAAAGCCGGAGCGATGACCGTGTCTCACCTGCGTTTTGGTCCCGATCAGATTCGTGCTCCGTACCTGGTTCAAAAAGCCGACTTCCTGGCATGCCACAATCCCAGCTTTGTTGAGAAATACGACATGCTCAGCCACGTCAAGCAGGGAGGCACTTTCCTGCTGACCAGTTTGCACGGTCCCGACGATGTCTGGGAAACACTGCCGCTGGAAGTGCAGCAGACAATCATCAAGAAGGAACTGAATTTCTACGTGATCGATGCAATCAAGATTGCTGAGGAACTGGGTCTCGGCAGCCGCATCAATGTGATTATGCAGACAGCGTTCTTCAAGATCAGCGGTGTCATCGATGCTGACACGGCCGTAGCCGCGATTAAGACAGCCATCAAGAAAACGTATGGCAAGAAGGGCGATAAGGTCGTCAATATGAACAATGCCGCCGTAGACGCGGCGTTGAGCAAGATCTATCAGGTCCAGGTGCCCGATCAGGCGACCAGCCCGATACACATGCACAAGATGGTTCCCGATGATGCACCGGACTTTGTCAAGGACGTCACCGGCGAAATCATGGCCGGCCGCGGCGACGAACTGCCGGTCAGCAAGATGCCCTGTGACGGTAAGTTCCCGACGGCAACCACCAAATACGAAAAGCGAAACATCGCTGTCCATATTCCCGTATGGGAACCGGATGTATGTATTCAGTGTGCTCAGTGCTCCCTGGTTTGTCCGCATGCGGCGATCCGCGTGAAGGCATACGACCCCAAGTATGTCGAAAACGGTGCACCGGAAACCTTCAAGAGTTTGGATGCCAAGGGCAAGGACTTTGCCGGCATGAAATACACCGTACAGGTGGCCCCGGAAGACTGCACCGGCTGTATGGCCTGCGTGGTCAACTGTCCCGGCAAGGACAAGGAAAATCCGGACCGCAAGGCGATTAATATGTCGCTGCAGGAACCGCTGCGGGATGCCGAACGCGAAAACTTCGATTACTTCCTGTCGATTCCGGATCCGGATCCGAGCAAGTTCAAACTGGCCAGCATCAAGGGCAGCCAGTTTGTTGCACCGCTGTTTGAGTTCAGCGGGGCCTGTGCCGGTTGTGGCGAGACAGCCAATGTTAAACTCATCAGCCAGTTATTTGGCGATCGCATGTACATCGCCAACGCGACGGGCTGTTCTTCAATCTATGGCGGTAACCTGCCGACCACGCCGTATGCGGTACGTCCGGATGGTCGCGGCCCGACCTGGTCCAACAGCTTGTTCGAAGACAACGCCGAGTTCGGTATGGGCATGCGTCTGACGGTTAATAAGTTTAACACTTTCGCACTGGAACTGCTGGATAAGGCCGTCGAAGGCGGTTGTGTCGATAAGGCACTGGCAGAAGAAATCAAGAACGCCGACCAGACCACACAGCCGGGCATTGAAGACCAGCGAGCCCGCGTTGCCAAGGTCAAGGACGCCTGCGGTAAATCCAAGTGCGACGTTTGTGATCAGCTTCTGACGGTGGCTGACTACCTTGTCAAGAAGAGTGTCTGGATCCTCGGTGGTGACGGCTGGGCCTATGATATCGGTTATGGCGGACTGGATCATGTACTGGCCAGCGGCGAAAACGTCAATGTGATGGTTCTGGATACCGAAGTGTACTCCAATACCGGCGGCCAAATGTCCAAGTCGACCCCTCGTGCAGCGGTTGCCCAGTTCGCGGCTGCCGGAAAGCGCATGCCGAAGAAGGACATGGGCCTGATTGCAATGAGCTACGGCGGCATCTATGTCGCTTCGATTGCGATCGGCGCCAATCCGAACCAGGCGGTCAAGGCGATTTACGAGGCCGAAAGCTATGACGGCCCGTCGCTGATTCTATCGTACACGCACTGTATCGCCCATGGGATTAACATGGCGACCGGTCTGGAAGAGCAGAAGAAGGCTGTTGCCTGCGGTCACTGGCCGCTATACCGCTTCGATCC
>ENA-ORCT01000285-ORCT01000285.1-marine-metagenome-genome-assembly--contig:-NODE-285-length-25812-cov-3.508996_pt1 | contig 25812 bp, 21 predicted proteins | sample MGYA00248632_ERZ508511 | MGnify/ENA primary metagenome ERZ508511 (study PRJEB26182, sample SAMN06268839) | marine metagenome | isolation source: Tt an P1-techrep anaerobic enrichment on pine from sediment...
TTTATGGACGGCGCGGAGAGCCTGCTGACAAAGGCTCAAACCGCCTTTGACAAAGGGGAGTACAGATGGGTTGCGGAAGTGCTCAACCATCTGGTGTTTGCAGATCCGGATCATTCAGGGGCCAGGGCGCTGCTGGCCAGGACCTATGATCAGTTAGGCTACCAGTCAGAATCCGGTGTCTGGCGCAACGTCTACCTGACCGCCGCCTATGAGCTTCGTCATGGAGTCCCCGATAAGGGCGTCGATCTTTCCAATGCGGTCGGGTTGTTGACATATACTCCGGTATCCCGTTTTTTTGACAGTATGGCCGTGCGGTTGAATGGACCTGACGCCGGCGGCAAACATATGGCCGTGAATATTATTTTTACCGACCTGGATGAAAGTTATGTGTTGAGCATCGAGAACGCGGTGCTTCATCACTATCGGTCCGATCTGGACCCTGACGCGGTTGCCACAGTGAAGCTGACACATGATCTTTTCATTCGTATGCTCGTTGGCCAGGCAGGCATAAAGGAGACGATATTCTCGGATGATCTCGAGATCAGCGGAAGCCGCATAGAACTGGTGCGATTTTTTTTGTTATTCGATAAACCTGATGCCAATTTCAATATCGTTACGCCGTAGATGGCTTCGGCTTCCGGTTCTGATATTTGTTGTTCTATGAAGCAAATTTTTTACAAGGCCGTCAACTTTGCTTTTGGACCCTGAAAGGGTCTCACATACCAGCCCCGGGCAACGCCCGGGGAATGCGGTATATAAAAAATAGCCCTGAAGGGGCGATACATAAACATCCGTCCACTCAATCCCACACGTATCGATCATCTGATTTTAAATTCAGTCCGGCTTTTCGAGCACTTCCCTGATGGTCTCGCCAATTTCCCTCATCACAACCGGTTTTAAGATAACCTTTCTTATCCCCAGTCGTTCTAAATCCCGTTCCCCGATTTTTTCACTGAAACCGGTGGCCATGATGATGGGGATGTCTGGTCGAATTTTTATGATTTCAGCAGATAATTTGTCGCCGGTGATATTTGGCATCGTAAGATCAGTGATGACTACATCAAAGTCACCCGGTTTTTCGGAAAATACTTTCAATGCCTCTGTACTGCTTGAAAACGAAGTGACCTGATACCCCAACCGTTCGAGCATCTGTCGGCTCAACTCCACAATCGCCTCCTCATCATCGATAAACAATATGCGCTCACTGCCCATTGGAATCGGGGCGAATACTTCTTCTGTCTGATCGGGTTTTATATCGCCCGCTGCCGGAAAGAACGCATTGAAAGTTGTGCCTTTGCCCGGGCGACTGTAAACTGTAATTGCCCCACCATAACTTTTGACAATTCCATGAACCAGAGAGAGCCCCATACCGGTTCCCTCATCTTTGGGTTTTGTGGTGTAAAACGGATCGAATATGCGCTTAATGGATTCGGGGGACATTCCGCACCCTGTGTCGATTACGGTCAATTTAACATATTTGCCGATTTTAAACTCCGGGTGCTTTAATGCATAGACAGGATCGATTTCGATATCTTCCAGTCTAACTGTCAGTGTGCCGCCCTCTTCCTTCATCGCATAAGCGGAATTGGTGCAAAGGTTCATAACGATCTGATTGATCTGTGTCGAGTCTGCCATGATATAATTGGAAGATTTGAATTCTCTTTCGATGGTGATGGTTGACGGCAAGGAAGACCTGAGAAGTTTTAATGCCTCTTTGATTATGAAGGTGATCTGAAGGGGTTTGATGTCCTGCTCACTCTGGCGGCTGAACGTCAGGATTTGTTTGACCAGCTCTGCAGCCCGTTTACCTGCCTGTTTGATCTGATCGATGTTGAATTTGAGTTCCGGATCCGTTGCCAAATTTTCAGAGAGCTCAGAATACCCGATCACCGCCGATAAAATATTGTTGAAATCGTGGGCAATCCCTCCGGCCAAGGTGCCAATCGCCTCCATTTTATATGATTGCCGAAGCTTCTCCTCGAGATGTTTCATTTCAGTCATATCGCGGGCGCTGATGCCAAAATCGGAAACCACACCGGCTTCAACACCTTCTTCGTAGTGCGGGAAAAATATAATATCCATGAATCGCCTGCTGCCGTCCGTATGCTCCATCCACGTCTGATACCGAATCTCCTGACCGCTGAGGCATCGCTCGATGTTCGCCCGGACTGTTTTTTCATAATTTTCACGGCCCATCACTTCTTCAACGGTATGGCCAATGACGCTGTTTCGCGTTCTGAAATAGTATTCCGCATAAGCCTTGCTGCAGGCCTGGAACACGAGGTTCCGATCGATCAGCGCCATCATATCCTGCGACGCCGAGACCAGGTGCTCATACTTGGCCAGTTTTTCATCGGCCTTCCTACGTTCCGTGATGTCAAGCCCCAGAGAAATCGCTCCAATTACATTTCCATTATTGTCGTGGAGTAACGAATTGTTCCACTCGCATGTAATTAATTCCCCGTTTTTGGTGAGGTTGTTATTAATGGTTGAATTTAGAATATCACCATTTATAAGTCTCCCGACTACTTCTTCGATCTGCGGCCGGTCTTTTTCGGGTATGAGAAAATTAAAGAAATTCTGGCCCACAATTTCTTCCTTTGACCAGCCATACAGGTCTTCGGCTTTTTTATTCCAGTCTTTAACAATGGCATTGGTATCCCAAACCACAAACGCTAACGGGGCTGTATCGTACACGTTCCGGAAACGTTCCTCGCTTTCGCGAAGTGCTTCTTCTCCTTTTTTTCGTTGCAGGGCATTGGTGAAAGCCTGACTGACAATTTTTAAAAGCGTGATCTCATCTTCTGTCCATTTGCGATTGTCCTTGTCGGTTTCAATTCCCATGAAACCAATAACCCTTCCCTGATAAACCATTGGAACGTCCACTAATGACTTGATTCCATGGCTTTGAAGAATCGCTCTTTCAATTCCGGCCTCATCAGGCAGGTTGTCAACAGATTGAACGGCGACCGGTTTTTGATTTAAAATCATGCCGGTCCACCACGGCATTTCTGCCGATGATAAATTCTGTAGATCATCTTTTTCAATTGTAACATGTTCATCTCGCCACAGGTGAGTCATGTTAAAAATGGAACGATCATCTGAAAATTCAAAAATATTAGTAGAGCTGCTTCCACAGAATCTCCCCAATTTTTCAAGTGCCGCTTCAATTTCCCGGTCAATACGTCGGTAAGAAATATCGATAAACCGCGTGGAAAGCTCCAGAATCAAGCTTTCAAAATCTCCTCGATAGGTCAGCGCAGCTTCAATTTCTTTTTCTTTGGTTATGTCTCGATACGAATCGACAGACGATGATGGGTTGCCGGTGTGATCGAATTGGACCCTTCGTTCCGCTTGCAACCAGATATAATCGCCTCCCTTTTTCTTGAATCGAACCGCAATGGAAGCTGTGTGATTTTCCGATTCATAAACGCCGTTCATCAATTCCCGCATCTGACGTTTGTAGGGTTGGATATCCTCCGGATGAATCTTTTCTGTAATCAAGTCCCGATCCGCCAATCTCAGTTCAGACGCTGTATAACCTGTAATATCGGATATCGAGGGGCTGATGTATTCATATTCCCTGGTGATCAGGTTGTGTTTCAAAAAGAGAATCGAGGTGGTATTCAGGACTTCTTCCGCGCGTTCGCGGGCACGTTTAATTTCTGTGATATCCCGACCCTCTGCGATCAGGCAGTTAACTGTACCTTTTTCGTCATGTATTGGTTTCAGGGAAAAATCGATAAAATGGAGCTTGTCTTCAGAGGACCGGTGAGTCGTTTCGTATCTTATGAACTCACCGGATACAGCTCGCTCGAAGTTCTCTTTTAATCGTTTCAGTTCTTTTTGATCGGGTATCCACCACGGCGCGTCCCAAAATGGTTTTTCAATAACCTCCGATTCGCTGATGCCAATCAGCCCAAGAGAAGCCTTGTTCACCATTTTAATATTACCCTCACTATCGATAAGGGCTGCAAATTGATAGCTGTTGTTGAAAACTCCCCGGAATTTTTCTTCGCTTTCCTGCAACGCCTTTAAAGCGAGAAGTTCTTTTCGGGTATTGGCCTTAATCATAAAATATAATAAAGTTGTTGTAACGATGATAAACAACCATCCCTTGATCGTCTGGATACGTGACAACAGTGAAATGTCGGTTATGATTGCTTCCAGAATTTGATCTGAAAAAAGGATCCAGGCGAAACCAAATAGAAAATACGTAAAAGAAACTCGAAAACTGGTTCTGTTCTGCATTTTCAAAGCTCCATATTCCATCTTATCGCCGATTCCTTGTATCCGGATTGCCTGGTTGTTCAAAGTGGACCATCAGGGTTTCAGTAAACATCCAATCTGATTTATCTCAAGCTGACGAACCGATCGAGCCGGGCAGCGATGTTCGGGAAATTCTTCAAATTACCGATCCGATTGGCGTATGTCAAGCCCGGCTGGAGCTATCCTGGATATAGTTGTATGTGTATGTTTTGTTTATAAAAGCAAATTGCATCCATCCATATTCTTTGCTGGTGGATGGACGCAATTTCAGATAATGGATAGGCTTCAGGCGGAGGATAACTCTAACCCGGACAAGCCGTAAGCAAACACGCATTGCCAGCGCTAAGAATAAGCGTCTGGTGCAGCAGCTTGTCGGGATATGGTTTTATCGGGATCGAAATCGATATCCTCGATCCCGTACTTGGCATAACGTTGCCTATCGCAGGGCGGTACACATCCGGTTTGTCGTGTCCACGTCCCATGTCCTTTCGATTTCGATCCCGATAGCGATTGGTAATAGCCAAACAGGCTCTAAGGTCGAAGCTTTCAGCTGTCAGGTTTCAGGATTTTCCCCAACTGCTCAACCAGTGAACTGCATTCGGCATCGGTGCCAACGGTGATGCGCAGGTGTTGATCGATCCGGGGGAGGCGGAAATGGCGCACGATGATTCCCACATCCCGCAATTGCTGACTCAATTCGGCGGCGTCTCGTTTGGGATGGCGGGCGAAGACGAAATTGGCGGCCGACGGCAGAACGTCAAATCCGAGTGTTTGTAGATCCTCGCTCAATTTTTCCCGTGTTTGAATGATGGCCTCGCAGGTCTGATCAAAATAGGCGCGATCTTCAAATGCCGCCACCGCGCCGGCGATGGCAAATCGGTCCAATGGGTAGGAATTGAAACTGTTTTTGACGCGTTCCAGCGCCTCGATCAATTTCACATCCCCAATGGCAAACCCGACTCGCAGACCGGCCAGGGACCGGGACTTGGAGAGAGTCTGGATTACCAGCAGATTGGGATACTTATCGACAAGCGGCGCAGCCGATTTGCCGCCAAAGTCCACATAGGCTTCATCGACAACGACCACCGATTCGGGCGTATGTCGCAGCAGTTTCTCAATGGCCGACAGCGGCAGGAGCTGGCCGGTGGGGGCATTGGGGTTGGAAAAAATGATGCCGCCATTGGGCAGAAAATAATCGTCAACCCGGATTTCGAAGGTGTCGGTCAACGGAATAGTTTCATAAACCACGCCATACAGACCGCAGTAGACCGGATAAAAACTGTAGGAAATGTCCGGAAACAGCAGCGGCTTGGAATGATTAAGCAGGGCCTGGAAGGTGTGGGCCAGCACTTCGTCCGACCCATTGCCCACAAACACCTGGGCGGGTATTACCCCGAAATACTCGGCCACGGCCTCCTTGAGTCTATCCGCGTTGGGGTCCGGATACAGGCGGAGTGTGTCAGCTGCTTCGGCCTTCAGCGCTTCCAGTACTTTCGGTGATGGCCCATACGGGTTTTCATTGGTATTGAGTTTGATGAGATTGGTAATTTTTGGTTGCTCTCCCGGCACATAGGGGGTGAGCTCGTGTACGATTGAACTCCAGAATCGACTCATGATCAATTTCCATTCCAAACGAGAGTTGTCAGCTCATGCCGGCGCTGAAGGCCCGGTGGCCGCCGTCGGCCCGGCAAAACGATACATTCGTCCAAAAACTATCTTCATAGAACGGTGGGATATGCCCGGTCAATGGAAATTGACCGGGCATGCAGCGATAACGGGGAGGGCGCTGCGAGGATCGGACGCGCTCTTGGGAATTAGATCGCGATGTGCCGGACCTATTGGGCCGGAAGGGGCATCCCGGCTTCACGATAATATTTCAGTGCTCCCGGATGAATCGGGGCGGTCATGCCTTCCATCATGGTTTCCGGGGTCAGTGTGCTCAATACCACCATCAGCTTTTTGAACCGGGGCAGATTTTCACAAATTTCCCGCGTTATCGTATATACCACCGTGTCCGGCACCTCGGTCGAGGTGATCAGGGTGGCCTTTACCCCGATGGTTTCCACATCTTCCGAATTCACCAGGCCGGGATAGAAACTGATGGGGATTTTTGTTTGAACGTAATAGGGATAGTGCTGAATTAGAGGCGCCGTTTCAGTGATGGGCACGAAACCGGCTTTTCGTTTTCCGTGGGCGATTTCTTTGAATTGAATGACAGGGTGGCCTACAGTGAAAAAAAAGGCCTCGATTTTACCGTTCTTGAACAAGTCCAGCGAGCTGACCATGGAGACCGTTACCGCTTCTCGGAGGTCAGATGAAATATCAATGCCCGCGGCGGAAAGCAAACCGGTTGAATTGATATACTGGCCGGATTTCGACTCTCCAAGATTGACACGTTTGCCCTTTAAATCCTTCAGCGAATTGATGTTTGCGTCGGCCGCGGCCAGCAGGCTCACCGCCTCGGTGTACAGGCTGAAGACCACTCTTAGATTCTTCTGGGGCTGCCCGGCCCAGGGAGACCCCGCTGAGCCGTTCCACGCCAGGAACTGGATATCCGATTGAACGATTCCGAAATTCTGCTTGCCGGACAGCACCGAATTCAGGTTGAAAATCGATCCTTCCGCTTCATTTACCGTGCAAGTGAACCCGTGTTTCTGCGTGTTACGATCCACTATTTTTTTTATTGCCTGTCCGGCCTGGTAATACACCCCGGTAACGCTGCCCGTGCTGATGGTTATTTCCTCAGCGGCCGATAACGGGACCGCCGCACCGGCTGTCAACAGTACAGCAAGCAAAAACACCGCCAGGCAAAGCGTTTTAAAACGGGTGGTTTTCATGCGGCCTCCTTTCCTTTTGGATTACTGGCTCATTTTACCCTGCTCGTAGCCCTGCTGGTAGGCTCGTTGCTCGCTTTCCTTGTGTTTGCCGTAAAGATATCCGCCGGCCGAACCGGCCGCAGCCCCGATGACCGCTCCCATCTTGGAGTTGCCGGCGATTGCCCCAACCACAGCGCCACCTGCGGCGCCCATGGCTCCTCCGCTCAGTGTGCGTTGCTCGGTATCGGACATCCCTGCGCACCCTCCAATAACGAGGCTGATCGCCAGGGTTACTGAAATGATAATTTTTTTCATGGCTTTCTCCCTTCGAATTGACGCGTTAATTACTTGCATGGCCACTTTTCCATCATGAACCTGAATTGCGTTTCGACGGGTAGCTCGTTTATGTACTGCGGATGGGCCTTTGTCCATTTGATGAACATCTCGATCGCTTCGTTTCGGGTTGGCGGCGGATCGGGGAAACACACCAATTGGACCGCCTCGGGGCCTGACCTTGTAGCCCGGTAATAGTGGAATGCACCTATCAGATAGCCGTGGCAGAAGTGAATGGCTTCTTCGTATCGTGGATCGCCCGGAGGTGTGGTACACAGATCGATCAGGTCGCCGGTGGTTCTGACCTGGAAATCTTCCTCTATAACGGCCCCCGCAATTCCCGGAGCCAGGAGGGCAATCGCCAAAAGAAAATAGAAAAGTTTTCGGTACATGGCATTTCTCCTTTCGGTTTAACGTTTGATTCAGTCGAATATCTTTCCGCCGAAATGGGCGGCATATTCTTCGATTTCTTTGGCAAAATGTTCCAGAAACTTATCCATTTTGCGGCCTTCGCTTTGCATCATCTTGTCTGTGATGTCTGAGGCCTTGCTGTAGGCCGATTCGAATTCATGGTCCGACAATCCGCTTACTTCCTTTGCTTCTTCTTTGGTGATGTGGCCTGCGTGGGCAAAAACCGATGCAAACACTCCGCTTAGATGTTTCACTTTTTCTTTGGCCATGGTGTTCTCCTTTTTTTGCAGGTTTCGAAGGGATAAATCGCGCCTATCCCTGACTGAATTACTCTGTGACGCTGTTGATCTCCCGGGTCATCGGGCGCAGCCTGGTGTAAGTATACCAGGCCAGGTACGCCGGAATGTACCACGGGGCGCTGGTTATCTGAATGCCCTGTCGGTGCATTTGGATCAATGCTACGGCGGCCAGAGCAACGGGGATGAGGTTGGACAGCCCGAACGGTGTGTGCATCAGTCCCGTTCGCAAATCCAGATCGGCGATGGCTTGGGCAATGTCGAATTCGTTTCCTGCTTTGACTCCCGCAGGTAATCCAAGGGAAAATGCACTTCGCAGGATGCATCCGACGTCTTTTAAAACCCCCCTGAAATGATCGTGGTCGGCCCCTCGATGTTCGATCATGATGCTGCCAGTCGATACGTTGACGTTGACGCTGTCAACGGAAGGGAGCTTGCGGATCGCATCCGCGAACGTTTGCATATCTTCGGGATTCCGGTGTGCCGGGATAATCCGGATCCGGGTGCGATGACCCATATGACTGGCGATGTGACCGTGAATTTTACTCATGATTACGCCGTTTTTATTTAAATTGGCTTTAAGCGACCACTGGGGTTCAGCCGGGTGCATTTCCTGCGGGAATTTTAACCCGAAAAAAGATGCAGTACAGCGCCGGTACATAATTTAAAGTAAAAATGCTGCCGATCCCCAGACCGAAAAACATGATGCTTGCCATGCCGTAAAAGAGCGGATCGCGATTGATAATCAGCGGTGAAAATCCGAGCATGGTTGTTGAAACCGACAGCAGGATCGGCCTGAACCGGCTGACGGCCGAATTAATGACCGCATCGTAGGGCGACTGTCCGTCGCGGCGGTTTTCTTCTATTTTATCGATCATTACGATACCGTTGTTCACGATGGAGCCGGCCAGAGCCAGAAGCCCCAGAATAACCATGAATCCAAAATCGGCCTGCATCACCAGCAACCCCACTACGGCTCCGACAATGACCAGCGGTATCGTCAGGATAATGATGCCGGCCCGCCGGATGGAGTTAAACTGCCATACCAGTAAAAACACGATGCCGCCAAAACATGGCAGCATCCACTTTGCCAGATTCTGCTGGGCCTCGGCTGAATCCTCCAGTTCGCCCCCTATCTCCCAGTAGTGGTTTTTCGGAAAATCCATTTTATCCAGGGTCGGTTTGAGGGCACTGATGAGCTCGCTGGTTTTCAATACCTGATTTTTGGCACTGACGGTAATGGTACGCTCCTGGTTGTACCGCATGATACGGTTCAAATGACCTTCGGCATAGAAATCGGCGACCTGGTTGAGCGGCACGCTGGATTCTCCGGATGCCGGGTTGATGCCAAGGGTGAGCAGATTCTCGGGAGAATACCGTTCGGCAGGGATCCCGCGGCCGACGATCGGGATCTGAATATTGCCCAGGTGAAAGTTGGTTGCCGTCGTGCCGTCAACGAAAAAATCCAAAGAGTCGGCCACATCCTGTGACGTGACGCCGACCCGGCGCGCACGGGCCTGATCCACGTCGATCATGGCCGTGAGCACCCGGTTGTTCCAATCCTGTTTGATATCCAGGCCGCCGGGAATCTTTCTGATTGCGGCCATCAATTGTTCGGCCTGCTGTTGGAGCACATCGATGTCGGGGCCGCTGAACCGGACTTCCAGCAGACCCGTTTCAGTGCCGCCAAGCCACATGGACTTCACCCGTCCGCGCACATTGGAAAAATTATTCAAAATGTATTGCCGCGTACGGGTGACCAGTTCCGGCACCTGCTTGCTTGTTTCGGTATTGACGATTAAAAATGCGACGAATGGATCCGGATCCAGCGGTGCCAGTGAAAGGAAAAAACGCGGTCCGCCGTTTCCCACATAGGCAATTGTGCCGGTGATTTCCGGGTTGCTGTTTTTGTCCTGCAGCCACTCGCTGAGTTCCCGGACGGTCCTGTCGGTCTCCTCGATGCGCGTGCCGGCGGGAAGATCAAGATAAATCAGATACTGATTTCTGTCCCCGCTCGGGAAAAAAGACTGGGGTATAAACGTAAAGGCATAAACGGCTGCGGCAAATATGCCTCCGGTCAGCATCAAGACGGCGAAACGATACCGCAGGGAGATTTTCAGGATTTTGCGATAGATCTGATAGAATTTTCCCTGGTAGGGATCGCTCGGCCGGGATTTGTCAGCTGAAGCGACCGTTTCTGTCTTTAAAAACCAGTGACACATGCTGGTGGAGTAAAACATGGAGAAAAACCACGAACCCATCAGCAAAATGATCATAACCGAACCCAGGGAGGATGTATAATCACCGGTTTGTCCAATTTGAAGTAAAATGGGGCCGAAGGCAAAGACGGTTGTAAGGGTGCTGGTCAGCAAGGGAACCGCAAGCGTGCGGCCGGTTTTCAGCACCGCATCTTTACGTTCCATTTCCATCTCCAGATTCACTTTGATGTCATCGGATACCACAATGGCGTTATCCACAAACATTCCCAGCGCAATGATCATGGTGGCAAGTGACATTCGTTCCATGTCAATGTCCAGTGCGAACATCATCAGGAGACCGAACAGCATGACAATCGGAATGAATGAGCCGACAATTATACCGGTCCTGAATCCCAGCAACAGCATCACGACCACCAGGACGATGGTGACGCTTTCAATGACGTTGAGCACCATGCCGCTGACGGCCTTTTTAATCAGGTCGGGCTGGTAGGTGGCAAAATCGAGCTTGAAGCCCCAGGGATAGGACTGCTCGATTTCTTTGATCCGTTTTTTGAGGCGCTCGCCAAACTCGACTGCATCGACCCCGGGAAGGATAAAGACGCTTAACACAATAGCCTCATGGCCATTGTAATAGGCCGGGTTTTCGATCGGCTCCGTGTAAGCCTTTCTGATGTTAGCGATGTCTCGCAGCGGAATGGTCGCCTGGGTCCCGGAGATGGTGATGAGGACTTCCTCGATTTCCTCCAGGGACTCGAACCGGCCCAGGGTCTCGATGATAATTTCCACATCGTTAACGCTTATCTTCCCACCGGGAAGGACAATGTTTTGAGCCTTCAGACTGTCGCCAATGTCGCTGGGTTTGATTCCCAGCTGGCTGATCTTGGCGTTTGACACTTCAATATAGATCCGCTCATCCTGCACGCCGGTCAAATCGACCTTCTTTATACCCTTCATCAGATTGAGGCGCTCTCTGACCTGGCGGGCAACCTCATGCATTTCCGCCATGCTGAATCCGTCACTCCACAGGGCTATGGTCGCCACCGCCGTATCGCCGAAAGTATCGTCAACCATCGGCCCGATGGTGCCCTCCGGAAGATCGGGTATGACATCATGCATTTTGTTGCGCAGCAGTTTCCACATCTGCGGCAGGTTCTCGGAGGGTACCTCATCTTTGATGGTCACGTGAATCAGGCATTCGCCGACCTTGGATGTGGAGTTTTCAATATCATCCACTTCCCCCATGCTTCGGATTTCCTCTTCAATGGGGCGGGTGATCAGTCGCTCGACCTGCTCGACGGGCATGCCGGGATATTGGGCGTAAACCAGGGCTTCACGAATGGTAATGAAGGGGTCTTCCAGTTTCGGTAGGTTTTTGAACGCATTGAGACCTCCGATAATTACCAGAACTATAACCATGACGACGGTTCGTGAATTGTTCAAGGCAAATGCGGTTATACCTTTCATCTTCCAATCCTTCAGCTCTGTAAATGATAACGATCAGGCAGTCATTGCTGTTTCATCAGTTTGACTTTTAAACCATCGGAGAGAAAGCTCACACCGGCCACGGCAATAATATCTCCGGCAGCAAGGCCTTCGGAAACGATTGCCTTGCCCTGCTGCATTCCGCCAACGCGGACCGGCGTTTGTTTAACCGTGGATGTCTCATTACTGTACACAAAAGCATGTCCCAAATTGGGTTTCGAGGAGGGGAGAATGGCCTGAATCGGGACCAGGAATCCGCGCCGCCGTTCCTCATCTTCAATAGTCAGGATAGCTTCAGCGGTCATGCCGGGTTTGATTGTATTCTTCGGATCAATCAACTCCACCTTGACCGGAAATGCATTCGCTTTGACTGCAGCGGATCCAATGTAGGAAATACGCCCCTTTACAGACACATCAGGCAGCGTAGGAAAGGTGACTGTAGTCAGTTCATCAAGGTGAATCCGATCGATCGTGGTTTCCGGAACAGCCAGCTGGACTTCCATTTTCCCGAACGCATTGATTTCAAGAACTTTCTTCCCGACATGCACTTCCTCGTTCGGCTCAATCGATCGCCAGGCGATGGTGCCGTCGTAGGGAGAAAGCAGTTTTGTTTTGCGAAGATCGCGTTTGGCATTATCCAGTCTTGCTATCTGAAACTTAACCGCGCTTCTGGCGGCCTTGTAATTATATTCCGCGACTTCCACAAACCGTTCGGCCCCTGCGCCCAATTCGAAAATCCGCTTCTGGCGTAAATATTCCGCCTTTGTTTTGGTGACATTGTCTCTCGCTTTTACAAGCTCGGCTTCGATCTCGGCCACCTTCAACTCATAAGGCTCAGGATCGAGCACAGCGAGCACCTGGGCCTTTTGAACGTCATCTCCAATATCCACCTCAACCACTTCAACCTGTCCGCCGACTTCAAAACTGAGGCCGGAGGAATCAACGGCAGCGATAATTCCGGAAAATTTTCGTATGTCTTCAGCGGCCTGTTCACGGACGGTGATTGTTTTAACGGCACGAATCTCTTCGATAATCTCAGGTTCTTCAGTGCATGCCGTCAAGGCCACGGCGGTGAGCAACAGCCATGTCATCCGCTCCAGTGTCTGTCTCGTCATTCAAAACCTCCCAAAAATATGCGTAAAGTCAGGAATGTTGGATGTAATGAAATGTCCAAAGGATTCTGACACATTCAACTGCTTTTGACCTGTGTTTTAACCTGGAATTCCCTGCACGTATCAATCATTGCGACCTGGGGAAGCAGGCCTTTCACCGATGTAAACGCGCTGGACAGCGGCAATGACGATGGCGGTCGACCAGCCGAACATGATGATGCCGTTGGCCGCTTCGAAAGACGCCAGCAGGCGCCAGCGTTCGTCGAGTACAATATCTCCGTATCCCAGTGTCGTGAAAGTGACTGCTGAAAAGTAAAGTGCCTGTTCGATGCCGTCGATGGAGTTCAGTACAATGAATAGTGTGGCCCAGGCGGCGATTTCCAGAACAGCAACCAGAAACATGATGAGGACAACCCCCCCGATCCGGTACACACGACTTCGATGATCCATTGATTGCCGCTGTGCCTCTCGGACCCGGACCGCGCGCATGACAAGGACCATCCCCTCGGCGTGGATCATGGTTGTAACAATAATCATGAACGCTCCGATGGCGATGTTCATCAGCATGGCATCCGATTTCCTGTTTATGGTTCAAGAGATGAAGGAAAACGTGTTATCCCGATACTCAGTACTTCTTCTGGCTATATTCGTACGATTTTCAATCAAAAAGATCCTCCCATTGCGCAACCGGCCGGCGAATCACTGCAGTGCGCGCGGAACTGCTGCAACGGATTTGTCGCTTTTGCTTCCGCTGGTTCCTGTCATGACCAACACTGATGCGGTGGTGCCCACCCGCAGCTCGACTCCTTCGGGGAATTTGTCCAGGTGAATTCGAACGGGGACCCGCTGTGCCAGGCGGATCCACTCGAAGGTCGGGCTGATATTCGGCAGCAGATCAAATCCGGTGCTGCCGTCGTCCTGTGCAATGCCCCAGCCCAGGCTGTCGACGCGGCCCTTCAGGGGGATGTCGGGGTAACTCATGAGGGTGATGATCGCCCGGTCGCCAATGCGGATACCTTCGATATCGGTTTCCCTGAAAAAGCCATGAATCCAGTAGCTGTTGACATCCACCAGCGCCAGGGCCGGCTGGTTCTCGACGGCCTGACTGCCCAGTCGCAGATTCAGGTTGGTCACATAGCCGTCAACAGGCGCCTTCACCCGGGTGAATTCCAGGTTCAGCTCCGCTTCACGGACATTGGCCCTGGCCAGTCGCAGTTGGGCATTTTTTTCCCCGGGCGCCCCGAGATTCGCCCGGGCTTTTGCCAGATTTGCTTCCGCTTCGCTCAGCGAGGCCTGCATTTTCAGCAACTGGGCTTCTGAATTGGCTTTTTGATTCACGTAAGCCACATAGTTGGCCTTGGCTTCCTCGACCATTCGTTTGGAGGTCGCACCCTGTTGATCAAGTTTCTGCTGGCGCTTGTATTCTTTCAGGGTTTCCTCGATTCGACCGACATAACCTCTTATGGCTGCCTCTGCCTGCTTGATGCTGGCGATAGCGGCTTCCACCTCTGCCTGGGCAGCTTCGACCTGCTTGGCCAGCGCCTCTATCTCATCGCGGGTATTGTCAAGTTCAGCCCGGGCCTGTTCCAGGTTGGCTTCAAACGTGCGGGGATCGATCGCAAACAGCAGATCGCCGGTCTTGACAAGCTGGTTGTCCCTGATCGGCAACTTGATAATTGGCGCGGAAACCCGGGGCGTAATCTGAACCACCTGTGCGCGGACCTGGCCGTTCCGGGTCCAGGGGTTTGTGACATAGACCCGGTACTTGATCAGTATGAGGATTGCCGCAATTGCAACAACTGCCCCGGTCAGCAGATATTTCTGGTAATTTTTCATGAATGCCGATCTTTTAAAATGGAATCAGAACGGTCCCGATAAGGGATGTATAGATGATCGCCAGGGCCAAAAACACCAGCGGCGGGTATAAAAAAAATCGCGACAGGCGGTAGCGGTTGAGCAAAATGACTGTCAACACCGCGGCCAGCACGCCCAAAATCGCTGCGATAAGCAATGGCGGAAAGTAAACCCCGGCAATGGTGAATTCTCTGGGAACAATATTCATAACAATCTCATTGTGTTACGAAAAATGGCGGCTTTGCCTTGAAAAAAATAATTGTGGTTTTTCATCATTTACAATCCAACATAAGCAATGGACAAAAAACTCGCGGTGTCGGAAAATCGATTGACGAGTCGCAAATTTATCATCTCTGGACGGGTGACTGAGGCAGAAAAAAGGGGTGACCACGAGGAACCCCCGAGCATAATCATTGCTGGTGAGTTGGTGTGCCGGGCGAAATTATACAGTCACAGGTTCCGGATGGAAGTGAACACGAGAGAAGGAATTATCGCACCTGTCCTGATGAGGGTTGTCGCAGATACCGGAACAGGTAGTATACTGTGAGCGTTGAGCGTGATGCCATTAGACTGAGTATAGCCTGCCTGTTTCTGCATGACAAGCACGATGAAATAGTCCGACTATTTCAATGGCTTTCAGATTCAGCTATCCCAACCCGATCACCCGCGCCATTTCGAACAATACATTTTTTGCTTTCTCTATCGGCATGGACCGGATGCGCTGTCCTCACATTGCTCAAGCTTCTGTCTGTGCCTGCGTTTCTTCATCAGTCAACTCACTGCTCTGGTTCAACCAGGCGATGAACAACGTGTAGCCCGCTGCAAGCACAACGGCCCCGACAAACAGGCCGATGATTCCCGACAGGATCATCCCGCCGATCGCCCCCAGCAGGATAACCAGCATGGGAATATCCATACCCCGCCCCAGGAAGAGCGGTTTCAGGAACGTATCACTCACACCGACAAGAAGACTCCAGATCATGAAAATAACGGCCGGTAAGGTTTCAGCGATCGAGAATACGTAAATGATGATCGGTCCCAGAATCAGAATGGTCGGTAACTGAACGATCGCCAGCAGCAGTACCAGAAACGCCCACAAACCCGAGAATGGAACGCCGATTGCCATCAACCCGATTCCTGCAAGCACCGCCTGTATCAGCGCCACTCCCAGAACGCCCTGGGCAACACTGCGGATGGTGGCGCCGGTAAGATTCACGATCACCTTGCCTTCCTCCTCACCCATGAGCCGTCCGGCGATGGTTTCCATCGCGTGGGCGCCGCTTTGCGCATAAACCAGCAGCACACCGGCGATGATGATGGATATGACAAATTGTAGAATCTCGGCTCCGGCGCCTGCGGCGAAAGACAATATTTTTTTCCCGATCGCCTCCAGCTGGGGTTTGAATTGATCGAGCGCGGCATCAAGGTTTGTAGACGCCAATCGCCAGGCTTTATCCAACTCTTCCCCGATAAGCGGCCAGTCTTTTACTTTCTCTGACGGCGGGGGGATCGTCAGGGTCCCGGCCTGAATTTTCTCAGACAATGTGCCGGCGTTCTCGGCCAGTGATCCTGACAGCAATACAACTGGCAGAATCAATATCACAAGGGCCACCAGCGTCATCGCGATGGCCGTAAACTTCTCACGTCCGCCGAGCATGGTCTGAAGTTTCAGGAATAATGGATAAAGGGCGACGGCGAAAATGGCTCCCCAGAGAACAGGCATGATAAACGGCCTTACGATATTGAAACACCACAATACCAGCAGCGCTACCAGGCTGATTCGAATGGCTGCTTCGAGAGCCCGTTTCTGAAACATCCTGTCATCCGACGACTCTGCTGAATGGGTCATCATGATCTCTCCTGTATGGTAATGGTTTCTACCCGGAGTACGCAGTCACGAAAAAAATATTAAAACATCTCCTCTCGCCACTGCTCCAAACTGAAATTATCGGACAATCTGGCATGGGCCACCACCGCCTCCGACAGGCTCCGGTAACAGCCCAGCAGGCGATAGAAATTTTCACGATTCTCTTCACTGAGATTATCCCGGGCATTCTGACGGTTCAGGCTATTGATGCGTGTTTCCAGTTGATTCAGCTTGGACTCCAGTCTGGCTTGAAGATCTGCGCTGTCCGTTACCGCTTTTTCATCGCGGATCCAGTTGTGAAAGATTTCCTGAATCGCCAGACGCCAGGCCCTGAAATCCTCCAGAAGTTCATCCACGATGAGATCGGCCTGGGGCAATTGGCGGGCTTCCATCAGCATCTTGATCCGATGGGCCAGGATCGTGAGGCTGTTCACCATGGCCGCGAGTTCCCCGGCGCCGGGTTCGGGAAATGTCCTGTAGTCAACCTGTTTTCCCCACATGGAGAGTTTGGGCGACAGTTCCAGAAGGTCATTGCTGTAAAATGACATCTCCAACCGGCCTCTCCAGCCCAGTTCCTTTTTCCAGTCGAGAGAAAGACGCGAAATCATAAATTCACAGTGCCGGAAAAATCGATTGACCAGTCGCAGGCATATCTTTTCCGGTCGGCGCGACGGCGGCAGATAAAAAACGGCGACCACGAGGAATACCGACAGCATGATCATGGCTGATGAATTGGCGAACTGGGCGAAATTATAATTCTGCTCGTTCTGGATGGAGGTGAGGGCGAGAAAAGGGATGATCGCACCCATCTTGGAGAGAGCCTGGCGCGGCTGCCAGAACAGAAAGTACACTGCGAACGTATAGCCAAAAATCATCAGGCCCAGTTGGGTGAAGCCCTCCAGTTTAGGCATGACGAACACGTATAACAGCCCGGTTGCGACGGAGCCCAATGCAAAGGGAATTGCCAATGATATGGGCGCAGCCTGTGGGATCATGGCGACCGCCATCGCGAGAGTGCCGGCTAATTGGATAAAGCTGGCATGCCCCGGTGGGTCGATGAATACCCAAAGCAGGAATGCGACAAGCACTGTTGAAACCACGCGATAAACCGCCTGCAACCGATCGGGGTCAGCGTGCAAACGATTGCCGATTTCCACTGAACGGAACTCCGCAGCGGAGTGCCGCTTCATTCCCCTGATAGCGGATACACAGTTGAATAATGACAGGGTCAGTAGCTCGATCTGATCCGTCTGTGCTTTGACTACCGCCACAAAGGCTTTATCCATGCTGCCCATGGATCGAACTGCGGTCGTATTCAACGCCACGGTAATGGATCTCGGTTGCGCATCCGGCATGTTACCGGCCACCATCGCTTCAATCTGCGCCAACCGGGCGAGTACCTCATCCGCAACATCGTCCAGGTTGGGCAGAATTCTGTCGATTCCGAGTTGTCGAACCTCCGGGAGGTTCTGACGCCAGCGTTCAAGCTCCTCCCCTAATGTATTCGACAGGTCCCGGAAGCGTCGCCATTGGTGCCGCACCTCCCAGACCTCATAACTGTCGATTTCAGCACTCACCAAAACCTGTTCAAACTGACGTGTCAATGCGGCGTATTGCATGCTGAGCGTCCGGGATTCAGGGGCGATGCCCTTGCCGTTCATAAGACCGCAGTAACTCCGAAATAAGTCGATCTGCGTGGTCGTCAGATTTCGGGCAGCTTTATTCAATGGGTCAGCGCTGCTCTGTTTCCACAAAAAGACCGATATCAGGGAATAAACGAGAACGCCCATCCCGGTTTCCTGAAGCCGTGCCACACCCACCTCGAACGTTCGGGCGGCATCGGCACTGGAGGAGGCCGCGATGATCAGGCAAACAAAGGCGGCCACATACCAGGCGTACTGATATCGTTTGCCCGTCAGCATATACGTGCAAAAGCCGATGTAGACGGACACTCCTGTCAGGAATCCCCATCGCTGCTGGGGAAACATAGCGACCAGACTGAACGCCGCAGCCACTCCCAGCACGGTGCCCAACATCCGCATAAAGCCCTTGTTCAGTGATTGCCCGGCAGTGGACAGACTGATCATGGCCACGGCAAATCCCGCCCAGTGGGGCTTCTCCCATCCCATCTTCAAGGAAATGCCATAGGCGATGGTCATGGCCAGGGCGGTTTTGATGGCTTCTTTGGTTCGCGTGGAAAATGTAATCATGATTGATCGACACACCGTCTTAATTTGCGGGGAACACTTTCTTTTTAGCCTGCCGTCAGGATTCACCGCCTGAAAACGGCATCGTTATGTGGATATTGCCGCCTTCGTATTTCTGCTGCGGGGACAATCCGCTGTGGGCGAAGACGGCCAGCATGGCGCGGTTTTCGGCCAGTACCTCGGCCTCGAAGCGGACCACCCCTTCCTCCCGGGCAATGGCGGCCAGGCGGCGAAGCAGCATACTTGCCATGCCTTGGCCCTGGTAGTCCTCTTCCACCGTGAATGCCACCTCGGCACTGCGTCCTTCCGTAGCATCGAAGGCCGCGTAACGGGCCGCACCGATGATGGTTTCGTCGCCCTCCGGCCCGATGGTGACCACCAGGCCGACGACGTTTTTGAAGTCCACCTCGGTCAGTTTCCTGAGTTCTTCATCGGTCAGCGTCTTCTTTGCCGTGAAGAATCGGGTATAGATCGATTCGGGCTCGAGGTTCCGGAATGCTTCCAGAATGCGGGCCTTGTCGTCAGGCCGGATTGCCCGGATGCGAACCGGGAGTCCGCTTTTCAGGGTTGTGCGCTCGTCGTAAGTTGAAGGGTCCATAATTGAATCGTTCTCCTTACTATCACTCATGTGAACCATGGTTTCATCAATTCAAACGTCCGGAGTGAAGGTGTCGAACAGCCGTTGCAGGTCATAGCGGCTCTCGTCCCTGAGGTCTTCCATTCTGCTACTTGAACGCCGCGATCTGGGCGGCGGCCGCCCGGCTGAAGGCCCCCAGGGCATTGCTCATGGCCTTAACGACGGCAGGATCGTCCCTTCCATTGACCGCTTCGCGGAAGATCGATTTTTTTTGGGGGCTTACCGGATTGCTGCGTCTATCGAGGATTTCCCAGTCAACCGTCAGGACGGCGTCGCCCGTTGGATCGGCATCGAAACGGATGACCTTCACCTCAAGGCGATAGGCTGGGCGCAAGTTGCTGCGCCAGGGATGGGTGTAGACCGCATCGGATCCCAGAAGCAGGACCAGGTTCTCGGCCAGGACCCTTAGAAAATTGCGCTGCAGCGGTTCAGCCCAGTTTGCAAAATCCGCTGTTCGGATTTCGTTTTCCCCAATTCGCGTCACGATTTGCGGGCGATTGAGATATTCGGGAAAAGAAAGGGGCCCCACGCCCAGGGGGCCCGCCTTCAGACTGCTGTGGTGGGCGGTCACCTCACTGGCGGCCAGGGGGGCGAGATGGAACAGGCGGGTTGGCGAGGTGGTTCCCTTTCCCAGGTTCACGCAGCCGGCCGCCAGCAGCAGGAGAAAGCCAACCGGTGCCAACAGATCGATTGCTCGGGTGATTTTCATCAATATCCTCCTGGAGCCGGTTTGCCGCGCAGCAGCGCATCGGGCTGCTGCTGGAGCAATTCGGTCAGTGCCCGAAGCGAGCGCGCTGTCGCTGCGATTTCATCCAGTGCGGTCGCCAGTTCGTAGCGGAAGGCTGAATCACCGGCATAATCCGCAGCCAGGCGATCGAAGGTATTCAGGGCTTTATCGGCGCGAGTCAGGGTTTTCCGTATCTGAGCCATGGACCGGACCGCCTCGCCTGCTACCGGATTCACCTGACGGTTGAGTGAGTGCATCAGCGCACGTGCCTTTTTGGCGGTATCCTGGACCTCCGCGGTCAACTCATCCGAGCGATTCCTGATCGTGACGGCCAGACTGGTAATTTCTTCAGCCGCCGAGCGAATATCCTGGACCACTGTTTCGAATTCACCGCGCTCAATCATATCGCCGATGGCCCTCATGGCATGGTTGATGCTTTCCGCTACCTGCTCGAGATTCAGTTCGTCGAGGGCGCTGACCATACGTTCAATATTCGATGGAATTGTCGGGATCTCCGGCTTGCTGCCGTCGCCTTTCAGCACGGCCTTGGTGCTCGGCAGCATGTCGAGCTGGATCATGAGTTTGCCTGTCACAAGACTCTGCAGTGAAAGCCGGGCCCGCATGCCTTTGGCGATCAAATCCTGGAGAGGAGGGGATGTATCGTCGACGCCATCCGTCCAGATATCGTGAAACTGTTGGCGGTCGATTTCAATCGTTACCGGTACCTTGAACTCCAGTTTTTCGTGGTAAACAAACACCTTGATACCGGTCACTTCCCCCACCCGCACGCCGCGCCAGGTCACCGGTGCCCCCACATCGAGACCCGTGAGATCACCGTCGAAGTAGAGCACGAACCGGTCGACATCCCGAAAGAGTGCACCAGAGCCGAAGGTCAGGATTCCCACCACCGCCAGGATCACGGCGCCAGTGACAAAAGCGCCGATCGCCACCATGTTGGTCTGTCTGCTCATCGCCTGCTCCATTTCGACGTAAAGGAGATATGCCCGTGCTTTAAGTCACACGGGGATCGACACCCTTCTTGCCCCGGGTCAGAAACTGGATAACCCGCGGGTCCTTGGATTCGGCCAGCAATTGTTTCGGATCGCCGGCGGCGACCATCGTCTTGGTGTCCGGGTCCAGAAATACGGAATTATTGCCGATGGCAAAGATGCTGGCCAATTCATGGGTCACTACCACGATGGTGGCGCCCAGGCTCTCGCGCAGCTCCAGAATCAGGTCGTCCAGCAGTTTGGCGCTGACGGGATCCAGACCGGCCGACGGTTCGTCAAAAAAAAGGATCTCCGGATCCAGCGCCATGGCCCGCGCCAGTCCGGCCCGCTTGCGCATGCCGCCGCTGATTTCGGACGGATAGTAGTCCTCGAAACCGGCCAGTCCCACCAGAGCCAGCTTCAGACAAACGATTTCACGGATCTGGTTTGCGTTCAGATGCGTGTACTCCTCCAGCGCAAGGGCCACGTTTTCAGCCAGTGTCATGGAACTCCACAGGGCGCCGCTCTGGTAGAGGACGCCCATCTGGCGCATCAGCCGCTCACGTTCCGCCGGCTGCACCTCCCAGAAGCTCACCTCCCGATGGAAAACCCGTCCCCGGGCCGGTGCTTTCAGGCCGATCATGTGCCGCATCAGTGTGCTTTTGCCGCATCCGCTTCCTCCCATGATGATAAAGATATCTCCCTCGTAAATCGTAAAATCGAGGTCCCGCTGAATCACGAAATCGCCGTAAGCCATGGTGAGATTCTCGACTCTGATGTGGGCTTGTTTTTCACTCATGCGAAATACCCTCGGTGTCCATTCGCCACGGCTGCTTTTTCCTTCGGCGTGAGGTCGCCGATCGCCATCGCCAAAGCGGGGACAGCCGCACAGGTCGAATGGATGCCGCTCCGCAGCGGCGATCGTTCACACTCCGATCACGTCGCAAATGACGGTGATGATGGCATCTGCCACGACGATATGTATGATGGCCGTGACCACCGCCCGGGTGGCGGCGGTCCCGACCGCGTCGGCGCTGCGGCCGCACTGCATGCCCTTATGGCAGCCCGCCATAGCAACGATGATGCCGAAAACAGCACTCTTGACCAGCCCCACCAGAAAATGATTCAGGGCAACCGCCTCCCTGGTCTGCATCAGGTACTGCATGAAGGGCAGGTCGAGCAGGGTGGTGCCCACGATAAACCCGCCGGCTATGCCCATCAGATTGGCGTACAGACACAGCAATGGCATCATCAGCACCAGGGCCATGATCCGCGGCAGCACCAGGTAATCAATGGGCGATATTCCCATGGTCATCAGTGCATCGATCTCCTCGTTGACCTGCATGGTGCCCAGCTGTGCCGCGAAGGCGGCGCCCGTGCGCCCCGCCATGATGACGGCTGCCATCATGGCTCCCATTTCACGGGCCATGCCCAGTCCCACCAGGTTGGCCACGTAGATCTGGGCTCCGAACAATTCCAGCTGTACGGCACCGACAAAGGCCAGGATGAGCCCAACCAGAATGCTGATAAGCGAAACGATGGGCAGTGCTCCGGAGCCACAATCCTGCAGAAGTACCCCGAGATCCCGCCGTGGAAAACGCGCCCGTCCGGCAGCCAGGCGCAGAAAGCTCATTGTAATTTCTCCCGTGAAACCCAGCACCTCCATGGCTGTTTTCAGGTAAGCGATCGTCGATTGGCCTACCCGGACGAACCATCCCTGCCGGTCCGTCTTACGGCGTGCGCCTTTTCGTTCCGGGACGGCGCCGGCCAGCCTCAGGAGGCGGCGTGCGCCCTGCGGCAGGCCGCCGGCATCAAAGGCGATATCGTGTTGCCGGCAATGGACTTGGATTTTTTGGATAAATGTCAGAAACCGGCTGTCCCAGGCTGTAAGCCGGGAGGTGTCGAAATCCAGATGACGTGTTTCAACCGCAGCCTCGATATCGCTCCGAAGCGCCTCGAAATCAGGTATCACGGAATTCATCACCCACGCACCGGCAAAGCGTATCTTCATGCCATCATCGGCGGTTCGTTGAAACTGAAGGTCAGGAGGGTCCATAAATCTCATGCTCCTTGATCATCCGGTCGTCGGGTCAAGGTGTTCCCGCTTAAATAGCGAAAGCTTCCATTGGCGTGCTGTTTGCCTGAAAGCAGTAATGCTTACTTAGTAGAGAATATGTGCAGGTTCAGACAGAAAGAGGGCGGGCATGCACTGAAGGGACGAAGGGATATAGATATGCGTATTCCAGGCTGCAAGTGGAACTATTCTAACCATTTGCCCAATATATTGCAATGTGTAAAAACGTCTGAAAAAAGGGTAAAACGATCCCTGGGTGGAAAAGAAGGTTGTCTTCGGTATAGTCACTGATTGTCATATCCGGCACAGAATTCAAGTTGACAATCAATTCAGGTAAACACTAGTATTATGTCTATCTCCTTTCGCGATTTTGGCTTTCTTAAGCTGGACCTGAAACCAATCCTGAACACACCTCTCCGAAGAAGCCACTCAGAAAAAATGAGACTATATCAATATGAAAGATTCGAATTTATCTCGAAAGTGCCGTCAGTTGATGGGTGACAGGGCAACTTTGGAGGGGGACGCAGTGCCCGCCCCCGAGTTGGCTCTTCAAATGCATCAGGCCTCTATTCCATCCTTTAGCTTTTTTCTCATGTTGGCACTCGCTACCGCTATCGCCACATTCGGTCTCATTGCAAACAGCGCCCCATCGATCATTGGCGCCATGATCATTGCGCCGCTGATGTCTCCTATTATCAGCTTCTCGTACGGCCTGGTATCACTTGAAAAGGGATTGATCAGCCGGTCAATTGTTACCGTCATTGCCGGCGTAATCCTGGTGGTGGTGCTGGCATACCTCATCACGCTTCTGGTTGGAATGAGAATCACCGGTTCCGAGATTCTCAACCGTACATCGCCAACGCTGATCGACCTTGGCGTCGCTATGGCGGCGGGTGGAGCGGCTGCTTTTGCCAACGCACGGCGCAGTATCATCAGTTCGATCGCAGGTGTCGCCATCGCAGTAGCCCTGGTTCCACCGCTCGCCGTATGCGGGATAGGTCTGGCCCTGGGGCGTAAAGCCACCGCAGCGGCCGGACTGTCATTGAGCAAATTTGGACTTTTCTCCGGTGGGATAGACATCGCTGCCGGTGCATTTCTGCTCTTTTCGACCAACCTTATCGGTATCGTCGCGGTCGCGATTTTAGTCTTTATCTCCCAGCACTATGGCGAGTGGAAGAAAGCGATAGTTGCATTAGTCGCATTTATAGGGCTTTCAGCGCTTCTGATTCAGCCGTTGAATCTGGCCCTGCACAATCTCTATGTAAAAAACAGAGTCATTCGCATAATAGCGAAACTATCTATTACCCGGCCTGATATCATAACAGGCCGGGCCAAAGTGGAATCGATCAATGTCACCCGCCATGACGGTTTGCTTCACGTCCATTTCGAAGGTTTTGTTCCAAAAGATGACTTTGGAGACAATCCCGACTCTCCGAAATATAAAAAACGCGCTGACCTGTTCCGGGAATACCTGTCGGAGGACATTGGCGAACCTGTTGTGTTGGAGGTTAATTTAATCCCCGTTGAGATGTTTCACTTCCGTTCTCAGCCTCCGGAGCTGCAACCCCCCGAGAAACAGAAGGATAATAAAAAATAAATTGAACAGGCTCTAAGGCCCAAAGGGCTGCATCCCGGTGTTATTGAAGCCGCCGGGAATCGGGAACAGTGTCGCCTGCTCTTCACTGTTCATTTTCAGTTGGTTGTCGTCCGCAGTCTCATTCGATCCCTTGTCGGCCTCGCTGCCTGCCTCCGGATCGTTTACTTTTCTAAAAATTATAAACTTTCCCTCCGAGCCGGTGAAGAGGCCCTTTTCCGGTCCCTCCTCACGGTGATCACTCGGTTCGTAAGGCTTGATGCCGGCACACCCCACGACCAGCAACGCCATCAGCAATAGACCGACCCACAGCGCTTTTTGTCTAGGTGATTTGGATAAAACCATTAGAATTTCACCCTGGCCCCGAATGATGTTACGCCCATATCATGGACACTTGGCTCAACATCCCGATCAAGCGAGTAACGACGATATAGCAAGTAAACTTCAGTGCCGAACTCCTCGAATTGCTGGACCGCCGCCGCACCGATCGAGTAGCCGTCGTCTCTGCCGGTGGGTAGATTCAGTGATCGCGTGTAATCGACGCCAAAAGCCGTCTTGCCGAAGGAAAAGAACCTGGTCAGCCATCCAAGCTTGGTATAATAGTTTTGAGCATCACCCTGATTGTCACGATCAAGCCAACCGGAGGACAGGGTAAGATTCAAACCGGTGTCCTCATGCAATAGTGAAAAGGATCCGTCGTATTGAAGGTCTGTGTCGTCCTGGTTGGGATAAGCGAAAGCCGCGGCACCGGCGGCCTTAAAGCCATAGCCCTGCCCGCCCCAATACAAAGCCGCGTCGTAGCGATCATCACTGTTAGCCGAGGTGGCGAGATGAAAACCATAGACGGTGGGCGTGTCATAGCGCACCCTGTCTCGCCGGTTCAAACCGTCAAAGCTATTGAAGGCATCAAAGATCCTGACATCCG
>ENA-ORCT01000286-ORCT01000286.1-marine-metagenome-genome-assembly--contig:-NODE-286-length-25759-cov-3.438361_pt1 | contig 25759 bp, 24 predicted proteins | sample MGYA00248632_ERZ508511 | MGnify/ENA primary metagenome ERZ508511 (study PRJEB26182, sample SAMN06268839) | marine metagenome | isolation source: Tt an P1-techrep anaerobic enrichment on pine from sediment...
ATGATGGGTGGGCAAATCGAGCTGAATAGCGAGCCTGGAAAAGGTTCTATTTTTTCCTTTGTTTTGACTTTTGAGAGGATATCCGCAGTATCGGTCTGCGTGAAGGAAGGGGAGGGTAAAAGAATTCTGGTGGTGGACAGTAATCTGTTGACCTGCCGCATGTTGAACCAGCGTTTACAATATAGCGGCTGGACGGTCGACGTCAGCCATGAATGCAGCGATGCGACGAAAAAACTTGAAGAGGCTCGAAGGCGCGAGGAATGTTACGATCTAATGTTGTTGAGCGATGCCTATCCTCTGGACGAACGACGTGCCTTGTTGCAGCAACTAAATCCAACGTCCCTTTCCGAGGCAACCCGGGTTGTTGTTATGGGACCACGGCAATCCTCGGCTGTTTGGGATACGCCGACCAGGGAGATAGTCTGCGCTTACCTCTACAAACCGTTGCTGCCGTCCAGGTTGCATATGTTGCTGAGCAATGTTTTGCAGGCTTCCGAAAACGTTCAACCGCTGGCAGGCGATACGACGGAAGCGGTCGTGGTACCTTCTTTGCCTGCCGCAGGCACCATCCCCCCCGCGGGTCGCATTCTGCTCGCGGAGGACAACCCAACCACAGGTAAACTGCTTGAGGTCAGCCTCTCCAATATTGGCTATGAGGTTACGGTTGCCTGCGACGGACAAGAGGCTGTCGAGCAGGTTGATCGCCAGGCTTTTGATCTGGTGCTCATGGACTGTCAGATGCCATCTATGGACGGCTACACAGCGGCCAGAACCATTCGGCAGGCAGGCCACGAGATTCCAATCATTGCTTTGACCGCCTTTTCCGGTCAGGAAGATGAAGAACGGTGCCTGGCAGCCGGCATGAACGATTTTGTCCGCAAGCCGTTCAAACACAAGGTGCTGCATCAGATTATTTCAAAGTGGCTTGCTGAGTCACAAATCCCTTCTGCGAAAGTACTTTCGAAGTAAGACGCCCTACAGCTGATTCAGGCTACATTGGTAATTTATGGACGCTTCCTTCATATATCAGCAACTGAAAACGAAACGGCTATTCTGGGCGCTCGGCGGATTTAGTCTTGTCGCCTATCTGGTCCTGGTAGTCTTCTTATTGCAAACCCTATTTTTCGAGCCGGAAAGGCCGGAGCCGCTGCGAGTGGACAAGGTGGTGGCTTTTCAAAAAGTTGACGGACAGGGGATGTTGCTAAAAGTTACCGGTAGCGGCTTCGATGGGAATATCGGAGCTTATTTGAGCTATGACGCTGGCAACCGGGGAGCGATCATTGCTTCGCTACCGACTTGGGATCAATTAAATGATGTGGTGGTCAAGGACGGTCTTGCTTTTCTGGCCAATCGGTACCGCGGATTTCAGGTGGCCGATATTAGCAATCCGCGGCGTCCGGTCATAATAGGCAGTGTTGATACACCCGGTGCGGCCTGGGGGGTGGCGATATCCGGGACCTATGCATATGTAGCCGACGGCCGAGCTGGATTACAGGTGATAGCCATTTCCGATCCACAACAGCCAAAAATTGTGGCGAACATGGATCTCTCAGGAAAGGCTATCGATGTGATTGTGGTAGGTGAAAGAGTCTATGTAGCCACCCGTTATCATGGCGTAAAGGTAGTATCGATAACTCAGCCTGAACGCCCATGCTTGATTGGTGTTATCAGCGAAACAGAAGAGAATAAAGGGATTGCAGCTGGCAATACCAGCCTTTTTGTCGCCAAGGGAAAACAGGGGGTCTGGGAATATTCCCTCGATGGTAAATCCGAATTTCGGCCACTTCGCAAGCTGAAAACCAATGGCTCAGCAAGATCTTTGGCAGTGACAGAAAATCAGCTTTTTGTCGGCTGCGGAAAGTATGGGATCGATATTTTCTCCCTTGATAAACCATCTTTAGAGCCCTCTTTTACTGTTAACACGCCTGGGTTTGCCCGTGGCGTACAGGCAATGGGTGGACGAGTTTATGTGGCGGACAATTTTGACGGTCTTCAAATAATAGAGCATTTATCCGGCGCAGATTGGCAGATTGTTGGTTCAGTCGATACGCCAGGTCTTGCGTGGAATGTTACCTGCAAAGGTGAACATGCATATATAGCCGCGGGAAAAGGCGGCCTGCAGGTGGTCAGTTTGAAAAAAATTGATTCACTGACTAACGTGCAACGTATAGCAACTCCTGGTTACGTTAGGGGACTGGCGGTTTGGAACGACCGGGTCTATGTTGCTGATGGTCGCGAGGGGGTACATGTTTTCAGCGGTAGAGTAGGGAGATCTTTCCAGCCTGCCGCTACGATAAAAACGGCAGGTTACGCTTTCGATATTGCGCTCACAGAAAATATGGTTTGTGTTGCCAACGGTCCAAAAGGACTCTTGGTCGCATCAATTAGAGAAGGGCACAGGCATGACCAGGCCAAGGCTGTGGAGTTGGCTGGCAGTGCTCAAGGAGTCACTGTGGCCGGACATCTGGCCTTAATTGCTGCTGGCAAAGGTGGTTTCTATGTCGTCGATCTGGAGAGCAAAGAAGGGCCGCGGGTTATTGGGCACATGGATGGTCTTGGGTATTTGCGAGATGTTGCTGTGGCTGGAGAATACGCTTTTGTTGCCGCCAAAGAGGCCGGATTGCTGCAAATATCCCTTGCAGACCCCAGGAAACCGCGCCTGATAGGGCCCGTCGACTTGCCCTTGTCTTTAAAGGTTTTTGCCAATACTTTGGCTGTAGCGACGGCTGGAGAAAGAATGTTGGTGGCTAATGCAAGGGCCGGGTGCCAGGTTTACGATATTTCTGTGCCTGGGCAGCCACAGTTTTTGACTACGGTAGCGTCAATGGAGTACGTAAAGGGTGTAGAGGCCTTTGGTGATCGGGGTTATTTGTACGATTTTGAAAATGGTCTTAAATCCATAGATTTACAGACTCTGCAAAAGCTTCAGACAGTCGACGGCATGAAATTGACCGGGTTGGCGGTGAAGGACGACCGGGCGTTTCTCGGGCACGGTAATGGGGGTATTTCGATAGTCCCTCTGCCGCAGGACCTTTCAGAGATCACCCTGCACACCAGCAAAGAGATTTCGATTTTTGTTCCTACTCCGGATATGTCGGGCAGATACTCGGTCTTTTTGACCAGTGGCGAACAGGCTGTGGCTTTACCTGAGCCTTTGAATTTTGTTGATGGGAATATTGAGCAGCTTCATTGAAAGTAGTGGGCTAAAGTAGTGGGCTCTTTATTTCAAAAGTTTTTGTTCCACCCAGATTTCAGGAAGTCCGGTTGGTTAGAGAATCAATTCCGCTCTCCCCATTTCACGTTCTCTTCCTTTAGAAACGATATTCCGCCCCGGCCCAGACTTGCCGACCGATTTCGTAGTCATCGCTATCGGCTACCGGAGATTTTTTATTGAACAGGTTGTTGACCTCAAGGCTCAAAACCAGGCTGTGGTTTAAATAGAGTTTCTTTTCCCAGTCAATTTGGCAAGATACGGTGACTGCCCCACCCCGGTTAACTTTCTCATAAATGTATGGGTTCGTGTCATCCGGAAGGGTAATATCAGGATTTCTTTCGTAAGTGTTCTGGATGGCTTTGTAGCCGCTGCGATATTTTGCTATGCCGCTGAACGTAAATCCGTAAGGGAATTTGCCAATATAGGTAAGATTGACAACCCAGGGGCGGTTGAAATCCTTGCGAGGCAGGTCTTTTTTATTCACCAGGCGGCCGTTATACCAGACCTGCTCGACAATATCCTCCTCATCCAGGAGATCATCGTAAGATTCGTTGCTGCTGTCGGTCTCTTGATAGGTGCCGTTGATGTTCAAATAGTGATTGCGCCACTGTCTTTCCCACGAAAGGCCGTAGCTTTCATATTGGCTGCGACCGTTGTTGTTCAGGCTGTTGTAGCGATAGCCATCGTCCTCTTCTTCCCCGTAAGTTTTACCGAATTCATCCCGACCTTCTCTACGGATATACTTGAGAACCGCCTTCCCCCCGAACAGCAATTGCTCCAACCCCAGAACATATTCATCGCTGTAAGGCGTATCAAGCTTTGAATAGCGGGTGTTGGTTACGGAGCTGCGGAAAAAATACCAGCCATCAGTATCGGACCAGCGCTCCTGGAAGGTGGGCTTCAGCCCTTCCCGGAGCTTGTAGGTCAGGAGTGTGTCCGCGTAATAACGGTTGATGCCGGCGATCAATACGGTTTGGCGGTTGGCAAAGACATCGAATGCGGCCGCCAGTCGCGGGGCAAGGTTGAGGTTGTGCATGAAGTCGTCGTAATCAAGGCGCACTCCAGGTCGAATCTCAAGCCGTCGCCAGGTGACAATGTCCTCCAGGTAGGCACCGTACTTCTTCAGCAGGGCAGTAGCAGAGCCTTTCGGGTAGACCGTGCGGTTGGGCGCGGTGGCCAAAGGGTAGGTATAGAGATAACTGGTATCCTGACGCTCTGTGGTCCCCTCGATGTACTGAAAGTCGATCCCGGCGTTTAATCGGTGCGCGGATGCACCGAGATTGAAGGGAACGAAACCGAGATCGGTTTTAAGTTGCACGCTCTCCTGAGTCTTTTCGATGTCCCCCAGGAATCCTTCCTTGTCCCAACTTCCGTCGGGATTTTGAGTCTGAATCATGTGGTTGGGGGCATTACGGGAATTTTCACTAGTGCTGTAGGCAGCCTGGAAGTTGAGTATGGCGAACGGCAGGCGGGTGTGTAAACCGGCCGAGACCAGATGGCCTCCACCGTCAAGGGTGAAGTCACTGTCGGTGAAACCGTCCTTGTAATAGTCACCACGATAGGGGGTGTAGGTCCAGAGCAGGTCGATATCGGTCTGTTCTGAAGCGTGGAAAAGGGTTTTGATAAAGAAGTTTTCTTGGCGGCGCTCCTGGTTTTTTGTTTGGTCCTCCTGTTTCAAGGGAATTTTGGAATAGAGGAGACGATAGGCGCTTACCGTAAGCAAACGTGGAGATAGGGGGACGTGAAGGTCAAACCCTGCATGGTGTTTGTCGAATTTCGGTTGCTCTTTATGATCAGTGGAGTTTAAAAAGTCTTCTTCGTTTTCAGGGTCGATATGAAAGGAGGTCCATTCATCCCGGGTAGTACGATAAAAAAGCTTTCCAGTGAACCAGGGGAGGGGAGTTAGGGTTTCAGCGTCGACCACGCCTCCTTTGAAATTACTGAAGCGGGCAGATACGTTACTGTCGTAGACGGTGATTTTTTCCACCAGAGAAGCGTCGAGGAATAGCTCCTGAGCATGGCCTGGCACGTCATTGTTGGTAACCGGGTCGGTTTCTCCATCCGGGTCGAGCAGGCTGTTGTTGCTTATACCATCGATAGCGAAATTGTTATCAAAAACCTTGCCGCCGGATATGGATACCTGGGGCGGGAAAATTTCTCCGCCCAGAGTAGAAAGATTTGATGTTTCACTGTATTGAATGCGAGGCAGAATAGTCAGGGCTTCGTTGATGCTGTTATTCCTAAGCGGCAACTGCTCGATAATATCGCCAGGAATACTATTGCCATGGCCAGTTATCGGTTCAGGCGCTGCAACAACTGTAACAGGTGGTAGCAGGGCTATGTTTGTAGAGGGAGGAGGTGTTGGCTCTGGTGCTTCTTGAACGGGCGAGCTAATCAGTGCCTTATCTGCCGCCCAGGTGTGAGTTGGCCAGCAGAAGCCGCAGAATACAGATAAGAAAAGTATGCCCAAAAGGTCGGAAGATCCTAGTTCGAGCACGCGGTGAAGCCAGGCATTTATGCGGGAAAAAATCATAGTAAAAATTGCAGAAGAGATCAAATACAAGCCGGAACTCGGCTCTTTTAAAGTTCCCTAGAACAGATCAATTCCGCGCAACTTACCACATTTATTTGGTCAACAAAAGTTAACAATTAATCATAAATGAAATTGGGAACAAAAATAGGGTGCAAAAATGCCAATGAAATATTGCCATGACTGTTCTAGTCTCTTTTCTTGCATTTGTAACAAGTTAGCCTGGGTTAACATTGTTGGCTGGGTGGACTTATTATTTGATTTAGCTCTGCCCAGATTAGGCATCGTGCATTTTACGTAATTTTACAAAGCAGCAGTCCGTCATTTGATTGGAGGTCTGTAATTTTTGCGCCGGAATTGGTCAAAAAGTTTAAGTAAATTAATTAAATGGCGGAATTCGGCGATCCTGTATTAGTTGTAGCCAATCTCAGGTATTAGAGTTTCTAATTTTCCATGAGTTGGCAGATCTGCGAGTAAGCTGCAATTTTTTGCAGAACGGGGGCGCCATGAAAAATCCGTGCCGACCCGCTTGGGGTTCCTTGACATCCCAGGCAGATTTATTTAGGCTACGATTCGATTTTTAAGCTTGTTTCGAAAGGTGTTTCCATGCGGATTGCGGCCATTATCCCTGCCCGTTTTGCCTCCACTCGATTCCCCGGTAAGCCGCTGGCAGAAATCGCCGGTAAGCCCATGATCGAGAGGGTATATCAGCGGGTCAGTTGTTCCAAAACCATCGATCGGGTGATCGTTGCAACGGATGATCAGCGTATTTATAGTGCGGTAACGGCCTTTGGCGGTGAAGCCTGCATGACCCGCGATGATCATGCCTCCGGCACCGATCGTCTGGCCGAGGTTGCCGAGAAGCTCGACACTGATCTTGTGGTTAACGTGCAGGGGGACGAACCCCTGATCGATCCTGCCATGATCGATGCAGCGGTTGCACCGCTGCGGGATGATCCGTCCATTGTCATGGGGACTCTGAAGACAATTATTTCCGACTGGCAGGAATTTCGCGATCCTAATGTGGTCAAGGTCGTTACCGACAGGTCCGGTTTTGCTCTCTATTTCTCCCGTTCTCCAGTTCCTTTTCCGCGGGAGGAGTGGGATAGTGCCTCTCAGTCACCGGCCGAATTAGGTGCCTTCAAGCACATTGGTCTCTACGTCTATCGTCGCGATTTTCTGCTTCGTTTCGCTGCCATGCCGCAAACTCTGTTGGAAGAAACAGAAAAGTTGGAACAGTTGCGCGCCTTGGAGAATGGCTATCGTATTCGCGTGGTCGAAACGGACCGGGTATGTATCGGCGTCGACACCCCTGAAGATGTGGCGCGGGTAGAAGCGCTTTTGAATGCCGAAGCCGACTGATCGATCTTGAGATTGGGGTTTTCATTTGCCCGCCATGGGTGTAAGATTCCGAGTTTGTATTTAGACCGCCTGTTGATTTCCGATTGATTCCCGGTTTGTGTCGGGAAAGGAGTTTTTATGAAGACCAAGTTTCTGTTCATTACCGGTGGCGTAGTTTCGTCCCTGGGTAAGGGGTTGTCGGCGGCTTCTATCGGCGCACTTATGGAAGCGAGGGGGTTGAGGGTATCCATGCAGAAGATGGACCCTTATATAAATGTTGACCCCGGTACCATGAGCCCCTTTCAACATGGTGAGGTTTTTGTCACCGATGATGGGGCGGAAACCGATCTCGATTTGGGACATTACGAACGGTACACCTCGGCAAGGCTTTCCCAGAAATCGAATTTCACCACCGGCCAGGTGTACGATTCGGTCATTCGCAAGGAGCGGCGCGGGGATTATCTAGGCGGTACAGTCCAGGTCATTCCGCACATCACCAACGAGATCAAAAGCAAGATCCTGGAGAACGCCAAGGGGGTGGACATCGCCATCGTCGAGGTCGGCGGCACGGTCGGGGATATCGAATCCTTGCCCTTTCTGGAGGCGATTCGTCAGTTCCGCGCCGACCGCGGCCGTGAAGACGTGCTTTATATTCACCTTACCCTGGTGCCCTATATCCCGACCGCCGGTGAACTGAAAACCAAGCCCACCCAGCACAGTGTTAAGGAACTTCGCGAAATAGGTATCCAGCCCGACATTCTGCTGTGCCGCTGCGATCGCGAGATTCCCCGCGATATGAAGGCTAAAATCGCTCTCTTCTGCAATGTGCCCGAGGATGCGGTGATTACCGCCCGCGATGTGCCGAGCATCTATGACCTGCCCATCGCCTTCCACGAGCAGGGGCTTGACGAACGGATCACCGAATACCTCAACATCTGGACCAAAGCACCTGATCTTTCTCCTTGGGAGCTGATTGTCAAGCGGGTCAAGGAACCGGCTTCGGAAGTAACTATTGCCATTGTCGGCAAATATGTTGAGCTGACTGAAAGTTACAAGTCACTATCCGAAGCTCTCACCCATGGTGGCATTGCTAACGATTGTCGTGTGAAGTTGACTTATGTCGATTCTGAGGCCCTGGAGCGGCACGGTTTGGGCGATACCTTTGCCGAGGTTGACGGCATTCTGGTGCCGGGTGGCTTCGGGCAGAGAGGCAGCGAAGGTAAGATCGCAGCGATCCGTTATGCCAGAGAGAACAAGGTGCCCTTCTTCGGTATATGTCTCGGTATGCAGATGGCCGTGGTAGAGTACGCCCGCAATGTGTGCGGTATTGAAGACGCCTATTCGAGCGAATTCAAGGAAGACGCCAAGAACCCGGTCATTCATATCATGGAGAGTCAGAAAAAGGTCTCGCGCAAGGGGGGCACCATGCGCCTCGGCGCCTGTCCCTGCTCTCTGGAAGAAGGGACCCTCGCCCGGCGAATTTACGGCCAGGAGAACATCAGCGAGCGTCACCGCCACCGGTACGAATTCAATAATTCCTATCGCGATCAGCTGCGTGAGTGCGGGCTGACTATCTCCGGCACCTATCCGGCCGCCGATCTGGTGGAGATCGTCGAACTGGTCGATCATCCCTGGTTCCTGGGGTGTCAGTTCCATCCCGAATTCCGCTCCCGGCCGATGGATCCCCATCCCCTTTTTGAATCCTTTGTCGGAGCCTGCTTGAAGGGCAGTGGTGGCAACTGATATGGTGCGTGAAGTAAGTGTTGGTGAGGTAACTTTTGGCGCCGGCCACCCTCTGGTGTTGATTGCCGGTCCCTGTGTTATCGAAGATGAAGAGACCACCCTGGAAATCGCCCGTCGTCTGAAGGGGATTGCCGACGAGCTCGGCAGCGGCTTAATTTTTAAGGGTTCTTTTGATAAGGCCAATCGCACTTCCATCGATTCTTATCGTGGTCCCGGTTTGACCGAAGGGTTGCGTATTTTGCAACGGGTCAAGGATGAGCTGGGCCTGCCGGTATTGTCCGATGTGCACGAAATGGTACAAGTTGAGGCTGCTGCCGAGGTGCTGGATATTATCCAGATTCCCGCTTTTCTCTGTCGACAGACCGATCTTTTGCTTGCGGCTGGCAATAGTGGCCGGGTGGTCAATGTCAAAAAAGGCCAGTTTCTCGCTCCGTGGGATATGGCCAATGCCGTGGCCAAGGTCAGCTCGACGGGCAATCGCAACATTTTGCTGACCGAACGCGGAACGACTTTTGGCTACAACAATCTTGTAGTCGACATGCGGTCGCTGGCCATTATGCGTCAGGGCGGCTGTCCGGTGGTTTTCGATGCTACTCATGCGGTGCAGTTGCCGGGTGGTTCAGGTACTGCTTCCGGAGGGCAACGGGAGTTCGTCGGTGCCCTTTCCCGCGCTGCGGTGGCTGTAGGCATCGATGCCCTGTTCTGGGAAGTTCATCAGGATCCATCGCGGGCCCTATGCGACGGGCCCAACTCCCTGGCCCTGGATGCGGTTAAAAAATTGTGGCAGGAAATGCTGGCTATAGATGCCATTGTTAAAGGAGCTCAGAGCCCATGAAGGAGATGATCGATGTGGCAAAGCGCGTCCTGCAGGTCGAGGCGCAGGCCATTTCGGCTCTGGTCGATCGGATTGATGAAGATTTCGGCCAAGCGGTAGAGATGCTGCTTGCCTGCCGCGGGCGGGTGGTGATAACCGGCATGGGCAAGTCAGGGCTGATCTGCCAGAAGATTGCCTCGACTATGGCTTCAACCGGGACTCCGGCTTTTTTTCTGCACCCCGCCGAAGGTATTCACGGTGACCTCGGTATGTTGATGAAGGGCGATGTGGTTATCGCTGTTTCCAATTCCGGCGAAACGGACGAGATCGTTCGCATTCTGCCGGTCATCAAGCGTATGGGCTTGCCTTTGGTTGCCATGAGCGGCAATGCACGCAGTTCACTGCGTCGTGCCGCCGACGTTTTTCTCGATATCACTATCAAGGAAGAGGCCTGTCCGCTTGGGTTGGCACCGACTGCCAGTACGACGGCTACGCTGGCCATGGGCGATGCCCTGGCGGTTGCCTTGCTGGTGCGGCGTGGGTTTCAGGAAGAAGATTTCGCTTTGTTTCACCCCGGCGGCGCTCTTGGCCGCAAGTTGCTGTTGAAGGTTGAGGAGTTGATGCATTGCGGTAATGACATGCCGATGTGTCACGAATCGACCCTCCTTAAGGAGGCCCTGTTCGAGATAACCAGCAAAAAACTGGGCATCACCGGAGTGCTGAACGATGCAGGACAGCTGGTCGGAGTCTTTACCGACGGCGACCTGCGGCGGGCCATGGCGCAGGGATACGAGGTTCTTGATCGGCCGATCAACCAGGTTATGGCTCGCAATCCCAAACGCATTCTTCCTGGCGCCCTTGCCGCCGAGGCGTTGCAGGTCATGGAGACGCATTCCATTACCTCATTGTTCGTTTTTGATCCGCAAGAGAACAGGGTGCCGGTCGGGATTATTCATTTGCACGATCTGTTGAAAGCAGGGGTGGTCTGATGAAACAACGCTTGCAGAAAATACGATTACTTCTCCTCGATGTAGACGGCGTTCTTACCGATGGTCGTATTATCTACGATGCTTCCGGGGTTGAGAGCAAAACCTTTGACGTTAAAGATGGCCATGGCTTGAAAATGTTGCAGCGTGCCGGTATCAAGGTTGGCATTATAACCGGTCGGACGTCGGAGGTTGTTGCTTTGCGCGCCCGGGAGTTGGGGATTGAGATCCTCCATCAGGGGGCCAAACAGAAACTGCCCCCCTATGAGACTGTTTTGCAGGATTATGGTTTTGAAGATCAGGAAGTGGCCTATGTCGGAGATGACCTGGTTGATCTCCCCATCCTGAACCGGGTAGGTTTTGCGATAACCGTTGCCGATGGAGTTGAAGAACTTAAGGAATATGTCGATTACGTCACTCGCAAGCCAGGTGGGCGTGGGGCTGTCAGAGAAATCTGCGACTTGCTGTTAAAGGAAGGCGGTTACTGGCCCGCGGTTACCGAACGTTATTTTGTCCAGAGTGGCAAGTGATGCAATCAAATCCCGTGCCAACTTGATGGAATCATCTTTACAGGTTCAGGGCTTGGTGCTATACTGGCAGTAACCATGAGAAGAAGGCTAACTTATCGAAATCTTTTATTAATTTTCATTGTCGTGATTCTCGGTGGGGTGTCTTTTCTGGTCTGGCGGAACTTCAGGTCCATTACTCCCCAAGGGTTGGTCGAAGCCCTTCCGGACAATGTCGATGTTGCCTTCGACAATGTGGATTACACAGAAACCCGCGGTGATAAACGGCTCTGGCGGTTGAAGGCCGATTCCGTGGCCCGCCAGGCTCAGAACCGTGAGGCCCTGCTTGAAAATGTGCGGATGGTTTTTTATGACCAGGGTGAGTTCGGCGATGTTCATCTGTCCGCAAAACAAGGCAAATGGTTCACGGAAACCGGCAATATCGAGCTTGTCGGTGATGTAACCATCACAAGTGACGAAGGCCAGGCTCTTTATTGCCAGCAACTGTCCTACGACAATGAGGCTGAACTGATAACCAGCGAAACTTCGGTTCGGTTGGTTGCCAAAGATATGGTGACCACGGGCATAGGGTTAGAATACTTTGTGCCGCAGCGGCGCCTGGTGATCCTGGAACAGGTAAAAACCCTTCTGGTGACTGGTAAGAAGGAAGGATAAAACGCATGTCGGTTTTTCGGGCCGGTTTTTTACTGTTTTTGTTCTGTTTCTTCTGCGGCGGAAACGGAGTGGCCTTGCAGGCTGCTTACGCTGCCGGCGATTCGGAGGTTATAGAGATTACTTCCCAACGGCTGGAATCAGACCATGCGGTAGGTAAGGCCCGTTTTATCGGTGAAGTGGTTGCTGTGCAGGGTGATACGACCATCTATGCTGAAGAGCTGATAATTTTTCAAGACCGGGAAGGACAGCGTATCAAACGTATCGAAGCTTACCGGGCGGTGCGCATAGAAAAGGGTGAACGTGTCGCTACGGGGCAGAAGGCCGTTTTCGAAGAAGCCCGTGACCGGGTAGTTCTGACCGGTTCTCCAAAGGTTCGCCAGGGTGCCGACTTTGTCGAAGGGGACGAAATTGTCTTCTTTATCGACTCGGAACGTAGTATCGTACGTAGTAAGGGGAGCGAAAGGGTCAAGGCCGTTTTTCATCCCAAGGAAGGGGACTCAGAATGAGTCAACGCCTGCTTGCCCGGGACCTTCATAAAATCTATGGTGGGCGACAGGTAGTACGCGGGGTCGATCTGGAAGTGGCTTCCGGCGAGGTGGTTGGTCTGCTGGGGCCCAACGGGGCGGGTAAAACCACTTCCTTTTACATGGTTGTCGGACTGGTGAGACCTGATCAGGGGCAGATTTTTCTCGACGATGCCGAATTGACCGACATGCCGATGTATCAGCGGGCCCGTGTTGGCATCGCTTATCTGGCCCAGGAAGCTTCGGTTTTTCGCAAGATGACCGTCGAAGAAAACCTGTTGGCGATTCTTGAAACCCTGGATCTGACTTCGACGGTTCGCCGACAGCGCATGCACGAATTGCTGGAGGATTTTCGTCTGGGGCATGTCGCCAAATCCCCCGGTTACGCCTTGTCGGGAGGTGAACGTCGTCGCCTTGAGATCGCTCGAGCGTTGGTGGTCAACCCGGCATTTATTCTCTTGGACGAACCGTTTGCCGGCATCGACCCGATTGCGGTTATCGATATTCAGAATATTATCGCTAAGTTAAGGCAGCGGGGGATCGGCATCCTTGTTTCCGATCACAATGTGCGGGAGACCCTTGGCGTCTGTGACAAGGCGTATATTCTCAATGCCGGAGAGATTCTGGCTTATGGTCTACCCAATGAAATCGCCGCCTGTCCTAAGGTACGCTCCATCTACCTTGGAGACAAGTTCCAGCTTTAGCCGTTGGTAACCATATTCTTTGATTGCGTAATACGCATGGGCAAAGTCCCGGGAGCATCATGGCTTTAGAAATCCGCCAACAACTGAAACTGACTCAGCAACTGGTCATGACCCCGCAATTGCAGCAGGCTATCAAGCTGTTGCAATTGTCCCGCACCGAGCTGGAGATTGTTGTTCGCCAGGAACTGGAAGAGAATCCGATTCTTGAAGAAGGGGTGGACAGCCTCGAGGAAAAAGAGGAGCAGGATACGGAAAAAGAGGCGGTGGAAACCGAATCGGCCAGTGAGGAAGTGCAGGAGCTGAAAGAGAATCCGGAAGAGTTCAATGACGTCGATTGGCAGACCTATCTGGAAGGCCATCATCTGAGCGGCACCTCCTCCGAAATGTACGAGGGAGAGGACGATCGGCCCAGTTACGAAAATCTGCTGACCAAAAAGGGTTCTCTCGGCGATCATCTTCTGTGGCAGCTTAATCTCTGTCGTATTGCTGGTGATCAGCGGCTCGCAGCGGCTGAGATTATAGGCAACATCGATGAAAACGGTTATCTGCAGGCCTCCGTTGAGGAGATTGCCAGCGGAACCGGGCTGTCGCTTCCTGTTGTTGAAGAGGCCCTGAAGCTTGTGCAGGATTTCGATCCGGCCGGTGTGGCCTGTCGCAGCTTGCAGGAATGTTTGCTGAAGCAGGTTCAGCAACTGGAAATGGAAGGCAGCCTGGTAGAGCAGATACTGCAGGATCATATCGCTGAGCTGGAAACGAGGAAGTACCCTACTATCGCCAAATCGCTGGATGTAAGCCTCGACGATGTTCTCGGCGCGGCCCGCATTATCTCCGGACTCGATCCGCGTCCTGGCCGCGCATACGGTCAGGAAGACGTTCATTACATTACCCCCGACATTTTTGTGTACAAGATTGGCGAGGAATATGTGGTGGTGCTGAACGACGAAGGGTTACCCAATCTGCGCATCAACTCTTTTTATCGAAACGCCCTGTCAGGGGGTGCCAACGTCGATGAAAAGGCCGGCGAGTATATCCAGGAAAAGCTGCGTGGGGCCATGTGGCTGATCAAAAGCATCCATCAACGCCAGCGTACCATCTATCGGGTTACCAAAAGTATCGTCAAATTCCAGAAAGACTTTTTCGAAAAGGGTATCGAGCATCTCAAGCCGCTGGTGCTGCGCGATGTTGCCGAAGATATCGAAATGCACGAATCGACGGTCAGCCGGGTTACCACCAATAAATACGTTCAGACCCCGCGTGGGCTGTTTGAACTCAAATATTTCTTCAATAGTGGAATTAATACCACCGTTGGCGCCTCAATTGCCTCTGAAAGTGTTAAAAGTAAAATAAAGGAGATAGTTGCCAACGAAAATCCCAAGAAACCCTATTCGGACCAGAAAATAGTCGATATGCTGCGTCAGCAGGGTATCGATATCGCCCGGCGAACCGTTACCAAGTACCGGGAAATGTTGGGGATAAGGTCATCTACGGAGAGAAAGCGCTTTTTCTGAAAGGAGGCAGGGCCAAAGACAGGTTGAATTCAGACCACTGGCAAGGCTGTTTCTGACATCCACTAACTTCTATCCCCCGGAGGTTTATATTATGCAAATTGCCGTTACGTTCAGACACATGGAAACCAGCGAACCTGTACGCAGCTATCTCGAGGAAAAACTTGGTCGGGTGAAAAAGTATATTGACGAGCCGATTGATGCGCAGGCTGTCTTGTCTGTGTCCAAAAAGATTCGTCACTCTGCGGAAGTTACGTTGGTGGCCAAAGGAGTCACGATTAAAGGCTCTGAGCAGACCAATGATATGTATGCGGCTATCGATGCGACGGTTGACAAAATAGAACGACAGCTCCGGCGCTATAAGGAAAAACTCAAGGCGCATAAGCCGGCGAGCGGGCGTGAGCGGCGCGTTGCCAAGACTGTATATGAGGCAGAAAGTATCGACGAGGGCATCGGCGAGCCTAGCATTGTTCGCAGCAACAGTTTTTCAGTCAAGCCCATGGCGGTTGAAGAAGCGGTTATGCAGATGGATCTTCTGCACAAGGATTTTCTGGTCTTTACCGATTCTGCTACTGAAGAAATCAGTGTTGTTTACCGACGTAAGGATGGGAATTACGGCCTGATTGTGCCGGAAGCTCAATAGCGGTATTTGTATTTCTGCCAGAGGGGGGATTCCGACGGTATTGCAACATGTCGGAGATAAATATCAGTAATGAAGATTGTCGACTTGCTAAATCCTGCTGCCATTATTCCGAATTTGCGAGCAGTTGATAAAAACGCGGCTTTGGAGGAATTGGCTGATGCAATAGTCGGTGTGGAAAATGGTCTGGACCGACAGGAAGTGATTGGCGTTCTGCAGGAACGGGAACGTCTTGGCAGCACCGGTATCGGTGAAGGCGTTGCCATTCCGCACGGGAAACTGAAAGATATCGATAAGCTGCTGATTTCTTTCGGACGCAGTGCGGACGGCGTCGAATTCGATTCGATGGACGGTAAGCCGGCGCGACTTTTTTTCCTGTTGCTGGCGCCCGAGGAATCGGTCGGAGTTCACCTGAAGACTCTGGCGAGGATTTCAAAACTGCTGAAAAGTACAGCGGTCCGCCGGCGCCTGATGGATGCTCCGGACAGCGAGGAAATCTACCGCGTTATCGGCGAAGAGGAAGAAAAGCTCTGATCAGGTTTCATCTTGTTATGGTGGGAGAATGTTTCGCGTGGCATGTATAGCTGAAAGAAAACCGTTCTCCACCAGCGAATATGGCAAATGGCTTTCCTGATCGATTCATCCGTGGCCGTCCCCTGTAAAAGGGGCGGCCACTTTTTTGCGAAAAGGTATCGATTGACAAGTATGTACTGAGGATGGACAGTTGCAGCCAGCCCTTTATGGGGCCTAATATGTACCTTTGGGAGGACAGGGGATGAAACGGGGACGTCTGGTTATCATCACCGGTTTATCCGGTTCGGGCAAAAGTACTGCAGCCAGTGCCTTGGAAGATCAGGGTTTTTTTGTCGTCGACAATTTGCCGCTGGTACTCTTGCCGCAGTTTATGGAACTTCCGGAGCGGTTTGAAGGTTCTTCCACGCCGCTTGCGGTGGTTATCGATATTCGCAATCAGGAGTATCTGTCTCATTACCGGGAGATATTGCAGGAAATACAAGATGCCGGGCACCAAGTCGATGTTCTGTTCCTTGACGCAGCAGATGAGGTTCTGGTGCGGAGATATTCCGAAACCCGGCGGCGCCATCCTCTCAAGCAAAAGGAAGGGGTGCTGGAAAGTGTTCGCAAGGAGCGGCGCCTTTTGGCGGAGGTCATGGGTCGGGCTACGATTACCATCGACTCGTCCCATCTTACCCCCCATCAATTACGCGCCAAAGTACTGCAGATCGGTTTTGGCGGTGAAAAAAACTACCCCCTGGCGGTATTACTTCAGTCTTTCGGTTTTCGGCACGGTCTGCCGGCCGGGTCCGACCTGGTGATGGACGTTCGCTTTTTGCCCAATCCTCACTTTGTGCCGGAATTGCGGCCGCATACCGGATTGGCGGCTGCGGTCAGCGACTATGTTATGACTCAGCCGGCGACGCAGCAATTCCTGACGTCCTTTCTCGACATGTTGCGCTTTCTCCTGCCTCATTATCATCAGGAAGGCAAGAGCTATCTGACCATATCAGTTGGCTGCACGGGAGGGCATCACCGCAGCGTGGCCATCGTGGAAAAACTCTATAAGGAATTGAGTGCGCCCTTTATGACCCTGGAGGTTCTGCACAGGGATATTGCCAAAGACTGATTGCGATGCCAAAGGCCTGCTCTGCTGGGTTGGGGGACATTTTCAGAACTTCGAATACCAAATGTCTGTTTTCAGCCTGTAAATTCATGCCCCCCCCTGCAGGTCGGAGTTATTGCCTTGCTGTATCCTGCCTTTCTGCCAAAGCATCAAGAGTGAAGAGATGATCGGGATTATTATTGCTGCCCATTCCAATATGGCCCAGGGACTGGTCAATGCTGCAGAAATGATATTGGGTCCGCTGGCGCGGGTTGAGGCCTTGAGTGTAGGCCGCGAAGACGGTCCCGAGGATATCCGCCAACGGTTTTTGGCAGCTCTTGCCCGGCTGGATGATGCGGGCGAAGGTGTGCTGATTTTGACCGATATGTTTGGCGGCACGCCATCCAATATCGGCCTCTCCGTTATGAACAGTGGCCGGGTTGAGGTTTTGGCCGGGGTGAGTCTGCCGATGCTGTTGAAGGCTTGTAATGCCCGTAGTGGTTTGTCGCTCGAAGAACTGGCTGCCGAGGTCAGGGAATATGCATTAAACAGTGTTCTTTGGGCCAGCCAGTTGTTGAAGGAAAAGAGCCGGCCGAGTTAAAGGGAGGCAAATGGGAATCGTTTTAGTTCGTGTCGACAATCGCCTGATACACGGTCAGATTCTGGAATCTTGGGTGCCCAGCGTGCGGGCAGATTGCATTGTCGTCGCCAATGACCAACTGGCGAATATTGCTTTTCAGAAAGTACTCATGGAATCGGCGGTTCCCAAAGGCATCAAGGTTGCCATTGGCACCATTGAAGAGATGGCTCGCTATCTTCAGTCAGACGAGTTGAGCGATCGCCGGGTTCTGCTGCTTTTTGCCAGTCCTCAGGACGCATTACTGGCGCACCGCCTGGGAGTCGATTTCTGTGAACTAAATCTGGGCAATCTGCATGGTGGCAAGGATAAAAAGCGATTGAGTTGTACCGTCGCTCTGAATGACGATGATATTGTCCAACTGCAGGCCCTTGAGGACGATGGGGTAAAGGTTTTCCTGCAATGTGTTCCATCCGATCGTCAGCAATTCTGGCGGCGTTTGATCTGACCACGGGAAGGGCATGGATTTTACGGCTTTGGGAATAACTGCACTCGTTGCGGTTTTGTGCGGGCTCGATCGTACTGCTGCCGGCCAGTTTATGATTTGCCGGCCGATTGTTGCCGCTCCCTTGACCGGCCTTTTGCTGGGTGAGGCCACAATCGGGCTGCAGATTGGCGCTATGCTCGAACTGTTGTGGCTGGGTCGTTTGCCGGTCGGTGCCGCCATTCCTCCGGATGACAGCCAGGTTGCGGTGGGCTGCACTTTTCTGGCAGTGATGGGCCATGCTCAGACAGGTTTGCCGCCACAGGCCCTGGCAGCAGCCAGCCTTTTGATCGGCATGCCTTTCGGTAAGGCGGGGCAGCTGTTCGATCGGCTGGCCAGGTTGTTGAACGCCCGTTTGTTGAACAGGGCTGAACTGGCTCTCGACAGCAGTCAGCCGAAACAGCTCGAAAAACTCCATCTGTACGGTCTATGGCATTTTGCTGCGGCTTCTTTGGCAACCCTGGCTGTTGTGATCTGTGGCGGAATGGTGTGTCTGCCGCTGTTCTGCAAATATATGGAAACTTCATTGGTTTCAGCAGCACCCTGGCTATGGCTTCTGTTTCCGCTGGTGGGCATCGGCTCCCTGCTCAGCGGACTGAAGGTGCCACGCGGAGCGTTTTTGTTCGGCGGTTCCTTTGTTATTGGCTTGTTTGTTCTGGCGCTGCGATGAAAGGCGACTGACGCATGAAGCTGCCACGATCGGTTTTATTGCGAGTGCTGTCCAGGTCCTTTCTGCTGCAGGCCAGCTGGAATTACGAGCAGATGCAGAGTCTGGGCCTGATTTATGCTCTTGGGCCGGCTTTTCGTTATTACTACCGGGATGCCGTGTTGCTGGCCGCTTATCGCCGCCACCTGGAATATTTCAATACCCATCCCTACCTGGCGACAACAGTAATAGGGGCCGTGTTGAAGCTGGAGGAGCAGACTCAGCAAGGGATTGACCCGGGCTTTACCATCAAGGAATTCAAATCGGCCCTGGTGGCTCCTTGTGCCGCCATGGGGGATGCCTTTTTCTGGGGGGCGGTACGGCCTGTTGCCGCAGTTTTCGCTCTTCTGTTGGCATTTCACGGTTCCTGGTGGGGGCCGGTATCTTTCCTCGTTCTTTTCAATCTGCCCCATATCTGGTTTCGGTTGCAGGGGCTGATCAAGGGGTACGGCGGTGGTGTGAGGGTCGTTTCGTTATTACAGCGCTGGCACCTTTCCGACTGGGCCATCTATCTCAAACAGAGCCTGGTTGTGCTGCTCGGTTTTTTTACTGCTGTGCTTGGTGCAACAGCAGCAGAAAACCTCGATGCAGGCCTGGCTTGGGGTTGCTTTGCAGGGCCGGTTGTGATGGCCTTAAGCGTTCTGTTGCGGCGTAAGGTTACTCCGTTATTAATGATTATTTTGTTGTCGTTGCTTTTGCTGAGTTGGTATCAGCTGCATTGAGCAAAGGGTTGGATAATGGAAGAGAAGTGCTTCACGATAAAGAATCGCCTGGGGCTGCATGCCAGAGCTGCTGCCCAATTGGTGCAGACGGCGAGTCAGTTCTGTTCCGAGGTCGTCATCGGCAAGGACGGCGAAGAGGTTAACGGAAAGAGTATCATGGGGATCCTGATGCTGGCGGCGGCTCAGGGATCGAAGATCGTGGTACAGGTCACCGGAGACGACGCCGATCAGGCTATCGAGGCTATCGGCAAACTGATTGAGGACGGTTTTGGAGAAGAATAACCGAATAATCGCGGAAGATATTACCCTGTTCGGCATTGGAGCCTCGCCTGGCATCGCCATTGGTGCCAGTTATGTGCTCGACCGCAAGCGGATCAAGCCGGTTGAACGGACAATTTCTGCCGCTGAGATCGACGAAGAAATCCGTGCCTTTCGAGAAGCGGTAAGCATCTCCAAAAAGCAGCTTGAGGATGTCAAGCAGGGGGTTGCAGATCGTCGTCTGGCCGAACACCTGCATATCATCGATACCCATCTGCTGATTCTGGAAGATGAGTTGCTGGTCGATGATTCGATTGACCTGATCAAAAATCAGCAGATCAATGCCGAGGGAGCCCTCAAAAGGACTCTGGACAAATTTCGTACGGTCTTCGACGCCATTGATGACGAATACCTGCGCGAGCGACGGTCCGATATCGATTTCGTCGGTGAACGACTGTTGCGTAACCTGATTGGGACCGAACAACAATCTCTGGCCGAGCTGGAGCGTAAATCGATTGTTGTGGCCCACGATCTTTCACCGGCCGACACCATGCAGATGGACAAGAGTCGGGTGATCGGTTTTATTACCGATGTCGGTGGTCGTACGGCACACACCGCGATTCTTGCCCGTTCCCTGGGCATACCGGCGGTGGTTGGTTTGGAGTCTGCTACGGCCTTGGTCCGTGAAGGGTTGCCGGTAATTATCGATGGCACTGCCGGCACGGTTATTCTTAACCCCTCGCAGACAACCTTCAAGGAATATCTCGAGAAAAAACAGTTATACGAATATCTCGAGAAGGAATTGCTTACTTATCGCGATCTGGCTGCCGAAACCCAGGACGGCCATCGCATCACCCTGCGCGGCAATGTCGAACTGAGCGAGGAAGTCGATCTGGCCCTTCGCGAAGGTGCAGAAGGGGTTGGGTTGTACCGTACCGAGTTCCTCTATATGAACCGGGCTGGTATCCCAACTGAGGAAGAACAATACCAGGCATATCGGGAAGTGGTGGAACGTATGGCACCGCACCCGGTAACCATCCGGACTCTCGACGTTGGGGGAGACAAACTGGTTTCCGATATCGATCTTTCCGACGAGGCCAATCCGGCTCTGGGCCTGCGGGCGATTCGTTTTTCTCTTAAGGAAGAAAAGCTTTTCAATGCACAGTTGCGGGCTATTCTTAGGGCCTCGGTTCACGGTAAAGTGCGCATTCTGCTGCCCATGGTAACCGGGTTGGCCGAAATCGAATGCTGCAAGGAGTGTCTTGAACGGGCCAAAGCCGAATTGAGAGACGAGGGCTATTCTTTCGATGCCGAAATTCAGATAGGCATCATGATCGAAACTCCGTCTGCGGTCATGATCGCTGAACTGTTGGCGCAGGAAGTCGATTTTTTGTCGGTCGGCACTAACGACCTGATTCAGTATTGTCTTGCGATCGACCGCGGTAATGAGCATGTGGCCTATCTTTACGAACCTTTGCATCCTGCTGTGTTGCGGGCTTTGCAGATGGTCTGCCGTGCAGGGCAGAGCGCCGGCATTGAAGTGGGGATTTGCGGTGAGATGGCCGCCGAGCCGCTTTATGCCATGGTTTTGCTCGGCCTGGGCTTCGATGAATTGTCGATGAATGCGCCTTATATCCCGCGGGTCAAGCGTATCGTTCGGCAGGTTCGCCGATTCGAGGCGGTGGAACTGGTGACCGAACTGCTGCAATTTGGCACGGCACCGGAGGTCGCCCGGCGTTTAGAGGAGGAGATGCAGCGACGTTTTCCGGGAATTTTTGGTGTCGGAGAAAACCGCCGGACAGAGGTAGATTCTTGACTTGCGCACCCTTTCGATCTAGAATCCCCCATTTTTAACCATAAAATTTTACGACAGGAGGCATAATCTCCATGGCCATGACCGATTTTCTTTTTACTTCCGAATCTGTAAGTGAAGGCCACCCCGACAAGGTCGCCGATCAGATTTCCGATAGCGTGCTGGATGCCATTATTGCCCAGGATCCCAAGTGTCGGGTTGCCTGCGAGACACTGGTTACGACCGGTATGGCCATGGTGGCCGGAGAAATCACCACCAGCGCAAAGATCGATTACCCGGCCGTGGTCCGTCAGGCCATCAAGGATATCGGCTACAACGATTCGGCCATGGGATTCGACTGGGAAACCTGCGCCGTTTTGACCTCCATCGATTGCCAGTCGCCGGATATTTCCCAAGGGGTTACCGAAGGGGAGGGCATGTTCACAGAACAGGGTGCCGGTGACCAGGGCTTGATGTTCGGCTATGCCTGTGATGAAACGGCCGAGTTGATGCCCATGCCCATTACCTACGCCCACCGTCTCACCAGTCGCATGGCGGAGGTACGCAAAAGCGGCCTGCTGACCTTTTTGCGCCCCGACAGCAAATCGCAGGTTTCCATTCAGTACATCAACGACAAGCCGATCCGTGTCGATACGGTGGTGGTCTCCTCCCAGCATGCTCCGGATGTGACTTACGAAACTCTCCGTGAGGCCCTCATCGAAGAGGTGGTCAAGAAGGTGATCCCCGCAGAGATGATGGATGAGAATACCAAGTATTTCATCAACCCGACCGGTCGTTTCGTCGTAGGTGGCCCGCAGGGTGACTGCGGCCTGACCGGCCGCAAAATCATCGTCGACACCTACGGCGGCCAGGGTTCCCACGGTGGCGGGGCTTTTTCCGGCAAGGACCCCTCCAAGGTTGATCGCAGCGCCTCCTATATGGCCAGATATGTAGCCAAGAACGTTGTTGCTGCCGGCCTGGCCAAGAAATGCGAGGTTCAGCTGGCTTATGCGATCGGTGTTGCGGAGCCGGTTTCGGTTATGATTAATACCTTCGGTACCGGAGTCATTCCCTCGAACGATATTGCCCGTGTGGTGCAGGAAGAGTTCGATATGCGCCCGGCTGCCATAATCAAGACACTCGACTTGCTTCGCCCGATCTATAGAAAGACCGCTGCTTATGGCCATTTCGGCCGCGAACTTCCCGAGTTTAACTGGGAACGGACTGATCGCATCGAGTCTTTACGGCAGAAAGCCGGGATCTAACAGCTGCTCGAGTTAACTCTTAAAGGCGAACCATTCGGTTCGCCTTTTGTTTTATTCAAGACATGCAATGACTTTAGATGATGACGGGTGAGGATCTGATGACGCTGTCTGTTATTGTGCCGATCCTGAACGAAGCCGACCAGTTACCAGAACTTTTCAGTGCCCTGAGCAGACAAGTCGGGGTCGCCTTTGAGCTGGTTCTGGTTGACGGCGGCTCTACCGATGGCAGCCTCGAACTCGCCAGAAAGCTAGCGGTTGAGGCATCTTTTTCCTGTCGGTTCTGCAGCAGCCGGCGCGGGCGGGGACGGCAGATGAACCAGGGAGTCGCACTCAGCTCCGGCAAGACCCTGCTGTTTCTGCATGCGGACAGCCGGTTCGTCGAGCCTCATGCGCTGGCCAGCGCGTTGGCCTACCTGGACGACCGCATTGCCGCAACCGGTCATGAGCGAATAGCCGGTCATTTCGCCATCCGTTTTCAGCAGTACGATTCCGGTTCTGCCCTGGGGTTTTATTTTTTAGAGTGCAAGGCCCGCCTGGATCGCACCGGCTGCATTCACGGAGACCAGGGTTTTCTTCTGCAACGAAGCTTCTTCGATCAGGTTGGGCCCTTTGATGAGTCGCTCGGTTTTCTGGAAGATAACCGTCTGGCACAGGCTGTTCGACATAATGGCGCTTGGCTGTTGCTTCCCTCTGTTTTGCTTACCTCCAGCAGACGTTTTCAGCAGGAGGGCTTTCGCCAGCGACAGGTGCTTAATGTTGTGATCATGAGCTTGGAAGCCGTGGGGCGGGGCGATCTCTTAGAACTGCTGCCCGGCATTTATCGCCAGCAGGATGGCACCGGGAAACTTCAGTTACAGCCATTTTTTCAGATCCTGACATGTCATCTGGCTAACCAGTCACGGTTGGAACGCTTGAAGTTTTGGTATCGTACCGGCCGTTATGCGGTGGCCAACGCTTGGCAGATGGCTTTTTATCGGGATGTGCGTCGCGCTTTTCATCGCGGTCTCGAGCCTGGGGGCGGCAGTACTCCATGTCTTCAATTTTTCGACCGCTTTCTGTTCCGGTTGATTGATCACCCGCTCGGTTATGGCTGTGCTGCCGTTCTGGCCTGGACCTGGTGCCTGGCACAACGGATACTCGGTTGAGCGTCTGTACTAACCGGTACTTATCCTCCTAGTTGTATGGAGGCGCTAAGAAGATATGGTACAATCTAGGCGTTACCTAATTACCGTTTAGGGAAAGGATCTGGCCATGAGACGAAAGAACCTTTTGCTTACAATGCTGTTTCTGTTTTTTATCGCTTCCATGGCAGCCTGCACTTCCTACAAAAGTCAGGAAGTCGCTTTCCGGCCTCCTGATGCCTATGGCAACATGCAGGTTGTAGTCGGTGCGCAGATTGCAGCCCAGTCTTATGCCGATAGTGCCTCTGCCAAGCAGGCTTTCGGATTTGACATCCGAAAAGCGGGCCTACTTCCGGTGCAGGTCATCATCGATAATGGTGGCGAAAGTGCATTGGGGGTAGTGCCTGAGCAAACCTTTCTTGTCGATGCTGACGGCAATTTGTGGAATCTGCTGGACAGTCGCACTGCCTATCAGCGGGTGGAAAAGAGTTCGGAATATGCCAGAATCGCCAAGGGAAGCGGTAAAGGATCGTTATTGGGCGGCGCTGGTGGTGCCGCCATCGGCGCGGCGATAGGTATTTTGACCGGTGAGAATGTGGCTACTGCTGCTCTTGCAGGGGGTGCTCTCGGTGCTGCCGGAGGTGCTGTGGCCGGTGGTTCCCAGGCGATGGCCTCGGATGATGCCAGCCGGCAGATCGGCCGTGATTTAGCGAGCAAGAATTTGGAAAACGAGGCTGTACAGCCCGGGAGCCTGGCTAACGGCTTCCTGTTTTTTCCCGGCGAAGCCCCATCGGCCGCTCAATTGCGACTGCAATTGCGGGAGATTCAGAGCGGGATAGTGCACAAGGTGATTATTCCACTGCAGTAATAATTCCCGAAGATATTCTATGACGCAAACGGGGAGTGAGCCGTCAGGCTCACTCCCCGTTTGCGTCTTGACTCGGTATTTTGAATGTGATAAATCAAGAAAAATTGATATATTGTTAAAGAAAGCCTGATGGATCATGTTGCAGACTCTTAAAGCGCTTGCCGATTCGACCCGTCTCAGATTGTTGGGCATTCTGGCACACGGTGAATTCACCGTGCAGGAATTGACGGTAATTCTTGCCATGGGACAGTCGCGAATTTCCCGTCATTTGCGCATCCTTACCGATGCCAACATTACCTCCGTCAAGCGCCAGGGAACCTGGGGCTATTATCGCCTGCAAAGAGGCAATGAGTTGTTCAGCGAGGTATGGCAGCACGTGGAAAGACGTCTCGATGATCTGGTTGAATGGCAAAGCGATCGGCGCGCTCTGATGGCGGTGCTGGAAGAGCGCCGTGGTCGCAGTCAGAGATTTTTTGACCAGCATGCCACTAAATGGGATCAACTGGCCCGCGAACTGTTACCCGTGGCCGATTATCGCACGCAACTTCTGGAGCATGTGCCCAGCTGCCAATGCTTGCTTGAAGTGGGTGGCGGTACCGGCCTCATGTTGGCCGATCTGGCGGAAAAGGCACACCGAATCCTGGCAGTCGACCATTCCCCTGTCATGTTGGCCGAAGCGCGAAAATCTGTCTTGGAAAAGGGCTTGCAAACGGTTGATTTTCGCCTGGGCGAAATGAGCCATCTACCCCTCTCCGACGGGGAGGTGCAATGGGCGGTACTCAACATGGTGTTGCACCATGCGGCACAGCCGTCTCAGGTGCTTGGTGAATTGGCTCGGGTGTTGGAACCCCGGGGCGGGGTGACGATAGCCGACCTGCAGCGTCATGAGCAGGAATGGGTAAGGGATCGGTTGGCCGATCAATGGCTCGGGTTTGATGTTGCCGAACTGGAAGAATGGTTTGCCGACGCCGGCTTTGACAGGCCCGCTTTTAGTAGGGTGTCCGGCAGAGGGCGGGAGCAGAATATCTTGATATGTAGCGCACGAAAAAAGGCCATTGAGTCTAGCCCGGATTATTCATGAAGGCTTCTGCTGCAACCGGCAATTG
>ENA-ORCT01000288-ORCT01000288.1-marine-metagenome-genome-assembly--contig:-NODE-288-length-25708-cov-3.404822_pt1 | contig 25708 bp, 25 predicted proteins | sample MGYA00248632_ERZ508511 | MGnify/ENA primary metagenome ERZ508511 (study PRJEB26182, sample SAMN06268839) | marine metagenome | isolation source: Tt an P1-techrep anaerobic enrichment on pine from sediment...
GAAAGGTTGATGTCCTGCAGCACATGAAATTCACCATACCATTTGTGCATGTTTTCGATTTGGATGATGATGTCGTTAGATGGCCCGGCCACGTTTTTGTCGTCCTCGTTTTTTTGCATAGCTTCTATAAACCTGTATCCAGTTCCTTTTCAAGTTTTCGGCTGTAATTGGACATGGAAAAGCACCCCAGGAAATAAAGGATGGCCACAAATATGTATGTTTCCCTGCTGAACCCCATCCATTCCGGGTTTGACAGTATTGTCTGGGATGTCTTGAGCAAATCGAAAAGTGCAATTATGACCACCAGTGACGTATCCTTGAAAGCTGAGATCAAAATACTGACAGTAGGGGGAATAACAATTTTCAGCGCCTGAGGCAAGATCACCAGTCGCATGGTCAGGTAGTAGTTCAGGCCAATGGATTCAGCGGCCTCGTACTGACCCTTTGACATGCCCTGGAGTCCGCCCCGAACGACCTCGGCGATATATGCTGCCGTAAACAAAATGATGGCGGCCTGGGCGCGAAGAATTTTATTGATGGTAATTCCCTCGGGAAGGAAAAGCGGGAAAATGATCGATGCCATAAACAGCAGGCTGATGAGCGGAACCCCGCGGATCATTTCAATGTAAATGACACACATAAGTTTGACGACCGGCATCCTCGACTGCCGGCCAAGGGCCAGAATAACCCCCAGCGGATAGGCGGCGGTCAGGCCGAAAACCGAAAGCAGCAGCGTCAGGGGCAACCCGCCCCATTTGGTGCTTTCCACCGGCGTCAACCCCAGAATCCCTCCGCTCATCAGCACGCCCATAAAAAAAAGGCCGAGGAGCCATGCGTACGCCAGATATTTGGTCCAGTATTTGCGATCCCGACTGAAAAACAGGAGGGCAATCAGAATCAGCATGGCCAGCAGCGGGCGCCACTGCAGATCGTAGGGATAAAATCCGAATATGATAAATCGAAAATTCTGTGTGATAACGGCCCAGCAGGCGCCGGCCCCATTCCGGCAGGCCTGGCCGCCGGAAAACCACACCCCGTCAATTAATGCCCACTGAATCATGGGCACCAGGGTCTTATACAACACAAAAAGAGTCAAAAGAGTGAGGAGCGAATTAAAAACACCGTTGAACAGATTGGCCTTGACCCAGCCAACCACCCCCACACTGGTTGCAGGCGGCTTCAGCTGGCCGGTCTGCGCCGTTAGAATATCTTCGGCCATACGTACCTCTATCGTTCGACCAGTTTGGCTCGTTTATTGTAAAAATTCATAAACGCCGAAGTAGAGAGACTGAAAATCAGATAGACCAGCATAATCAGAGCTACACCTTCGATGGATTGCCCGGTCTGGTTAATTGTGGTGTTTGCAACAGCAACAAAGTCAGGGTATCCGATGGCAACGGCCAGGGAACTGTTCTTGGTTAAATTGAGCATCTGACTGGTCAGCGGGGGAATGATGACCCGCAGGGCCTGGGGCAAAACAACCAGATTGAGCACAAGGCCCGGCCGGAGGCCGATAGCCATGGCCGCCTCGGTCTGCCCCTTGCTGACCGACTGGATGCCCGCCCGTACCACCTCGGCTACAAATGCCGCGGTGTATAGAACCAGCCCCAGCAGCAGCGCAATAAACTCAGGGGACAGGGTCTTTCCGCCTTTGAAATTGAAACCCGCCAGGTGCGGGACATCCATCTCAAAGGGAGCCCCAAAACCAATCCACGTCAACAGCGGCAGGCCAAGTGCAAGGCCAAGAAAGGACCAGAACAGGGGGAACGACTTTCCCGTCATATCCTGTCTGGTTTTCGCCCACTTTTTAAGCAGATACGCAAGGCCGCACCCGATGACAAAGGCAAACAGCATAAACGCATGCGCAGGATGAGCGGCGGGCACCCCGAATGCCACCCCCCTGTTGCACAGAAATACGCCGGCCATCGGGTTGAGAGCCTGGCGGGGTGATGGCAAAGCCTCATAGAAAATTGCATACCAGAAAAACAGCTGCAGCAGAACCGGTATGTCCTGCATGATCTCAATATAAAAGGCGGCCAGTTTCGAAACCAGCCAGTTTGAAGATAACCGGGCAATCCCGACCACCGTTCCCAGAACAAGGGTGATAACGATTCCGATAAACGATACCTTCAGCGTATTCAATGCTCCAACCACAAGAGCACGGGCATAGGTGTCGGCGGATGAATAGGCAATCGGCGATTCTCCGATTTCAAAGGAAGATTCCTTGTTCAGAAAACCGAATCCGGTGGCAATGGATTGCTTTTCAAGATTAATCAGTGTGTTTGACACCAGATACCAGGCCAGCAACCCGAACACACACACAACCCCGATCTGATAGACAATCGATCGTTTGGACGGATCGAGCCAGAAGGGTACTTTTTCGGAGATTTGATTTGACATATCGCAGGTACAATCAGGTGGTGAGATAAGGAACGCGAATTTAATTAACTACAATTTCTTGCAATTAATTAAATCCTAGTTCCTAAGTTGATTCAGCGAATGAGACCAATCGACAGCACATGACTGTCGCCGGATTGGAATTGCCTTCTTCGCAAATAGTGGAGCAATTGGTGTGTATACATGATGCCGGGTGCAAGTGATCCGCTGGTTACGGAAGATTTGGGTGGATCGGGGACCACTTTCGCGTTCCTGAATCGGACTCTGCAGCAGGCGCCGTTGCAGTGCCTGCAATGGTACCTGCTGCGTGATGATTATCTGAACGGAGCGGCGTACATCAGACCGCCTTCAGTCCATGATGCGTTCAATCCACGGGCGAGGCCGAGGGGAGTGTTCGTTCCGACATTTTTCTCGAATATTTCACCGTAATTACCAACCTGTTTAATGATATTATATGCCCATTTGTCATCGAGTCCCAGTGCCGTGCCCATACCCGGCGTTACCCCCAGGAAGCGCTTGATCTCAGGATTATTGCTCTTGAGCATCTCATCGACGTTTTTTGAGGTAACACCGAACTCTTCGGCGTTGATCAGCGCCATAACCGTAAAATTCACGATATCAAACCACTGATCGTCACCGTGGCGGACAACAGGGGCCAGCGGTTCTTTGGAGATAATTTCCGGCAACAGGGCATAATCGTCCGGGTTGGGTGCAACCGCGCGCTGACCGGCGAGCTGTGAGGCATCGGACGTCAGGCAGTCGCATCGACCGGCAAAAAAAGCCTTGTTCAGCTCCGCTGTATTTTCAATGACCACCGGCTTCCATTTCATGCCATTGGTGCGAAAGTAATCGGCGGCGTTCATCTCGGTTGTGGTCCCCGGCAAAACGCAAACCGTGGCGCCGTCCAGTTCTTTAGCGCTCTTTATCCCCAGTTTTTTCGGCACCAGGAATCCCTGACCGTCATAATAGTTCACGTGGACGAAATTCAAGCCGTTTGTCGTCTCACGGGTCAACGTCTGGGTAGTATTCCGGCACAGCACATCGATTTCTTTGGACTGAAGTGCGGGAAGACGCTGCACAGCGGTCAGAGCGCTGAATTTAACCTTTTCGGCATCGCCGAAAACGGCTGCCGCAATCGCCCGTGCAGTATCGACATCCAGACCTTTCCACACCCCTTTTTCATCCGGCATGCTGAAGCCGAAAACTCCGCCGTTAACACCTGCCTTGATATAACCTCTGGACTTGACCTCATCAAGGGTACCGGCCATGGATGCACCGGCCAATGCAAATACCGATAGAACGATAACGCCTGCTTTTAATAATCTCATTCGTTTACCCTCCTTTGCGTTTTTAGAGTTACTTAAGGAAAGCGAAATTAATGAATTATTACTCAACAGCTGAATTAAAACCAAACAACAAGTACCACAAAAAGCTTTTAAACATCAACCAAAAGATGAGTCATCAAACATTCAGGAGGATTGGATGCATCAAACGGACATCATCCCCTTTAAATCAGCAAATGGGACAAATTCGGGTACTTGTATCAGCGCCGAGGGAGGAAGAATACGAATTAAAAAACGCCATTAAAATCAGCGTAATGGTCGAGTTGTGTTAAGTCAAAGCAAAACTGGAATCACAAAAAAGGCAGGCAAAGGAAGATCACGATGGAAAACTTCCTCTTTTAGAGCATATTTGAAGGCTTTGCTTCCGGAATGGTCAACAACCCCATTCCGGAAGCAGGCAACGATACCGGCAGGTAGAAATGAAAAATACCGTTCCTTCAGAGAGTGCTACTGACCGTATACGACAGCCGGCAACCACACTACAAGTTCGGGCCATAAAGCGATAATTACAAGACCCGTAAGCTGAAGCAGGATAAAGGGAACAACCCCCTTATAGATATCCACGAGCTCGACATCCGGAGGGCAGACTCCTTTGAGATAAAACAGAGCAAAGCCGACCGGCGGAGTCAAAAACGAGGTTTGCAAAGTAACGGCAATCAGAACCACGAACCAGAGCAACTCCGGGTTGGTAATAGCGCCATAACCGTCAATTTCGAACCCGAGGGAGGAGACTACCGGCGCGATCAGGGGCAATACGATGAGGGTGATTTCAATCCAGTCGAGAAAAAAGCCGAGCAGAAATACACAACCGAGGATTACGATCATTACACCGTAGGGTCCCAGCGGAATTCCGGTCAGGGCGCGTTCGATGAATTCGTCTCCGCCGAGTCCTCTGAGTACCAGGGCAAAGGTTGTGGCGCCCAGGAAAATTGCAAAAATATAAGCGGTAGTATTGTAGCAACTTTTCATCACCTCGACCAAAACTTTCAGGTTGAGCTTCCTGTTCACGGCAGCCAGGATAGTGGCGCCGAGGGCTCCGACCCCGCTCGCCTCTGTCGGCGTGGTGATACCGGCGAATATGGAGCCGAGAACTGCAAGAATCAGGATGGCCGGAGGTAAAATTGTCTTGAAAACGTCCAGGATCATCCGCCACTCAATCGGACGTCGGTTCGGATCGATTGGGGCGGCTTCGGGTTTCAAAAAGCAGAAAATTAAAATATAGAGAATATAGAGGCTACCCAGAATAACTCCCGGCAGCACAGCCCCCATAAACAGATCGCCTACGGAAAGGCCCAACTGATCAGCCATTATAACCAGCATGATGCTTGGTGGAATCAAAATACCCAGAGTTCCTGAACTGGCCACAGTGCCCAGGGCCAGCGTTTTGGAATACCCCTGTTTCATCATTGCCGGCAAAGAAAGCAGTCCCAGGAGCACCACCGAGGCGCCGATGATGCCGGTGGAGGCTGCCAGAATGATACCGATAAGCGTAACGGTAATGGCCAGGCCGCCGTGAACCTTACCAAAAAGCTCCTGCATCGACTTCATCATCTTTTCGGCGATTCCCGATCGATCCAGCATCAGCCCCATAAAAATAAACATGGGCAAGGCAACCAGGACCCAGTTATCCATATACTTATAGATACGGTTGACGGCCATCCCCAGGCTGAGGTAATCGAGCCCGAGCATGGTGTCAAACCACAGGTCGGAAAAATATCCAATTGCAGTAAACAGAACCGCGACACCCCCAAGGACCCAGGCCACCGGAAATCCCGTAAACAAAAACCCGATAAATGTCAGGAACATCGCGATAACAAAATAATCGTTGACTTCCATCCGCTACATCCTCCTCAGGTAATTAAAAATCCGTATCCCCCGGGAAATGGTGGCGAAGATCAGCAAGCCGAAGCTGATCGGGATCACGCCTTTTATTGCCCACCGCCAGGGAAGCCCCAATGGAGCATCCGAAGATTCATTGACCCGCCAGGAGTCGTAGACAAAAGGCAGGCTCTGATGGAAAATGACCAGCAGAAACGGAAGAAGAAGAAAAATAATGCCAAATAAATCCCATCGCATACGCCACTTCTTTGACAGGCGTGCATGAACGATGTCCACCCGGATGTGCGAATCAACTATCTGGGCATATGATGCCCCGAACATGATGCCAATGCCGTACAGATGCCACTGAAGTTCTTCCAGAATCACCATTCCGCGGCCAAAACCGTAGCGCAGTACCACTTGAAGAATAATGACAAAAATCAGAGCCCCATTGCCCCACATAACCACGTGGCCGATTCCCTTGACCAAACGGTCTATGGCATCACAGAATTTGTTGGGTACCTGTTTTTCAATCGCCTCCATAGATTTTTTCCTCGGTGAATTGAGAGCGCCGCCCTTTGATTATGTCCGGTCCCCGGGGTGTAAGTGCGTAATACAGCCCGATCAGGGACGATGGAGGCACGTATCCGTTCCGGATCCCGTACCTCCGCCGATCGTTTCACGACAGGGCCGTTGAATCTGAGCCAACCTCCGGGATTGAGCCGCTTTTTCATGCGTATTCGAGGCGCCTCGGGAGCGGGCATGTTGCAATATGAGCGCACCGCAGAAGACGACTCAAAACGCAGCCACGAAGGAGGGCTTTACTTTCCGCGGCCCTATCCCTTATTCATCCTTGTCCAGTCCTCTGGGCAGGAAGGCGTAATTTTCCCACATATCGTAGGTACCGCGGAAAGCTGACAGGTCTTCCCAGGCTTTTTTGAAAAAAGGGCTTTCTTCGGAAAGTTCTGCTGCCACTTCTTCCCAGGCCGTTTTAAACGCATCCAGAAGCTCCTGGGAATAGTATCGGTTTTCCACTCCGTGTTTTTCTACATTGTCTTTCATAACCTTTGCCTGGATCGATTCTGTATAGGCAAAGGCATCGCAGGTAGCGGCCTTGCAGATAACTTCAAGGATCATCTGCTGGCTTTCGCTCATCTTGTTCCAGGTGTCCTTGTTGATCAGCAATTCAAAGAAGGTGGCCTGCTGATGCCATCCGGGGAAGTAGTTGTACTTTGCGACCTTGTAAAAACCCAACCGGGTATCGATGGCCGGCATGGAAAATTCAGTGGCTTCGATGGCGTTTTTCTCAAGGGCGGGAAAAATTTCGCCTCCAGGGATCAGGCTGACGGAAGCTCCGAGTTTCTGCAGCACCTTGCCGCCCAGACCGTAGTAGCGAATCTTAAGTCCTTTAAGGTCATCGAGGTTGTTGACGGGCTCTTTGAACCAGCCCCCGGTTTCCGGAGCAATAATGCCGCAGGGGATCACATGGACATTGTATCCGCCCTGGTCATACATCTCCTGGTAGAGTTTTCTTCCATTGCCGTGATACATCCACGCCAGAAACTCGCCGGCTTCCGGACCGAAGGGAACCGTGGAAAAAATGGAAGAACCGGGCATTTTCCCTTCCCAATAACCGGAAATACTGTAGCCGGCATTGACCTTTCCTGCCGAGACTGCATCGAGAATCTCAAAGGGTGCGATGAGTTTACCCGGCTCGTAGACTTTCATTTTCAAACTGCCGTTGCTGGCGATATGAAGTCTTTCCGCAACCCAGGTGGTGGTGGTTCCAAGGCCTGGTAAAGCCGATGCATAGGTACTCGGAACCTTGAGAAGTACGGGTTTTTCCTTCTTGGCCCATGCCGAATTGACTATGAGGCCAACAGCGGCCATGGTCGTAAACAGTGCCAGACAAATCCGTGCCGTTCTTTTCATCATGCAATCCCTTCTTAATGTTTGAATTGAAATTATTGACTCGTTTCTTACAGCGAGGCCCGACCACCCGTCCTGTTTTCAGTTAGTTACCTCCTTATGGTTGAATTCAACGATTCGGCGGCCTCGTTATCCATACTGTACACACCCTCCATTTATTCGCTGCGTGATATGTTCTCCATGCGCAGTCGACCATCTGTGAAAAACCGGGCAAACCTGGAAAAGCCAAAGATAAACAAGTTCGCCATGTCGATAGATGAAATTTTTTGTGACGCCGGTTCATGCCTGCGAACCGTATCGTTTTCCTCGTCGCCTTCGGGAGCGTCCATCTTTGAATGCGCCACCGCCCACGGATTGTCGGCACCGTCGAGACCAATCTCGCTATTCAGGCTAAATGCACGGATGCAGCGTTCACCGCGAACCAGAACTGATGGATCCAGCATGCTGGCACCGAGAATATCTGTCCCTTGGGTCCGGCATCTCACCGTAAACAGACGGGTCGAGTGCCAGTTGAGATTTCCAATCACCCCGGCCGCCTCGGTTTGTGTTTTCATCTGTTTTACAACGAGCTTGGTCAGGAAAATCGGGGCGCGGACGATGAGACGGTAAAGATGATCGCAACGCTTGATGGAAAATTGCGTCAAATCCCCGATGCGGGGCATGGGGGTGATATTGGCAAGATATCGGATGGAGCCTATCTTGGCAGCCTCGGCCACCGCATGACACAACTGCTCATCCCGACACATATCGGTCCGGATAAAAATCATCTGCCCCCCCATGTCGCGGGCGATCTGCTGAGTCCGGGTGCCTTTTTTTTCATTGACATCCAGGCCAACGGTCATCAATCCGTTGACCGCAGCCGCTACCGCTGTGGCCCGACCGATACCCGAGCCCGCAGCGGTTACAATGCAGACGTTATCGAGATTGAATCCACTGTCTTCCAGGTAGAGGATGTCGCTTCTTCTGATTGTTGATTTCCTGTTCGCCGTCATCATTCGAAAAGTCGCAATGCTTGCAGGTTCACGATTGCTGCATCAGATTAGCAAGTTCAATGCCAGGGCCCAGAATTTGCATCCTCAGCATTCAGATTACAGAGCCCGCAGACAGTTAATCAGGGGCCCGTAACGACTAGACAGGCATAAAAATTTGCTACAACATGGAGATTTTTTTAACCAAAAACCGCACCGTCCTTAGCTGAATTTAAACGTGACGGAGTCTTTTCAAGAACCGGTGGTGAGCATATTCCCAAAACAAGTCTCGACAAAATCGACAGATGGGTATACAAAGTGTACGTATTATATTTTCTACATGCAGACTATTTGATACATACAGAGGCGGGGCAATATGGTTGAGAAACGATCGAAAACAGACGGAGATGTCTTCTACACAGGCCTCGAAAAAGACGAACTGCACAGGGAACTGGACGCCTTTCACCGGATATTCGACAGCATTCGAGACGGTGCGATGGTTGTCGATGCCAATGGTTACATCACTCATTTCAACCGGCCGTATTGCCGGTTTTTAAAGATCAAACCGGACCAGGTCATCGGCAAACACTGCACAGAAGCAATCGAAAACTCAAGGATGCACATTGTGGCCAAGACCGGTAAGGCGGAGATCAATCAAGCCCATCGAATCCGCGGTCAGGATATGGTGGTCCAGCGGATCCCCATCTTTAAGGACGGGAAAGTCATCGCAGCCTTCGGGCAAGTGGTTTTCAAGGATATAAAGGATATAAAAAAGATTGCCTCGAAACTTTCCCTGCTTGAATCCAAGGTCAAACTTTATGAACAGGAACTGATTAATTTACGTTCGACCCGGTACACCATCGACAGCATCATTGGGGATTCCAACGCCATCCTGGCGCTAAAAAAAGAGGCGCTCAAGTCTACGGGCAACAGCTTTCCCGTTTTAATTACCGGGGAGAGCGGGACCGGAAAGGAACTTTTTGCCCAGGGTATCCATCAGGCCAGTGCACGAAGCCCCCACCCGTTTGTTCGAATCAACTGCGCATCGATCCCCGGGGAACTACTGGAATCCGAGCTGTTTGGATATGACAAGGGTGCCTTTACCGGGGCCAAGTCCGGGGGAAAGCCCGGCAAATTCGAACTGGCACATCGGGGATCGATTTTCCTGGACGAAATTGGCGAGATGCCCTTGGAAATGCAGCCCAAACTGCTTCGGGTTCTCGAAGAAAAGGAATTCGAACGGATAGGGGGTAACTCAATTATCCGCTCTAATTTTCGTCTGATCGCCGCCACCAATCGCGACCTGGAAGAAATGGTCAGAGAAGGATTGTTTCGCAGGGATCTGTATTACCGATTGAATGTAATTTCGCTACATATCCCTCCCCTGCGGAATCGGCGTGAGGATATTATTCCTGTCTCCAGGCATCTGTTGGCAAAAATGGCGGGAGAAGTCTTCATGGACGGCGTCGCGCTGGATGAAGCGGCCGAAAGTGCCCTGATTCAATATGACTGGCCCGGTAATGTGCGCGAACTGTCCAATGTCCTGGAGCGGGCCCTGTCTTCGGTTGAGGGCGATATCATACAGGTAAAAGACCTTCCCTTCTACATCCAGCAAAGAAGTCCCAATCGTCCTTCCCGGCCGTTGAGCACGTTGAAGGAGGCCCAGGAAAAGGCTGAAAAAGAGGCCATCGAGGCAACCCTGGCAGAAACCGATGGGAACAAAGCCGAGGCAGCTCGGATACTGGGGATTCACCGCACCCTGTTATACAAAAAAATGAACCGGTACTCTATCGGCCTTGGTTTTGGTCAGAATACGAGGAATGCGGGATACAGATTCCAGAAAGAACGGGGCGGCATGTCCGTTTACTGATTTGAATCGGAAACAGGGTTTATCGCCATTGCCCGGATGCCGTAATTCAGGACACGGTGTATGCAGCACAGTGTCGACATGTCGAAAATCTGATACGCTAAACACCTTCATCATTCAAAAAAAATCGGGCGGCGAAAAACGCCGCCCGAACCGGTAGCGCTGAAGATCAACCCATTTAAAAAGAATCAGCAAGTCCCATGGGCGATTCCATAAAAATCCGATGGTCCATCAGTTTCGGCGGTTTTCGGATCACAGGGGCAAAATCCATATGGGCCAGGACATCCTTTTCCAGATCAACGCCTGGGGCGATTTCCGTCAACTCCATCCCCTCTTCGGTCAGTGAGAACACACAGCGCTCGGTGATATAGAGAACCTTCTGCCGGCTTTTGACGGCATACTTTCCACTGAAGGTGACATGCTCCACCTGGTTCAGGAACTTATTAAATTTTCCTTCCTTGATGATCGCAAGTTTTCCGTTTTCAATTTCTACCTTCAGGCCGCCGGCGGTAAACGTCCCCATAAAGACAACCCGTTTGGCATTTTGCGTGATATCGATAAATCCGCCGGCCCCAGCCAGTCGGGGACCGAATTTACTGACGTTGAGATTTCCCGCCCGATCGGCCTGGGCAAGGCCCAGAAAGCCGATATCCAGCCCGCCGCCATGATAAAAATCGAACTGGGCAGGCTGGCCGATAATGGCAGCGGTATTGGTGGCAGCGCCGAAATTCAGCCCGCCGGCAGGCAGGCCACCGATAACCCCGGGTTCGGCCGTAAGCGTGATGGCATCGAGAATTCCTTCTTCATTCGCCACCGGGGCCACCCCCTCGCTCATACCGATGCCCAGATTGACGATATCTCCCGCGTTCAGTTCAAAAGCAGCTCTTCTGGCGATAATCTTACGTTCCGTCATTTCCATGGGAGGAATCGATTCCATGGGTATTTTGACCTCTCCGCTGAAGGCCGGATCATATTCCACAGCAAATGTCTGCCAGTGATTTTCCGGCCTGGAGATAACGACATAGTCAACCAGTACGCCGGGAATTTTAACCTGTTTGGGATGAAGCGTTTCCCGCTTTGCGATCCGCTCCACTGCCACGATGACAATACCGCCGCTGTTGTGAGCAGCGGTTGCAATTTCAAGGGACTCAAGGGTCAGAGCTTCCTTTTCACAGGTTATGTTGCCATCTTCGTCAGCGGTGGTGCCGCGAAGTATCGCCACATCGATGGGAAGCGTTTTATAGGAAAGATATTCTTTTCCGTCTATTTTGACGAGTTCGACGATATCTTCCGTGGTGCAATCGTTGATCTTGCCCCCACAATCCCGCGGATCGACAAAGGTGCCAAGGCCGACATGGCTGGTTGTTCTTGGCTTGTGAGCTGCGATATCGCGGTACATGTGTGAGATTATTCCCTGCGGAAGGTTATAGCCGATGACTCTGTTTTCGATGGCCAGTTTTGCCAGCCCCGGCGCCAGCCCCCAGTGGCCGCCGATGACCCGCCGAACCAGGCCTTCATGGCCGAAGTGATTCAGTCCACGGGTGGCGCTGTCCCCTTGACCAGCGGCGTACATGATGGTCAGGTCTTTCGGTTTGGCAATTTCCAGAAACGATGTTTCAATGGTGGCAAAAATTTCTTCAGGTATTGCCGTGGCAACAAAACCGCCAAAAGCAACAGTGGAGCCATCATTAATCTTTTTCACCGCTTCTGCGGCCGATACGATTTTACTTTTTCTTATTTTGGGGGCCATAAAAAACTCCTTTTAAGAAGAAAATAAGATGAACGGCCACAGTGCTTCAACACCGCGGCACTTCGTTTTTTGGAAAAGCCTAACAAAAATCATGCCAAGGCAAAGATCACCGTACTGTCAAAACCAATATCAACAGATTAAACTGGATTAACGCAGGCGAATCACGATAAGGTCGTTTTATCCATACCCTTAGGCACGCGGATTTAATTAATTGCAAGAATATTGCGCCGAATGGTGGCTCATCTTCAAGGCGCGTCAGCGGTTTCATACTGTACGTATGAGGCCGTTGACGCAACGCCGAAGATGGGCCACCAGGCAAACAAGAAATTGTAATTAATAAAATTCGCGTTCCTTAAGGAATCCGGATCAAATACATGGCAAGCCATTGGGTTCAGGTTCCCCGTGCCCGAAAACTTTTCTGCTCCCCTTCAAGCTCATGTGGCCCGATATCTGCATGTTAACCTCGTTTGATCCTGCCCGTCCGGCTTTTTGCGTGCCCCTAAAACCAGGGAAAGCCAACGGCGGAAGGGTATATCCGAATCAAAGAACATATATGAAAGGAGGATTTGAAATGCTGAAAATCAAAGATGCGGTAGCGGTGATTACAGGCGGAAGCGGCGGCATCGGCATGGCGCTGGCCGAGTACTGGATTGCCAATGGCGGGAAAGTAGTACTCGCCGACGTAGCATCAGAGGCTCTCGAACAGGCCGCCGGCAAGCTTGACGGGGATGTTATGACGATGGTCTGTGATGTTACCCGGGAGGATGACTGCGGGAAACTCGCCGATGCGGCCATTGAGGCGTACGGTCAGATCAACCTGGTGGCCCCTTTTGCCGGAATCATTATGGATGGGCTGATGCTCTCCACGGACAGAGATACCGGGAAAGTCAAAAAGAAAATGCCTCTGGACCGGTTTCAAAAGGTTATCGACATCAACCTGACCGGCGTCTTTCTCACGGTCAGGGAATGTGCCGAACGGATGATCAATCACAACTGCCGGGGGTTGATCTGCCTGGTTTCTTCTACAGGATCCCTGGGAACTGCTGGCCAGATAAATTACTCGTCCACCAAGGCCGCCATGTCGGTTATCCCCAAAGTCATTATGGCAGAATTTTTCCGACGCGGCCTGGCTCACAAGATCCGTTGTGCGGCTGTTGCGCCGGGCTATGTGGGAACCGCCATGGTTCGCAATATGAATCAGAAGGCCCTGGAGAAAATCGTGGGTGAAGTGCCAATTGGCCGGCTCATCGAACCCGGGGAAGTCGCCTCACTGGTTGGAGAGATCTACCGTAACGAGGCCCTTGCCGGTGAAACCTATTTTATCCACGGCGGCCTGCGACTGGGTTCGAGAGGTTAGAGCACTGGCGATTGTCTGTATACAGGAAGGAAATGGCGATGAAAGACGTTGTGATCGTAGGGGGAACACGAACACCCGTTGGGGCCTTTGGCGGCTCCCTGAAAACGGTGCCCGTGGTGGAGCTCGGTTCCATCGTAATGAAGGCGGTGCTGAAAAAACTTGGACTGCGTCCTGTGCTCAGCGATTCCATGATTGCGGCGGCGCCGGACAAGCTGAAGGACCAGGGCCAAATCGAACTGGAAAAAGAGGCAGCCGACTGGGACGATGCCGCCACTCCGGTGACTATCGACGAAGTAATCATGGGCAACGTTCTGGTGGCGGCCCAGGGGCAGAATCCGGCTCGTCAGGCCATGATCCGCGCAGGGCTGTGCAAGGAAACCCCGGCACTGTCCATCAACAAGGTCTGCGGCAGCGGGCTCAAGGCCATCGCCCTTGGGGCGGCGTCAATCATGAGCGGACAGGCGGATGTAATTCTGGCCGGGGGCCAGGAAAACATGAGCCTGGCGCCCATGGCTCTGCCCAAAGCCCGATGGGGCCATCGAATGGAACTTACCGGCACAGGCGATATTTATGATCTGATGGTCTTCGATGGGCTCTACGAAATATTTTACGGCTATCACATGGGAATGACCGCAGAGAACATCGCGAGCCTTTATGATATCAGTCGTCAGGAACAGGACGAACTGGGAGTCCTCAGCCACGGCCGGGCCATGGCCGCCATTCAAAACGGAATTTTCGCCCAGGAGATCACCCCGGTGGTGATCAAGTCAAGGAAAGGCGAAACGACGTTTGACACCGACGAACGGCCGATGGTAACCAGCCTGGAAAAGATGGGGCAGCTGAGGCCGGCCTTTAAGAAAGACGGCACGGTCACGGCCGGAAACGCCTCCGGCATCAACGACGGGGCGGCTGCCGTGCTTCTGATGAGCGCGGAAAAAGCCGCAGAACTGGGGCTGGAACCGGTAGTCAGGATCCGCGCTTTCGCCTCGGGCGGCGTGGATCCGGCTTACATGGGTCTGGGGCCGGTACCTGCTGTGCGGAAAGTGCTGGCCGCAGCCGGCATGAGCATAGCGGATATAGATCTGATCGAACTCAACGAAGCCTTTGCCTCCCAGGCTATTGGCTGCTTCCGGGAACTGGGGCTGGAAAACGACCGGGCCAACGAGCTGGGCAGCGGAATCTCTCTGGGCCATCCCATCGGGTGCACCGGGGCTCGCCAGATGGTCAGCGGCATGCATCAAATGCAGCGGAAAAACTACTCCACCGGTCTTGTGACCATGTGTATCGGCGGAGGCATGGGAATGGCAATGATCATCGAACGATAGCGGAACCGGCCCGGCCATGATCAGCGGCCGGGCCGGTCATATAACGGGGATAAGCCGGAATCTGACGTTTCATCCTGCTACGGGTAAAATTTTCACCGCTCCAGGCGACATTCAAGAGGTAATATGCACACAGCAGTTTCAAACAACGGTACCGATGATTTTCCGCAAATTCGTTTCGAAATGATTCGCTGGCTCATCTTTCTGATCCTTATCGCCACCTACATCCTCGTCTATTTTCATCGGATGGCCCCCGGTGTGGTGGCAACCGATCTCATGTCTGCATTTGGCACGACCGGCGCCAGTCTCGGCTCATTGGCCGCGATTTATTTTTTCGTTTACGCCGGTATGCAGATCCCTTCAGGCGTGCTGGCTGATACCCTGGGGACCCGAAGCGCCGTTATCGGAGGAAACCTGACCGCAGGAATCGGTTCACTGCTTTTCGGTCTGGCCAGCAGTTTTACCATGGCGTGTGCGGGAAGATTTCTGGTGGGCCTCGGGGTTTCGGTGGTCTTTGTCAGCATTATGAAAAACAATGCCATGTGGTTCAGCGAACGCCGGTTCGGTTTCATGAGCGGCCTGACCCTGCTGATCGGCAACCTCGGGTCTGTGATGGCGGCCGGCCCGCTGGCCGCCCTTTTGGAAACGCATTCCTGGCGAAACGTATTTATCGGGATCGGCTTGACGTCGCTTGCCCTTGCCGTGGCGGCTTTTTTTTCCGTTCGAAACCGTCCGGCGGATTTTGGTTTTCCGTCAATTGAAGAACTCCAGGGCCAGGCGCCTGCTGCAGGCCGCCACCAGCACTGGATCAGGGACCTGGCCGGCGTGGTTCGCCAGATCCGCCTCTGGCCCGGATTCTGGGTCCAGCTGGGCATGACCGGCAGCCTGTATGCTTTCATGGGATTGTGGGGAATGCCGTTTCTTCGGGACGTCTTCGGCCTGGAGCGAAGTGCAGCCGCCAGGTACCTGACAGTAATGCTCCTGGCCTTTGCTGCGGGGTCCCTGTTCTTCGGCTGGTTTTCAGACCGTCTGGGGCGACGCAAACCGGTTATCTTTGCTGCCACCACAGGCTACGCGCTGGGATGGCTCTTTCTTTTATACCTGCCCTGGTCGCCCGGGATCTCAGGGTATGTCCTCTTCGGTTGGATGGGATTTTGCGGATCCGGTTTTGTAGTCACCTTTGCGGCGGCCAAGGAGGTGATCCATCCGGCACTGGCCGGCATGGCGGTAAGTGTAGTGAATACCGGCGCCTTTCTGGGTACCACGCTGATCCAGCCTCTTTTCGGATGGGTCCTGGATCTCACCTGGAATGGAGCCATGGTCGGCGATGTCCGTGTCTATGCCCGGACAGACTACGTTGGCGGATTTTGGGTTATGTTTTTCTTCGCCCTCATCGCTGCGGTCGGTGCCTTAAGGCTGCGGGAGACCCATTGCCGAAATATTTCCGGAAAAGCAAAATAAGAGATCGATGAATCCCTTCAACAGCTCCCCGTGGAAAGCAGAGCCCAATGCCGATCGGGATTCGGAGCCGAAATCGCTACCGCCCCTTATGGACGTAATCCTGGGACTGCTCGGAATCTGTGCGGTTTTTGTTATCCCGTACATCTGGTGGGGCGCAATAAAAACCCTGGCCGGCCGGTAGTGCGGATCAACTAAAGGTTCCTTGAAACCACCATTACGGGAAATGAAGTTGTGAAAAGCCTTCGCTGCGAAAGGAGGCGGTTGGGGAGCAATCCCTATAACACGATCTGTAGTGGCAGGGATACACCCCGCCACTATCTTTGCCGGGAGATGCGGAATTGAAACTGCTCAATTCAATTGTCGTCTCTGAAAAACCGCAAACCGCTGCCGTACCCGCGGCCAGCTTTCACGAGACATTTATTCTTTTACATAAACCGATGGGCCTTCAAGTTCGGCCAGACGGTTTTCAGCGAATTGACGCACCTCAACGTCCTGGTCTTTTTCACAAATCTCTTTCAGAAGCTTTGGATCGGTCACTTTCTGGATTGCCTTGATCCTGACTTGAGGGTTGGAATGCTGCCAGCGAGGTACGAACAGATCTGAAAATTTCATTGGTTTCCTCCTTTCCCTCCGGACTTTCCGTGCCTGATGAGCACGCGGATCAGATCACCATATATCTCCAGGAAAACATCCAGGAGGATGTTCCCTTGGAGATAGCGTATCGGCATTTTTATACGCCCTGTCAGCAAATACAGTTTCATCGATCGCCTGTGCTTACCAATGTGCTGGCCCTTTACGGGTATTGCGATATCGACCCCATATATCGTTTACACGCCGTGAATGTGGGCCGGCATCCACTGCAACCGTTTTGCTATTTACATGGACCGCAACCACGGTCCTCATTACTGCTGTGGAAAACATACCCAATCCGCCGGTAGTCATCGTGAAACTTTTTTGCAGCGGGGAGTGACATCAGGATAATCGGGGTAGCGATGTGAGGAGAACCTTAACCGATGAATGCCTCTGGCGTGAAGAGATGGACTCCAGGGGGTGGTTCAGTTGCGGCCGGTTAGCGGTAAAAAATGGATCAGTTTTTAATAAATTAAAATAATCCTTTCATGAACCATGTCGAGTCAACAATACCAAATTAATTCAACACACATCCTTAAAGACTGATTGGAAACCGATGAATTGGCTGTCAATCCAATGTGAATTCAGTTCTCCAGTCATCAGTTTCCTGCCATTCGGGCTGCTCGCGTTTGTCGAAAACCGAATTTCCGATAACCAGATAGTCCATATCGGTCCTCATGAAGCAGCAGTAGGCATCATCCGGCGTACAGACAATCGGCTCGCCCCTGACATTGAAGCTGGTGTTGACCAGCAGAGCACAACCGGTCAGTTGTTTAAACGCATTGATCAGCTGCCAGTATAGCGGGTTGGTTTCCCGGTGAACGGTTTGAATGCGGGCCGAATAGTCAACATGGGTGACGGCAGGGATATCGGATCGCAACTGATACAGCCGATCGAGCATCTCCATCGTATCGATCATTTCCGGCAATGGGCGGCGATGCTCCGACAATACGGGAGCCACCAGAAGCATGTAGGGAGACGAGGCTTTCAGATCAAAGTACTCGCCGGCATTCTCGGCTATAACCGACGGTGCAAACGGCCGGAAGCCCTCCCGGTATTTGATTTTCAGATTAAGCCGCTTCTGCATGTCCGGCCGCCGGGGATCGCCTAAAATACTTCGATTCCCCAGGGCCCGCGGCCCCATTTCCATCCGACCCTGGAACCAGCCCACAACCTTTCCATCGGCCAGCAACAACGCCGTCTTTCGACACAATTCATGGAAATCATCGAACGCGGTTCGCGATGCACCAAACTTTCGACAGGTCCGCTGGATATCCGAATCGTCAAACTCCGGTCCCAGATACGTCCCCTGCATGTGGTCCGCCCCTCCGTTGGTGTTCGCGCGCTCGCAGCCTTTCCAGATATAGCGGGCTGCATAAGCCGCTCCAATGGCACCGCCGGCATCGCCGGCGGCTGGCTGAATCCAGATGTTGTCAAATTCCCGTGACCGGAGAATTTTTCCATTGGCCACGCAGTTCAGCGCAACCCCGCCGGCCATGACCAGATTCCGGCTTCCGGTCAGTTTTCTGGCGGTCCGGCACAACCGGAGCATTACATCCTCGGTGACCGACTGAATAGCCAGGGCCAGGTCCATGTATGCCATGGGGATATCGGTTTCAGCCTGTCGGCGAGGGATACCGAACAGCGACTCCCAACGGCTCTCACGGCACATTGTCAAGCCGGTGGCGAAATCGAAATAATCCATATTCAACAACAGCGAGCCATCATCTCGCAGGTCGATCAGGTCACTGTATATCCGGTCCCGGAATGTTTTAAATCGACTGCCGCCGGGATCTCCGTATGGAGCCAACCCCATCAGTTTATATTCGCCGCTGTTGACCCGGAACCCGCAATAATACGTAAAGGCCGAATACAGCAGTCCCACGGAATGTGGAAAATGAAGTTCCTCAAGGATATTTATCTGATTGCCCTGGCCGAGGCCGATGGTTTCGGTGGCCCACTCGCCGACCCCATCGACGGTCAAAATAGCGGCATCCTGAAACGGGGACGGATAAAAGGCACTGGCGGCATGGGAGAGATGATGTTCGGGAAACAGCAGCGGGGGAGTCCGTGATGACGTGCTTCCGTCAACGTCTCCAATCGCTTTGCGGATAATACTTTTCATGAAAAGTTTTTCTTTGATCCAGACCGGCATTGCCGACAGAAAACTTCTCAATCCGCTCGGTGCAAACGCGTGGTAGGTCTCCAGCAACCGTTCGAATTTAAGATACGGTTTATCATAAAAGGCAATGGCATCCAGATCCGCAATGGACACTCCCGTCTCTGACAACACATAGTGAATCGCCCGCCTGGGAAATGCGGAATCGTGTTTGATGCGACTGAACCGTTCTTCCTGGGCGGCCGCCAGGATGGTCTCCCCCTGCAGCAGAACGGCTGCACTGTCATGATAAAACGCCGATATACCTAAAATAGTATCGTTCATAATTCCGCTGTCTTATTTCTCACTCCAGACACCTGACACCTGAAACCAAAGCGTCGGAATAAAAACAATATCAAATTTTACATCCAGGAACGGAGTAATTTTCACCAGCCCAGTTTTCGCCAAAAGTTAAAACAGCGTATAGATAAACGGTGCGATTGCCGTTCCACTGGTCAGAAAAATCAAAGCGCCGAACAGCAGCATCGATACGATAATCGGCATCAGCCAGAATTTCTTGCGCTCTTTGAGAAAACCCCAGAAGTCTTTCAAAAATTCCATTGATTCAGTCCTTGGAAACGAGGATTTATTTAAATTCGCGTTCCTCAGTATGGTTTTTCCAGATCCGAAGGCTGGAACGTGGTTCGCCGGTGATGAAACACCGAATCGGAACCCGTTTTCCAGTTTTTCAAATTCATGGGATCGGCCCCGGTCATTTGCCGAAGTTTACCGATCGGGACCACAAGAACATAAAACAATACCGTGAGCAGAATTTTGGATACCACAGTACCCATCACTTCAGCCAGTCCAAACCAGATTTTAGACAGCGGACGGAATGCATTGGGCCAGAGCATTGCCACCAGCAGAGTGCCGATGGCCGGCGGAAGCAAATTGATCCGGCGGAGAACATATGCCAGGATCAACAGAAGAAGCACCATGGCCAGGCCGGTATCCCGCGCGCGACGTGTTGAGTGTTCAGCGTTCATCATCATTGCCTGATTCGTTAGAAGAGTTCGTATCAGCCATATAAAGCGCAACGTCCCCTGCCGGAGAAGTCACAAACCGGATGTTGCGACCAGCACATTTCGTTCGTTCAGAAAACCGGCGATATATTCGGCCATCATCCGGTGCCCGTAAGGAGATGGATGACAGAGATTGATGTTACCTTTTTTACTGCTGTCAACCAGATTGTATCGCTCCCAGTCCATATGGGCGTTTCCGATATCACAGATCAACAGATCAGGGTCAAACTGTTCCCGATTGGTTTCGATGAACGCGGCAACGCTTTTGGTGTCATGTCTGTCTCGGGGGATAAAAATCACGACAGGCCGGACATGGTTCTGATGGGCAAAGGCCGCGTACTGCCCCAGCAGGCGGATCAACTCCATGCAAAACGCCTCAGAGCGATACGCCAGAAAGTACTCCGGCATCCCAATTTTTCTCAATTTGCGCGGCAAGCGCTTATGGAGACAATACCGGGAACCCATCGAGCGGATAAACGCCACTGAAAAGGGGAATTCATGGCGGGGTTTGGCCCAGAAATCATGGTCAAATGCATAGTTGGCCTGCCGTTTGAGCGAATCGACACTGCTGAAAACGTTGGGTGCCGGTTGTTGGATGTCACCTTTGGCGATGTACGGTTTGATTCGATACGGTGAGGACTTGTGCGCGAGAACGGGGCGGTAGGAATTCACCATCCTGAATATGTTTTCATACATGATTCCGAGCATGACGATGCCGGCTTCGGGATAATCCGGAAGCTTGCGCTTCAGATTTAAAAACGCCTGAACCGGGCCAAAACCGCCAACACCGAGATTGGCAATGGAAACCCCCAGTATGCTCGACAGCTGAGCCGAAAATGTGTCGTCGTCCGTCACTTCCGATCCGTGGGTATACGAATCCCCCACAAGAACGATTTCAACCGGTTTGTCTCCAAACCCCCTGTACGTGCGGGCCCCATTACGGTCGAAGGAGTATGTCACGCTGGTGCCCTGGCAATTGCATTCACTGTGAACGTCCGGTCCATGGTACTGCCAGCCGAGCACCGGATCCATACGTTTCAGGTTCGTGACAACCTCATCATCGTTGCTGAGTTTGTTCAGCACCTCATCCCGATGATCGTATACGTCGTCCATGATAAACTGGCTTATAAATCCGAAACCTTCGAATACGAAAAACACCAGCCCGAACATTATCACGTAGAAAATTAATTTCCTGGTCATAGCATCCAATCGCATTGAAGTCTGGAGGGGTAAAAAAACAGTCAGCAGGATGACCCGTATTAAACCAATGAATTTCGGCGGTTGTCAAATACTATTCGTGACAGCCCGGTCAGCGGGCATCGCGGCACTGGATTGTTCTGTAGCGAATCGAAGAAGGCCGGTGGTTAGTTTCTAAGTTTTGAAATTTTCGTTTTTTATGGCAAAAATCCCAATAACCAAATCACAAATAACAAAAAAAGAACAATGCCCGAAATTCCAAGTTCCAAACCTTATGATTCAGCCTCGGACACATGTTGAATCCCGTCATTGCCTCAGAGCCATATTGAGAGTTTAGATATTGTAATTTGGAACCTGTGATTTGGGATTTCCGGTTTATCCAGGGATACGAGGCGTTTTAAAATTGGGGCGCCACAACGGTAGGCGCCCCATCATGCATTGCCTGATCCGGCCATTTTCTTCTGTGAAATTGCGGATAAGGATGCCTGGCAGGCTAATCGGTGATGGTTTTTTTAAATGCGTTCCTAAATGCCGAACCGCTTGCCATATTTGTCGACAACAAAATCAATATCTTTGTCGCCCCGGCCGGAGAGATTTACAAGTATAGTCTGGTCCGGTGCGGTTTCCCGGGCCAGTTTGACGGCATACGCCACGGCGTGCGAGCTTTCCAGCGCGGGAATAATCCCCTCGGTCCGGGAAAGTTCAAAAAATGCGTCAATGGATTCCTCGTCATCTGCAGTGACGTAATTGACCCGGCCAAGATCCTTGAGCAGGCTGTGCTGGGGGCCGACGCCCGGATAATCGAGCCCGGAAGCCACCGAGTAGACTTCCAGGGGATTTCCCTTATCGTCCTGAAGGAGATAGGATTTGAAACCGTGAAGCACACCCGGCTTGCCAAGCGTCAGGGTGGCGGCGTGCTGCCCTTCTTTCAGGGCCAGACCCGATGGCTCAACGCCATAAATTGTGACGTCCGGCTCGCCGAGAAAGGGTGTAAACAGGCCGATGGCGTTGGAACCGCCGCCCACGCAGGCTACCAGGTTGTTTGGCAGTCCGCCGGTCATTTCCCTGAACTGATCTTTGGCCTCCATCCCCACCACCTGCTGGAAATCGCGCACCATCATGGGGAAGGGATGGGGTCCAACCACCGAGCCGATGGCGTACAGTTGGTTGACCGGATCGCCCAGATAGGCTTCGAAGGCTGCATCAACCGCATCTTTCAGGGTCCGGGTACCGCGGTCAACCGGAACCACATTGGCGCCGAGGATCTTCATCCGGGTCACGTTGGGATGCTCCTTGGCAATGTCAACTTCCCCCATGTAAATATCGCATTCCAGACCTACCAGAACCGCCGCTGTGGCCAGCGCGACACCGTGCTGCCCGGCACCGGTTTCGGCGATGATCTTTGTCTTGCCCATTTTTTTAGCCAGCAGAGCCTGCCCCAGGCAGTGGTTGATCTTGTGGGCTCCGGTATGATTCAGATCTTCCCGTTTCAGGTAGATCCGGCCACCGCCAATCTTTTCGGAAAGGTTCCTGGCGAAAAAAATCGGGCTGGGCCGCCCTACAAAATGTTTGTAAAGGTCATACAGCTCGCCTTTAAAGGCATCGTCAACCTTGATCTCATTATAGGCAGCGGTGATTTCATCCATGATCCGCTGCAGTTGCTCCGGGATGAAACTTCCCCCGTACTCTCCAAAATATCCGTTGCCGTCCGGCAGTTGATAGGTGTTGATATCAGCCATCGCCCAAGCTCCTTTTCAATTCCTTGTCGTTGACATCCATGGTATCAGCGTCCAGTATTCGTTTTGTGATCGAACCGTCTGTTTTCAGTATTTTCGACCCGCGGGTGATTTTGCACAGACTGATGCGATGTCTGCCGGCAATCTTCCGCTGGGTTTCCCCGGCGTGAAGCTCCTTCAAAAGCTGCCATCGCAATGTCAGATCCGAAATTTCTTTCGGTGTCAGAATTTCAGTCAGGAAAGCATCCATTTCATCGGTGGATCTCAGGCCGGCGATCACATCAACCAGTTCACTCCAGGCAGTTTTCATATCGCACGTTTCTCCGCATAGAAACAAAATATACAGGGGTAAGGAACACTAATTTCGCTTTATCGTCAACCCTTTTTATTTTCAAAAGAAGAATATAGGGAGGCAGGGAGAAAACAGCTCCGGTTCGTCGATCGATAGACCGGGTCGGTTCCTATGCATGTAGGAGCGGTTTTAACCGCGATCCGTTGGTTTTCTCGCAGGCTCTTAGAGCCTTGTTCACTAACTTCCGTCAGAAAAAACAAGCAATCTGTTTGGCTATTCCCAATCGCTATCGGCATCGGAATCGAAAAACCACGGGATTTGGCCACGACACACCGGTTGTGTACCGCCTTGCGATAGAGAACTTTCCGTCGGTTATAGGACCGAGAAAATCTCGTTCGATAGCGATCCCGATACAACGAAACCTGGCGTTCCTGCAGGGTGGGCACCGTCCACCACATTCACCCGGGCCGAAGATCAGAAATAGTGTTGTACCAAAACAGAAGATGCACTCGCAGAAACTGCTGAGAAGACAGGAAATTGAAGGGTAAATGTGAGGGTTTTCAGCGGTCCGGGATCCCGGCTCGCCATGGTGATTGAAGGGAGGAGAGAAAAGATTGCAGGCCTCTGCGTTCAAAATGAAATCACGCGTGATTCATTTGTAGACAGAGGCCGGGGGATAGAGTCAACTGATCCATGGGCTCGCTTTGATCAGTTCGATCAGTTTGAGGGCATCGTCCTTTCCAGGGGCCGTGGACAACTGGCCAAGCAGGCCCAGGCCTTCGGTCACCTCATGAAATTCATCTGACGACAACGGACTGGCCAGTACAATATCCACCATGGCATTCACCTGGAGGAGTTTTCGCACCATATCAAGGCCGGTCATATCGGTCAGCTTTTCGTCCACAATCACCAGGGAAAACTTCGTTTTGGCCGCCAGGTTTATGGCGGAATCCCCGGCGCCCTCCCAATCGACGCTGATCTCACCGCCATCAACCAGCGTATTGGCAAATTCCTCCCAATCCGTCTGGCGGGAGGTCACGATAAGTATATTCATGAATTCCTCTCATCAATGTAAAATGGCTCTGCCGATTGAAGGCGTTCTATAACAGGGGAAAATTGTATTTCACCTGCCGGGACACCAAAACCGGTGCATTGAAACGCTGACACTGAAATTCGGTAATTTCTTCCCAAATTCTCATACGCCATATGTGGCAGAGCAATGCCTGACCCCAAACGGGTCAGGCATCGTTTACCGGATAAAGCTTCCCGCCGGCGATCAGGTGTTATGACCACCGGCCCGGCCGCAGCATGATCCCGGGCCGGCGCATCCGGCCTGGCCGGGACTGTTGCCGCAGCAGGTATGATCATTGGGTCCGGGTAAGGACTGACCGGTTTTCCCGGTCAGTGAACTTGGCGCGGAAAGCAGCTTTTCTGTATGGTTACTGTTGCAGGCCGGGCAGACGAGCTCCGCATCTTCACTGAAAACAAGGACCTCTCCCTGATGCCCGCACTCAAGGCATCGAATGTCATAAATCGGCATGGCTTTAGCTCCAGACCTATTTAAAACCGGACTGTCCGCGATGATTGAATTTCATCGCTTCAGCCCGAAGGTATTCAGAAATTGCCTCTCCGAGGGTGTTTATCGCGAGCCGGGCACAATGCTTATGATCCTCGGGAAGACCACCAAGCTCCGCCTCCACATCCTCGGGGGTTATTTCCAGGGCCTCTTCAACGGTCTTTCCAAAGGCCAGTTGACCGGCAGCACTGGAACACGCGGCCGTAAACATGCATCCATGGGGTTGACAATCAATGGCTGAGATCCGCCCGCTTTCGACATTCAATCGAACATCGATAGAATCCCCGCATTGTCCAACCCCGATTGCCTGCCCGGACGGATGGTCGAGCATCTGCCTGCTACCGGAAAGCTCGGCATAATGAAGCAACCGTTCGCTGAATCGATAGGTATCTGTCTCGCTATGTTCCATCAAACCTGCTCCCAACCTGTCAATCAGCTGCCTGATCCGATTTAGTTTCCAGCACCGCCACCGCAGGTATATTCCTGGGTGAACTGGGGCAGACGCCCTGCAATGAAGGCATCGACGGCTTCCTTGACCGTGCGGGATTCACCGCCGAAGTATACCTCTACGCCCACCTGATTGAATCCCATCAGAGGCCGCATGCCCATGCCGCCGGCGATCAGGGTTTTAACGCCGTTTTCGGCCAGATAATTCACCGGTGCCATGCACCCGCCCTGCTGGTGCGGAACGCACGGGATCACCTTTACCTCACTGACGGATCCGTCTGCGATGGTCACCAGTGTATACATGTCGCAGTGGCCGAAATGAGCCCCCAGGGGGGCTTCCATTCCACCTGGGTTACTGGACGGGATAGCAATAACAGTATTCATGTTCCAACTCCTTTCGATCGTGTTAAGTGATTGACCGTTACGCTGCCCTGGAGG
>ENA-ORCT01000290-ORCT01000290.1-marine-metagenome-genome-assembly--contig:-NODE-290-length-25636-cov-2.848625_pt1 | contig 25636 bp, 25 predicted proteins | sample MGYA00248632_ERZ508511 | MGnify/ENA primary metagenome ERZ508511 (study PRJEB26182, sample SAMN06268839) | marine metagenome | isolation source: Tt an P1-techrep anaerobic enrichment on pine from sediment...
GAGGCCCAGTTCGGTGGCCACGAAACCGTCGTTCATGACTCCTCCGGCCACAATAGACAGGTCTTCGGCATGGCTGATCACCGGGAGGTCGAAGGAACTGGCATATTCCAGGGCCCGGCGCATGATTTCGCCGTCCCCAACCGGTCGACCATCGTCGGTTACGGCCACGCAGCCGGAATCCCGCAACTCTCCCATCTCAGACAGGGCCTCCCCTTTGAGTCCTTTGGTGATGGCCCCGACCGGAAAGACGTTGGCCTGTCCGGCTTCTGCAGCACGCTGAAGAATATAGCTGGTGACGGCCTTGTTGTCATTGACCGGGTCGGTGTTGGGCATGCAGGCAACTGAGGTAAAGCCGCCGGCCACCGCAGCACGGGTACCGGAGAGAATATCTTCCTTGTATTCAAAACCTGGTTCGCGCAGATGTACATGGATGTCGATAAGCCCCGGAACCACCAGTTGTCCGGTTGCGTCAATCACCTCGGCGTCACCAGCCTCCAAACCGCTGCCGACCGCTGCCACTTTGCCGTTTTCAATCAGCAGGTCCAGTTGATCGTCAATTGTGTTCGCCGGGTCGAGCAGGCGACCGCCCTTAATCAATATTTTCATGGTATACCCCAGTTGGCTGTTATCAAATCAAGATCAGGCGTTTTGAGCGGTTATCTGCTCTCCGCCGGAGACCAGATACAAAAGCGCCATGCGTACCGCCACCCCGTTTTCAACCTGTTCGAGAATCACGTTTTGTGACCCGTCGGCCACGACCGAGGAGATTTCCACCCCGCGGTTCATCGGCCCTGGATGCATGACGATAGCATCCTCCTTGGCGAGTTTCAGGTTTTCGGGGTTAAGCCCGTAAAATCGGCTGTATTCACGGTTGGAAGGCAGCAGGGTCTTGCCCATCCGTTCCTGTTGGATACGCAGCATCATCACCACGTCGGCGCCTTTCAGGGCCTCATTCATGTCGGTATAGACCTCGGCGCCGAATTGTTCGACAGCGGTCGGCAACAGGGTACGAGGCCCGGCCAAACGGACCTTGGCGCCCATCTTGTTGAGAGCGTAAACATTCGAACGGGCCACCCGACTGTGGGCGATATCACCAACGATCGCAACCGTCAATCCCTCGATGCGCCCCTTATGCTCGCGGATCGTCATCAGGTCGAGCAATGCCTGACTGGGATGCTCGTGGGCACCGTCACCGGCATTGACCACAGAAAAGTTGCAGCGTTCTGCCAGATAGTGGGGAGCGCCGGAATGGCCGTGCCGCATGACGATGATATCGGGGTGCATGGCCTCGAGGTTTTTGGCGGTATCCTCCAGAGTCTCACCCTTCACGACCGCCGAGGTAGAAGCGCTGATGTTCATGCCGTCAGCGGAGAGACGTTTGGCGGCTAGCTCAAAAGAGGCCCTGGTGCGGGTGCTGGCTTCAAAAAAGATATTGATAATGGTCTTGCCGCGCAGGGTCGGCACCTTTTTGATCTCCCGGGTGCTGACTTCCTTGAAACTCTCGGCCGTGTCGAGAATCAGGGTAATGTCGTCGGCGGAAAGCTGTTCAATTCCGAGTATGTGTTTGTGTCCAAAGGACATGGGGACCTCCTGTTACGGACCTGCCGCTGCCTGTCAAGCTACGTAAGATATTATCGACCAATAATCACGGTTGTGACATTTCGGCTCTGTCGAACCGCCATGCGGTCATGTCATTTCAAGGTTTAACCACCCGAACCTCGATCGGTTCCTGTTCGGAACTGAATTGCACCTGAATCTTTTCCGCCACTGAGGTCGGCACATTGCGGCCAATGTAATCGGGACGGATGGGCAACTCACGGTGGCCGCGGTCGATGAGGATTGCCAGTTGGATTGAACGCGGACGGCCAATATCCATCAGGGCATCCATGGCAGCGCGGATGGTACGACCGGTGAAGAGCACATCATCAACAAGGACAATCCGCTTGTTTTCCAGCGGAAAGAGCAGATCGGTTTTTCCCACCGGCAGCGAACCTCGCGAACCGAGATCGTCGCGGTACATGGTGATATCAACGGTACCGAGAGGCAGTTCCACCCCTTCGATTTCCCTGATGCGCTTTTGCAGACAGCGGGCCAGATGGTCGCCACCACGCACCACGCCGACCAGGGCAACCTCTTCGGTGCCTTTGTTGCGCTCGAGTATTTCATGGGCAATACGGGTCAGGGCCCGGTTAATAGCCGGTTGGTCGAGGATGACGGTTTCCCGTGCAGTCATGTGTCGACACTCCTTTGGACTGTGGAATTGGGCACAAAAAAAGTACCCTTTCGTTCGGTGACGAAAAGGTACCGGTCTATACCTGTCGTATGATGTACCAAGGCCCTGCCACCTTTGCTAACCTCTCTGGATCAACTTAAAAGGCATGCTACGTTTAAATTTCGACAAATTTAACAGATCTGCTCGCGATGGTCAACGGCAAACCCGAATCTTTTTTGCAGCGTGCTGTCGAATGCTTGTATCTGAAGCAGTTTGTCCGTTCGTATCCTAAACAGATAACCTTCTAGTCAATCGGGCGGCCGATGCGATCCCAGCGCGGCCAGTTCCGCTCGCTGTCCCAGGACCAGTATTTAATAAAGGCCAACCCCTTGATACTTGTTTGGGGCACAAAGCCCCAGAAACGGCTGTCGAAAGAGCGGTCCCGATTGTCCCCCATGACAAAATAGTGACCGGCCGGCACCTCCACCGGGCCCATAAAGTCTCGCGGCTGGAGGTTTCCGGGGATAATATCGTTTTCCTTGTGGATTTCCTGCTGCAAATGGTACGGCGTGCCATTGACCAGAACCTTCTTGTCACGCACCTCGATACGATCGCCGGGCAGGCCAATAATCCGCTTGATGAAGTCCCTCCGCTTAAAATAGGACTTTTCCTTGTCCAGGGGGAATTCAAAGACGATTATGTCGCCGCGATCAGGATCTCGCAGGGTCAGCAGCGGTTCGTCCATAAAAGGCAAACGAGTGCCGTAGATGAACTTGTTGACCAAGAGGTGATCGCCGATCAGTAGCGTGTCTTCCATCGATCCCGACGGTATCTTGAACGCCTGAAAGAGGAAGGTGCGAATCAGCAGGGCAAGAATCAGGGCGAAAAAGAGCGCCTCGCCGTATTCGCGAAACCGGGACTTGTTTGCTTTGTCGCGCTTGCTCTGGTTTAAGAACATGTTATTTCTCTTTCACCTTGAGAATGGCTAGAAACGCCTCCTGGGGCAATTCCACGCTGCCGACCTGTTTCATGCGCTTCTTGCCCTCTTTCTGTTTTTCAAGCAGTTTGCGCTTTCGGGTGATGTCACCACCGTAACATTTGGCGGTAACGTCCTTGCGCAGCGCCTTGACATTGACCCGGGCCACTACCTTGTTGCCGATAGCCGCCTGAATGGCCACCTCGTACTGCTGGCGCGGAATGAATTCCTTCATCTTAGCAACCAGTTCGCGGCCGCGGAACTGAGCCTTGTCGCGATGAACGATCAGCGACAGGGCATCGACTGCCTCACCGTTGACCAGAATGTTGAGCCGCACCAGGTGACTCGGCCGGTAGTCGATGAACTCGTAGTCAAGCGAGGCATAGCCACGGCTGATCGATTTAAGCCGGTCGAAGAAATCGAGGACGATCTCGTTCAGGGGCAGCTCGTAAACGACCATCACCCGGTTGGCTGTAAGGTACTTGATCTCCCGCTGCACTCCGCGTTTTTCTTCGCACAATGCCAATACCGCGCCGACAAATTCGTTGGGCACGTGAATGGAGGCCAGAATAAAGGGCTCGCGGATCTCCTGGATAAACTGCACTTCGGGCAGCTTGTTGGCACTGTCGACGACCAGTTCCTCCCCCTTGACCGTGGTTACATGATAACTGACAGTCGGTGCGGTGGTAATCAGATCGACGTTGAACTCCCGTTCCAGGCGTTCCTGAATGATCTCCATGTGCAGGAGTCCGAGAAAGCCGCAACGGAAACCGAAGCCCAGGGCGAGGGAATTCTCCGGCTCGAAGGTAAAGGAAGAATCGTTGAGACGCAGCTTCTCCATGGCATCGCGCAGGGCGTCGTAGTCGCCGCTGTCAATAGGATAAAGTCCGGAGAAGACCATCGGCTTGACTTCCTGGAAACCGGGCAGCGGCTTCTCCGCCGGGCGGTTCAGGTGAGTGATTGTGTCGCCGACCTTGGCATCTTGCACCACCTTGATACCGGCAATCAGAAAACCGACTTCGCCAGCCGCCAGTTCCGGCAGTTCGACCGGATGCGGGGAAAAGGCGCCGACCTTAAGAACCTCGTAGCTCTTGTTGTTAGCCATCAACTTGATCTTGTCGCCCTTGCGCAGGCTGCCGTCCACCACCCGCACCAGGACAATGACACCCTGATAGGAATCGTACCAGGAGTCAAAAATCAAGGCCTTGAGCGGCGCTTCGTCATCGCCTAGGGGCGGCGGCACCGTGGCCACGATCGATTCAAGGATTTCGTGAATGCCGATTCCTTCTTTAGCGCTGGCTTCGACGGCATCGCTGGTGTCGAGACCGATGATTTCTTCGATCTCTTCCTTGATGCGCTCAGGCTCGGCTCCCGGAAGATCGATCTTGTTCAGTACCGGAAAAACTTCGAGATTCTGATCAATGGCCAGATAGACGTTGGCCAGGGTCTGGGCCTCGACTCCCTGAGAGGCATCGACCACCAGCAGTCCCCCTTCACAGGCTGAGAGGGAGCGGCTGACTTCATAGCTGAAGTCGACATGGCCGGGAGTATCGATAAGATTAAGGATGTAGTCCTTGCCGTCATCGGCACGGTAGTTAAGCCGGACGGCCTGGGCCTTGATGGTAATGCCCCGCTCCCGCTCTAAATCGAGCTTGTCGAGAAATTGATTTGTTTTCTCGCGTTCAGTCAGGGCGCCGGTCTCTTCAAGCAATCGGTCGGCCAAGGTCGATTTGCCATGATCGATATGGGCAATGATAGAAAAATTTCGAATTCTGCTTTGATCCATAGGGGCTCGATTATTCCTCGCACAAAAGGTAATACACAAAGACTTCTAAATTTACAAAAGGTGCTACAATTTGTAAAGGAAAAAGCCCTGCTGCCAGACGCATACGGAACCGCCATGATGGCTTGACGTAATCAGAAAATTAGGGACTTGCCTTGCCGCCCGGGCAACGCTAGGATGCCAGGAAAATTTAATCCGCAAGACAAGGAGCCTGACCGGTGATAACCATCGATGGAATGATCGAAGAGAGCTGCCGTAAGTTTGCCAAAAAGACAGCCGTACGCCATAAAGCGGCCGGCCGCTGGCAGAACACCAGTTATCGCCAGTTGTGGCTGACCACCAGCCAGGTTGCTGCCGGGCTACAGGCTTGGGGCATCCAAGCCGGTGACCGTATCGCCCTGCTTGGCGGCAACTCACCGTGCTGGATCGCCAGTTATCTCGGCATCCTCCATGCCGGCGGCATCGTGGTCCCAGTCGACAAGGAACTAAAAAACGCTGAAATGCGGCACGTTTTGGCCGATTGCCAGGCGCGACTTGTGCTGAGCGAGCCGCCTTACCTCGATATTATTTCTGAAATTGCTGAAGACCTTCCCGACCTGAAAATGGTCGTACTGTTTGACGGACCATCCGCCCCTTCCGCAGAGATGCCGGCGCAGGAAAAGTTGCGTGCCCTTAGTAATGAGTGGCGCCGTCTGGCTGCCCGGTTTGCCATACCGATGGAAGAAATGCAATCGCTGGATGTCATGGAGCAGGAACTTGAACAAATGCTTCGTTCCGAACCGGCGCCAGAAGCGGTCAACCGACGGCACGACACCCTGAATGGCCAAACCCTGCCCAAAGGATGCGGCTTGCGCCGGTTCGACGAATTCCTGGTCTTAGAGCCCCCCCGCGGGGCCACGCACCAGCCGAGCGACACGGCGGTACTTCTCTACACCTCCGGCACCACCGGCAGGTCCAAGGGTGCCATGCTCAGCCACAGGAATATAGTTTCCAACATTCAGAATGCCATTCCCCTGCTCGGTGCAGACCACACCATGCACACCCTGTCCTTTCTGCCCATCAACCATGTATTTGAACAGGTTGCCGGAACCCTGGCACCGCTTTCGCTTGGCGGCACCGTATCGATCGCCGAATCGCTGAAAAAAATCAGTCAGAATCTGATCGAAGAACAACCGACTTATTTCATGGGGGTACCGGCCCTCTATCGCCTCTTGCTCGGCCGCATCATGAAAAACGTCAGCGAAAATCCCGTGGCGCGAACCCTCTTTGCCCTGCCCCTGACCCGCCCGTTAATCACTGCAAAAGTCCGCAAGAAACTTGGCGGCAACATCACCTTCATCAGCGGCGGTGCGGCCCTTGATCCCGAAATTGCACGGGGCATGGAGACACTCGGCTTCACACTTTATCAGGGCTACGGTATTACCGAAACCTCCCCGATCATCTCCTTTGAATGCCCTGGATGGAAAAATCCCGGCAGTGTCGGTCGGCCGATTCCGGGGGTTGAAGTCCGCATCGACACTCCCAACGAAGAAGGGGTGGGAGAAATTCTGGTGCGCGGCGAGAATGTTATGCAGGGGTACTACCGTCGACCCGAGGCGACGGCCGAGGCGATCAAGGACGGCTGGTATCACACCGGCGACCTGGGTCGTCTCGACGACGAGGGACTCCTGTATATCTGTGGGCGGTTGAAGAACCTGATCGTCACCCCCAACGGCAAGAATGTCTACCCGGAAGAAGTCGAGAACGAACTTCTGAAAAGCCCACTGATCGCCGAGGTCATGGTTTACGGGCACCGCATCGATGCTACCTCGGAGGAAGTTCATGCCCAGATCTTCCCTGACCAGGATGCCCTCGACGCGTATGCCGAAGCCGAAAGCATGCCGCCTCTCGATCAGGCTGCTGTTGAAGCGCTGCTGCGCGAGGAGGTGTTACGCGCCGGCCGCGGGCTGGCAGATTACAAGCGGGTCAAGCGCTTTACCCTGCGCGACGACGAGTTTCCCAAAACCACCACCCGTAAGATCAAGCGCTTCGTTGTGGAGGCGGATATCGCAGCGACACCCTGACCGGGCGGTGGGTCAAAACAGCCGAATCGAGGAAAGGCTCAGCTGCCTGGTTTTGCCTATCTATTGCCGGCACCGAAGAAGATTAAATCCGGGGACGTTCCAGCAGGACCTGTCAGGTTTCGGCAAAAACACCCTTCTTGCGCTCCAGTTCGCTGGCATAACGCGCCAGAACGACCCTCCGGGAAAGCATGTACAACACCTTCCGAGGGTTCTCATCGTCCACCACCGGAATCTCTTCCAGGCCCCGCTTGGAAAGCTTGCGCATCACCCCCGTCAGCGACTCCGCCGGACTCGTGGTCACCACTCGTGACATGGCGATATCACGCGCACGGATCAGGCCTGCGGGAATTTCTTCGTGAAGAATACGCCGAATGTCATTGACGGAAAAGATGCCGCTCAGACGTCCCTCCGTGTCGATTACCGGATAATAACCGCCGGCCGCACCGGCAATGGTCTGCAGAATATCACGCAACGGCATCCCCTCGGGAATCAGCGTGGGTTCCCGCCCCAGATCCGCCAACTCCCCTACGGAAATGCCTTCCAGCACATCGACCACCAAATCGCCGAGATGGGCTAACGAATCGACCCGCCCGCGAACCTGCTTTTGATAGATGGTATTGCTGCGGTAGGCAACCATCGCCACCACGCAAACCAGCATCAAGGGGGCCAGCAGCGCATAGTTGCCGGTCAGTTCACTGACCATGATCAACGTGGCAATCGGGGTATTTGCGACCCCAGCGAAAAAGCCGGCCATGCCTAGCAGCACACAGGCGCGGGGGTCTTGAATCAGGGTCGGAAAGAGAGCCTGGGCAGCGGCGCCAAAAGTGCCTCCGACCATGGCGCCAATCACCAGGCTCGGCGCAAACACCCCCCCGGACCCGCCAGAGGAAATGGTCAGACTGGTAGCAACGATCTTGGTAAGCGCCAGCAACAGCATCAACCATAATGCCATCTTGCCGTACAAAGCGGCCTGCACCCAACCGTAACCGGAACCGAGCACCTGAGGGACGATCATGGCCATGATGCCGAGCAAAAGGCCACCCAGCGCCGGCTTGAATGCCCGCGGCAGTTTGATGCGTTCGAAAAAGGCATGAACGCCGTAAAAAGTACGCACGTAGCAACGCCCCATGAAGGCGCAGAGTATCGCGAGAACGAAATAAAAGACCAGCTCCGTCGGATGTTGAAACTGGAAATCAGGAGTTGCCAGCAGCGGCTGCCAGCCGGTTACAGCACCAAAAAAAGAATAGGCGACAATGGAAGCGATGATGCAAGGAATCAGTCCTTCGTGCTCGAATTCCGGTTCCTGATAGAGCACTTCGACGGCAAACAGTGCACCGCCCAGGGGGGCATGAAAGGTAGCCCCTACCCCACCGGCCATGCCGGCCAAAAGCAAGGTGCGCCGATCGACGGCTCCCAGCTTGAGCCGGTCGGCAAGAAAAGAGCCGAACCCGGCACCGATCTGAGCGATGGGCCCCTCCCTGCCGGCCGAGCCGCCAGTAGCAATGGTGGCGATGGAGGCCAGCGCCTTAACGTATGGCACCCTGCCCCGAATGCGCCCCTGATGATTATGAAAAGCATCTATGGCGCCATCGGTGCCATGGCCTTCAGCCTCCGGAGCAAAGGTAAAGACCAGCCAGCCGGAAACAATCCCGCCAAGAGCGGGAACCAGAAACAGAAACCAGCGATGAGGTACGGCCAGGGAGTCGATCAGCCCACCTTCGGTCCCCATTCCTTCACCGGCTGGCGGATGAAACCCGGCCCAATGTTCAAGTATCCAGAATTCACTTAGATTGGTCAGGAAGTAGAAACAGACGGCACCAATCCCGGCAACCAGGCCGACCAGACAGCTCAGCAACATGAAGCGGCCGACATTGCGGATATGGATTTTGCTCAAGGTTTTGAGCAACGACACGTTCTGCGACATCCAGCCTCCCTCCCATGGCACCGGTCCAGCTTGAAACAGCAAGTAGCTTCTTTTGGAAAATCCGATGAGTGTAAACAACTTGAAAACATAATGCAAACAGCAATTTGGAGGACGGCGCTGATTGATAATGTCAGTTATTAAATGGATGCTTCGCCGACAGAGGGATCTATATCGGTGAAAAGAGTGACATCAGGACCTGGCAACAAAAAAACCCGCCTCAGCGGGATAGTTTGTCAATTCCTTGAGAGAAGGAATGAGCGTTGTGGGGAGATTTGTCAAGAACAAAGGATTTCTTCCAACATGCCACGAAACAACTTGTCTATACGTGGCAATGAGTTGAGCAGCTGGTGTCCGTCCTCCATTAACTGCGGATCGATATTATGCCTACGACAGAAACGCAACACATTGGCCACAGGCACTACCTCATCGTAACGTCCATGAACCACCAAAGTACGATCACAATGAGGAACCGGGTTCTGCTCTACATAACCCGGCAAATAGAAAGCCGGTGCCAACAGCAGCATGGCAACGGGCGCCACCTCTGCTGAGGCGACGGTTACGACATATGCGCCCATACTTGAACCGACCAGAATCAGTGGACCTTCAACAAGGTTCAAGGCTTGCTTGAGTATCCCTATCCGTTCGTCAGGATCTTGGGTGGAGGTAAAATCAACGCTGACCACTTCGCAGCCAAGATCAGTAGCAGTCTTGGCCAGCTTGCGGATCTTGGTGCCCCAAGGGCCGCTTTCTTTGCCATGGGCAAAAACCACGGTCAGCATGTCGTCATTCCGTAGAACTCAGGTGAGCAAGAATATCTTGGCGTCGGCCTCGGCGTGAAGCTCTCCGTTTACTTCCAGCTGTGCCCGAACCTTGAGAACCTTGCGTCGTCGCTCCAGAACCTCGCCTGCCACAGTCACCTCCTGTCCCACCGGGACAGGCTTGCGGTAACGCACTGCAAGCTCGGCGGTGACCAATGTTTCAGCGAGCGACCGACCAGCATAGATACAGGCTTCGTCAAGCAGAGAAGCAATAACTCCTCCGTGTACCACAGCCGTCCAACCCTGGAAACGCTCATCGATGGTTAAACGGCAGAAAGATCGTTGTTGTTCTGCGTCGAAGCTGAAGTCGGCCTGCAGGCCGGTGTCGTTATGAGGTCCGCAGACAAAACAACCCCGATCCTTATCTAAGTCCATGACGAATTGTTCCTTCTCTCTTTTCGATATGTTACACAGGACGTTATGGCCAAGGGATGCCGATCAGGCCAGGCGATTGACTTCGGATACCTGATCGTTTAGAGTCCAGAAATCGTACAACACACCAAGCAGAAACACGCCGCCGGTGAGCAGGTAAACGATACCGCTGATCCACTTACCCTGATAAAAACGATGAATCCCCAAGGGGCCAAGAAAGACCAGCAGAATCCAGGCGAGATTGTAATCCACCGGTCCGCTCTCGAATCGCAGGTCCGCATGACGATCCATGGAAGGAATCAAAAACAGGTCGACAAGCCAGCCGATAAGCAGCAGGCCAAAGGTAAAGAAGTAAATGGTGCCCGAAATGGGTTTGCCGTAATAGAAGCGATGCGATCCGGTAAAACCGAAAAGCCACAGTAGATAACCGATAACCTTGCTATGGGTATCCTTGCCGTTTGCCATCTGATTACCTCCTTGATCACGACAGGTGAAACCTGAGAATACTTCTCAAGTATGGCCGACAACCGACTGTTACAGCTATATTATTTACTCACCTCATAAGTTTTCAATCTAAAAGCATTCACGATGAATCTTGTGGTATGGCAGGTTCTCTTGGGCGTGGCCGATTTTCTCTTCGGCCGGGTAGCCGATGCCGATGATCGCCTGTACCTGATATTGTTCGGGCAAATTCAGGACCTGACGCAGATAGTCAGAGGAGGCTTCTCCACTTGCGTGGCTTCGGCGGCGAATTTGCGACCAGCAACTGCCCAGCCCCAGGTCCAGAGCTGCAAGTTGCAAGATGATCGCGGCAATGGAACAGTCTTCGATCCAAACGTCGCATTTTTCCGGATCGGCACAAATCACGATGGCCAGCGGCGCTCTGACCACAAAGGTCCCGCCTTTAGGTTTGGCCTCCGCCAACTTGGCGCGTTGTTCAGGATCGGTGACAACAATAAACTCCCAAGGATTGCGCCCCTTGGATGAGGGCGAACGAAGCAGGGCCTCAATCAACAGATCGACCTTCTCCGGCTCAACCGATTTCTCGGAAAAACGCCGCACGCTGCGCCTTTTTCTCAGCAATTCAAGCATATTGTCCCCTCCTTCGCAAAACCAAAATATATATATGACTGATGGGTCAAAAGCATACCGGGAAACCGAGTCAGTTACAAGTTCTGGTGCCAGAACATCTTGCCTGCTCGCTGGGTGTGGCGGTCATGTCCAACTACTGACCCGGTGGGCATTTACAGGTGCTTCAGGTAGGCCAACTCGTTTTTATGATAGACATCGAAAAAGATCACACTGTGATCCGGAACATGGTCGCAATGGGTGCACTGTTCGGTCAGGCGACGACTCTTCTTGCGGCAACTGCGACACCACTGGTAAATAAGCCGGTAGTCGCGGCGCCCAACATATTTTTTCAGGCGGCCGTGGTGAGCTCCGCGCATTTGACCGTCGGAATCGCTCGGAAGGTGCAGCAACCGTTCGATAACTGAAAGAATGCGTCGATGGCCGGAAGGATCTTGTTTCTGAATCCTTTCCAGCTTGGAAGAAAAATGCCGGGTAGGAAAATAAGTATAGGGTGTCATGACTGTTCAGATGGATCGGTGGAAGCGAGCAACGCTCTCAGCTTGAGCAGTTTCGTTTCGATAGCCTGTTCTACCAGTTCCTCTCCAAGCATAAATGAAAGCTGCCCCACCATCAGGGCCACATCGGCTAGTTCATCGATAATCTGTTGCCGACCGACCTTGTCGCGTTTGTAGTGCTTGAGTGCTGCGATCAGCTCGGCGCACTCCTCCACCGCCTGGTCGAATTGGGCTTCTTCCCCCCACTTGGCCAGCGCGGCACGGTAGATATCGTGATATTTTTTCATGAAAACTGAAGATGCGGACTGGTGACTTTACAGCCAATGTGGGGTTACGCGGCAATCCTGCTGACGGACGCGGATCGAAGCAGTCATCTTATGCAGAGCCGCAGCCTAATGGTTGAAGAGAGTCGATCGAAATCACCATTCTTTCGAGGCATTTCCGACCCGATTTGTTTTGTGAACAGCGATATCATGAGCGGCGGCTAAAAGCAAGGCATTATGGCCGATTCCTGCCTTGGAAAGACGAATCGGCCGCTGAGGACAGTTCGGTGGTGGCTGTCTGATCGCTTCTGGGCAGCAGGACCCACAATCGGCCTTCCTGCTTCATCCGCCCTGCCCTGGCCCCGGCCTCGTTGCCAAGCCCCCAGAAAAAATCAGCTCGCACCGTTCCCTTGATAGCCCCGCCGGTATCCTGTGCCACCATCAGCCGTTGCAACGGCTGGCTGCTGTACGGCCAGGTGGTGGCAATAAAAACCGGGGCGCCAAGTGGAATCGCCGAAGGGTCAATGGCCAGGCTGCGTTCCGGCGTAAGGGGATAACCGAGAGCCCCGGGGGGACTGGTCAGATCCTCACCGGCCGAGGCGAAAAAGACGTAACTGGGGTTTTCTCCGAGCAACCGCTTAACCTGTTCGGGATGCTGTTTTCCCCAGGCTTTGATATTCTGCAGGGACATCTGATCACGGGTGAGGGCTCCCGATTCCAACAAAAGCTTGCCGATGGATCGATAGGGATGGCCATTCTGGTCGGCATAGTTGACCATTATCCGTTCGCCATCGGGAAGGGATATTCGGCCCGATCCCTGGATATGCAGGAAGAACAGTTCCACCGGATCTTCGACCCAGAACAATTCTTTTCCTTCGAGCGGCGCCTGGCCGGCATCAATTTCCGCTCTACTCCAATAGGGTACCACCCGGCGGCCATCTAGACGTCCTCGCAGCCGTCGGCCCTTAAGATCGGGGTGGAGAGCGCCCAAGTCGATGACCAGCAGATCATCCGGTACCCCCAAAATAGGATAGCGAAACCGTTCAGTCGGCGTGCGACTGCCCATCAGATCCGGAACATAGTATCCGGTTATCAGGCCGCGGTCGGTGCCATCGGGATTGTTCAGCCGATGAGGGATAAAACGGCTTTGAAAGAAATTTCGAACCGCCAATCCATCCTGCAGATCTACCTCCTGCGCTTCCTGACAGGCGGCAAGCCATTCAGGATGTTTCCTAAGCGACGGGCAACTGGTGATAAAGGCACTCAGGGCCGGTTGCATATCGTCATCCATCCATCCGGGCAGGTCCTGCCAGGTGACGGGCTGCAGTTTTTCAACGGGGGCTTTGATTTGAGGTGGTGTTGGAATATAGGGTTCAGGCCGGCGAGCACAAGCGGTCACCAAAAGGAGAACCAGCACCCAGCAGAGAAAAAAGGACTCGCCAGAACGCAATAACCGAGAACAGATCATGGGGCCCCCTTGCGGTTTTCTTTATTACCCGGACTGCAGGTTATTGCCGGCGAAGTCACGGGCACTACACTTAATTAAAGGGTTTCTTGACACCCTGCCTTTCCCGGATAACCTGTAATAACAAAGCCTTTGGCTTCCGGGAAACTCTTTATGCTCAGGAGGAGACAATATGAAATGCCTGTATGCAAAATGCCAGGAACTGTTGACCGGTGAAGAGGGGGCAACCGCTACCGAATACGCGGTCATGCTGGCCCTGATCATTATCGTCTGCATTGTTGCCATCGCTTTTCTAGGCAACAAGGTGAATAATACTTTCACTAAGATGGCCAATCTGGTGCCCGACAACTGAGAAACACCCTCAGGACGTTTCCCCGCAGTCGGTGAAGCAGAAATCGACAAGTTTCCTATATGCGGAGACGGCCTGCTCCCGTTCGCCTACCCAGGCTGCAATTTCTCCGGCGCGGTGGGTTTTGTCAAAAACCCTGCATCCCAATCTTCTAATCTCTTATATTGATTCCGGGGAAAATGTCGGATATTCGCCATTGTTTCACGGAGCGCAGATCTCTTGCAAGCCAGCAAGAGCTATTTTGACTTAAAGTTTTTGACTTAAAAACAATACATTACAGGCATAGACCTATAACTCTTCAACAAGGGTCTTTGGGGCAATGTCATACAACCAGGAGTCAGTCACGCACCGCCAGTATAAATCGGGTATTGATGTAGGCAATCTGGTCGGGCAGAAAAACTCTGCAGAAACGCTGAGCCCTATTGAGATAATCACTGACCCGACGGCGGTCGTCAGGCAAATTAACATACAACTCCCCTTCAACCTCCTTGCCGTCCAGGGTGGTGACCCGGACGCGGTACTTCTCGCCAAGAGTCATCAACTCATTCACTTCTTCAGCAGCTGGAGTCATTGCGCTGATGATATTGGCAACATTCAGGCTTACCGTACCATCAGGCGTTTCGACCGGTATGAAGCCCTCCCCGCAGTTTAAAAGTTCGCCGACCCGCTGCGGGCCCTGGTGGCTTACTTCATAGAGGCTGAGAAACACCATGCCCGAGATTTCGCTACCGTCTGCCAGGGTAAAAGACACCTGCCGGCGGTTTTTTACAATTTTACGATCGTCCATATTTACTCGTCAGCCTTCCTGAAAGAGCGTCTTGTTGGTTGCGTATTTATAAGCCTCTTCGCGACTGATACGTCCGTCCGCAAGCAGGTCCTGGATCGCCTGATCCATCAACTGCATCCCTTGTGCTCTGCCGGTCTGGATTATTGACGGAATCTGAAAGGTCTTACCTTCGCGGATCAGGTTGGATACAGCCGAAGTCACGGAGAGAATCTCCATCGCCGCACAGCGCTTGCCGTCCACGGTACGCAGCAACTGCTGACAAATGACCCCCCGCAAAGACTCGGCCAACATGGCCCGAATCTGTTCCTGCTGATTGGTGGGAAAAACGTTAATGATGCGATCGACGGTCTTTGCAGCACTATTGGTATGCAGGGTCCCGAAAACCAGGTGCCCGGTTTCAGCCGCAGTAATCGCCAGCTCAATGGTTTCAAGATCACGCATCTCCCCTACCAGAATCAGGTCGGGATCTTCGCGTAGGGCGGCCTTGAGGGCTGCCGCAAAAGATTCCGTATGCCGACCTACTTCCCGCTGGTTAATCAGGCTCTGCTGACTGGTATGCACAAATTCGACCGGATCCTCCACAGTCAATATATGTTCCTTGCGGGTTTTGTTGACATGATCGATCATCGCCGCCAAGGTGGTCGACTTGCCGCTGCCCGTCGGCCCCGTAACCAACACCAAGCCTTTTTTGAAGGAAGTGAAATTCAGCACTCCGGAGACCAGGCCCAACTGTTCCGCGGTAAGAATCGTGCCAGGGATCAGACGAAAGACGGCGCTGATACCGAGCCGCCCCATAAAAATATTGGCGCGAAATCGGGATTCGAGAGCAGGCACTTCATAGGCGAAGTCCAAATCGTGGGTTGCTTCAAAACTCTGCCGCTGCGCCTCGCTCATAATCTCATAAAGCAGCGCCTTGATCTGATCGCGACCTATAGGCCTGTCGATGACCGGTTCCAGGTCGCCTGACCGGCGAATCAGTGGAGGATTGGCCGGCGACAGATGCAAGTCAGATCCTCCCTTTTCTTTCAAAATTTTGAACAGAGCGTCAATTTTTGCCATGGCTTGGTCCTTGTACTCCACACAGGTGGAAACTGTAGGTTATTGTTATTAAGAGTTTTTTGCGACACCAAAGAAATACCAGGTAGATAAAGCACCCAGTGTTCAATGCAAACCTGCAGATTACATGCCTTCAGGAGTAATATACCGCTGCACCAACACAAAAAGGCTCCTCCAGAGGAAGAGCCTTTTTGTGTTGGTGCAGTTTTTTTTCAGTTTAACTGGCTATCACAAGCGCCACATAGGGCACGACATTAAACACAATTATAAAGAGCTTGTAGAGCCCGATAAAGCCATAGATGGCCATGTTGAAAGCCTCTCGAGACATGGGAAACCACATGCTGTGCATACGATAGACCCAATTCCCGGCAAAAGCGCAAATCAGAAAGGATAAGAAATAAAGACAGAGGTTGATAACGGTACACCAGGCCAAAAAGACACGCAGCATGTCGAGGCTCATGAATGGCTCCTTTCAGATAAGGGAAACGATACGACTCGTAACCGAACTGATGGAAATATAATTTCCCCTGACGGTTGAGCGGCGCAGTTTCACTTATATCACAATGTTCGGCACATGCCCTGCTATTGCTTTTCAGCTTTCAGCAGCAACGCCGAAAATCCGATCGGAGAACTTGACGTACCAGGCCGCAGCCTGCACCTGTACAATGTAGGCCAGTGCGATAATGATGGCGATCTCAGCACCATTCTCCCTGAACACGGTCATGGCAATGGCCAGAGCGATGGATAGATTACGCATCACCGTGCCGTACACCAAAGCGATCCCCTCGCCACGGGAAAAGAACAGCTTGCCGACCAGGGTGCTAAGCGCAAAGTTGATTAAGTACAATAGCCCAAGAGGAAAAAGGTAAATCAACAGGGCCTGTGGTTGGTGCAGAATGCTATCGGCTTTTAGCGCCATTGCCACGAAAACGATTCCCAGAACCCCCAGGGTGGAAACCATGGGAAAACGTTTTTTTAAATCCCTATGATAAACATCGCTTCCGTAACGCAGGATCAGCCATTTCTGGGTCAAGTAACCCAGTATCATGGGAATAAAGACAATCAGCGCTATCTGTTTGAAGACCTGCAGCAAGGGAATTTCGATCACTGTGCCCATAAGCCATTCGACGTAAAAGGGGGTGGCTACGGAACCGACCACCAGACCGATGACCGTCATCTTTATAGCTGCATTTATATCCCCTTTGGCAAAGCCGGTCCAGGTAATAGTCATACCGCTGGTAGGCAACAACGCCGCAAGCAACAGCCCGAGCGCAATCAGGGGACGTTCGGCAAAAAAAATGCGCCCCAGTGCGTAGGCGACAAATGGAATCAGGGCGAAATTGATGAACTGTGTCACCATTTGGCAACGTTGTCCCTGGGCCGAAAAGACCTTGTCGATTTGCAAATTAACCATCATCGGATAGACCATCAGAAAGGTCAGCGGAATAATGAACCCTTTGAGGCCCGCTACAGGCATAAGGCCACCGAAAGCCAAACCTGCCAGCATCATCGCCGGAATCGTCCAGACCAGATTCTTCTGCAGATATCCCAGAAGTTTCCACATATTCGCCTCCTGAATGACTAGGTGCAATTAACTCCTATTGTTTATATATACATATACCTATATTTCTTTGAAATCAAGGAAAATATTGCAACCCGGCTCAAAACCAAAAGGGCCGGACCGAAGTCCAACCCTTTTGTTTATCATCGCCATAATCCGGCGATGCGATACAGCGAAGCCTATAATAGGTGGAAATTCATTTCTATCACAGCACACTACATAACATTGTTAACGAGTGCAATACACTCTGCTGCCCTTATCCTGAGGTCATCCTTCCAAGCTTTTGCAGCAGGGCAAAGGCATTACGTAACCCTATTTGTAGGCCCAGACGCCGCGAATTGCGATGCACGGTACGAGCCTGCCTGAGGCCGATGCTCCCCCCCAGACGCAGCTGTTCGATAATGGCTCGCTCCTCCGCCATCCACAGGAATTCATCGAGCACCGCCTGACGGTATTGTTCCGGATCGTCCCACGATTCAAGCAACAACTGCACGCTGCGAAGCCCTGGCACAATCCCCTCCCCTGCCAGAGGCGCTACGCAACCTATGGCCTCGCCGATACCCCACACCTCGGTGTTCTGAATCGCAGCAACGAAGGGTTGTGACAGATGGGGTGCGGTCAGGCGGATTTTTCCTTTACAGTTGCAGATGATCCGTTGATTCCCTTCTACCAGCCAGCCGAGCTCATCCAAATGCCGGCGTGGATCCATCAGCAGACTGCCGCAGCCGATATGGTAGTTCCGGTTACCCAGAGGCAGCGACCATGCATAGCCGATACCTCCGAGGCGAACGCGGCTGGGCAACGGCTTATCGCTCTGTACCATGAACTGACAGCAATCCAGTACCAGGTCATCGGCAGGTTGAGGTAACAGGGCACGGGTTGCCCCGGTGGCATCGATAACCCGGTCGTAATCTTTCAGCGGCAGCGAGGAATAACGCAACTCAGCATCCTGCAGCAGGTCCCTGATAAGTCGCGGTTTATCAATGGTCAGCAGATCGGCCCGCAATCTCACCTCATCCATCAGCAAATGATCGAAACGCCGAAGAATATAGTCTTCGGCATTGAGTCCGGCTTCGTCGAGAAATGTGACAATCTCCAACGAACTTCCCCAGGCACAGGAGGTCAGACCGCAGACGTTCTTCTGTGGCTGTTCGTAAAGATGCACCGTACAGCCACGATCATGCAACATTCGGTAAAGGTAAGCGCCGCTGATGCCTGCGCCGGCGATGGCAACTTTCATTATCACAGCTCCGTTTTACCCTGCATCCAGAATATAGACGCCTTTAATTATAGCAAAAGAAGCAGCAGCGAAAAAGCAACATGACAATAAAAACAGGAGAAGCGAAAGTATACGTTGCAGCATAAAAACATTTCTATTTAGCAGAATGTTTCTCCCCCCAGGATACCTAACTTGAGCGAAACAAAATCACTCTTTGAGGCGATTGTTGGCATAACCAAACACTGCTAAGCTTCAATTCAACAGCTCGCAACAACGGTCCAAACGGGCACTGAATAGAGTGCAAGCGCAAAAGTCGTCCGCGAAAGACCAACGGGTAAGAATTTAGCGATTTTGGTTTGCCATTTATCGCTGCGATGGTTGCTGGTCCACACGCAGGCAAATCCGGGTGGCCTGCCCAGCGACTATCATGTTCGAAAGTTTCAAGCGCCATCCTCCCAGACGCTCTTGACACTTTTGAACAAACTTCTCTGTCAGTCTCCGTGTAATCCCAGGTGAGGGTTCCCTCCTTATCCCTCGCCTGGCCCTTTTTTCGAGACTGCATCCGTTCGTTGCATCCTGGAGGTGATCATGTCCTATCAGGAACTCGTAAACTACATCATCCGCCACCACGACAGCCGGTTCCTCCTGCCTCTAGCCAAACAATACAAGACCAAAGTCTGGAATAAGGCAATGCACGAAGCCTGGCAACGCATGGGACTGTCCAACCAGCACAAGATTCAACCATATCAGCATACTCCCTATGAACCGTTGCCACACACTGCATCTTACCGACGCTTGCCCAAAACCGCCACAATCTCGACACAGCAGGGGGAGGTTCCGAAATGAAGAATTGCATTAAAATATGCATGGGCAGTTCCTGTTACAGCCGCGGAAACCGAGAAAACCTCGAACAAATCGAACGGTACCTGAGCAAGCTGCAGATCAGCTGCGCCATCGACCTGCGTGGCAGCCGCTGCGAAGGACTCTGTTCCGAAGGGCCGAATATCGAGATTAACGGGCGCCTCTTTGGTGGAGTAAGCATCGAGGCCGTCGATAAGCTGCTCGAGCAGCATTTGGACCTACATTGACAAGGCGAGTGTCATGGAATGCTATAAAAATTCTCCTATCTATACGGCAGAGAACGAGTGTCAGGACTGTTCCAAGTGCGTGCGCTACTGCCCGGTAAAGGCGATCAAGGTGGCCGATGGCCAAGCCAGAATTGTACCGGAAAAGTGCGTAGCCTGCGGAACCTGCGTGCGGGTCTGTCCGGCACGGGCTAAACGAGTACGTCACGACCTGAACAAGGTCAGATTTCTGCTGAACCAGCGGCAACCGGTCTATGTTTCCCTGGCCCCTTCATGGGTCAGTGAATTTCCGGACATCCCCACCCCCAATATGATTGCCGCTCTGCGCCAGCTGGGTTTCACAGGAGTCAGCGAAACCGCGTTGGGTGCTCAGAAGGTTTCAGCCAAAATCGTCAGGGAACTGAAAGACAGCGACCAGAAATTGCTTCTGTCCTCGGCTTGCCCGGCAGCGGTTACCTACGTCCAAAAATACCTTCCCCATTTTGCCCCTACTGTTTCCACCGTTTTTTCTCCTCTTTTGGCCCACTGCGTGATGCTTCGGCAACAGTATGGCTCCGATATTGGTATTGTTTTCATCGGTCCCTGCGGAGCGAAGAAAAACGAAGGCGACCGCCATCCGGAACTGCTCAACGTGGTAATTACATTTTCCGACCTGCAGGAATGGTTCGATGAAATCGGTATCGACCCGGCGAGACAGGTTCCAGGTTCCCAGGACCATTTTGTACCGAAGCAGGCCGAGGAAGGCGCGCTCTATCCTATCGAAGGGGGCATGATCGACACTCTACGCCTCCAGGGTGGCGGCGAAAGGGTCCATTACAGCACCGTAGGGGGAGTTCGCGGCATCGAACACGTGCTGAGCGGTCTGCACCCGGAGCAGGTGACGTTGCCGATCTTTCTCGAACTACTGGCCTGTCGCGGTGGCTGCATCAACGGTCCCTGCGCCACTCCCAGACAAGCCGGGCTCCAGCAATGGCAAGAGGTGATCTCAAGAGCCGATGTGCCGACAGTGCCGATTCTTCGCGAGCCGTTGTCCGGCATCGACGAACACATTCATGACCAACCCCTCTCAGCCAATGAATACGGTGATGAGGAAATTCGTCAGGCCCTGCGCCAGGTCGGAAAAGAAAGCCGTGAGGACGAACTCAATTGCGGCGGATGCGGCTATGAAACCTGTGGAGACTTCGCCAGGGCCATACTATCGGGCCATGCCGAATCGTCCATGTGTCTTTCTTTTTTGCGCGAACGTGCGCAGAAAAAAGCCAACGCCCTGTTGCACTGCATTCCGTCGGCCATCGTACTGGCCGACCATGAACTCAAAATTCTCGACTGCAATCGAAGTTTTGCCGCCCTGTTCGACGAGGCACTGCTGGAGGTCTATGAGGTGTGTCCGGGGCTAGCCGGCGCTTCGTTGCGCCGGATTCTGCCCTTTGCCAACCTGTTTGAAGAAGTATTGGAAAAGGACTGTTCACTGCATTGCGAGACACTGCATGTTGACGACCGAATCTTTGATCTGACCATTTTCCCCATCGAGCCGGGCTGGGTTGTCGGTGGAGTCATTACAGATGTTACAGCCTCTGAACTGCCCCGCGAATTAATCGCGCAGCGGGCTCAGGAGGTCATTCACAAGAATCTCAAGACCGTCCAGGAAGTGGCGTGTCTGCTGGGCGAAAACATGGCTGAAACAGAGATCTTGTTGCGCTCGCTGGTCGAAGGGTTCGCCCCGACCAGCAATTCCGACAGTAAATCCGCCTGATATCAGGTGAATCAGGTCAAAAGGGCTGGCGAAAATGGAACAGAACCTATTTGTCGAGGTTGAATTCAGTCAGTGCAATCATCATGGCGAGGACATCTGCGGCGATTCTTTTAAAATGCAGAAAGTCGAAGAGCAAAACCGACTGATTGCCGTGCTTTCGGACGGTTTGGGGCATGGGGTCAAGGCCGGAATCTTGTCGACCATGACCACCTCCATGGCCCTGAAATTCATCGCCAGCGACCTGGAAATCGGCCGCTCGGCGGAAATCATGATGGACGCCCTGCCAGTCTGCCAAAACCGGAAAATCAGTTATGCGACCTTCTCTATTTTTGATTATCGGGAAAACGGCATAGCACGCGTCATTGAAATGGACAACCCGCCGTTTTTGCACATACGCGATGACAAAGTGCTTAAAGCCGATTATAGAGAAGTCTGTTCACCCCGTCACCAGAAGCGGAAGCTGCGAATCTCGCACGTGCAACCCCAGCCTCAGGACAGACTGGTTTTCATGTCCGACGGCATCACCCAGGCCGGTCTCGGCTCTGAAAAGCACAAACTAGGTTGGCGCTTGAGCGGTTGTGCTGATTATGTACTCGCTACATTGAACGAGGACCCGGACATTTCTGCCCGCAATCTCTCGCAAATGATCCTGCGAGAGGCGTTACAAAAAGAAATAGACCAACAGGCCGGTGACGATATTACCGTGGGAGTGGTCTATTTTAGAGTACCGCGGCGCACTATCCTGCTGACGGGACCGCCGTTTTCCGCCGAACGCGATGCCTATTATGCCCACCAACTCGATTCCTTTACCGGATCTAAAATCATCTGTGGCGGCACTTCGGCAGAGATCGTAGCACGTGAACTGGGCAGGGAAATCGAAACGGACCTGCGCAGCCAGGGCAGCGGCATTCCGCCGGTATCTCGCATGAGCGGAGTCGACCTGATCACCGAGGGCATCCTGACCCTGACCAGAGCAGCTCAATTTCTGGAAGCGGGGAATATCCCCGAAGAAAAAAATGGCGCTGCCGGATTGGCGGAAATATTGCGTGACAGTGATTCTATCTGCTTTCTGGTTGGCACCAAAATAAACGAGGCTCATCAGGATCCGAACCATCCGGCTGAATTGGAGATCCGCCGCAATATCGTCAAACGGGTGGCCGGGGTACTGCAGGAGAAGTACCTCAAGGAAGTTACTCTTCAATACATCTGACCGACGCCGCGCAGCGAACAGATCATAGCCACCCACCCATCTCCACAGTCATTTATTGATTTCGAAAGCGGGGACAGCGACCTTATCCTTCCTTTTGCCTTTACCAACCTATCAGGCGCCATCCGTTGCCACCGTTTTCACGGGCAAATTCGCGCAGCGTATCAACTATCTGAAGGATACGCTCCGTAACCTGTCAAAGATTTTTCTTATGGTAAACTTGAGAAAAAATTGACCCATCAGATCATGCCACTTATTTTCCGGAGGCATCATGGACCGTCGACGTTTTCTGCAGCATGCGGCCAAGTGGTCCCTGTCCCTTCCTCTTTTACTCCATTGGCCTTTTTCCTTTAATTCGTGCGGACCGTTCGCAGAGGCCGCACCGGCCACCCTCCCCCTGGCGACAGTTGGTGTCAGCAAAGGAAAAGATTATCCGGCCCTGGTTCGCCAGGTAATATCACTGATCGGTGGTATGAAATCTTTTGTCAAGCCAGGCGCCAAGGTGGTAATCAAACCCAACATCAGCTTTGACCGCACTCCCGATTTAGGCGCCACCACCCATCCCCTTGTGGTGCGTACCCTGGCCGAGCTGGCCCTTGAGGCTGGAGCCAGCCAGGTGAAGATCTTCGACCGCACCTGCAACGAAGCACGCCGGTCCTATAACAACAGCGGCGTGTTGCCGGCTATCGAAGCTATGGACAACAGCAAGGTTCGTTGTGAATACATCGATCGCCGTAAATTCGTCACCACCCCTATCCCCCAGGGCAAATCTCTTAAAAGCTGGGATATCTACCAGGACGCACTGGAAGCCGACTGCTACATTAATGTGCCGGTGGCCAAACAGCACGGCCTGGCCGGCCTGACCCTCGGAATCAAAAACAACATGGGCATCCTGGGCGGCAATCGCGGTCAGTTGCACCGGCAGCTCAACCAGAACCTGGCCGATCTGGCAAGCCTTATTCGCCCCACCCTGACCGTAATCGATGCAACACGCATACTGTTGCGCAACGGCCCGTCAGGCGGTCGACTTAAGGACGTCAAGGTCAGCGACACTGTTCTCGCTTCGACCGATCCGGTAGCTGCCGACGCTTTCGCCACCATGCTTTTCGATCTGGCCCCTCATCAGATCGGAAGCACTGTCGCGGCAGCTGACATGGGGTTGGGCACCATGGACCTGAACCGTATTCGCAGGATCGAACGGATATGAAAATAACTACCCCGCCCACCCTCTGGCGGCGTCTGAGCCAGCTGCTCTTTTTCATTACCTTCATGGTCCTGTTCATCCACACCGACTACCAGGGACAAGACCAACTGTCCGGCGCCGTCAATCTGATTTTTCGCATCGATCCGCTGGTGACCCTGGCAGCCACCCTGGCGACCCGCACCTTTATCGCCCTGCTGATACCTGCCTTCTTTCTGCTCCTGGCCAGCCTGTTGCTTGGGCGCTGGTTTTGCGGCTGGGTTTGCCCAATGGGAACCCTGCTCGACGGATGCAGGCCCCTGTTCGGCCAGCGAAAGGCGAGTCTTCCCGCAGCCCTGCCGAAAATGCGTTACGTTCTGCTGCTGATCATTCTGGTCGGAGCCTGTTTCGGTCTGCCCCTGGTCGGTTTTTTCGATCCTTTTGCCATTCTGGTGCGCGGTTTGACCATGGCACTCTATCCAGCCTTTGGCCTGGCGATGGAAAACCTGTTCACCTTCACCTACCAGCAGGGCCCTGCCTGGTTAAACATGGTCAGCGAACCGATCTATCACTTTCTGCGGGACACGGTGCTGCCGTTTGATCAAAAGGTCTTCACCCTTGCCTTGCCAGCCATAGCGATGCTGCTGGCGGTCTTTTTGTTGGAATTTGTGCAACGCCGCTTTTTCTGTCGTAACATCTGTCCCCTCGGCGCCTTGCTCGGACTGGCGGCACGCTGTGCCCCCTGGCGAGTTGCCAACCGCCAACCGGAATGCCACGCCTGCGGCCAGTGCAGCAACCTCTGCCGCTCCGGGGCCATCGATCAGCGGAGCCAGGTCAACAGCGAACGGTGCATTCTCTGCCTGGACTGCCTGTCGCGCTGTCCGAACCAGCATTTCGCCTTTGGCAGGCTAAAGAGTCAACCGCTACCCGTAGCCGAAGGCCTGAGCCGCAGAGCCTTCGTCGGCACCTCCCTGGCCGGTATCGCAACACCTTTTCTCTTCGCCGTGCGTCCATTCAAGCGACAGCCGGAGCCGGCCCTCATCAGACCGCCGGGCGCCCTGGCGGAAGATCAGTTTCTGGGCCGTTGTGTGCGTTGCGGAGAATGTATGCAGGTTTGTATCGGTAATGCCCTGCACCCGGCCTTGACTGAAGCTGGCTTCGAAGGCCTGTTTACTCCTCGCCTGATCCCGCGCATCGGCTACTGTGAGTACCAGTGCACCCTGTGCGGCCAGGTCTGTCCCACCGGGGCCATCAGACGCCTCCCGGTCCCTGAAAAGCAGACCACCGTCATCGGCATCGCCCATTTCGATCGCAATCGCTGCCTGCCCTTTGCCAAGGGGGTGCCTTGTATCGTGTGCGAGGAACACTGTCCCGTCTCGCCCAAGGCGATTCGTTTCCGGGAAGTGGCAACCCACAACGAGCAGGGCCAAACGGTACTCGTCAAGCAACCTTATATGGTCGACGACCTGTGTATAGGCTGCGGCATCTGCGAAAACAAATGCCCCCTCCCCGGTCGAAGCGCCATTGTGGTTACGTCGGCAGGGGAATCACGCCATCAGAAGCTGTTGCCGAGCGATGGCTACGGCTAGCCGCTTGTTGCCAGTTCTTACCTCATACCGGAAGACTTTGAAGCAAGTCGCATGATAAAAGACCACAAATCCGACACCAGCCATCTGACCCAGCTCCTGCATAAACGCGCAAGCGCAGCTCTCGCCTCGCTTTTTGTGGGGGACGCCCTGGCCATGCCGGTGCACTGGTACTATAATCCCCACGATATAGAACGCGCCTTTCCCGGTGGCATACAGAAGCTGGAAGCCGCTCCCCAATATCACCCCTCTTCGATTATGGCACTCCATTCCACCCACCGAGGCGGCCGTTCAGGGAAGGAAAACAAAGACGATAGCCCAGAGATTGTCGGTGATGTCATTCTTAAAGGGCGGCGGCACCTGTGGGGTAAGCCCCACGGACACTACCACC
>ENA-ORCT01000293-ORCT01000293.1-marine-metagenome-genome-assembly--contig:-NODE-293-length-25618-cov-3.554598_pt1 | contig 25618 bp, 17 predicted proteins | sample MGYA00248632_ERZ508511 | MGnify/ENA primary metagenome ERZ508511 (study PRJEB26182, sample SAMN06268839) | marine metagenome | isolation source: Tt an P1-techrep anaerobic enrichment on pine from sediment...
AAGAAGCTCACCGAAATGTTTGCCGCCAGCCGCAGCAGTGTCCGGGAAGCCATCCGTATTCTGGAGCAGAAAGGGCTGATCACCATAAAACGGGGTGCAGGCGGAGGGGCTGTGGTACGCAAAATGGACACCCGGAAAATGACCGAAAGCTTTTCGCTCTTTCTGCAATCCCGACAGGTCCGTTTTGATCAGATGGCCGAATTTCGCGAAATCATGGAGGGTGAGATTACGGCACTGGCGGCCAAACGGGCAAACCGGCAGGATGTGGCCAGGGTGAAGGCAATTCTGCAAAACGCCCGAAACATTCTTGATCATGAAGCCGATAATTGGCGCGAATTCTACAATCTTGACATCGAATTCCATATTGAAATCGGCCGAATCGCCGCCAACCCCGTCTTCAGCGCCCTGCTGAGCATGCTGCACAGAGATATCCTGGGGGCTGACGACCGTTTTGCACTGCCGGCTCCTGAGCTGATGGAGCAAAATTACCGCGATCTGGAAGCGATCGCTGCAGCCATCGAAACCGGCAATCCCCGGCAGGCCCAGAAAGCAGCACGGCAGCATGTCCGGGCGTTCAACAGCCACATGAAAACGCAGGAAGAGATGTTCGCCCGGCCGGAATAAAAAAATTCCATCCGCTTGAATTAAGCGCTGGAGGCGTAACCACTGACACTATATGGAGCTCACACAGATTGACACATGCGCGTTGTAACCCCACCCAAACATATTGACCCGATCCAGGCCGCCCGCAGCGGCGTTGCCGCTCTGAAACCCTACATTCCCGGCAAACCCATCGTGGAGGTAAAGGAAGAGCTGGGGCTGGATGAAGTTGTCAAGCTTGCGTCCAACGAGTGCCCCCTGCCCCTTCCTGCAGACGCGATCCAGGCGATTGCAAGGGAGGCCGGAAACCTGACCCGGTATCCGGATGGACACTGCCGCCTGCTCAAACGAGAATTGGCCGCCCGGCTCGACATCGACCCGGCCTGTCTGGTCTTCAGCAACGGCGCCGAGGAATCCATCCGCCTGGTTGCCCAGACGTTTGTCAATCAGGGAGACCGGGTGATCATTCCTGCGCCTATTTTCGACGCTTACGAAACGGCCAGCATCCTCTGTGGCGGCGAGGTGGTTCCGGTTCCCCTTTGCGATTACCGTATCGATCTGGCGGCGATTTTGGAGCATGTGGATTCCAGGACCAAAATCATCTGGCTCTGCTCACCGGCCAACCCCACGGGGCCGACAATCAAACGTGCTGAATTTGACACGTTTTTAACCCGATTGCCGGACCATGTACTGGTTGTCCTTGACGAGGCCTACCGGGAATTTGTTACGGAACCGGACTGTGCTCATTCCGAGACATACCTGTTCCGCGATGACCGGGTGATCGGGCTGAGAACATTTTCCAAAGCATTTGGCATGGCCGGTCTCCGGGTCGGTTATGCCCTGGCGCATCCGTCAGTGATCGAGCTGATCGCCAAGGTGAAATTGCCGTTCAATGTCAACGTGCTTGCCCAGGCGCTCGCCCTCCAGATGCTGACCGATGACTCATTTGTCCGCAACCATACGCGTATGATCATCGACGAGCGCGATCGAACAACCCGGGCGCTGGAAAAAATGGGGCTCATGGTGGTGCCGTCCCAGACGAATTTTCTGTTCGTTGAACTGCCTGTCGAATGCGATTCGGTTTTCCAGCGTCTGCTGGCGCACGGATTTATTATCCGGCCGGGCAGTGTTTTCGGCCTGCCGCGATTCATGCGTCTTTCTCTGGGAACCCCGGAGCAGAACCAGCGGCTGATCGCTTTGCTGAAAAACATTTTATTTAGTGAGGGTGCCCCCTGCACTGGGGACTCGAAATAACACATTCAATCCGGAGGTAGGAAATGAAGGTAAAAGCAGTTAAACGAATTGCAATTGTGGCTGTGGCCGTAATGACCGTAATGGGTGCCGCGGGAGCATCCCTGGCCGGGGATCTGCTCCAGAGCGTAAAGGAGCGCGGCAAACTGATCGTCGGCACCTCGGCCGATTACCCCCCATATGAGTCCGTGGACGCCAGCGGCAATTTCGTGGGATTTGATATGGATATCATCCGTGAAATCGGCAAGCGGATGGGCGTTAAAGTGGTCATCAAGGACATGGGCTTTGACACGCTGATTACAGCGCTTCAGGCCAAGAAAATCGATGCCGTCATCGCGGCCATGCAGTACAGCCCCGAGCGGGACGAAAAAGTTGATTTTTCAATTGTTTACCGAAAAATCAGCGATGCCTTTCTGGTAAAGGCCGACTCCCCGATCACCCTGAATTCCCCTGAGGATATTGCTGCCTACAAAGTGGCTTCCCAGACCGGCACGATTCAGGAGAAATGGATGCTCAAAAACCTGGTGGACACCGGCAAGATGAAAAAAAACCAGGCATTTTCCTATGAGCGGGTGGACAACGCGGCCATGGACGTTGCGGCAGGCCGTATTGATGTTCTGTTCATTCAATCCGATCCCGCAGAAAGTCTGGCTGAAAAAAGCGGCCTTAAAATCGCCCTGATCTCCAAGGAAACCGTGGTCGCTGGTCAATGCATTGCCGTTCCCGAAGGTGAAAAAGGCCTCAAGGCCGAATTTGACAAACTGATCGAGGCCATGCGCGCCGATGGCACCATCCAGAAAATCACCGACAAACACGGGTTGAAATGATCCATGATATACTAACTAATCTCCATAAGGGATCTGAAATGCTGGAGACCCTTAAATTTATTATCCCCGGACTGGGCATCACGGTTTCCGTGACCGCAATCGCTCTCGGGCTCGGCCTGCTGGCCGGCATTATCATGGCCGTCTGCCGGGTTTATGGCGGCCCAGTACTGTCCGCCTTGGCCGGCGCATACAGCATTCTGGTGCGCTCCCTGCCGGTTGTGGTGATTATCTTTGTGCTGTTCTTTGTGATTGCCGAACTTGTTGACCTGTCGCCCTTTTTATCCGGCGCCATTGCGCTTGGATTCGCCAGCGGGGCCTATCAGTGCGAAATTTTCAGGGGAGCAATCAACTCGGTCCCCCGAAGCCAGATGGTAGCGGCTCGCGCCATCGGCATGAGCCGATTCAAAGCCGTTCGAACCATCATCCTGCCACAGGCCGTCCGTCTGGCGCTGCCGGCATGGGCCAACGAGGTTACCCTGGTACTCAAGGACTCCTCACTGGTCTATGTGATCGGTGTCCCGGAAATCATGCGGCGCGCCCAGTACGTCAGCGCGTCCACCATGAAACCGTTTGTTGCCTTTGGCTCGGCGGCGCTGCTGTACCTCGTGCTGACCCTGCTGGCCAGCCGTCTGCTTGAAAAAGTTGAACAACGCTTCAGCATTCAAATGTGAGTTTTACGCCATGGACAACCACCCGATTCTGAGAATTGAAGACCTTCATAAAACGTTTGGCCAGCTGGAAGTAATCAAGGGCGTCACCTTTTCCGTACAGCCCAGTGAAGTCGCGGTCTTTGTCGGCCCCAGCGGCACCGGCAAAAGTACGCTCATGCAGTGCATCAACCTGCTGACCCGCCCCTCCCGTGGCCGCATCTGGCTGGAAGATCAGGAGATCACGGCTCCGGGGGTCAATACCGATCAGGTGCGCCAGCGAATCGGCATGGTCTTTCAGGAGTTCAATCTGTTCAATCACCTGACCGCGCTGGGCAATGTCACCGTGGGCATGACCAGCGTGCTGGGTATACCCCGGAAAGAGGCCAGCCGGAAAGCCCTTCATGAATTGGACCGGGTGGGGATGGCAGAGCATGCCGACAAATACCCCGCCCAACTGTCCGGGGGACAGAAGCAGCGGGTGGGCATTGCCCGCGCCCTTGGAATGGATCCCCATGTCATTTTGTTCGATGAGCCGACATCCGCCCTTGACCCCGAACTGACGGGCGAAGTGCTGGGGGTTATGAAAAAACTGGCCCACGAGGGCATGACTATGCTGGTGGTAACCCACGAGATGGGCTTTGCCAGGGAAGTGGCGGATCGCATCATTTTCATGGAAAACGGATTTATCGAAGAAGACGCCTCACCGACTGATTTCTTCGAAAACCCCAAAAGCGACCGTGCCCGCCGGTTTCTTTCACTCCTCAAAACAGGCGATTAATGGACGCGGAGTAAATGGCTGAATAATTTTTTTATCATGAAAAGCTCAAATTGATGATTGAATTTCTTTCATACTCACAGCAGATTCTTCCCGATCTTCTGGCCGGAACCCGGCTGACCATTCTGGTGACCTTCGTTGCCCTGGTTATCGGTTTTGTCATCGGATTACCGCTGGCGCTGCTGCGCATTAACGCGCCGGCCTGGCTGAACCGTCTGATTTTTGGCTACCTCACGTTTTTTCGAGGCACTCCGCTTCTGGTGCAGCTATTTGTGGTGTACTACGGCCTGCCCCAACTGGGCATCAGCTTTTCGCGCCTGCCTGCGGCATTCATCACGCTGGGTCTGCACAGCAGCGCTTACCAGGCCGAATACTTCAGGGGAGCCATTCAGGCCGTCGGCGCCGGCCAGATGCAGGCAGCACGGGCTGTCGGCATGAGCCGCCGGAAGGCCATGCGTCACATTATCCTTCCCCAGGCACTCCGGCTGGCCATTCCGGCGTGGTCCAATGAAATGATCGCCATGATCAAATACACGGCGGTGATTTTCCTGATTGCCGTGCCCGACCTGATGGGCCAGGCGAAAATGATATCCAGCCGCATGTTCACACCGGTTCCGACCTATATTTTAGTCGCTGCGATTTACCTGGTGCTGGTAGGCATCGCCAGCCTTGTGCTGCATGTTTTCAGCAGGAAACTGGCCATCCCGGGACTGAGCGTTGATGTGGAAGATCACTGAGCCCAAGCAACAGTAATACCGCACCCGGAGAACCTGAGTTGCCCGCTATTCCCCTTCCCTGCCATAACCGCATGGTGACACTGCGTTTGCCTGACGACGTCCGCGGCGAGGTGGCCGCGCCCCGGGCGGTCAATCTGCCCATCGATTCTTCAGCTGCAATTCGTGCGGCTTTGGACAGCCCCATCGGCACCCCTCCCGTTGAGGAACTTGTCCGCTCCGGCAGTCGGGTAGCGGTTGTGATCGATGATATCACCCGGGAAACACCGACAGCCCTGCTGTTGAGTCACCTGCTGCCCCGGCTGCGCCAGGCCGGCGTAAGACCGGATGACCTGAGTATAGTCATTGCCCTTGGCACTCACCGCCCCATGACGCCGGCTGAAATAAAAACCAAGGTATCATCTCGAATTGCCGCCAATTACCGGGTAATCAACACGCCGTGCACGGAAAAAGAATGCTTTTCCGCTCTGGGAAAATCAGCCGGGGGAATACCCGTTCGGGTAAACCAGGCCGTGGCCGAGGCGGATGTCCGGATCGGACTCGGTATGATCATCCCTCACCTGGACACCGGTTACGGGGGTGGAGCGAAAATTCTGCTGCCGGGAGTTTGCGGACAGGACACCATCGCAGCGTTTCACGCCCGCATGGCGCAGATAACCGGCAATCAGCTGGGCAGGCAAGATGCCCAACTCAGATTGGAACTGGAGTCCTTCGTTCGGCAGCATGTTCCTTTGGACTTTATCATCAACGTTATCCCCGACCGAAACGGCAGTCTTTACCGGACAGTGGCCGGGCACCCGACAGCAGCCCACAGGGCCGGAGCGGTATACGCCAGGGAGGTCTTCGGTGCCGGTGTCAGCCAGCTCTTTCCGGTGGTGATCTGCAATGCCCATCCCCATCACATTGACTTCTGGCAAGCCAGCAAGGCCCTGGCCAGCGGGGAGCTGATGACCGATGACGGCGGCACCCTGATCCTTCTGGCCGCCTGTCCGGAAGACATGGGCCGCCATCCGCTGTTTGCCCGTTATGTGGGAATGGATCCCGGCAGGCTGACCCGAATGATCAGGGAAAACCGGGCGGAGGATCCCGTGGCTGCACCCGAGGCCGTTGCCGTCTGCAGGATGAGACAGCGCTTACGCATCGTCCTGGTCTCGGAAGGAATTGAGCCGCAGCGGGTCAGGGAGATGGGAATGGTTCATTACACAGATATTGAAACGGCCGTGAAAAAGGAATTGACCGCCGCACAAGGCGGCAAGGTCGGCATTTTAACCCACGGCGGCGTGCTGGTGCCGATGGTGAGATAGCTTTCCGTGTAGTCCGCGTGGTCCGTGGTTTTGGTGTTTGCCTTACCATATACGTCGTCCTTTCAGGACTCATGATTATGGTACAATTCTAACCGGTGGCTAAGGAACAAGGATAAAAACATGTTCAACCACAAACCGGCAACAAAAACCCGCCTGGCCCCGGCGATTCGCCAGGAACTTACAGCCATTGCAGGGCCGGAGAACTGCCTGTTTGAGCAGCCGGACCTGTTCACTTATGGCTACGACGCCGGCAGCCAAACCGCCCTTCCCCAGGCTGTGGTTTTTCCGGGCAGCAGCGAGCAGGTCTCCGCCATCACGCAAGTGGCAAACCGCCTCTCGGTGCCGCTGGTCCCCCGGGGTGCCGGAAGCGGGCTGACCGGTGGAGCGGTTCCCGCGCGCGGCGGCATCGTCCTGTCCTTCCAGCGCATGCGCCGCATCCTGGAAATCGACAAAGCGAATCAATTGTGCGTGGTTGAGCCCGGCGTGGTAAACGGCGATCTGCAAAAGGCCCTGCAGGACTGCGGCCTTTTTTTTCCGCCGGATCCGGCCAGCGCCGAGTTTTCAACCATCGGCGGCAACATCGCTGAAAATGCCGGTGGCATCCGGGCCGTCAAGTACGGGGTCACCAAAGACTATGTCATGGGGCTGGAGGTCGTTCTGCCCAGTGGCGACATCATCCGAACCGGTTCCAAATGCAAAAAAGACGTTGTCGGTTATGACTTGACCGAGCTGTTTGTGGGGTCGGAAGGCACCCTCGGCACCATAACCCGGGCCATACTGAAACTCGTTTCCATTCCCGAAGCCCGCCAGACCCTGATCGCGTTTTTCCCGGATATGGCCCGGGCCGCCAATCTGGTAGCCTCCGCCAGGCGCAGGGAGCCGGTGCCGGCAGTCATGGAATTTATGGATCATGAATGCCTTCGGGCACTGGATGCCGCCAGGGGCGTCAACCGGGCTGAGCAGGCCCGGGGCATGCTGCTCATCGAACTGGACGGGCCGGCTCACCAGGTTAAACAGGGCATCCACGATCTGGTGGCCCTTTGCCGACAGCACGGCGCCTCGGATGTTCAGGAGGCGCGAACACCGGAAGAGCGAAGCGAGCTGTGGACATTGCGGCGCGGCCTGCACGCATCCCTGCACCTGCTTCAAGAGCACTGGTTTGAAGAGGACATTTCGGTTCCGGCTGCCAGCATCCCGGTGCTGCTCGAAAGCCTTCAATCCATTGCCGTCGCTCACGACCTCATCATGGCCAATTTCGGTCACATGGGAGACGGCAATGTCCATATCAGCTTTCAGGGTAAAAGAACCGCCCTCTCGGGCAGGCAGTGCGAACAGGTCAGACGGGCGATCTACAGGGCAACAGTCGCCCTGGAAGGACGCATTGCGGCCGAGCATGGAATCGGGCTTGACAAAATGCACCACATCGGATGGAACCTCAACCCGGCCACACTTAAGTTCATGGCCACCATCAAACAGACGATCGATCCCCGCAACATCTTGAACCCCGGCAAGGTATTTCCACTTTAATCATCACTCTGCCGTTGACTCGCTCTGAGATTTCCTGCAGCGCCTCACGGGTATTGAATGCTGCACCGACGGGTTTGGCGCTTACCATAATCTTCTCACCGTTTTACAGGGTGTAAATAAGCCAGACACACCCCCCGCCCCTTCTGCAAAACGCCCAGCAGGCAATCCAGGGAACCCGTTTGTTTTCAAGCCCTTGAATTCAACTTCCGGTGGCATGGCATTTGCTAATATCTTAAGCTTCGGCAACGGCCCGGTATCGTTTACCCGCCCAATCCTGAATTCCAATTGGCTTATGACAACTTCTCGGCATTTCAAGCTCAACACGAAAGTGGCTGTTCTGGTCTGCCTTTCAACCCTCCTCCTTCTGGTTGTTTGCACCGCAGTGGGACTCTGGCAGATGCGTGAAATTGAACGAATTGTCAGCGATCAATTCAACGCGGAACAACTGGAGGTAGCCCACAACATAAAGCAGTTTGTTGAACGGGAATTCGGGGCGCTGAAAAAAGAGATCACTATTCTGGCGCGGGAAATCGGATCGACCGCCTGCGCTTCCGATTGCGCTGAAAAACTCGTCTCGCGCGTCTTTTCACGTGTTCAGGAGAGCGGGGTCAAACAAATTGAAATCCTGGATATGGCCAACCGGCAGACCGCGCTGTTCCGTCCCTACAGCACGGTGACCCGGCAACCGTTTTCCACCCCGCCATGCCACCCGATGCCTGTGTCTGAGGCCCTTTCCGGGGAACGGATCTGGATCTCTCAGCCCCATCTTGAACCCTCCGGCATCATGATGCAATTTGCCGTTTGCATACCGAACAGCGAATCGGCGATCCTTATCTTTCACGTAAATGCGTCCTGGCTTCTGACGCCTTACCTGAAAGGCATTCGATCCGGAAAGACGGGCTATGCATGGATCATCAATCAGTCCGGAAAATTTCTCTATCATCCGCAGGTAACGTTTGTGGGAAAAGACGCATTTACCGTCCGAGAAGCCAGGGATCCGAGTCTGTCCTATGGTCGCATTAATTCAATCCAGAAAGAAGAAATGCTCAAAGGCCATGAAGGTATGGGGTGGTACTATTCCGGATGGCATCGGGGAATCACCGGGAAAATAAAAAAACTCATCGCCTATTGCCCGGTAACGGTTGCAAAGGCTCCTCATAAGTTCTGGTCCATTGCAGTAGTGGCACCCACTTCTGAAATCAAGCAGGCGGTTCACGACGCCTGTGTTCATCAGATGATTATGCAGTTACTGGTTGTTTTGATAATCGTAATCGGTGCCGCGGCCATTTTGTTTTTTGAGATGCGATGGTCATCGCTGCTGGAAAAAAAAGTCCGCCTCCGAACCGAAGAGTTGCAGAGATCCGAGGAGAAATACCGCTCTCTGGTGGAAAGCGCCGAAGATTTTATTTTTACCACGGACACGACGGGATGCTTTCAATCAATGAACAACTTCACCGCCAGTTTTTTCGGCGGCCGCCCGGAGGATTTTCTCGGCAGGCCCCTTTCCAGCCTGTTTCCCGAAGCGGTGGCAGATGAACAGGAAAAACGGATCCAACTGGTCTTCCAGTACGAAAAAAGCGTGCGGGACGAATTTAAACTGCAGACCGGAGACAACTGCATATTTATCAGTGCCAACTTCATGCCCCTTCGAAGCGAGAACGGCGGCGTGAACGCCGTGCTGTGCATCGCCCGTGACATTACCGAAAATAAAAATCTCGAACGTCAGCTCATCAACGCTGAAAAGCTGGCCTCTCTCGGAACCCTGGCCGCCGGTGTGGCCCATGAGATCAACAATCCCCTGGGGGTGATACTGGGGTTTTGCGATCTGCTGCTGCAGAAGACCGATACGAAATCCCAGGATTTTGAAGATTTAAAAACCATCGAACGCCAGGGGATGCACTGCAGGGAAGTTGTAGAGAATCTTCTGAGCTTTGCCCGTCTGGGCAATGAAGGCTCGGAATATGCGAACCTCAATGACAGTCTTGCGGAAATCATCAAGGTGGTTCGCCATACCCTCGAAATGAACGACATCGAGCTGGTTACCGAATGGGAACAAATGCTTCCCATGGTAAAAGGAGATTGCCGCCAGCTTCAACAGGTTTTTCTCAATCTCATCAATAATGCCGCCTTTGCCATGGCCGAGGGGGGTAGGCTTTTGATTCGAACCCGATTCGACAGGACCCTGAAGAAGGCGGTTGCAGAGTTCATCGATAACGGCCCGGGTATCGCCTCTGAAAACCTGGATCACATTTATGAGCCGTTTTTCACCACAAAACCCGAAGGAGAAGGAACCGGGCTGGGCCTGTTTGTCAGCTACGGAATCATTTCCAAATTCGGCGGTACGATCGAGTGCAGCAGTCGCACCCAGAATTCCACCAATACTCCTCAAGGAACGACGTTTACCGTCCGCCTGCTCATTCGCAAGGGAGAAGACATATGACCGGAAGGATTCTTGTGGTCGATGACGAAAAAGACATGCTGACGCTGTTAAAACGAATACTCACAGAGAACACGCCTCATGAAGTAGTGGTTGAAAACAATCCCTTCAAAGCCGTGGAGAGGTTTCAGCAGGCGCCCTTCGACCTGGTGTTCACCGATTTAAAAATGCCCAAAATGAACGGCATAACATTTATGGAGCAAATTCAAAAAATCAACCCAGATGCAGCCGTGGTGGTATTGACCGCCTTTGCCACCATCGACACCGCCATAGATGCCATCCGGAAGGGGGCCTATGATTATCTGACAAAGCCGTTTCGCCGGGAACGCATCCTGTTGACCGTTGGAAAGGTCATGGAATGGCAGAATATGATCCGGGAAAATCGCAAACTGAAACAGGCCCTTGACGGCAAGAACTCTGATTTCCCTATAATCGGTGCGGCACCGGTGATGAAAAGGCTGTTTAAGCACATTGAACAGGTCGCGCCGACCACGGCGACAATCCTGATCACCGGGCCAAGCGGCACCGGCAAAGAGCTGGTCGCCCGAGCGATCCACCAGGGCAGCAGGCGATGCGCCGGGAATCTGGTCACGGTGAACTGCACGGCATTGCCCGAGAATGTCATCGAAAGCGAACTCTTCGGTCATGTCAAAGGCGCTTTCACCGGTGCCTGGAAAGACAAGAAAGGCCTGGTGACACAGGCCGATGGAGGAAGCCTTTTTCTCGATGAAATCGGCGATCTGACACCTCCCCTTCAAACCAAACTTCTCCGCCTGTTGCAGGAAGGTGAATACAAGCCGGTTGGATCCGAGGTCACTAAAAATACCGACATCCGCTTTATTGCCGCCACCAATCACGACCTGAAAAAGGATATCCAGACCGGCAGCTTCAGGGAAGACCTCTTTTACCGGCTGAATGTCATCCATCTGCACATGCCGTCCCTGAAGGATCGAAAATCCGACATTCCCCTGTTGGCCTATCACTTTATGAAAAAGTACACTCAATTCTATGGGAAAGAAATTCCGGATATATCGCCTTCGGCCATGCAGGTCCTCCTGGCGCAGGAGTATCCGGGCAACGTCCGGGAACTGGAAAACATTATCGAACGAGGAGTCATTTACTGCCAGTCCGACACCCTCAGTACCGACGATCTGCTTTTGGACAATGAATGTCACCCCCTGTTCCCGGAACTTGGCAACGAATTGCGGCATCTGTCGTTCAAGGACGCCAAAGAGAAAATAATCCAGATGTTTCACAAGCATTACATCCAGTTCCTCCTCCGGGAAAGCGGCGGCAACATCAGTCGGGCCGCTGAAATGGCAGGCATTCAAAGGCAGTATCTTCACCGTCTGATGAAAGAAGCTGAAATCGGTGCCGAGGATTTCAAGGCCGAGCTGAAAACCAGTATATAAGAGATGCGCGCGATCCGTACTCTCCGGCAGATATTTTAACCGAGCCGGGCGTAATTCCTGCCGGAACTGATATATCCAATGCTCACCACTGTCTACTGTCAGGTGACATATATCATATGCCCAGCCAACCACAATATTCAAAAATATATTTTATTTCGGGCTGTTAAACAAGAACACAGACCGAAAAGAGCCTCCCCGGCCAGACTGGCATGAAACTTGTTATTTTCTCAGGTGAAACCTTCGGGTGCAATGGCGGAATCATCACGAAGCGGAGGAGGAAGAGATCGATGAACGTCAACAGCGATCAGGTATCCATTGATACCGTCAGTAGACGGGAGGTACGGTACGAGCGCCTTTTCCGGAAATTCATCGGCCTCACGCTGGTCTGTTCGCTGGTTCCTCTGCTCCTGGTTGGGTGGGGCATGAACCTGCATTATTCCCGGTTTGCAAAGTCCCGTATGACCAATACGTTCCGGACCCAGGTAGAGTACCACTGCAAAATGATTGAGCTGTTTCTTCAAGACCGAAGCGCCAGGCTCCAACTGATTGCCGACACCCACCCCCCGGCATACCTGGCCAGACCCGCTAATCTCGGTCATGTGTTTGAAATGATCAACCGGGAGAACTGGTCCATTACTGATCTGGGGGTAATCGACGAAACCGGCCGCCATATGGCGTACATCGGCCCCTATGACCTGATGGACAAGAACTATTCCGATGCCTTCTGGTTCAGGGAGGTCATAAAAAAGGGTCTTTACATCAGCGACATGTTCAGCGGGTTTCGAAAAGAGCCGCATTTTATCATCGCCGTTGCCCGCAGTGACGGTAACCGGCAATGGATATTGCGGGCCACAATAGACACCGAGGTCTTTCGCAGCCTGGTGGAAAATGTGCGCATTGGAACGACCGGAGAAGTATTTCTCCTCAACCGGGAAGGAATTTTCCAGACCAGCCCCCGGTTCAGCGGAGAGATTATGGAACAGTCGTCTTTTCCGGTGGATCCCATCCACGAAGGCATCCGGATTCGGATATTGAAAAACCACCTGAATCCAGGCGACCCGAAAGAAATACCTCGTCGAATTATTGCCGAAGCCTGGCTTGCAAATCCCCAGTGGCTGCTGGTGGTCAGCCAGGAATATTCGGAGGCTTTCGATGCAGTAAATCATGCCAATCGGACCACACTGGTCTTACTTCATATCAGCGCCATCAGCATATTTTTCGCCACCTATTTCATTACCAGATACATGGTCAAGGTCATTAAGAAACGGGACCAGGAGGCCGATCAGTTGAACCGCCAACTGCTCCAGACCGGTAAAATGGCATCTATCGGCGAACTTTCAGCCGGTGTGGCTCACGAAATCAACAATCCGCTGGCCATTATCCTGACCGAACGGCAGATATTGCTGGATCAGGCCCACCAAACACCGGTCCTCGATATTGAATTCCGGAAGCAGTTTCTTGAAAGTCTCTCCCAGATCGAAATCCAGATCCAGCGATGCAAACGGATCACACACAATTTATTGCGGTTTTCTAGGCGAACCCAGTCACTCATAGAAACGGTTGACCTCAATGCATTTCTTTTGGAGGTGATGGATCTGGTGGACCGGGAGGCCAAAACCAGCGGAATTCAGTTCATAGCCGATCTGGAAAACGACCTCCCGCCGTTTCTTTCCGATCCATCCCAACTGCAACAGGTGTTTCTGAATCTGATAACCAACGCCATCTATGCTCATAACGGGAAACCTTCCGGAACTATCCGAATTGCCACCCGATCCAGCAGCGAGCGACAGGGTATCGAAGTTGTCGTATCCGATACGGGAGCCGGGATTGCATCGGAGCATCTGGATAAAATTTTTGATCCGTTTTTCACCACGAAACCGGTGGGAAAAGGAACCGGTCTGGGTCTTTCGATCTGCTACAGCATCATCAAACAACTGGGCGGCACCATAACTGTTGAAAGCAGAAAAGGAAAAGGCACCGATTTTTTCCTTTTCTTTCCCTTCAGCCCGCCTCAGGAGTTGAAGGACAGTCTGGCAAGCGGTGAGAAAGCGACAGAATCCTGAAACGTGGATTGAGTACAAAGTAAAAAGGTTTTTCTGAAAAACGCAGATTACCAGGGCGAGGCGACGAACGGGAAAAAATGCAAATCAATCCCTTAGGAACGCGGATTTATTTAATTGCAAGAATATTGCGCTGGATGTTGGTTCATCTTCAAGGCGCGTCAGCGGTTTCATACTGTACGTATGAGGCCGTTGACGCAACGCCGAAGATGGGCCAACAGACAAGCAGGAAATTGTAATTAATTAAATTCGCGTTCCTTAACCACGTGGAGGCAAACCGCTTGACCGCTCCGACCCGGCCTTGATATGAATTGATTGTACGCCGCAGCAGCGTTTCCATCCCCCCACAGCGATCCTCATCCAATCTCCATATCCATAGAGCATAGAGCGGCCGGATGAATTACCTGCTTTCCAGAGGAGAATAATATGGCTGTCACCGGAAAAACATACCGGTTGCTGGGCCTTGTTGTTGGCATTTATCTGATTGCCATGGGAGCCGGCCTGTCGGTTGAAGCCGCCGGCCTGCCCGTATCGGCGATGACCCGCAACAGTGCCGACAACGATTCCACCGACGCGCAGGCAGACCCGAGGGCCACTGATCCATACCGGGCCGTTGCCGGCCTGAGCGATGAGGAGGTTCGGGCGCGCTACATCGAGGAGCTTGAACGGGCAACACCCGATACCATGGACGAAGACCGGGTGATGGCACCGAAAAGCTTTTTCACCGGTCTGATCGAACGGTTGGAGAGCGTCTCCACCATATTCTATTGGCGCCTGATGGCCCTCAAGGCCAACTCCGCCAAATTCCCCCACGATATCGAAAAGGCGATGGACTATCTGGCCCATGGGCGGGGCCCGGTCGGCCTGATTCTCATGGCGGGCAGTCTTTTGCTTATATTTGCGGCCGGTTATGGCGTGGAGTGGCTGATCCGTCGCACCGTATCCACCGGCAAAGGAAAGGACCGCCCGGCAGCACCCATGGAGGGACTCTATATCATCTGGGGCGCGCTTCTGAAAATACTGCCGGAGCTGATCGGCATCGTCATTTTTTCGATCACCGCATTCATCCTGTTTGTCATATTTTTCGGCACGGACCCCTCCGGCATCCGCCCCCTGTTCCTGACCGTCCTGATCACGGTCTTTATTGCCCGGATGATAACCGCAATCTCCCGGATGATCGTTTCGCCATGGGTGCCCGAACTCAGGTTGATGCCGCTCGATGACGCCGCCGCCGGACACGTTCACCGCGTGGTCAGGCGTTTTGCCTGGATCCTGACCATTGCCTACACGTCCTTCCTGCTGCTGCGATACGCCGGTCTGCAGGGAGACAGCTCGATCTTTTTTGTCATTTTCTGGGGGACGCTTGTTATTGTTATGATCGGGGTGACGATCTGGCGGCAGCGCCGGTTCGTTGCCATGCAGATCCGCGGATGCATGGAGGACGAGTGTGACAGCACGAGTTGGTTCAAGGACAAGCTGGCCGCCATGTGGCACCTGTTGGCCCTCGGCTACCTGTTTCTGGTCTGGGTGTTGTGGAGCGGCAGGCTGGTTATTTTTGGCCCCCGGATGGACCGAGCCTTTATCATGAGCCTCCTGGTGGTACCGATCTTCTTTCTTCTCGACCGGGCAGGCGGCTGGCTGGTCGACATTCTCCTCGATTCACTTCAAAGCGCCGATAAAAAGCTACCGGAATCCGGCGATGCCCCGGGTGATGCGGCCGAGCGGCAATCCTCCCCCCGTCGGATCATGCGGCAAGTGATCCGGGTAACGGTGCTTGTCCTGATGATCCTGTTATTCCTTAACCTTTGGGGGGTTAACATCCCTTTGGTCGATCCGTTACTGGAATCGACCGCCGACATTGTAATCACGCTGGTGATAGCCTATGGCGTCTGGCGTTTCATTAATGGCTACATCACCCGCAAACTCGCGGAATCCATTCCCGAGCCGGAGGAAGAGGGTGAAAAGGAAGATGACGAATGGGGCGGGACAGCCACCCAGGACCGAAGCTACACCCTGCTGCCGATCCTGAGAAAGTTCTTCGCCACCGCGCTGCTGGTGATGGTCACACTGATCGTTATCTCATCAATGGGCATCAACATCGGCCCCCTCCTGGCCGGCGCCGGGGTGGTGGGGCTGGCCCTTGGCTTTGGCGCCCAGAAACTGGTTGCCGACGTGCTGTCCGGCATCTTCTACCTGGTCGACGATGCGTTCCGTGTCGGGGAATACATTACAGCAGGCAGTGTTTCCGGGGTGGTGGAGGCCATCACGCTGCGAAACGTCATGCTGCGGCATCATCGCGGGATGCTGCAGATCGTGCCGTTCAGCGACCTGGGCTCGATCACCAACTTCATGCGCGGCGGCATCGTGGTCAAGTTCAACCTGCAGTTTCCCTATGACACCAACATTGACAAAGTCCGAAAAATCATCAAAAAAGTCGGCAAGGCAATGCTCGAGGATCCGGAATTCAGCAACGATTTCATCAAACCGGTCAAATCCCAGGGGGTTCGGGAAGTCGGGGATTCGGTGATGAACATCCGGGTCAAGTTCACCGCCAGGCCGGGGTCGCATTTTGTCATCCGTCGGGAGGCCTACAAACGGATCACGGAAGCTCTGGAGGCAAAAGGCATCCGCTACGCCCACCGGAAGGTAATTGTGGAAGTGGCCGCTCCAGACGGTAGCCAGGCGCCCCAAAGCACCGACGCCTCAACAGCCCCTGCGCTGGATCCCCACATCCTTCACAGCGCGGCGGCCGGCGCCGCGGAGCATGTCTTGAACGCCGATAATACGATGGACAAAAAATCACGAACCAAAAAACGCGACGATCCGATGGGATAGCCTCGAATACCGGTTCCATTCACCTGCTTTTCCAACCGACTCCAGGAGAACTCCATATGACGACACAATGCTGGCTGATGAAATCCGAACCGGGTGTATACAGCATCGATGACCTGATGGCGATGCCGGACCAAACCGACCACTGGGACGGCGTTCGCAACTACCAGGCCCGGAATTTTATGCGCGACGAGATGAAACCCGGCGACCGGGTGCTTTTCTACCACAGCGGGAAAAAACCGGCGGTCGTGGGAACGGCCACCGTCGTGACGGCCGGCTACCCGGATCACACGGCCCAGGACCCGGAAAGCGACCACTTCGATCCGAAAAGCACGCCGGAAAAACCGATCTGGTACATGGTCGACATCCGCTTCGATACCAAGTTCACCGCCCCCATCCCCCTTGCCACACTCCGCCAGACGCCGGGCCTTGAGGAAATGCTCCTGCTCAGGCGCGGTATGCGGCTCTCGGTCCAGCCGGTAACCCCGGAACAGTTCGATATTATTGTCAGGCTGTCGGTGTCGGTTGAGGTGTAGTCAGGTGGCCGCCGGAAGGGTCGTTCCTCACATATACCTAACCCGGATAAACCGGAAATCTCAAATCACAAGCTCCAATTCTCAAATAAATTTCAAATTGCAATACCGAAATCCTCAATATTTCTCTGAACCAATTACCGGGTCCAGCATGAGGCGGATATAAAATCAGAGGGTTTGGAATTTAAAGTTTTGGCTATTGTGATTTTTTTGCTATAAAAACAAGAAGTTCATTGTTTAGAAACTAAAAAAGTTACTCCAATAAGCAGTGAAGCCGTTTTTCGACTTGAATTAATAGACGACCGGTCATATACTATCTTTATGGCACGACCACGACGCAGCGACATCACCCGGGAGACCCTTCTGGAGCATGGGATCCAGCTTCTGTCCGCCCATGGCTATCACGGCACCGGCCTGAAGCGGATTCTCGATGCGGTGAATGTTCCCAAAGGCTCGTTCTACAACTACTTTAACAGTAAAGAAGCCTTTGCAGCCGAAATCATCACCCGCTACATCGATGATCTGCTCCATTTGTTTGACGCCTACGTGGAAAACACCGACGACGATCCGCTCACGATCATCCGGAACGTCTACCAGGTCATGATGGATAAATTCGAGCTCCAGGGCTGCCGCCAGGGGTGCCTGATCGGAAACCTGGCAGCGGAGATAGGCGGAAACAGTGCCCGGTGCCAGGCCGCCATGCAGCGGGCATTCAACGAATGGAGAGAGCGGTTTGTCCGTTTATTGGAGCGCGCCCAGGTCGAAGGTTCAGTTAGGGCTGATATAGGTGCCGGGCAACTGGCCGATCTGTTCTGGAACGCCTGGGAAGGCGGAATTCTAAGGATGAAACTGGAGGGTTCGACCGCCCCGCTGAAGCAAATGATCGATCTGTTGCTGGATGTCATGTTCAAGCCTGCCCCCCATACCGATGAACAATAATTTGCGGGGACAATAATTTTTTTATCTCATTAAAAGACGACCGGTCTAATTTTAAAACATAAAAGGAGAGCCTATGAGCGCCCATGTATCATTCGGAAGCCCGCTGGAATTCGGTAACGGCACCGTCATCAAAAACCGGTTCTTCAAATCGGCCATGAGCGAGCAGCTTGCCGATCGGCACCATAATCCCACGCCCGAACTGGCCCGGCTTTACCGCACCTGGGCCGCCGGCGGGGTGGGCATCTCCATGACCGGCAACGTGATGATCGATCGAAACGCTCTGGGAGAGCCTAAAAACGTGGTCCTTGACGAGGCGAGCGACGTGAAGGCGTTCCGGCGCTGGGCTGCCGAAGGGACCCGGAACGCTGCCCACCTGTGGGTGCAGCTCAACCATCCCGGCAAACAGACTCCCCGGTTCCTGAGCCGGGAACCGGTGGCCCCGTCGGCTATTCCCCTTGGCAAAGGGCTGGAAAAGGCCTTTAACCCGCCCCGGGAACTTGGCGAGGATGAAATTCTGGCCATTATTGAAAAATTTGCCTTCAGCGCCCGACTGGCCAAAGAGGCGGGCTTTACCGGTGTCCAGATCCACGGGGCCCATGGCTACCTGGTCAGCCAGTTCCTCTCCCCCCGCCACAACCGGCGCACGGACCGGTGGGGCGGCAATTCAAAAAACCGCCGGCGGTTCGTCCTGGAAATCTACCGGGCCATGCGGAAGGCCGTGGGCGAAAATTACCCGGTGAGCATCAAATTGAATTCAGCAGACTTTATGAACGGCGGTTTTACGGAAACCGAATCCATAAAAGTGGTCAAGGCGCTGGCCGATGAGGGGATCGATCTCATCGAGGTGTCCGGCGGTACCTATGAGAGCCCCAGCATGACCGGTCACGGGGTCAGGGAAAGCACCCGCCGGCGGGAAGCGTATTTTTTGGAATTTGCCGAACAGATTCGCAAGATGATCGACACACCGCTGGTGGTAACCGGCGGATTCCGTTCCGGTCCGGCCATGGCCGACGCCCTTGAGTCCGGCGCTCTGGATATGATCGGACTTGCCCGGCCCATGGCCGTTCAACCGGACCTGCCCAATCGGCTGCTGGCCAATCCGAACCATTCCCTGCATGTGAAACGCCCCTCCACCGGCTGGAAGTGGCTGGATCGCATGTCCATGCTCGATATCACCTGGTACGAGCAGCAGCTCGCCCGACTGGCTCGCGGCCGGCAAGCTGACATCGACCAGAGCGCCTGGACAACGATAATGCAAACAGTCGCCGAAACGGGGGCCGCCGCTTTCCGGCAGCGCCGGGCGTGAATACCATCTCCCATCCAGAATAGCAGCGTTTTCGGCAAACAGACTTTTCGCCGGCCGCATCCGGATCACCCACCAGGTGCAGCGATCACCATGGCCACCCGCTGCCGCGCAGACGGTCAGACCAACGGTTATCGCCCCCCCGTGGCCGGTAACGATACCATGAACCACCGCCAGGCCCATCCCGGTGCCCTTGCCTCGCTCCTTGGTTGTAAAAAACGGGTCAAAAATCTTCGATAGGCAAACAGGCGCTTAAAGGTGCTCTTCAATGGGCAGAAGGGAAATCAACCATGTACTGAAGCGGCGCCACAGTCCCACCTCCGGGTCCGAGTAGTATCGAACCTCCCGGCCATTGTCTTCGGTGATCCAGACCAGGCGATCCTTTCCCTGTTCATTTTGCTCCAGGGCAAGGCGGTAACTGTTCTCCGGGCGAAGGCCGGTGTACATGAAAGCGAGCACCTGCGCGGCGAGTTCGGTGCTTTCCACAAAAATAACGATTTCCGTATTGATCGACTGGGAGCGGGGGTCAAAGTTGAACGATCCGATAAAGACCTTTTCCCGGTCGACCACAATCGCCTTGGTGTGCAGGCTCGCTTTTGATGAGCCTGCAAGAAGGGACCAGTTGCGTTTGGGAAAACTTGCATCCGGCCTGAATTCGTAAAGCTCGACTCCGTTGCGGATCAGACCCTTTCGATACTTCGCATAGCCGGCATGAGCGGCGGCCACGTCGTTGGTTGCCAGGGAGTTGGTCAGAATGCGCACCCGGATTCCTTTTTCCGTCATCGATCGCGCCCCCTCGACCCCTTCGTCGCCCACGATAAGATAAGCGGCTTCAAACACCACCTCATGTTCCTTATCTTCCGTCTCCAGACGCAGCTGAGTCATCACTTCCTTCTCGTCGGTCTCTACCTTGAAGGGATCGTCGTAAAGCGCTTCAACGGGTGCCCAGATAAAATCACCGCGGAGTTTATCCAGCTTATCAAACCATACATTCCGGGTTTCGGCGACCGGATAGGGAAAGCCCTTGAAGTTTTCAACCCATTGATAGAGCTGGCCCTTTCGCGTCTCAAACTCCCCGGCAGACAGTTTCTCTTTTATAATTGCACTGGCGGGAATGGCCCATTCACTGTTCCAGAACTTATCAAAGCTGTAGGAGATATCCTTGACAACAGGGCCCACCACCAAAAGATCCAGGTCCCGGAAATTGGAGACCGTATCCACCCCGAAATAATCATCGCCGATGTTTCGCCCGCCAACAACAGCGATCGCATTGTCAACAATGAATGCCTTGTTGTGCATTCGATGATTGAGCCGGGAAATATTAGCCAGAAAATTCAATGTACGAAATCTGCGATTGGCGAATGGATTGAACAGCCGAACCTCGATGTTGGGATGAAAATCCATCCGTGCGAACTTGAAATCCGAATCAGCGGTGTTGATGTCGTCCAGAAGCATTCTCACCCGAACGCCGCGATCGGCCGCCCGGAGAATCCGCTCGGCAAGAATTTTTCCCGTATTGTCGACTTCCCAGATGTAGTACTGCACATCAAGGGTTTTTTCAGCCAGGGCCGAAAGACCGGCGCGGGTGGTAAATCCGCCGGCGCCGGAAGTCACCAGGGTAACCCCCGATTTCCCGGAATGAGCGGCCAGATCGGATTCGAAAAATTGTCCCAGCACCGTATCCTGCGGGTTTGCATACGCCATCGACGGAGTGGATTCATAAACCCTTGGAAGGGTGATGGCACAACCGGAGGCAATTATCCACGCAGCAAGTACGGTACATAACAACGCCGCCCGGATACCTGCGGCCCGGCCGGGATGTGGAATCGAAAAATCCAACAAGTAATTGCAACGCCACGCTCCGTTCATTGATTTCTCCCCCGCGAAATGATGCCATATGACTGACCGGTGGTCGTTCTCCGGAGAAAACGATCCGCCGGGCAGCTTTAAAAAATTCTCCCACGATGGTGAAAAAAAACATTAGCGCAGGCAGCGCCGACCCGTTGAATTCAGGAAGCCAGAACGACTCGGAACAGGAGGGGCCAGAGGTGATTGTTAAACGATCCAGCGGTCAAAAAATCAGGTCTCGTCCAGCACGTTTCGAATCAAGCGCGCGATATCCTTCATCACGATGGGTTTCATGACAAATCCCTTGATGCCCAGGGCTCCGGCCTTCTGTTCGGTAAGCTGTTCACTGTAACCGGTACACATAATAATGGGTATATCCGCTCGAATCGAAAGGAGTTCCCGTGCCAGTGCCTCGCCGGACATTTTCGGCATGATCAGATCCGTTATCACTAGGTCAAAATCGTCAGGTTGTGATCGAAACGTCTCCAGGGCATCGGCGCTCTGACATGTCGCCGTCACGCGGTACCCCAGACGCCCCAGGATCCGCCTGCCGATATCGACCTGAAATTTTTCATCATCAACAAAGAGAATGTGCTCACTGCCGGTGGGCATCTCTTCCGGCAAACGCGCCGTTTCAACCCCGCTTTCCTGATCTGCCGGCAGAAAAACATTGAACGTTGATCCCCGACCCGGTTCGCTGTAAACGGTGATTGTCCCCCCATGGCTTTTGACGATACCGTGAACCACCGCCAGCCCCATCCCCGTTCCTTCGCCCCGTCCTTTGGTGGTAAAAAACGGATCGAAAATCATATCGAGAGTCGCCGGGTCCATGCCCTTGCCGGTGTCCGAGACCGAGAGTATCACGTATGGCCCGGGAACCAGTTCGGGGTACCGGGAAGTAAAATTTGAATCCAGATCCACATCGCCCAGGCTCACCTTAAGTGTCCCGCCCTGCTCGGCCATGCTGTGTGCGGCATTCGAACAGAGGTTGATAAGGATCTGATGAATCTGGGTTGGATCGGCCAGAACGGCTGAATCGCTTTTGAGCTCCTGCTGGATTTCAATGGTTGCCGGCAGCGATGCCCGCAGCAGATTCAGGGCCTCCGAAACTACAGGCGTCATTTTGCCCACGATCAGTTCCGGTTCGCTGTGCCGGCTGAAGGCAAGAATCTGCCGGATCAGATTTTTGGCACGCTTCCCGGCGATCATAATGTTCTTGAGATTGTCCTCCAGTGGGGAGTCCGTTTCCACATCGAACAGAGAAAGCTCGGAGTAACCCATTATGGCGGACAGGATGTTATTGAAATCATGGGCGATACCTCCGGCCAGCGTCCCGATGGCTTCCATCTTCTGGGCCTGTCGCAGCCGGGATTCAAGCCGATGTTTGTCCGTGATATCATCATAGATGAACAGATGGTTGCCGTCTTCCATTGTAACCGGCCAGAACTGAACAACTTTTTTCGCCCCATCCTTACATACCACGGTAAATGCCAGCAGCTGGCCCTCCCCGCCTTGCTCGTTTTTCAACTCGGCGTTGCAGGCGGAGACCACCGCCCTCCGGTAGGCAGGCTCGGGAAACGCCCTGGCAATCAATTCCCGGCTTGAATAAATGTCGTCCAGCGTGTAGCCAAATATTTCAACAAACTTCGGATTCAGGTACTCGATCTTTCCGTTCGGTCGGTTCAGCGAAATGCCCAGCGGCGATCGGTCCAGCAGCAGTCGGAATTTTTCCTTCTCCATCAGGAGTTCGTTTTCGGCCTTCTTTCGGTCGGTAATATCCATGCTGATCCTGAGAATTCCCCGAATGCCGTCCTTGTCGCGAACAGGGGAAACAATGGTCGAGTAAAACCGCTCTTCTCCATCACGGGGGGCAACCATCTCCTCTTTGACGATTTCACCCGAAAACGCCCGCTGCTTCTGATTCTCCAATATGCGGATAATCGACTCTGGCAACGGCAATTGGTCGAGACGTTTTCCGATCATATTGCCCCACTTGGAAATACTCTGAGGATTCTGCAGTTCAAGGCGTCCTGTTGAATCGACGCAGAAAAGATCCAGTGGAAGACTTTCAAATGTGGTCTGAAGATGGGCCTTGCTTTCCCGGAGATTCTCCTCGGCACGGGTCCGCTCCCGTATTTCCTGCTCGAGCCGGTTCATAAAGGCATTGAAATACTGCGCCAACTGCCCCAGTTCATCATCGGACCGGTGTGACATCCGCACAGTAAGATCGCCTCCGGTGCCAGCATCGATTTTGGCCATCAAGCCCTTCAGGGGCCGGGTGATGGAGGAACTGATCAAGACGGTGATCGACAGGACGAGAAGCAATACCCCCAGAAAGGCCGCCAGGATAAGATTTCGGACATAGTACAGCGGCGCAAAAATTTCATCCTCGTAATACGAAGATGCCACGATCCACTTATACTCCGGGATGTAGTTGAAAATGACCCGTTTTTTCCTCGGCTTTTTTTCTCCCGGATTCTGCCACGAATAAACGATCTTTCCATTTCTCTGCTCAATCATGTCGGTTAAAAAACCGGCCCTGGAGTCCGGTTCGCTCAACACATCGCGTCCCTCCAGTTCCGGGTGAAGGATGATATTGCCTGAAGTATCTATTACATAAGAGTAGCCGGTCTTTCCAAACCGCAGGGACTCCACACTGTCTCTGAAATCCTCCACGTCGATCAGTTCATTGAACTCCTCCCTGTAGGTGGAAACCGAAATAATCCAGTCCAGCGGTTCGAAATAGGTCATATACAATGCCTTGGGCCGCAGTTGAGTATCACCGGGATTTTTCCAGAAATATTCGATATATCCTTCTTTTTTCCGGATCTGTTCCTGGACAAACGTCCTGTGGCTCTGGTCCGATCCCTCGACGTCGGCATTGGGATGAACAGCCATCATCCCCGTGCTGTCAACACAGTAAATATAACCCGTATGGCCGATTTTCTGGCTTGACAGAATAGTCCGGATTACCTGATCGAGTTCATCGCGCATCCGTTTCCCGCTCTTATATTCCCGATAGAGCAGATCGATAACTTCCCGATTTTTCTCCGCGATGGCGCGCAGGTGATTTTTTATGGATACAGCTGCAGCCGTTCTGACCAGGTTGAGGATTGCCCCCGTTGTGTTCTTGAGTTCGCTTTCAATATTGGTTTCAATTGCGCTTCTGACCTGGCTGTAAATAACGATGTTCCCCAGCGTGGCCGCAGGAATGAAGAGGACTACGAAGCTTGCAATCAACTTGCTGCGAATACTGAGATCACTGAATATCTTGGACAAATTCATAACCTGCCTTATGGGAAACCGTGTCCGGTAATGGGTATGTCTCCGAAACATTGACCAACCCTGGAAAGCGGTTGACAGAGCAATATAAAAACGCAGCAAATCGTTTGGGAAAGTGTAAGCGCCTATTTGAAAACCGATGAATTGGCTGCAAATATGTTATTTTTGTGACGAAACACGGAATTTGTCAACGCTATCATGAGCCGCCGGGAGAACAGCATGCAGCGGTTTCCGTTGAGTGCCGTACACGAACCGGGAACCATCTCCGGCCTGCGATCCTTCCTGCCGACAATCCGGGATGAGTTGACCTGTCATATTTTCCTATGATATCAATACATTCATCCTCACTCTGGGCAAACCGGAACAGTACCAGGTGGGATACTGATTTTGCCAGTGCCTCAGAGCCTGTTTAGAAACAGGCTCTCGAACATCTACAAAGTCCCCATCCCGGAGAAAACAGCTATGGCCCACCATCTCGTGCATGCCAACTATCGTGAGCTGGCCAACCGTTTAAATCTCTATCCTCAAGGCGCGCCGCCGTCAGATCTTCTGTTTCAGATCCTGAGCATGCTGTTTTCCGAAAAAGAGGCCGGATACGTCGCCCTGCTGCCGATCAAACCGTTTTCGGTGAAAACCGCGGCAGCGGTGTGGAAGTTATCCGTCAAAAACGCCCGGAACATTCTCGATACGCTGGCCGGCAGGGGCGTGCTGCTCGACATCGACATGAATGGGGAACCGAAATACGTACTGCCACCGCCCATGGCCGGTTTTTTTGAATTTTCCATGATGCGGGTACGGACGGACCTGGATCAGAAAAAACTGGCTGCGCTCTATTACCAGTATCTGAACGTGGAGGATGACTTCATCCGGGCTTTGTTTACCGACGGAGAGACCCGGCTCGGCCGGGTATTTGTGCAGGAACCGACCATTCCGGCAGAGCTTGCCGCTCACGTGCTGGACTACGAGCGAGCCAGCCATGTGATTCGGACTGCCGATGCCATCGGCATCAGCATGTGCTACTGCCGCCACAAGATGAGCCACCTGGGCCGCGCATGCGACAATCCCATGGATATCTGCATGACCTTCAACAGCGTGGCCGCTTCCTTAATCAAACACGGCATCGCCCGCCGGGTGGATGCCGCCGAAGGGATGGCACTGCTCCAGCAGGCCCGGGACTGCAACCTGGTGCAGTTCGGGGAAAATGTCAGGCAGCGGGTAAACTTTATCTGCAATTGCTGCGGATGCTGCTGCGAGGCGATGCTGGCCGCCCGCCGGTTTGGCTTTCACCACCCGATTCACACCAC